>AZIG01008310.1_pt1 | contig 9200 bp, 7 predicted proteins | sample 359071 | NCBI WGS metagenome assembly AZIG01 (sample SAMN02429714, study PRJNA222667) | marine sediment metagenome | biome: Sediment sample; isolation source: enrichment culture of sample MGS-AQ(UA) from oil contaminated terminal site... | place: Jordan: Aqaba | collected 2011-05-15 | depth 18 m m | reverse complement strand
AACCGGGGCGGGGCCCCATCCTCGCGCGCCGCGCTGAGCCACTCACCGGCGGCGAAAAACGGCCTGAAACCGGCCTCAAGCAAATGATCATGCACCAGAGCTGCGCGCAGAAACCGGGGATCATCCGGCGAGAGCAACCACCGCGCGAGGCGCGGCACGCTACTTTCAAACTCGCGCCCGGCGGGGATCACCAGCGACCACGGCGAGCCGGGCCCGCCGATCTCCCAAGTTATCGGGCGCGTTGTCACATAGTCGCGCGCGCCGCCCGGCGCGCACCAGTTGGGGAATTGCATGAGATCGCCCTTTTTGGTGATCAAAACACGATAAGGCGCTGAAAACCCTGAGAAAAACCGCGATCCGTGCAAAATCCGTGCAGCGTTGCGCGTGCAGTCTCGCAACCCATTGATTTTCCATAGAGAAACGCAGAACCCCGATTCCCCTCCTAAGGGGCAGGTTGCAGGTTCAAATCCTGCCGGGGTCGCCACCCTAACCATTGAAAACAAAGGGAAAAACGGCGATTTCCGGGGCAAGATGCCTCAAACCTTTTCGTGTGAATTGATACATTTTCATGTGAATTGCTGGAAACTGCACGGCTTGCCCGTGCAAAATCCGTGCAGTCGGTTCCGGTCATGTTCCGCCGAGCTGATCCGCGATGCGCCAACCATCGGTGAGCCGCTCAAGCATTTTGGCGATCTCGCCGGGCAGCGCATCCGCCGGGCCGTTGTTGTCGATGATCCAACCGGCATCATCGGGGCCAAGCTCCATAGAGCCGCCGGGCTCAGGCGGCAGGCGATCCGAGGCATCAACCCAAACCACCAAATCAAAGAGGTGCCGGGATCGCTCAAACTCAGCCCGCGAGCGCATCCCCGTGTAAATGTCGTGACTCTCAAGGATTTGCTCAGCAAGCATCAGGCCGGGGCGCAGGTTATAGGCCCGGATCGCGTGAAACCACAAATCCCGGTGAGCGTGCCGATCATCATAGGCCGCGCGCCAATCCGGGTATATGTCAGACACCAGCGGGAAAACCGCCTTTTGCGCAGCAAACTCCGAGCTGGAAACGCTGCGCAAGCCGTAGTGATCGCGCAGGATTTCCCCCACACTATCCTTGCCGTGCCGCCCGTGGCCGATAATCAACAGACGCATCAGCCCACCAAGGTTTAACTCAGAACTTGCCACGGCAAACCCCCTCAACAATATCATCAAACTTGGCTTGCACGCCGAGGCCATCAGCTCGCGCGCGCAAGCGCCAGAACATTTCACGCCAATCCGCGCGAGCGCGCACATGATCGGGCCGATGAGTGATCGCCCAGAGGTAGGCATCCAACCCATCGCAGAGGTGCAGAACCGCCGCCTCAACCGCGTTGAGCGAGCGAGCGTGATCATCAAGCCCAAGCTCGCGCAGAGCCGCCCGCTCAATCACCGCGATGCGGGCGCGCAGCTCAGGGTTTGCCCGCTTGACCGGCGATGCCAGATCGCCAACCGCGCTTTCACCGAGATCATGCGTGATCGCGGCGCGTAGCAGCGCCGCCGAGGCTTCCGGCCAGAGCTGCAAAATCAGGATCGCCACGCGGGCAGAATGAGCATCAACGCGATCATCGGTGCCGCAGAAAACCGGGTTGGCGTGCCAGCGCCGGGTTGACCCCGCGAGCCATGCCGAGGGCCGCACCTCGCGCCCGATTGAGCCATGACAGAACCAAACCCACGCGCGCACCAGAGCCGCCCGGATCATGCCCGCCACCGCGCATCATCGGCTTGCGTGATCAGCGTGCGCTTGCCGTTGGCATAGGTGACAACGTGCGAGCGTTGCCAGCTCGACGGGCTGTTATTATACCCTTGGTCAAGATCGCCCGACATGCCCGCGACATAGACGCCATCAAGGATTTGCGGGCTATGCTTGTCAGCAATCGTGATCCGCGTGCCCATGCGCGACAGGCCAACCGCCGTGCCCCGCGAGCCGTTGGGCCCTTGGTGCCCGTGCATACCGCACTCAATGCCGCCGCTATCCTGACAGATCACGAAAGAGCCGCCCATTGGCACAAAGTCGATGCCCTCAAGCTCGCGCGCGTCCTCATGCTTGAGGGCCCACCGGCAAAGGTTGAAATCCGCATCGCCCTCGCGGATCGCGCGCAGCAAGGCGAGATTGCACTCATGCCAATACTCAGCGTTGCCAGTATCCATGCGGTCAGCATCCCGGCGGGCCCATTGCATCAAGCGATCATCGTGGTTGCTTTCGATCATCACCGTGCGGCAGGTATCGCGCTCAATCGCGCGCAGGAACTTGGCCCCCTCGCGCACCTGCCAGCGGATACCGGAATGACCGGCGGCGCTCATGCGTGCGCGGTGGATCGGGTCGCCATCGACATGACGCGAGGCCATTTCAAACGACATGAGATCATGGATGAACTGATACTCAGGCCGCAACACCTCGATCATTGAGCCGCCATCGCGGCCCCAGAGCGCGCCGAAAACATCGGCGGCGAGGCTTGGAATGTGAATGTCTCCAAAGGTGATCGCCTTGACGCGATTTCCCGAGCTGATCCGCCCGGCGCGCACAATAGTATCAAGGTCTTGAAACGCACCATCAGCGGTTGCCGAGATTTGGCGACACCACGCCGCGCCGGTATCGTCGGCCTCAACAACCGTTGCCCCGAGAACGTGGTGAAACTCAGCCTTGAGCCCGGCTTTTTTCTTGACGTAGTTAGGCACCGTGCAAGCGCCCGTGGTCATGACCGAGGGCACGAATTTGCCCGGCATCGCGGGCACGCTTTCAAACGCAAGCTTGGCGTGCGGGAAAACCGCCGTGCGCCCTTGGGCATAGGTTGTCAGGCCGCTCAGCGGGCGCACCGCCGTTGGCAGGGTATTCATTTCAGCGCAGAACAGCACCGGGCCGCAGTCCAGCGGATCAAACCGCAAATGCGGCAACACCTCGCGCGCAAACTGCGCCGTGCGGGTTTCGTGATCGGTGTAAAGCGCGTGATTGTAGGTGAAGCCGCCAACCACGATCTCAGCGCCAATGTGGCGAGCGTAGGCTTGCAGGTTAGACCAGAAGCGCAAATGCACATCGGTATCATCCTGCGCCGAGGTCAGCAGCCATCGGCGCACCTCGCCCCGGCGGATCGCGGCGGCAGGCGCACCGGGCATGGCGAACAAGCCCCAATCAGGCATGAAGTGCTCATCGCCCCGCGCCTCAGCGAGAGCTTGCGTTTTCAGGAACGCGCGCACCATCCGCTCAGTTGTGTGATGGCCCGTTTCGGTGAGGCGGCGGGCGGCTTCCGCCACGCTTGAGCCTTTGCCGCCGCGCGGATCGCGGAACGGGTCAAAGCCATCGCGCAACGCCGCCTCAATCGCGTTTTTTAGGCGCTGCGCGCGCGCGGGGTCTTTGGCCCCGGTTTTCCGTTGGCTTGTCATTTCGGATTGTCCTCTTGGGATTTCAGGCGGCGGATGCGGTCATAAAACTGAGAGGCATCCGTTAGGGCCTCAACGATCAGCTCAGAGCGCGGGGCCGCGACGATCTCAGCCGCGAGCCCCCGTTTAAAATCCGCCGTATATGATGGCGGCGCTGGCACCGCCGTTGTGTCAAAGACAGCTTGGCCCGGCGCGGCGCAAGCACTCAACAAACTCACCGCCGCTAGGCCGAGGCCCCGGCGCAGATCGCAAAATTGCATCTTTTACCTCTTGGGAACGCTCAGCGTTCATTTCGCGGCGAACCTCAGCCGCCGCATCGGCGCGCTCACGCGCCAGAAAGGCCATCCCTGCGGCGCAAAGCGCCGCAGAGGCCACGACACCGCAAAGCGCCCACAAGAGCGCAGGGCGGGCGCTCAGGGCGCGCCACGCCAAAAGCGCGGGACCGATCATCGGGAAAGCCCGGCGGCGGTCAGGGCATCGACGCAGAGAGCATGTTCCTCGCGGCGTCGATTGGTGAGCCCGCGCACCACGCGGCCCCCGGCCTTATCCCACCGCAACAGCTCATCGCAGGCCCCGAACAGATCGCCCGCGTTAGCCTTGCGCACCGCTGTTGAGCGGCAGGCCGCGCCGGTGCCCACGTTGTATGACCAGCTCAGGAACGCCACCGCCGCGGCCTCAGGCAGCGGGGCCTTGAGGCACTTGCCGAGGCCCACGGCATAGGCCCGTAATTCCTCATCTAGCATCGCCTCACATTCGGCGCGCGTGTAGGCATCGCCGGGCCCTACGCCCTTGGTTTCGCCAAAACAGACGGTCCAGACGCCAACAACGTCTTGATAGGCTTCCGTCCTGAGGCCCTCCCATTTCGCTACGAAGGGCGTTGCCGCCACGGCAAGGATCGCCACTCCCCCGGCCATCGTGCGCTTGCGCACGCAAAGCGCGCCGCTTTCATCCGAGCCGAACCGCTTGAGTGCACCTGAGATTGAAACTTGATGCACCACTCGGGCGATCATTCCCAAGGCACTTGCACCGGCAGCGAGGGCGGCGAAAACCACCGGATCAATGCCAAGGATGCGCGCGCTCAATAGCTCAAAAAAGATCGGCAACGCCGACAGGACCGCACTCAGCGCCATCAGGCGCACAGACCATGAGCCGCGCAGAACCGCGCCCCAATTCTCAACTAGTTTCATGATTGATTTCCTCAAAAAAAAGGCCCGCTCAAAAGCGGGCCATAGACAACAGAACAGATAAAACCTTACAGGAAGATTTGAACCTTTTAAGGTGATGATACGTCGCGGGTCAAGATGAGGGCGCAATCTCCGTATAGCAGACCGGCCACCCCTTGCACTCCAAGCCCTCAATCAGAACAGGCTTGATGCTCACATGATGCGAGAAATCCCAGATTTCCCCCGATGCCGGGCCGTAGCCTAGCCGCACGTCAAACCCGCGCGACAGGGCGTCAGCCTGCGCTTCAAGGAACAGCGTGCGCCCGATGCCCTTGCCCCGGCAGCTCCGATCAACAAAAACCATCGTGTTAGTGAAGGCCCGCGACACGTCGAAAGGAAAACAGCCATCCGCCTCTTTGTCGCGCACCCATTCATCACGGATCGACGGGAACCACATGAAACTGCCAAGCAGGCGGTGCCGCTCATCCACGGCAAGAACCATGTGGGCATCTAGCGCCACAAGCGCGGGATAATGCTCAGCCCGCTCGCCCTCAAGCCAATCCTGCATTGCGAGCGCCGCGATGGCCTCTTTGCGCATTTCCGCTGCGCGGCCCTTGATAATCTTGATCATAGATAAGACTCCAAACCCGTTTTGAGCGCAGCAAGCGCCGCGCTGATTTCATCGGCGGTTGAGGCGGCGGCGATGGCGTCCTTTGCCTCAAGGCGCAAGCCCTCGATCTCAGGCCCAACCACGCGCCATTGCGCCGCCATATTCACGAAAACCTGCGCCACCTCATAGGCGGTCGCGCCGGTTGTGCCGACCTCGCGCTTGATCCAAGGATAAGCGCCCAGATCGGCGGGCGGGGGGTCTTGCGCCAGATACCGCGCCGCCTCCCCCTCTTTATCAAGGTAGATCATGCCTTGCCCCGGCAGATCGGTGATATAGAGCCGCCGCGCCGCAGCGATCTCAACACCCACCTCAAGCGCCGCCGCCGCCTTGGCCCCGGCAAGGGCGGCGCGCACAAGCGCCCCGCCCTCAACCCGCCAATCCGACAGCTCACCAAGCTCATCATCCGTCAAATCGGTTTCAACAAAGGCGGCAGGAACGCGACCCATCGCCCTCACATTGCCGGAAAACGTGCCCGTGACCTCACCGGCCTCATTGTGAAAAACCAGCATATTACGCCCCCATCTTAAAGAACTGATATCGCACCGTGCGGTTAGGCCAAGGCGTGCCGCCAATCACTTGTGGCGTAATGCTAGACACGAAACACGCTTGGTTGTTTTCATTTAGGTGAATGTCCTTACCGCTGTTGTTAATCCGCACGTTGCGCACCGCGATATTGCCATCACCATTGAGGGCAAGGATCCAAAGCCCGGCCCCGAGATCGGGGAACGGGCCTTGATTTAGGAAAGAGCCAACCGCCGTAGGCTCAAGCGGGATCACGTCAGCGGCGTAGGGCGTTGCACCCACAACCGTTGAACACATCACCCGGCCCGGCGCGCCACGGCCACCACGGGAAGAGCGCCCCGCCGTGCTACCGTGATGACCGCCCGCCCCAACCGTGACAACAAGCTTGGGATCGGTGAGGCCCGAAACATCGTAATCAACGATTTCGATGTACTGGCCCGCGCCACCACCAGAGCCGCCCCTGCCATCACCCGAATTGGCTCCGCCGCCGCCGCCGCCAGAGCCGTAGCCCTGACCATGACCACCCTCAGTAGTGCCGCAGGTTGTGCTTTGCCCCTTACCGCTGCCGCTTGTCCAGCAGCCATAAGTGCCCCCGGAACCACCCGCGCCCCACGGCGAGGCAACGCCAGATGCGCCGGTTTTCGTGGTAGGCCGCGCCGTTACTGCGCCCGCACCCCCGGCGGCGGTCCATGTTGCAATTGTCGTGCCACCATCCTTGAGGGTTACGGTTGTTGCGCTGCCCGGCGTTGAGTAGTTGTAACCACCCTTGCCGCCGCTGCCGCCGCCACCCACAAGCTGAACCGTGATCGCGAGCGCCGCCGGGTCGATCTCATAGGTCTGCGAGGCCGTGAGATCAGCAGGGTCAACCACGGGCTCCAAGTCACGGAAGAAACTTGCGTTTTTAACCTCCAAGCCCTTTTCGCTTGTGCCCGTGATTGATTGCTTGTTGCCCGTTGCCGGATCGACACGCGAAATGGCAAAGCCAAAGCCGGTGCCGCCCGCGCCATCGTCGGTGCGCCCCATATAGATGCCATCGGTCGCCTGAGAGGGCGAGGTTTTGCCCATTGCGAAACCCGCCGTTTTGGCGTCGATAGATAGCACCTCATCAACGTCAAGATGCGCAACAGACATGCGCCCGGCGTTAATGTTGTCAGCGTTCAACACATCGCTATCAAGGTGATTAATCATCACCGATCCCTCAAGCACGATATTCTGCGCAGCGATCCGCGCCAAACTCACCGGCCCGCTTGGATCATCCGAGGCGATCAGCTCAAGCTCAGCGCCCGAGGTGCCCGCAACCGCCCGCAATGAGTAAGATGCGGCAAGATGCCCCTCAAGCGAGGCGATAGCGGTTGATTGCTCTTGCACTGCGGCCTCAGTTTCGCGCAGGTCCGTTACGTCGACACACTCAACGAAATCGACCTCCAAAGTTGAACCGCCCGTATTGTAGTTTGCAAGAAGCAGGGGGCGGATAGACTCATAATTTCCGGCAACCAGATCGCTTTCATATTCACGCCAGACATTATCAGCCGGAATTGAAACTCCGCTTGCAACGAAATAGCTCCGATTAGTTGACGCCCCGGTAAAGCAGCCCGCATAAATCCTCGACGGCCCCGATCCTGAACTCAAGCAACGCACGCGCACGCGCATTCTGAACTTCTGCCCAGCCTCCCGCACCGGAATAGGCGCGGCGGTGACAATGCAATGGTTTCCCGTCAGCCGCACCGCCTTGCCTGCGGTATAGCTGGACCCGGAAACAATGTAGGACTCGGGCATTTGAACATAGGAAGATTGATTGATTGACCAGCTCGACCGAAACCAGCCAGCAGCACCAACGCCAAAATCCCAATTTCCGACAAGGCTCATCATACCGTCACGAACCGTCACCGCCGTATCTCTAGCGCTCACTGCCGCCGCGCTTGCGCCCTCAGCAGAATTTTGCGCGCTAACCGCGTTACTTTCCGCCGTTTGCGCCTGAGATCGCGCGGTTTCCGCCGCGTTTCTCGCTGAGGTTGCTGAGCTGGCACTTGCCCCGGCGGCATCCTCAGAGGCGCTCGCCGCGCTGGCGCTCGACGCCGCCGCAGAGGCGCTATTGCCAGCGTGATAACTTTCAGTCACGTCCTCCCAAACCAAATCAGTAACCCAAGCTGCACGCGGGTAAGCGCCCCCCGTTTGGATCCACGGCGACAGATAAATGCGGTCCGCGCTACCCGGAACGGTTATTTCTTTATCAAAATACACCCACTGGCCAGAGACAGCACCCGCATCGACAGCCGAATAATTCCAAGTAGGCCCAACCGACATCCTAGACCAATAGCCAACCCGAACCACGGTGCCCCCAGAAACATAGACATACCCGCGCATTCGCCAGCGACGATCAGCCGATCCTGCCGAAATTGGATAGGCCACCGATTGAGCATTATCGTTGTGCGAAGGCGTTAGCTGAAGCGCTTTCAACCGCCCCAAAGGGTGATCAGCGGGAACGCTAACCACGGCGCGCGACCAAGAAGAACCGTCACCGTCCTCAAAGTTTCCATGCACCACTAGATTTCCCGCAGCCGAGGCCCGAGCTACACTTTGCGCCGCCTCAGCAGAAATGCGCGAGCTTTGAGCCGCAGACGCACTCGACCCGGCAGCATCCTCAGAGGCACTCGCCGCGCTGGCGCTGGACGCCGCAGCCGATGCCGAACCCGCCGCATTATACTCAGCGGTAACATCTTCAAAAGACATGAAATCAAGCTCAGTTTTCATGCCAGCACCTTGGCTCAGATGAAAAAGCGCCTGAGGCGTTACAAACTTTGTTCCGGGGCGGAAGTTTCTAGAGCCATTGCCCTCTCCGGTGATAGTGCCCTCAAATTCATGCCACTCACCGTCATTCGGCAAAGTGGGGCTCCCCGCAAAGTAGCGGTTTGTGCCTGCACCGCCGGTTTGAAAATTCTTATCAGCATCATAGGTAGCCACACCAAACCATGCCCTCGCACCGGCGGGCGATTCCGGCAAGCACCGGGCACGCCATCGCCCCCGATAGACACGAGAAGTATCAACCGGGATGAAGCGATCAGAGTGGACAGTTTTCACATCCTCCAACAGAATAGCAGCGTTGGCAGTGTACCCACCACCAACCGCAGTTGCGTAGGCATCAGAATGCGAAGACGACCTCCGGCTTGAAACGAAACCGTTGTAAGCCTTCCAGCCCGCAATTCCGAACTCGAAATCAGCATTCCCCTGCAAGCTGATCGCAGACCTTTCCGCACTTGCCGCAACCGAAGCAGACGAGGACGCCGCGCTTGCTGATCCCGCCGCACTGTCCTCCGATGCAGCGGCAGCATTGCGGGCAACCTCCGCACCGCCACGCGCAGTTTCCGCCGCAAGGCGCGCGCTTTGAGCGGCAGACGCCCTCGAACCGGCAGCATCCTCAGAGGCGCTCGCCGCGCTGGCGC
>AZIG01007204.1_pt1 | contig 9271 bp, 9 predicted proteins | sample 359071 | NCBI WGS metagenome assembly AZIG01 (sample SAMN02429714, study PRJNA222667) | marine sediment metagenome | biome: Sediment sample; isolation source: enrichment culture of sample MGS-AQ(UA) from oil contaminated terminal site... | place: Jordan: Aqaba | collected 2011-05-15 | depth 18 m m | reverse complement strand
GCCGCGGCCGTGGCGGCGATCAGCCAGGGCTGGATGGACTCCCCGGTGTCCCTCGACCTGCCCGGTGGCCGCCTGCACATCGAATGGGCCGGCCCCGGCAAGCCCGTGATGATGACCGGCCCGGCCGTACGCGTCTACGAAGGACAGGTTCGTCTCTAAACGAGTAACCGCCATGACCGATCAGCCCAAGGTTGTACCCAAGCAGTCCGCCGAGCTCGATGCCGAAGCGGTGGTCGTCTACCTGCGCGCCCACCCTACCTTCTTCGCCGAGCACGACGAGCTGCTGATCGAACAGCACATCCCGCACCAGCGAGGTGACAGCGTGTCGCTGGTGGAACGCCAGCTCAAGCTGCTGCGTGACCGCAACATCGAAATGCGCCATCGCCTGTCGCAACTGATGGACGTGGCCCGCGACAACGACCGGCTGTTCGACAAGACCCGCCGGCTGATCCTTGACCTGCTCGATGCCGGCAGCCTGGAAGAAGTGGTAATGGCGGTCGAAGACAGCCTGCGCCAGGAATTCCAGGTGCCCTTCGTCAGCCTGATCCTGTTCGGCGACAACGTCGCGCCGGTCGGGCGCTGGGTCAGCAATGCCGAGGCGCAGCAAGCCATCGGTGCCCTGCTGGGCGGTGGCAAGACCGTCAGTGGCAACCTGCGCGAGCACGAGCTGGCTTTCCTGTTCGGTGAAGAACAGCGCCAGGAAGTGGGCTCCAGCGCCGTGGCAGCTCTTGAGTACCAAGGGCTGCACGGGGTGCTGGCCATCGGTAGCCGCGACCCGCAACACTACAAGAGCAGCGTCGGCACCCTTTTCCTCGGCTATATCGCCGAGGTGCTCGGCCGCGTTGTGCCACGCGTTACCCAGACCCTGCGCTCGGTACGCTGATGAAACGCCAGCTGGAGGCTTATTGCGCACACCTGCGCAACGAGCGCCAAGTGTCGGAGCACACCTCGCTGGGCTACCGTCGCGACCTGGAAAAAGTCATCGCCTACTGCGAAGAACACGGCATTGCCGACTGGCAGGCGCTGCAAATTCAGCAACTGCGCCAGTTGGTCGCTCGCTTGCACCACCATGGTCAGTCCCCGCGCAGCCTGGCACGCCTGTTGTCGGCAGTGCGCGGCCTGTACCGCTACCTCAACCGCGAAGGCCTGTGCCAGCACGACCCGGCCACCGGCCTGAGCGCGCCCAAAGGCGAGCGTCGGCTGCCCAAGGTACTGGATACCGACCGCGCACTGCAGCTGCTCGATGGCGGCGTGGACGACGACTTCATCGCCCGGCGTGACCAGGCGATCCTCGAACTGTTCTATTCCTCGGGCCTGCGCCTGTCCGAGCTGACCAACCTCGATCTTGATCACCTCGACCTCGCCGCTGGCCTGGTGCAGGTACTGGGCAAGGGTGGGAAGGCCCGCGTGCTGCCGGTGGGTCGCAAGGCTCGCGAGGCGTTGCAGGCCTGGTACCGTTTGCGCGGCATCGGCAACCCGCGCGACCGTGCAGTGTTCATTACCCGCCAGGGCAATCGCATCAGCCCCCGGGCCGTTCGGCTGCGGGTAAAGGCCGCCGGTGAGCGTGAGCTGGGCCAACACCTTCACCCGCACATGCTTCGCCATTCTTTCGCCAGCCATGTGCTGGAATCGTCCCAGGACCTGCGCGCGGTGCAGGAGATGCTCGGCCATGCCGACATCAGCACGACGCAAATCTACACCCACCTGGACTTCCAGCACCTGGCCGCGGTGTACGACAGCGCCCACCCTCGGGCCAAACGCAGCAAAGGCACAGACTCATGAGCATCAAGCTGATCACCTTCGACCTCGACGACACCCTGTGGGACACCGCGCCGGTGATTGCCACTGCGGAAATCGTGCTGCGCGACTGGCTCGAGGCCAACGCACCAACCCTCGGCAGCGTGCCGGTGGAACACCTGTTCGCCATCCGCGAGCGCCTGGTGCAAGCAGAGCCCGGCCTCAAGCACCGCATCAGCGCCCTGCGCAGGCGCGTGCTGTTCCATGCCCTGGAAGAGGTCGGCTACAGCGAGCAGCACGCGCAGGCGCTGGCCAACGAAGGCTTCGAAGTGTTCCTGCATGCCCGCCACCAGGTGGAGATCTTCCCAGAGGTGCAACCGGTGCTTGAGATCTTGCGCCATCAATACATCCTGGGCGTGGTCACCAACGGCAATGCCGACGTCAGCCGGCTGGGGCTGGCAGACTACTTCCGCTTTGCCCTGTGCGCCGAGGACCTGGGCATTGGCAAACCAGACCCCGCACCATTCCTTGAAGCATTGCGCCGTGGCGAGGTGGACGCGGGTGCGGCGGTTCATATTGGCGATCACCCTGGCGATGATATTGCCGGTGCTCAGCGCGCCGGTTTGCGCGCGGTGTGGTTCAACCCGCAGGGCAAGGCCTGGGCTGGCGAACAGGTGCCGGATGCCGAGATCCAGCGCCTGTCGCAGTTGCCCGACGTGCTCGCGCGCTGGCGCTGACGGGGCCGCTTTGCGGCCCATTCGCGGGCACGCCCGCTCCCACAGGGACCGCGCAGGCCCTGGACCTTGTGGTGAACCTGTGGGAGCGGGCATGCCCGCGAAGAGGCCGGAACAGGCAACACAAAACCCACAGGCATAAAAAAGCCCGCAGCGACGGCGGGCTTTTTTGCGATCAGCCACTCAGATAGGGCGGCTGCCGTACTTGTTGTCTGGCTTCTTGGGCGGGTCGGCGACCACGTTGGCCTCGACTTCCTGCACCTTGCCGCCGCGAGAAAGGAATTCTTCCATCGCCTTGGCCAGTGCATCACGCTCTTTCTGCTTGGCTTCCATGCTCGGCATCTCGTCTACCGAGACCGCCGCCTTGGATTTGCCCTTGGCAACGGGTGCCGGGCTGCTGTCGTCATCGCCAGCATCTTCCACGCCGTCATCAGCCGCCGCCTCGAGGCCCTCATCACCCTCGTCTTCGTCGCCTACTTCGAGGTCATCATTTTCCAGATCGTCGTCGCTCATGTTCTACCTCATGACTTGCGAAAAGCAGGTTGGTTATAGACCAGTGCAGCCGTAGACCGGCAGCCACCAGTGAAAATTCAACTGGCCGTGGGTTAGGCCACTGCCCTTGGGTCGGCACTCCTGATGGGAGGCGGTACCCAGCAGGCCCTGCTCCTGGCAGGACCTGACAAATCCATTAGCCCCTGCTGGCCACACGCTATTGGCAAGCCTAGCAAAGGCTGGCGAAGTGTGTGGACTACTCGTCAAACACCCTTCGGCGCGCATTCTAGCGCGCCCGTGGAAAAAGCAAAGCACCATAAACGCCCTGTGACTTGTGAGTTTTTTACCTACGTCACGAACGTGTCGAATAAACCGTTTGCCGTGCGGGAAATGCTGAAAAACTGGCAAAAAAATGCCCGGCAAGCCGGGCAAGTTTTTACCGCGTCGCAGTTACAGGTTGTAGCCGCGCTCGTTGTGCTGAGCCAGGTCGAGGCCGACCGACTCTTCTTCTTCGTTGACCCGCAGGCCCATCACAACATCCAGCACCTTGAGGATCACGTAGGTGACGATAGCGGTGTAGACCACAGTGAAAATCACACCCTTGGCCTGGATCCAGACTTGCATGCCGATGTCGGTGACGGTACCGAAGCCACCCAGTGCCGGGGCTGCGAACACACCCGTGAGGATGGCACCGATGATGCCGCCAACACCGTGCACGCCGAAGGCATCCAGCGAATCGTCATAGCCGAGTTTGCGCTTGAGGGTGGTCGCGCAGAAGTAGCAGATCACACCCGAAACCAGGCCGATGATCAGCGCGCCAATCGGCCCGACGGTGCCCGCAGCCGGGGTGATGGCGACCAGGCCAGCCACCACGCCCGACGCGATGCCCAGCGCACTTGGCTTACCGTGACCGACCCACTCGGCGAACATCCAGCCCAGTGCGGCGGCGGCGGTAGCGATCTGAGTGACCAGCATGGCCATGCCGGCAGTACCGTTGGCGGCAGCAGCAGAGCCTGCGTTGAAGCCGAACCAGCCGATCCACAGCATTGCCGCGCCCATCAGGGTATAGCCGAGGTTGTGCGGGGCCATCGGGGTGGTCGGGTAACCTTTGCGCTTACCCAGCACCAGGCAGCAGACCAGGCCTGCGATACCGGCGTTGATGTGCACCACGGTGCCGCCAGCGAAGTCCAGTACCCCCCAGTCCCACATCAGGGCACCGTCACCGCTCCACACCATGTGTGCGATCGGCGCATACACCAGGGTGAACCAGATACCCATGAATACCAGCATCGCCGAGAACTTCATGCGCTCGGCAAAGGCGCCGACAATTAATGCCGGGGTGATGATGGCGAACGTCATCTGGAAGGTGATGAACACCGCCTCAGGGAACAGCGCGGTGGCCGAGGTCAGGCTGTCAGGCGTGACACCGCTGAGGAAGGCCTTGGAGAGCCCGCCAACGAAGGAGTTGAAGTTGAGCACGCCCTTTTCCATACCGCCGGTATCGAAGGCCATGCTGTAGCCGTAGACGACCCAGAGAATGCTCATCAGGCCGGTAATTGCAAAGCACTGCATCATCACCGACAGCACGTTCTTGGAACGCACCATGCCGCCATAGAACAGGGCCAGGCCCGGAATGGTCATGAACAGCACCAGCGCCGTTGCGGTCAGCATCCAGGCGGTGTCGCCGGAGTTCAGCGCTGGGGCAGCTTCCTCTGCCAGGGCAAGCCCGGGCATTACGAGGGACAATAGGGCTCCTAGCCCTGCGATCTTACGCAGAGTCATGTTGTTTTCTCCTGGGGCGTTGGGTTTGGTGAGGCTTTGTTGCTGCTTAAATCGCGTCGGTATCGGTTTCGCCGGTACGGATGCGGATTGCCTGCTCCAGATTCACCACGAAAATCTTGCCGTCACCGATCTTGCCGGTGTTGGCTGCCTTGGTGATGGCTTCGATTACCCGATCAAGGTCCTTGTCATCGATGGCGACATCGATCTTCACCTTGGGCAGGAAATCGACCACATATTCAGCACCGCGATACAGCTCAGTGTGGCCCTTCTGCCGACCGAAGCCTTTGACTTCAGTGACGGTGATGCCCTGCACGCCGATTTCCGACAGCGACTCGCGCACGTCGTCCAACTTGAACGGCTTGATGATGGCTGTGACTAGCTTCATGAAACTCTCTCCCGATTTGGTGGACTTGCCCCAGGAAAACAAACCCGTCTCAAGTCTAAGCGCAGCGGTTGGCTTTGTAACGCGTCGTCGGCATCCGGCTCCGCGTGCGCACTGCCTGGTCACAAGGAACTGCTTCAGTGCATGGCTCGTACAGGTCATTGCAGAAACCTTGCCAGTTCCGACAAAGCGCCGAAAAACAGAGAGTTATGTGATTTGGTCGGGATTGGCCAGTCGCCAGCATGGGAAACATGCACAATTTCGGTGCGCAGCAGCGGGGCAAGTTGCGCGAAAAATGTGCAACGGATTAGTAACCGCAGATCATTCTTTTGTGGGAGCAACTGTCTTGCTCAATTTCTAAAAGTTGGCGCGATTCCTGTGGGAGCGGGCTTGCCCGCGAACACGGGCGAAGCCCGTGCCATCCACCGCGGTGTCTTCGCGGGTAAACCCGCTCCTACGAAGGCCAATGTGCACTCAGGCGCCAGGTTTGTGCGTGCTACACTGGCGGCCATTTCTCCGTTTCAGTGGACAGCCCCATGCTCGCGCCCAAAGCCCTTCTCGATGCCCTGAGCGACCAGGCCTCGCGCCTGTTCAGCAGCGATGCCGCCCAGCCCCGTGCGGAACTGGAAAGCCAGTTCAAAGTGTTGATGCAAGGTGCCTTCAGCAAGCTGGACCTGGTCAGCCGTGACGAATTCGACAGCCAGATGGTCGTACTGGCGCGTACCCGCGCACGCCTAGAGGCCTTGGAAAAACAGGTAGCCGAACTGGAAGCCCGGTTGAACCCAACCTCACAGGATGAGTGAATGCAGCCCTCCAGCGCATACCCGGTACTGTTGTTTTCCTACGGCACCTTGCAGGATAAAGCCGTGCAACTGGCCAACTTTGGCCGTGAGCTGAACGGCCAGGCCGACCGTATGCCGGGCTACCGCCTGGACTGGGTCGAGATCACCGACCCAGGCGTACTGGCGACCAGCGGCAAGTCCCATCATCCCATCGTTTCCCCCAGCGGCCAGGCCAACGACAGCGTGGCCGGCATGGTCTTCCAGATCAGCGAAGACGAACTGGCAGCGGCGGACCGCTATGAAGTTGCCGACTACAAGCGCGTCGCCGTCACCCTTGCATCGGGCCTGACAGCCTGGGTTTATGTACGTGCCTGAGACGGTCCGATGCAGGCTGAACCCGCAACGACTCGGTGTGGGTGAAGGCCTGTTTCGGTGGTAGCTCACTTGCATGCAGTGTGCCGCGGAACAACGCCGCCCCGCACTGAGTAAACAGCGTCTTCACCCGGTTGTGCGAATTGAGGATCTCGGCCTGGATATCACCAATGGCCGAATCCCTTGGTTGCAAGCTGGCCGCTCGGTTGACCCATTCGATGGCGGCAAAGCGGCTTTGCTTGCGGGTGCCACGCCCCTGCATCCAGGCCAGCCCCAGTTCGGCGCTGGCACGCCCTGCAAGCCACGGGTCCGGGTGCTCGACCAGGCTCAGCAGGTAAGCAACCGCCTCGGTCCGCTCCTGCGCCTCACCAAACCGGCGTAACAAAATCCCCAGATGCAAACGCGCACGCGCGTTGATCTGCGGGTTGCCCAGCGCGTCGACAAGCAGGCGCCTGACCGCCAGCATGGCACTGCGCTCGTTCAAATCCTCATCGCCGTCCATGCGCAGGCAGGCCAGGTTGTATTTGGCCTGCCTGCTGCCCGCCTCCACCGCACGCTGCAGCCAATACCCGGCTGCCTCGTCGTCCAAGTAATGCGCCGGGGTGTTGGCCAGGCCGCCATGGTGCAGCTCGTACAGGGCCAAGGCAGCACCCGGCAGGTTCAGTTCGGCGCAGCGTTCATACAGGTAACAGGCCACTTCATGCCGGTTGGCTGCCCACAGCAACCGTGCCACTTCAAGCACTTCGAACCCCGGTGCCTGGCCCGCGCACTGGCGATTCACCGCCCGTTGCAACCATAGCCTTGCCTGCTCGGCCGAGCGTGGCAGCGCCCACAGCCCGAAACGGTGCCCGGCCGCGCGTAATGCACAGGCAGCAGCATGTGAACGGCCGTCACACAGGCGCTCAATGGCGCCGTGTAACAGTTGCCTCTCATCTGCCATGCCATCGCGCAGTATCAGCTCGGCCAAACAGCGAAAAGGCACGCCCATGGCGCGGATGGTGCCGAGATCGGCATTGCACGCCAAGCTCGCGGCAAAATCGCGCATCGCGCCAGCATGGTCGCCCGATGCCCTGCTACGCAGCGTCCCCCGCCATGCCAGAACAACGGCACGCTCTCTGGGCCTTAACGGGCGTTCTGACCAGTCTTCGACCACCTGCTGCCAGTCGGCGACGGCCTGCAACGGGTCAGCCTGTGGCAGCATCAGGCGGCCTTCGACGGCCATCCAGCGCAGCGCATTACGCAAGCGCTCGTCCCAGGTCGCGCACAACGGGCCATTGACCAACAGCTCGAACGCATCGAGGCTGTCGCCCCAGCGGGGCAGCAGGTACACAGCAAGGGCCTGGATCGCTTCGAAGCAACCGGGGCGGGCGATCAGCGCATGGCGCAGCCAGTAATAGCGAGGGTCTTCGTTTTCATGAACGATCCGCTTGCCCAGGTAGAGCGGCAGCGCCTGTGGCAGCTCGGCCAAGGCCAACAGCCCATGCCTCACCAGCAACGGCGCTGCAGCTTCCTGCACCTCTACATCGGCATGGGCACTGGGCCTGAAGCGTGCAGGCTCCCCATGAAACAGTTGCAGCAACCAACCAGGCTCATGGAACTGCGCACTGATGCGCAGCATGCCAATGGCCGCTGCCACGGGGTGCGCAGAGCGGTCCATTGCACGCAACAGGTGCGCGGTGGCGGATTCACAAATTTGCTCGACAGCCAGCAAGCGTGCAGCGTTGCGTTGGCCACCAACCTGCACCTGGCAGGCCCGGTGGAAGCAGTGCATACCCATTACCACTTGTGGGTGGTATGCCCTGGGGCAGGCATCAATCCAGGCTCTGAGCACTTGGCTCAGGGCCCTGTCACTCTGGTTTTCCTGGTCGAGCAGCATGTGCCCTTCAATGGCCGCCAGGTAGGCCGGGAACTCGCCGGTCGGGGCCTGACGCCACTGAGCCTCGAGCCTGTCGAAAAAGCGGTTGAGTTCAACGAATGCACTGGCCTGCACCAGTTCGCGAATTGCCTGGTGCGTGCAGGTGAGCGTTTGCACGGAGCAATACCTCAAGTCCATTTGAAAGAAGACGCAGTGCCATCCCATGGCAACTGCGGTTGCCCAACAACACTAAGTCATACCTGACAACTGCGCAAAGCCTATTGGATCCATTTTTGCCGATCCGTATGAAACCGCAGGGAAAACCCCTGCCCTGAAAAACCACGACGCACACTTGTTGCGCCTGCCATGGCAGCACTGGCTATTCTTTGCCCAGCCGCAGGAAGCGGCATTTTCCAGCAACAATGGAGTGTCCATGTCCCTAGCCCTCGTCCACAGCCGCGCCCAAGTTGGCGTGCAGGCACCGGCGGTCAGCGTCGAAACCCACCTGGCCAACGGCCTGCCTCATCTCACCCTGGTCGGCCTGCCGGAAACCACGGTCAAGGAAAGCAAGGACCGGGTGCGCAGCGCCATCGTCAACTCCGGGCTGAAGTACCCGCAGCGGCGCATTACCCAGAACCTCGCCCCCGCCGACCTGCCCAAGGATGGCGGCCGATATGACCTGGCCATCGCCCTGGGCATCCTCGCCGCCGACGGCCAGGTGCCGATTGCCACCCTGGCCGATATGGAATGCCTGGGCGAACTGGCGTTGTCGGGGAAATTGCGCCCGGTGCAGGGCGTGCTGCCTGCGGCACTGGCGGCACGCGAAGCAGGCCGGGCGCTGGTGGTACCACGGGAAAATGCCGAGGAAGCCAGCCTGGCCGGCGGGTTGGTGGTGTATGCGGTGGGCCACCTGCTGGAGTTGGTCGCCCACCTGAACGGCCAGGTGCCGCTACCGCCCTACGCCGCCAACGGTTTGATCCTGCAGCAACGGCCCTACCCGGACCTGAGCGAAGTGCAGGGCCAACTGGCAGCCAAGCGTGCCTTGCTGCTGGCTGCGGCCGGGGCGCACAACCTGTTGTTCACCGGGCCGCCCGGCACCGGCAAGACCTTGCTCGCCAGCCGCCTGCCCGGGCTG
>AZIG01007130.1_pt1 | contig 9290 bp, 9 predicted proteins | sample 359071 | NCBI WGS metagenome assembly AZIG01 (sample SAMN02429714, study PRJNA222667) | marine sediment metagenome | biome: Sediment sample; isolation source: enrichment culture of sample MGS-AQ(UA) from oil contaminated terminal site... | place: Jordan: Aqaba | collected 2011-05-15 | depth 18 m m | reverse complement strand
CAGCGGCGCTGACTTTTACCACAGTCCGCAGGTCAGTGATGACGGCACGCAGCTGGCGTGGATCGAATGGGATCGCCCCGATCTGAGCTGGACGCGCACCCGGCTGATGCGGGCAACGCTGGCTGCCGACGGCAGCGTGGCGCAGGTGCAGTCGGTCGGTGGCGCGGATGACGCATGGCAGCAGCCGCGCTTTGATCGTGCCGGCCAGTTGTGTTGCCTGTCTGATCGCAGTGGCTATTGGGTGCCCTGGCAGGTTGCGGCTGACGGTCCGCGCAAGTTGCTGGCGATTGCCGCCGATCACGCGCCTGCGCCCTGGCAGCAGGGCAGCAACACCTGGCTGCCGCTGGAGGACGGATGGATGGCGCTGAGCTGGAGCGAGGCCGGATACGGCCATCTGGCGCTGCGCCATTCGGTCAGCGCCGAAGAGCGGCGGCTGGCGCACGCCTACAGTCGTTTTCGTCACCTGTGCAGCGACGGCAAGGCGCTGTATTGCATCGGCGCGTCGCCCAGCTGCACCGCCGCGATTCTGCGCATCGAACTGGCCACCGGTGAACTGACCCGGCTGCTGGGCGAAGACAGTGCGCTGGACGCCGCTGATCTGTCCCGCCCCGAGCGGCTGCTGTATCTGAGCGCGGGTGGCGAGAGTGCCCACGGCTTCTTCTACCCGCCGCGCAATCACGCCCAGCAGCTGGATCAGCCGCCACCGCTGCTGATCTTCACCCACGGCGGGCCGACGTCGGCCTGCTATCCGGTGCTGGATAACCGCATCCAATTCTGGACCCAGCGCGGTTTTGCCGTTGCCGATCTGAACTACCGTGGCAGCACCGGGTACGGCCGGCCGTATCGCCAGCGGCTGCAGGGCAACTGGGGCGTCACCGACGTGGAGGACGTGCTGGCGGCGGTCGACTATCTCGGCCAGCAGGGCAGGATCAACCCGGCGCAGGTATTTATTCGCGGCTCCAGCGCCGGCGGCTACACCACCCTGTGCTCGCTGGTGGCCGGGGCAGGGCGCTTCCGCGCTGCCGCCAGTCTGTATGGTGTGAGTGATCCGCTACAGCTGCGCGCGGTGACCCACAAGTTTGAAGCCGATTACATCGACTGGTTGATTGGCGACCCCGACACCCAGCCCGAACGCTACGTCGAACGCTCCCCATTGGCCCAGGCCGACCGCATCCGCACCCCGGTGATCTTCTTCCAGGGCCTGCGCGACGCGGTGGTGCTGCCGAGCCAGACCGAACAGATGGTCGCCGCTCTGGACGACAACGGCGTACCGGTGCACTGCGTCACCTTCGCCGACGAGCGCCACGGCTTTCGCAAGGCCGCGCATCTGGCGCAGGTGCTGGAAGAGGAACTGGCGTTTTATCAGGCGTGGTTGTAGCGCAGTCTCGGGGAGGTCGAGCTCCCGCTCGACCAGCGGCCTGCAGGCAGTGTGCAGGCTCGGCTGTTTCGGACGGCCCTGTGCTAGTCTCGCTGGGTAGCCAACAAAGCGAACAAGAGGATAGGTCTGTGAGCGCGTTTTCCCCTGTGCAGTGGTGCCTGAAGGCGTCGGTCGATGTACCTGTGATGGAGACGGCAGATGACTGGCTGGCCAATTGGCGGCAGCTGCCGCTGGATGAGCTGTCGCCATTCGCACTGGCAGTGATGGGCGGCTTCCAGGCAGATCGTGCTGCCTGGGCCTTCAGCGCCGGGTACGAGGCTGCGTTGCGGGCGATGTTCCCGCAGATCAGCGGTGGCGGGCTGCACGGCTTCAGTCTGAGCGAGGAGGGCATTCGCAGCCCGCGTGATTTGCAGACCCTTTGGCAAGCCGACGACGCAGGTGGTATTCGCCTGAGTGGCAACAAGGGCTGGGTGCCGCTGCCTGAGCATTGCGAGGCGTACTTTGTGGTGTGCCGCGCCAGCGGGCAGGATGGCGCTCTAAGCGTGATGCGCATGCCTGCCACGGCGGATGGTGTGTCGATGAGCCCGCGCAATCCGGCGGCCTTTATGCCCGAGCTGCCGGCCGCGCGCATGCAGTTGCAGGACGTGGTGCTGGATGCCTCGGCGATGCTACCCGGTGATGGCTGGACCGATTATGCCCGCCCCTTTGGTGCCCTGGAGGAGCTGTATGTCAGTGTGGCGCTGATGGGTTATCTGCTGCGCGAAGGGCGCGCCCGCGACTGGCCGCAGGCAATGCTACGGCAGATGCTGGCAGCGATTACCCTGCTCGAGCGGATTGCCGCTGAGGTTGAGTCCGATCAAGGCCTGGTATTGCTGGCCGGCGCGACCGAATGGGTGCGCACATTGATGACGCGAGCAACTGCGCAGTGGGCCGAGCAGCCGGAGGACGCCGGCGGGCAACGCTGGGCTCGTGACCAGACAGTGCAGCGCATGTGGGCTGCCGCCGGTGCCAGACGGGGTGATCGGGCCTGGCAGGCGCTGAGCCCGAGCGCGTGATCAGGCTCCGGCGTCGCTGACCAGTGGCGCCGGAGTGCCGGCTGCCTGGTGTTTGAACAGTGGGAAGAGCACCGCCAGCGGACAGGTCAGAGCGGCGATCAGCCCGGTCCAAAGGGTCTTGAAAATCAGGTACTGACTGACGCTCAGCTGCTCAATGCCGAACAGACCGAGCAGCGCGATGGTGGGTGCAGCGTAGATCAGTGTTGCCATCAGACCGATGCACAGGGCAGCGCCGAAAGGGCGGTCCGGCAGGTAGCGAATGATCTGTCGCAGCACGCTGAATCGGTCCGCGGCGACTGCGGGAAACTGGCCGCTGCTGACCTTGCGGCGCTGCAGGGCTATGGTGATCCAGCTCAGCAACATGCAAAGGACAAGGGCGGTGATCACCAGGTCGGCGGCGATTCCGCCCTCGCCACGCAGACTGAGCGTCGCCTGCTCACGGAGCAGTACCCAGGCAACTGCGCCGTTGAGCAGCGCATTGACGACAAAGGTGGCAATCACTTCGGTTCTCAGGTGCGAGTGTATCGAGTTGCTCATGGGGGGCTCGTTGTTATCATTGTCGGCCATTCAGCTGCCAGCCAGCGTAGTGTGCGATTGCCGGCTCCACAAGCTGCAGCGCCGTTTTGCTGATTTTTGCTGATTATCGGAGATAGCCATTCTCATGCCAGCTCGTTCTGCTACTGCTACTGTCTCTGCCCGTGAGGTGTATCAACTGTTCCGCGATGTTGCCCTGCAGCAGAGCGCGCTGATGCGCGATGACGGGCCGCGCTGGGCCGAGATCGACACTGGCGTGGTGCATGTCTGCATCGATGGCCGGCGTATCGCTCTGTTCAAGGACGCCGGCGAGCTGCACCACTGCCTGGGCTGCGAACTGGAAGACGGTCGTGTTGCGGGGCAGGATAGCTGGCGCGGTGCTGGTACCGATCCGCTCGAGTTGCTCAGTGTGTGGGAGCGAGCACAGTTGCTGAAGGCTCTGGAACGGCTCTAGTGGCAGGATGACAGCAGCGCGCGAGCGTGAAACAATCGCCGGCCAGTCGTTTTGAGGTGTCTGTTAATGCCGCGTTTGTCCGTCGAGCAGCTGTCCGAGGAATGGGGGCTGTTAAACCAGAAGTTCAGTCAGCAGAGTCGTCGCTTTGTACTGGAGTTCTGCATTCGTCATGCTGTTGATCTGACCGAAACGTTCTACTCGGAGATGATGGCCGATCCGGCTGCGTCGCTTTTTCTCTCGCATGATCAGGTTCAGGGCCGCCTGAGTCTGTCCATGCGTCGCTGGCTGGAAGGGTTGTTTGACAGCGAGGATGAGGTCGCGCTGGCACGAATCATTGCCGAGCAGAAGAAAGTAGGTGAGGTTCATGCCCGCATTGATATCCCGGTGCACCTGGTGCTGCGCGGTGCACGTTGTCTCAAGGACCGTTTTATCGCGTTGCTGCAGGAGGATTGCGAGCTGTCCGATCGCGAGCACCTGGATGCGGCGCGGCTGATGTCGGACACCGTGGATCTGGCGATGGAGGTCATGAGTCACGCCTATTCCACCTCGCACGATCGTAACTCGCGCAATGAGGAAGCCTATCGCCTGTTTTCGGTCACCCAGAACATTGCTACTGAAAAGGAACGTCAACGGGCCGCGCTGTTCGACTGGGAGAATCAGTTGATGTTCGATCAGGCGGTTGGCCAGAGCGGTGAACACCTGCCGCGTATTCTCGCCTCCGAGTTTGGCCTGTGGTTCCGGCACAAGGGCGCCCATGCGTTTGAGGGTGCGCCCGAGGCCCAGCAGATTCTTGATGGTATGGAGCGGATAGACGATGTGCTGCTGCCGCTGTTCGACCAGGACCCGGCCGAGCGCATCGCGCGCCTGCGCGAATTGCGGGAAACGGTGAAGGCAATCCGGTTCAGCCTTGATCACTTGTTTGAGCAGAACAATGAATTGGAAGCCGGCCGCGACGTGCTGACCCGCCTGCTCAATCGCAAGTTTTTGCCGGTAGTGCTGACCCGTCAGGTCAGTCATGCCCGCAGCCACGGTACGCCATTTTCCGTGCTGGCGCTGGATATCGATTACTTCAAGCAGATCAACGACAGTTACGGCCACGAGGCCGGGGATCGGGTGCTGCAGCAGTTGGCCTCGCTGTTGATCAACAGCAGTCGTGCCGGGGATTACCTGTTCCGTCTGGGTGGCGAGGAGTTTCTCATGCTGCTGGTCGATACCGGACTGGATGGCGCGCGTCGCGTGGCCGAGAAGTTGCGCCGCGGTGTCGAGCAGGAAGTCTTCCGTCTGCCGCAGGATCGGACGCTCAACATCACGCTGAGTATCGGCGTTGCCTGTTTCAATGGTCACCCGGACTATCAGCAGTTGATGCGCCGTGCCGACGATGGTCTGTATCAGGCCAAGCACAGCGGCCGCAATCGGGTAGTGGTGGTCGAATAAACCCGTTCGCTCAGCAGCGCTCCTGCCCGGGGGCTGCGAGTCTGGTGTAGAGATCATCCCAAGCAGGATTGCTCTGCTCGATCAGGTTGATTTTCCATTGTCGTTTCCAGCGCTTCAGCTGCTTCTCGCGGCTGATGGCGCTGAGCATGTCGGCGGCTTGCTCGAAGTACACCAAGTGGTGGATTCGGTAACGCTGGGTGAAACCACTGACCACGCCGTTCCTGTGTTCCCAGATACGCTTGAGCAGATTGCTGGTGACGCCGACGTACAGGGTCCCATTGCGTTGGCTGGCGAGGATGTAGACGCAGGGGTGTTTGGTCATTGGGGCGCGCCTCGTGGTATGGCAGTGGGTCTATGTTGGCTGATGCATTTGCGCAACTGGATCCCTGCCTGCGCAGGGATGACGTGGAGGTTTGGATTGCCGTGGGAGGCTCCACTCTGAATGCCGCTTACGTCTGGCCAACTCCGGAGCGTGGCTTTGGAAATGCCGATACATAAACCTCGTCATCCCTGCGCAGGCAGGGATCCAGTTGCGGGTTCGCGTTAGCGCAGTATCCATTCCCCAATCACCAAAGGCTCTGGCACTTTTCCGTCAATGCGATAGGGTTGGCACGCAGCTTCTGCTTTACTGAACACAGCTCGTCGAGCTCGGTTCTGCCAATAACAAGAGAGCACGCCAATGCCCGCGTTACCCCGCCTGATCGATGCATCCGGTCAGCCCTGCTATGGCCTTTTCCCCGACGGGGTAGAGGAAATCAATTACCTGGACTTTGACCTGCGTACGGTGATGGACAAGCCGCGCTCGCAGCTGGCGCGGCGGTTTGGCGCGAACCAGTTTCAGTTCATCAGCCTGCTTAGCTCGGAACTGATCGTTGGCGTGGCGATTGTCGATCTGAAGCTGGTCAGCAGTGCCTTCGTCTACCTGTTTGATCCACACACCCGGCGCTTCGACGAGTTCAGCTTTCTCCAGCCGCTGGCCCGCGGCACGACGTTCGACTCACGGCCTGGCAGTGGTCGGGCGGTATTCGAGAAAGGGCGTAACCGAATCACTGTGGATGCTGCTGGCGAAGCCGGCGTGCGTCAGTTGCTGGTCGAGCTGGCCGACGGCACCCGCATCGATGCGCGGATTGACGAGGGGGCGAGTCAGCAGCCTTTGTCGATTTGCACCCGGGCCGGATATACGGGCTGGGTATTCACCCGCAAGACCGCCGCGCGGGTCTGCACCGGCAGCGTCAGCTGGCGCGAGCAGCAGTTTGATCTGCGCCAGCTCGGCGCGCTGGCGGCAGTCGACTGGACCACGGGCTTTATGCGCCGGGAAACATTCTGGAACTGGGGCAGTCTGTCCTGCCGCTTGCCTGACGGTAGGCGCCTCGGCTTTAACCTGGCGGCCGGGGTCAACGAAACCGGCTTTACCGAGAACGGCATCTGGCTTGACGATCAACTGATCAAGGTCGACATGGTCGACTTTCAATTTGACCGCGCCAAGCCGCTGGCGCCCTGGCAGCTGCGCTCGGCGGACGGGCTGGTTGACCTGCAGTTCGAGCCGGCTGGCACCCGCCAGGAAAAGCTCAATGCACTGTTGCTGGCGTCCAATTTTAAGCAGCACTTCGGCCAATTCAGCGGCGAGTTGCGGATTACCGGGGAGACGCTGACGCTGGATGGTGCCTGGGGGCTGGTAGAGGATCATTACGCGCGCTGGTGAGCTGCTTCGCTTGTATTGATACCCCTTCAATCAGCGCATCCATGACGGCGGTCGGTGGTTGGAATTGGGCGTCAGCCTGCCTATTCTGTCTGCTATTTGAGACACAAGACCCTCAAAGGGCTGCCCATGAAACCTGCACTTCCCGATGGCCTGATCGTCGTCGCCAAGGCTGACTGCCCGACCTGTCGACTGGTCGAGCCGCTGCTGGCCGAGATTGCCCAGGCCGGGCCGCTGACTGTCTACGCGCAGGATTCGGCCGAGTATGCCGCCGACCTGCCGTCCTCGCTGTACGACAAAACGCTCGAACACTCCTTCCACCTTGGCATCGAGTTTGTGCCGACGCTGATTCGGGTCGAGAACGGCGTGGAATTCGAGCGCACCTACGGCTGGCACAAGGAAGACTGGCGACAGCTGACCGGCCTGGCTGAGCTGGGCGAGGCGCTGCCGGTGATGCGCCCGGGTTGCGGCTCGAAGACGCTGGAGCCGGGGATTGCCGAGGAACTGGAACTGGCCTTTGGTGATATTCGCCTGCAGTCGCGCGAGATCGACATGGGCAGCGCCGAAGACCCGATGGAAGCCTGCTTCGAGCGTGGTTGGAGCGATGGCCTGCCGGTGGTGCCGCCGACACCGGCGCGGGTGCTGCGCATGCTCAAGGGCACCAGCCGCCAGCCCGACGACGTGGTCGGGTTGATGCCGCCGGACCTGGTGCCGGTGACGGTCGAAAAAGTCGCCATCAACGCGGTGCTGGCCGGCTGCAAGCCGGAATACATGCCGGTACTGCTGGCTGCGCTGGAAGCAGCGCTGACCGATGAATTCGGCCTGCACGGGCTGATCTGCACCACCATGTTCGGCAGCCCGATGATTGTGGTCAACGGCCCTGCCGCCCGCGCCATCGGCATGAATTCCGGCGTCAATGCGCTGGGGCAGGGCAACCGCGCCAACGCCACCATTGGCCGGGCGCTGCAGTTGCTTATTCGCAACGTCGGCGGTGGCCGACCGGGCGAGATTGACCGCGCAACCCTGGGCAACCCGGGCAAGTACAGTTTCTGCTTCGCCGAGGCCGAAGACGCCGACTGGCTGCCGCTGGCGCAGGAGCGCGGCGTTGAGGCCGGGCGCTCGGCGGTGACGCTGTTCCCCGGCGAAGGGGTGCAGGGGATTGTCGATCAGAAGTCGCGCGATCCGGAATCCCTGGCGCGCTCCTTTGCGCTGTCGCTGCGCACCGTGGACCACGCCAAGCTGGCGATGGCCGGTGACGCGGTGCTGGTAGTCTCGCCCGAACATGCGCGGGTCTTTATCGAGGCTGGCTGGTCGAAGCAGCGGTTGCGTGAAGAACTCGAAAAGCTGCTGCTGGCTCCCGGTGCCGAACTGGTAGCCGGTGCCGGCGGCATCGCCGAAGGTATCCCCGAACGTTTCAAGGATCAGCAGGTGCCCAAGTTCCGTCCGGGCGGGCTGCTGATCGTCCGGGCTGGCGGCACCGCCGGCCTGTTCTCCGCCATTATTGCCGGCTGGGCCGCTTCAGGCCCGGTCGGTTCGTCTCCGGTAACACGTGAGGTAACGTCATGAACCACAGCATTGTGCTCGATCCGACTGCGGAACGGGCGCCGGCGCAGCGTGCGCGTCTGGCCCGTCCCGCCAGCCTTGAAGGCAAGGTGGTCGGTCTGCTCGACATTTCCAAGCCACGCGGCAATGTCTTCCTCGACCGTATAGAGGAGCAGCTGGCAGCCATGGGTATTGCGGTGAAGCGCTATAACAAGCCGACCTTCACCCGCATTGCTCCGACCGAACTCAAGCAGCAGATGGCCGCCGAGGTGGATCTGCTGGTGGAAGGTCTGGCCGACTGAGGGTCTTGCACGTCGTGCTGTATGCATGACATCGCAGACCTGGAGTCACGTCAGATCCCGGGAGTAGGGGTTGCCTCCAGTGAATTTGTTCAGGCCGCGGCGTTGCAGTCGAAGGCCCTTGGCTTTGATCCGGCCATGGTCTTTGTTCCGCATCCGATTCAGGACCGCACCGACGATGAAATGCGCGCGCTTGCCGATGGCGCGCTGGCAGAGATTCTGCGCCTGCTGCAAAGCGGCGACGCAGACTGAGCCAAGGGTGGTCGCATGACGGCCACCTTTAACCGACCACCCGCGGTCGACCGGGTACTGACCTGGCCGCTGGTGCAGCAACTGATTGCCGATCACGGCCGCGCACTGGTGGTTGATGGTGTGCGTGCCGCGCTGCAGCTGTGGCGCGGCGGCGAGATCAGCGACGACGAGGCACTGTTGCACTGGCTGCGTCAGCACCTGCTGGCGACGCTGGCGCCGTCCATGCGACCGGTGCTGAACCTGACCGGGACGGTGCTGCATACCAATCTGGGCCGCGCGCCCTTGCCGCCGGAAGCGGTGGCGGCGATGAATGCGGTCGCCCTCGGCGCGAGCAATCTGGAGTTCGATCTGGCCAGCGGTCAGCGTGGCGACCGTGATGATCATGTCGAGCAGTGGATCTGCCGCCTGACCGGCGCGGAAGCCGCGACCGTGGTCAACAACAATGCCGCTGCCGTGCTGCTGGTGCTCAATGCACTGGCGAACCGCCGCGAGGTGGTGGTGTCGCGCGGTGAGCTGATCGAAATCGGCGGCTCCTTCCGCCTGCCGGACATCATGGCCCGCGCCGGCTGCAAGCTGCGCGAGGTTGGCGCCACCAACCGTACCCACCCGCGCGACTACAGCGAAGCCGTTGGCCCGCGCACCG
>AZIG01001337.1_pt1 | contig 9480 bp, 15 predicted proteins | sample 359071 | NCBI WGS metagenome assembly AZIG01 (sample SAMN02429714, study PRJNA222667) | marine sediment metagenome | biome: Sediment sample; isolation source: enrichment culture of sample MGS-AQ(UA) from oil contaminated terminal site... | place: Jordan: Aqaba | collected 2011-05-15 | depth 18 m m | reverse complement strand
CAGCCGCTTCCTCGTCGGCCACTACAAAACTGCTGGCGCGGGCCTCGCCAATTGCGTGCTCCGGGGCGAGGAACTGTTCGTCATCGTATGCGCCCACGCCTTTGCGGTAGTAGTTCAGTTGCCAGTGGCCGGGAACCTTGCGCGACGGGACGAGGAAGTTGAGCTTGGCATTCTCGGGGGTATCAGCACCGTCTACCCACATGGCGAACCCGCTGCGCTTGTACTGCGCCATCAGTTGCTCTTGTGTGCTCAGCTGGCGACCGAGGTTCAAGAGCTCGGCGGCAATATCCGCCAGCTCATGCGTACCCTGGCCAGCAGTCAGGGCTGCAAGCGTAGGGGTGAAGTGTTCAATCGCCGCTTCGATCTGGGGCGCATTGGTCATTGCCAGGGCGTACAGGTAGCCGAGCGTGCGCTCGGGAGTGTCGCGCTCCAGTGTCCTGATGCGCTCGTGCGGATCGGCCTTGTACAGAGCGTCCAGCTCATCATGGCTCAGCTCTTTGAGCCAGCGGTTACGATCAGTTGTTACTGTACCGGGCTCAACTTGCTCAACAAAAAAGTCTACGGCTTCGCGAGCCATAGCAGCCATGTCTTGAGGGCGCAGGGTGAAGCTGTCGAGAGCTCCGATTTCATCTAGCCAGCGGCAGAGCGGAGTGCGGAACAGCCAGGTACGCAGGTTTGACAGGCACTCTTGGCCGAGCGCGTAGCCCCGCTCACCGCCCGGACGGGCCTTGGCATCGTTGGCCACGCGCTCGATCAGGTAGGCCAGCTGCTCGGAGGGGACGTGCTTCGGATCGGTGCTGGCCGGTACGCGCATAGCGGCCCAGGTCGCATAGGTGTCTTTCTCGCGCAGCAGGCGCTTGAAGTGAGCGCTCATGCGCCCGTAGTCCGGGCCAAGCATCTGAGCAAGCCCGGCATGCTCACCTACTTCGTGCAGGAACAGTCCCGGCAGAGTTTGCGCGCTGATACGGTTGCCAATCAGGTAGACCCGGTTGTCAGGCGTGGTAACGCCGGCAATGCTGGAGAGCTGGGCCGAGCTGCGGGCTTGTACGAGCGGCGGCAGATCATCGGCGCGGCTGAGCAGATGCAGCTTGCCGGCATTCTCCAGCGCCTTGATTACGGGCTCGCCGTAGTGTGCGGCGAGCACCTCGCGCATGCGCTCGGGAGACATTTCGGAGAAGGCGTGCGATGTGCGGATCAGGGTGCGCTTGCCTGGAGTCGTAGCCTTCTGGCGGATGTTGTCGGTGATCCCTTGGAAGCAGCCCCGCCAGAGGGCCAGCAGATCCTCATCACTCTGGCCACCGAGAGTTTCCGGGTGCGCTTCGCGGATAGCGGGCAGAATGAAGTCGCGGCACTCGCTATCGCTGGTGCGCAGTGCCATCCATGCGTCGGTCAGAAGCCTGTAGGCGGGTTGGTTGTCGAGCGCCAGGCCCAAGTCATCGGCCATCTGATCCAGCCAGGATGCAGGCGGTGCCGACATGAAGCGGCGCTGCAATGCTATGTGCTGTGAGCCGAGCAGTCCCCCTGCCCCATTCTCGCGAACATGCTCAACCCACTGTGCATTCGAGTAGCTGCTCAGCGCTTCCACCAGGTGGTGACGGACACCGATGAAGTTGGCCAGCGCGGGATGCTCCCAGAAGTCGTCGGGCGTTGCTGGTGCTGCCTGGATCAGCGGAGCGTAGCTGTTCCATTCGGCAACCGACCACTCAGGCGATGGAGCCATGAGCTCGCGGATCGTCTCGCCGTACCGCTCCCGAGGCGCGCTCTCGCCTTTCACGAAGGTATGCAGGGTGTAACCCGCACGCTCCGAGCCGGTCAGCATGAAGGCATGGCTCTTGTCTTTGCTCAGCAGGAACTGGGCCGGGCTCTGGGTGGTAGTTGCCCACGGATGATCAGCGGCCACGTTGGTATCGCGCATGTGCCCGCTGATAACAGCCACTAGGTCATGCTTGCCGAGGGCTTTGCAGCGCGCCATCAGCCAGCGTGCAGTTCGGCCACGCATCTCTTCGGGCTGAACTGCTATCAGCTGCTTGCATGTGTTCTCGTTCAGCCTGTGGGCATACAAGTCAGGGTGCGGGCTGTGGAGCTCCGGCCAAAGCCGGCGCAGCACTGTCAGAGGCGAGAATGCGTGCTGCTTAGCCTGCTCGACCGATGCTTGTTGCCAACCATGCTGGCGCAGCACCTGGTCGTCATGGGGAGACGGGCGAGGCAGCGCAATGAACTGTTGAGCGAGACCATGCCAGTAGAGCTCTTCGCCGCTGCGCAGCGCTGGCCGGTCGGTGAAGATTGCTCCTTGCAGAATACCGATGAGTTCTTGCATGGCATTGGTCTCGCGTCAGATCAGTTCAGGGTTTGTCCGCGTGGGGTACGCGGTGGTTGTGCTTGGTCGCCAAGTGCCTGGAGGTCATCTTGGGCATGACGCCTGAGCATGGCGTCGGCCATACCCATTTCGTCGATGTTGGCCAGGCGCTGGTCGCGGAGGTTCAGCGTTGCGCGCTGTATCTCGCCCAGGTAGTGCTTCGCACGGTCAGGGTGCAGTGACTGCACGTCGAGGCTCGCCAGGTTCGCTTCGAGCACACGCGCCATGGTCTCAGTGGCGCGGAGCGAGGGACGGTACTGCTCACGGAAGTTGGACATGAACTCGGCAGCACGCAGCAGGTGGCCTGGATTGGTGTGCGGGTAGATGGCCGGCGCTTTGATGCCCCGCTGCTGAGCGTGGATGAACGCCTCGCGCATGTGGTCGCCCTGGCTGTACTCATCGCGGGTGCCAACCCACTCCAGATCATCCATCACCGGGCCGCGAGCACTGTTGCCGCTGATGACCAGGGCCACGCGCACAGTGTTCCAGTTGTCTGGGTTGATGCCGAACTTGATGCTGTCGGCGCGGCTCATGCTGTTGCTGTCCTGCGGCACCTGTACCGGCGTGACGGTAATCAGGTTCGCCTCGATGAAGCGCCGATCAACAGCCAACTCCAGAAAGCGTTTCACCTCATCGTGGCCGATGAGGACGTGTGCCGGCGAGTCAACCGGAACCTCGGGGTCAGACGACCAGCGAACTTCATAGCCTTCCATGTTGCGCTCAGAAGGGGCTTGGACTGGGATGCCCATGCCTTTGATCTGCAAGATTGTGCCCGTGCGCATTGATGACGCTCCTTAACCGAACCGAGGCATTGCCAGACGGGATACCTTGGGCTCGTATGGGTTGTGAAAGTTGAGGCCTACTTCGTCCGCGAATACCTGTGCATTCTCGGGGTTCACCGGCTGGCCGTTCACTTCCTCCAGGTGGAGGGTGTAATAGGTCTCGATGTTGCGCTCGAAGTAGGCCCGGTTCTCTTCAGGCGACTCGCTCCGGTAGCTCACTCGCCACGAACCATCGCCGTACTGCTCAACAGTAGGTGAACGAGTGATGCCCTTGTCGCGAACCAGACGAATCAGCTCATCGGCTTCGAGGGTGTCGGTTTCGTCATCCACTACCGGCTCTTCGTGATCATCACCGCCGTCGCGACGTTCGGTGATGAGCTTGATGGTGTAGCGATGCGGGGTCTCGTGAGCAAACGCCGGGCCATCGTCGGGGAGGAAGTCGAACTGCGTAAGGTTTGCAGCTGCGATGATCGAGGCCTTGTTCTCTTCGGTCATGGGATCAAACGCATCGACGCCGGCCATGAAGGACTCCCCTACTACGGCCAGTCGCGCAAGCGGCGTTGTCCTGTGCTTCAGCTGCGCTTCAGCATCATTGAGCGGAACCTGGAACGACACGGAATCAGCGGTCTGGCGGCACTGCACATCGTCGTGCTGGTGCTGGTCGGCAAGCTGGCGATACAGGCTGACCATGTGTGCGATGCCATGGCGCGTCAGAGCGTGGCCGGTTTGCTCCTTCATCTCGCGCATCAGCAGCGATCCAGAGGGGTTGTCGGTCGCCTCGGCCTGTTCGCGAGGCGTCCAGAGCTCTTCCACCACTCTGAAGTAGGTGGCCACCTCTTTGTGGGCCAGGTGGGCAGCGTTCTTCGCTGCCTCAGCACTCGGCGCAAGCTGGAAACGCGAAAGGTGGGCCGCACGCTGGGCGATGGCCTCACGGTGCAGCTTGTTCAGCCCGAATGGATTGGCCGAGGCATCAACGAAGTCATATCCCCCCATGTGGGTCACGACCGGCGCGGCGTTCGAGTTGGGATGGGCCGCGTCGTAGATGGCAGCAGCGTATGCCGATATGGCAGTGGTGGCGCGGTGAGTGGAGTCAACCGGCTTGAGCCGGTCGCCGTCTTGAATCAGCGCGTCGAGCTGGCCAGTAATCCAGTTCTCGACGACGCGGATGGTGCCGCTCTTGTTCGGGTGCTCGATTGGCAGGTTGGCTGCCCGATCAAGCCAGGCCACTGCGGCGCTTCTATGGGTGCCCTCGGGGAAGTGGCACCAATCCCAGCGCAGCGAGCCGTCGCGGTTCAGCTGTTGCTTGTCGAGGTCGCGGCGCAGAGCCTTGATCAGATCAGGAGAGGACAGGTGCAGCTGGCGCGTAATGTCGCCCATGGCGCTTAGGTCTTGTGCGGTCAGCCAGTTGATGGTGCCGGTTTCGCGAAGCTCGATGGCTCGCTCAAGAGCATCGCTACTGCCTGCATGGTAGGCGGCGTGCAGCAGGAGTTGGGCCTGTACCGTTGCGGAGTTGTCGGGCATCAGTTGGGCCATCACCAGGTTGGTCATGGCCTGAGTCAGAGGCATTGCGATGAGGGTCTCGATCATTGCACGGGACAGCTCGCCGCAGACGGATGGGGCGTCACCGTGGCTTTCAGAGCGGCGACCGGCGATGTTCGCACCCAGCTGACACAGCTGCTCGGGGATGAAGAAGCCGGTATCGAGGCCTTGGGTTGCAAGCAGCTTGCGTATCTGGGCGAAGCCACTGAGGGTGGCTTTGTACTGGGCGGAGTCGTGATCTTGGGCTACCCAGGTCAGCTGGCCAGTGGGGTTGTACCAGGAGCGATCCACGAGCCAGACCTGGCTATCGCTGAGCGTTACCCGGTACTCGCCGGCCTCCGTGGGGCGGTAGCTACCGCGATACCAAATGTCGTCCCGCGCCTTCTCTTCCATAGCTTCTGCCCCTCTAAATGTTTGGTAGAGTAATACTGAACCGTTGCATTTATGGATTTTAGAGGAAATCTGCCTCAAGCGCCAAATTAGGTGAGAGGCGGTATAGGAGACAGCTAGCCATGCGTATTTCGGCTGATGAAGCGCTTCGCCTTGGGTTGCTCGACAGAGCCGGTGCCAGTGCGATTCAAAGCACTGGGCGTCGCGGTGCGCCCGTGCTCAGCAACGCCGTAGCCAGCCTCAATGCTTCCAAGCTAGCGAACCTGCCTGCCGGTGATGTGAAGCCAGGCAAGCAGCGCCGAAAAATGGCACCAGGTAAGGCTCCGGCTGGCCAGTCGCAGGTGCCTGCGCCCGGTACTGCCGCCTATAACGATTCTGCGGCCAACCCGCAGAAGATCATCTATGACGCCCTCTGCGAGTTGCTGCCGGGTCGCGTCGAGTGGGAAGTGAAGGGGCTGATACCAGGACGCCAGTTCCGGGCTGACATTCGGATTGGTCGGGTAGTCGTGGAAATGGACGGGTTCAGGTTCCACAAGAGCAAGACCGCTTTTCAAGACGACCGAGACCGGCAAAACCTTTTTGTTGCGCACGGGTTCCTTCCTCTGCGCTGCTATGCAGCACAGGCGTTCAAGCCAGAGCTACGCGAGCAATTTCTCCAGCTGGTGCTGCAAGCAGTAGCAAGGGCTGATGCAGACTTAGAGAGCTAGCGGGCGCGTAAAGGTCGATTGAACGTCTAGCACTCAAAAACTCCAAACGAGCTCATGATTAGTCCACCAGCCGAGCTGAATGAGTGTTGTTTGGTGTTGTTCACTTATGGATTCAAAACGCTCGTCCTGAAGCATTATGCTCAGTCCTTTCCTGGTACAAGGATCAGGTGTTACATCGGGCGCATATGCCTTGAGTATCAACAGTCCGGCAACCAATCGATCAATCGGCTGTACAACACAGCCATTGGGTTTCTGAAATGATGGGAGAGTCCCGTTACTCCAGCGCCGGTAGGTATTCTGAAGACTTTTGCTTGCGCCCTGACCGTTTAGCATGATCAATCCGTTCAGCGTAAGAACTTCAGTGTCCAGCAGCTCTTCGAGACTTTGCGTAATAGGTTCACCAGCGCTGGATACCACGTCGCAATATTGATCGCCGTCAGTATCTGAATAGTGCCACTTTGGCGTATAGCCCAGCCCTTCCAAACCGCGAATGAAGTTTTTAAAGGCAAGCCCTGTGAGGCGAATTTCTTTCATAAGTCGATCAGTGCGATGTGCGCTGGAAGACTGCATCCCAGCCTGGCCAGTCACTTGTTGCTAGCGGGCCACCCCCAGTTACGTTCTTAGCCTCCCAAGTAGCTAGCTCGGCCTTTTCATCTGCTGACATTTTCTCGCTAGCCTTTACCATGCGTTCGTACTTGGCTAGTTGCGAATCTAAAATATCTTTTTTGGCTTTACGGTTGGTCATATTGTTTTCCTTTAACTCTGTGCTTTTCGGATGGCGGCCTCTACAACAGGCACCGCATCTGCCAGCTCAGGCTTCCGCCAGGCCGCTCTGGCATACAAAACATATGGCCAGGCAGACCAAAAGCCGACCCAGGCCAGAAAACCGTAACGGCCACTCTCGGACGCGGTTGTATTGAGCACAACCTTGAGAACCGCCATCCCGATGACGGCCCAAAGGACTGCCCACAACGAATATGCGCCACCGATGGCGAAGACCAGCCAGCCACCTATGCGGGCTATCTGGTGTTCGACTCGATCAAAGACAGGCGTGCGTTCCATCGGTTGAATTCCTTGAGCAAATTGAACGTTATGCGCAGTCGGCCGGGCCGTCTTTGGCGGCTCCGGTAATCGGGTGCCGCCAGGCATCGCGGGCGGCCCGGTAATCGGCCAACAGATCGGTGTAGCTGTCCATGTCGATCAGGCGATACGACAGCAGCGCTGCGGCGTAACCCATAGCGTGCGCTAGGCGAGTGTCGCGCTCCCAGGCGTTCACCGCTTCGGCGATCTTGTGGGCTTGGGAGCTGGCATCCGCCAGGGTGCTGGGGGCGTTCTGCTCGATGCTCATGGGACGGTTTCCTTGATCACTGGAGCGAGCGCAGCAGGCGCTCAAGGGGGCGCTCGGTGACGGCATCGAGCATCATCGGGCGAATGTCTTTCGGCTCACAACCTTCCACGCCGTTCTCCGCAAAGTACCGGCACACATCTTCGTCAGTGACATAGCCTTTGTCGGCCAACTTTGCCCGCTTCGCCTGGTACGCCTGTTCGGCCTGGTCATCCCAAGCCCACTCTCGCCTTGGTCGATACATGGAATTTTCCTTGATCAGTTCGCCGTGACCAGCTCGTAGCCGCCACGTTTGCCATTGAAGCGCTCGCGCTTGGCCTTAGTGACCTTGCCGGCGTACTCGATCTTTACCTTGCCCGATTCCTCGCAGAACCCAACCACTTTCACGCGGCGGTCAAAGCGCGGATCAATCTCACGCCAGGTCTGGCCAACTTCGATGCTCATGCTGTTTTCCTCGATCAGTCTGCCGGCACTACAGTGGCAGGAATTGGCTGCTGCTCGGGGTAAAGGACACGCCGAACATCCTTCTCGCTGACGGACACCTCAACGATGCTCAGGCGGTCGAATTCGCCGCTCTGTTCGTACTTTGCCTGCTCGGCGTGGAGATAATCGGGATTGTCCGACTGACCGTTCTCATCCATACAGGCAAGAGCCTCCAGGGCAAACTGGCCGGGGTAGTCGCATTTGCGCTGGCCAAACAGGACATACAGATTCATGTCTCGTTTTCCTTTCTCTCGGGCTGAGGATGGGGCTCCCCTACCAGTGTGACGAACCCGTAAACATTGGGGATGGCAGTAGAGATTCCCAGGATGATTAGCCCCCAGGACAGGTAATACATGTAGCCTTCTGTGCCGTTGTTGAACTGAGCATTGGCAGCCCACATCATCAAGCCGATAAGTGCAGCCATGAATCCGAAAGCACCCCAACGCAGTAAATTACTGCGCTGTAGTTCCTCTGTGCTGGTAGTTTTATTACGCATCGTTATTTTCCTATTGCGCGTCAGGGTCAACCGCGACCCACGCTTTTGCACCGTTGTAGTCGTCGCCGCCCTCGGCCTTGAAGACCACCCCGGCTTTGTCCACGGCATACGCACCTGGGCGCTCGCTGGCAGGATCACGCAGTTCATCCTTCCAGCCGTACACCTCGCCGTCCCACACCAGCACGACGCCTTCACGGTGTCCCTGGTTGCCTGCTCGCCACTTCGCGGCGGTCGAGCGTAGCGCCTCGATCAGTTGTGCCATGGTCACGTTTTCCCTTAACCAATGTACTCAATTTCTTCGCTGGTGTAGCTGCCAACCCACGGCGAGCGGAAAGACACTTCCCACTTGCCGATCTTGGCATTCCACTCAGCGGTGCCGGTCTTACCGAAGGTCGGGCCTTGCTTGATGATGCGAACGTTCATGGTGGTTTTCCTCGAACTGTTCAGCGTTCAGTTTGGTTGTCAATCTTCACTGCCGTTTTAGGCACGAGAGTAACGCTGCCTGGATCAAGCAGACGATGCCCAGGCAATAGCGCTGACTCATCGCCAAGCAGTTTTACCCGATAGCGCTTAGGAGTTTCGTCAATCACCTCTACCGGGTATTCGCGGCGACCAGCCCAACCCTGCAAAATCAGAACTGCTTGGCGGGCAGCTCGCGTTGCAAGCATGTCGAACTGCGTTGCGTCTACCTCGCGCATAACTTCACGACACACCACATAACAAGTACCGCGCTTCGTTTGCAGGCCGTGGGTGTAGACGCGCCCGCCCGAGAAGAAACCACCGTTAGGCAACGCCCAGGTTTCTGCGCCGGCTCTAATCGCCCTGCAAGCTGGGGCTGCCGCTATGCTTTTCCAGGTGAAGTAGTCCATGCGCAGTGTTTTCCTCTAACTCGGGTTGTAGCCGGTGTAGCCCTCGGGTGGCAGCTCCAGCGTCGAGCTGTCCATACCCTTTGCCTCACGCTCCCGGCCCCACATTTCGACCATTGCGGCCTCTTTTAGTCGGTCGGCAAATGCAACAATGTCGTGTAGCTGATCCAGGGTGGCCACGCCCAAGTTATGGGCCAGACCAATCGAATCTAAATCCGGCTCTTGGGCCGCTTGCTCAAGGTGCCAGCTGAGGTCTTTGTTCATCGGCGGTGCCCTCCAGGGCGTTTTCTCGATATCCGGTTAAGTGAGCCAGCACGCGACGGCAATTGTCAGTCATCTGGCGCACCTGCCCACGGAAGGCCACCATTTCATATTCGTTGATCACAGCCGGGTGAAGCTCACGCAGGTGGCTATCAACAAGCTCTCCCATGCGCAGCAGAGCTGGCAGGTCAGCGGCCTCGCTCAACGCTGCTATTTCACGATGCAGAGCGGCAAGGCCAACGATACGGGCTTTCA
>AZIG01006807.1_pt1 | contig 9595 bp, 13 predicted proteins | sample 359071 | NCBI WGS metagenome assembly AZIG01 (sample SAMN02429714, study PRJNA222667) | marine sediment metagenome | biome: Sediment sample; isolation source: enrichment culture of sample MGS-AQ(UA) from oil contaminated terminal site... | place: Jordan: Aqaba | collected 2011-05-15 | depth 18 m m | reverse complement strand
GAATGGCTGTGTTTGATAACTCGGGCCGACAGGTGGAAACCAGTGTCTTTGGTCGACCCCAAATCCTTCCACATATTGAGCCGAAAACCTTGTGGTTACTGGGCTGCAGTGGAGTGACTGTGTTTGATAACTCGGGCCGACAGGTGGAAACCAGTGCCTTTGGTGGACCCCAAATCCTTCCGCATATCGAAAGTGAACCTACTTACTGAGTGGGTCTAGATCTTTAGTGCGTCAGATCGAGCAGCTTCCAAGCTCTCATGCCGGTCTACGCGACCAGTGATTTGCTTCAGTGCCCAATGGTCTTCATCAGGCCATTCTATGCAGGCAGCCACAAACTCAATACCAGCTACGAGCGCGCCATCCTTGTGAACAGAGTAGCCCTTGCCATCTTTCGCGCGCGTGATCTTGATCATGCCCCCTCTCCTATTCCTATCTTCGCTTTCAGCCCGATGAGGCCTTTTGTCTTGGCGTGTAGCCAACATCACTGAACTGGCTAAGCGCACGACAGATGATAGGCCTAGCCATCGCTTTAACGCTGCACATGCCTCTGCGCGGACTACCCCACTTAGCGACAAATGCAGCTACCGCGTCCTGGTAATCACTCTCGATCCAGCAATCATGAGCAATCTGTTCGCCAATTGACGGCTTGATGATCATCTCAAACTTCTCCCAACCAGCAAGAAATTCGGAGAATGCTTCTCCTGCCCTTCCTTCAAGACCAGACAGGATGTCAGCCACAAGCTGCCAACCATCGCCACAAGACTCACCCCGCAAAACGCCTTGCACCAAATCAACCGCTCTGAATGCGCTGTAGCTGGCAGGCCATAAACGCGCGAGCGCTTCCTCACTTTCTTCACAGGCATCGAGCACGGATGTACGGAAGGCCTCCTTCGCCTGTTCAGCATCACAGCCAACAGGAATCTCCAGCGCCAAGGTCATTTCATATGCAGCGTTCGCAGCTCGAACGATCGAGCTGTGATTGATCAACAGTCGAGTGCTCTCTCCAAAAACCACTCGGGCCAGGTCGATCAGCCGCTCATCAAAGTCCAGGTGAACTTCTTTAGGCGCATGCTCGGCGAATCCCCGTACGATTGGGTTGTTCTCTTCGCGCCATGACGTGACAGCAAGCAAAGATCCGGAGTCGATGTCCGCGATGAAAACACCCTCAACCCCGTTTAGCTTTGTGCAGATTGAGACGCGCAAAGGTTGCAGTCGCTTAATCAGGTTTTCCTGCCAGGTGCGGACTGCTTGGGAGACCAGCCTTACAGGTATGCCGACCTCTTTCGCGGTCTGGACAGGACTGAGGCTAAGTGACAGCCGCGCTACTTGCTCAAGAAGATCATACGAAAATCGGGTGCCAGCACTGAGCGGAGGAATCGTTTCGTTCGCCGTCGCACCGCACTGAGTGCATTCCATTCGTCTGTTGTCGATCACTACCTTCACCGGCTTTGCTCGGGGGGTATGCCACATCACGCGAGGGACATAGCCGTTCACCCAGAGAGCCTTAGAGCCACACCGGGCGCATTGCCGTAATGGTTGGCTCACTTCTGCCTTGACCAGCATGTGGTCGCCTTTGTCGAGGACACGAATCACTCGGCACCCTGGGACCACTATTTTTTCCTGTGGCTGGATAACGCTCACGGGTAATACCTCAATCAGTTTTCGACAACTCGTCGCCATTAACTTGCAAGTATTCGGCTATAAAATATAATGCGCGCGAAATCCCGAAATATTGTAATTCAATTTTATTTTGTCGAGAAAGAACATGTCATTTATCTCCACGCACATTCCTGTAGATCATCAGTGTGATGATTCGAGTGTTGTCCTGTGGTCAGACGCTCTACCGGTCCTGGTTCTGAGCGTTGATTACGACACCCGGGTTGTTGAGCTGGGGATAAGCTCTCCTGCTGGCGAAGGCGTGCCCGCCTTTGTTGCTGTAAACCTCGCGGACGAACTGTTGGACTGTGTGTCGACACAAAATGTTGAGCAACTGCGACCTCACCGTGAAATCAGCACAGGAACGTGGCAGGTTTCATCGGCAAGGCATGGTGATGGGGAGATTTATCTGGTTGATCCTCGCGGCGAGTATCTATGTGTCCTCTCTGCAGATGACGCCGGCATCGATATTCGAGTTCACGAGTTGGGCTGCAGGAATCGCGCCGGCCATGGCCGCCTTGAAAGGCGTGAGCTCATGAACAAAGGCGTTTGGCCGGTACTGATGGCAGCATAAAATACGGGAATGGAGCGATTGTCATGGCATATACGCCTCCTAGCGAAGTGACTGCAACGCGCAAAAAATACGGCCCTCCGTCGGCGTTATAAAAACTGATACCAAGCCAAAATTTGAGAGCGAAGCACAGATGTGCGCGGCTTTCATCAGGGAGGTAGACTCGCTTGATGAGTGGACGCCCTATCCCGAAACCGCTGGCTTTGACATTTTGATGGTTCACCGCGATGGGCGTCAGATTGGGGTTGAGGCAAAGTTATCACTGAACGCGAAAGTTGCCGATCAGATCCTTCCCAAGTTCACTGACGAATATTTTGGCAAGCCAAGCCCTGATCATCGCCTGGTTATCGTGTCCAAGGTTACTGACGCCAGCGCTGGGATTGAGAAAATGCTCAACATGCTTGGTGTTCGCGTCATGCTGCCTCAAGAGGATTGGACGAGAACAGGATATGTTCTCCGTTTCAAAATTGAGCAGCTACTCAAGCACGACAACGCAAAGAACACCTATTTCGACGGCACTCACCTTTTCGATTGGAATCCAGAGGAGCGCTGCCAAGTCCCAGCTGTTGTGCCTGATCTTCCGGCCGGCGTTCCCTCCCCCGTCCGATTAACTCCCTGGAAAGAGTCAGCGATCAAGCTCATCGCTCTGATGCGTAAGCAGGGGTACATCACCGTCAAACCAATCGCTGAGCATCGCATGGGGTCGACGGCATGGACTCAGCCTGCAGGGAATAAGCCGGCTTGGTTGGCTAAAGGCGCGCGTCGAGGTCAGTGGATCGAAACTGAGCACATGCCTCCGTTCGATCAGCAACACCCTGACATGTATGCCAAAGCCTTGGAAGAGCTCACAGCTCCTTGCCTTTGAGATAAAGGCAACGCTTCCTTTGATCTCCGCACGACTGTGAGATAATCCAGTCATAGATAGGAGATTAAAGATGTCAGAAAAAAAGCGAATTCGCTGGGATCGTTTTGTGCTGTTTGCTCTATTTTTCGCCGGCGCTTTGATGTTTTTGCCGGGGGTAATGGACTATTTTTTGAAGCCTTCTCACAGGGAGTTTCGGGATGAAGAGCTGAAGCTCATGGTTCTTGCGTCAGAAGGCATCACCAAATTCCCTATGGTAGGAAAGGCTGTCGAATACCGGATGTATGGGACGCTGCAAATGGCGATCGTCCTTGATAATGGCTCCGAACTCGATGTCATGGCGCCTGCGGCGATCGATCAAGTTGGCTTGAATGTGTATCACGTAAGTGCCTGGCAAAAGGGTAAGAATGTCGAAGGGTACTGCTTGGAGACAGAGGGACGCCGCTACCATCGCTGTTTTCCCGTGGATCGTTACGCGAGGCTTTGACCAATATCGCACAGAAGCAACAGCGTAGCCCTGAACTATTGTAATTTTCCCCGCTTCTGGCATCATCGCGTCATCAATCTAGATGGCGCCTTGCATGAATCTCGTTGCCTTGATCACTGAACTGCAAGCTATTGCAGCGATGCATCCCAATCCGGCCATCGTTGAGGTCTGTGTGTCCTCGGTGACGGCAAAGGGCACCGCAGACATTCCGGTGTCCTGTAATGCTGCAGGATGGTCAGGAAACAAACTGCTCATATCAACAGACACCATGCTAACCAAGATCACTCTTGATGAGCTTCAGGGCGTAAAACGTAGCCTGGAACTCGGCCAGTCGTGGCATGCGCTACAACGCTTTGGGCGAATGAAGCGAGAGATCGAAGAATTGCGCAAGCGCCTGTACAAGGCCTCGCCTACCGACGTGTGGACAATGAACGGCAAGGTTGGCTGCATCGATAGAAATGGTCGCTTCCATGAGCACAAGCAGGGAGCGAGTTGCGGCGTATGCAGTAAATTCGAGACCTACGGCCGTTCTCTGTCCGCATAATCATCGTGTCTACGATCTAAATAACCTCCGCCATAAGTAATGCACCACCCTATTTTCTTGTAAGCAACTTATTTAGCTAGCGAGAATATCGCATCTCGACATCAGTGCAGATCACCAACTACAATTGGTTAAACATTCACCAATTCTGGTGCGATATGTCGGCACGGAACCTCCAGTTAAACAGCAGACCTTCGGAAGAGAAAACACCTCTCCGCTCTGGAGTCGTTCGCCTTAATGCTGCTTTCGCCGCTTACGCGATCGGTGACCAAGACGTTGTACTTGCTAGTGACTATGATTTGCTGGAAGCGTCCGTAAAACGTCTGAACTCAGAGTTAATCAAGGAAAAAGCCATTGCGGACCTTGAAGGCACTGTTCTTCGCTCACGAGTGGCAGACCAAGAAAAGAAGTCCGACCAGTACAGGGGGCAAGCAGAGCATCTGCGTAGTGGACTCAATCTTGCTCTTCAAAAGCTGGGCGAGCTGTCCGAGTCAAAGGATATTGATAGTCGCGACGCAATTAACGACCTGATGGTGCTCCTAGAGTCCTATATCTCGGCTCGGTAAGAATCTAGGTCACTCCTGGTTGTACTGAGGCGGCTAATTATTTGCTAGATACTCGCTTTCCCATATTGTCAAAACTCAAGTATTTGATTGGAGTTTTGATATGCATGCCAAACCACCCTCACCTCGTGCAGCAACGTCGTTTCGATACAGCGTAGATCGAAATCGGAGCCGGATTCTTCTGTCTTCCGAGGACGCGAACGAGGCTCGTCCCGACCAAAGCGTAATGGTGTACGAATACCTCGACTCTGGCGAGAAGGTCGTTGTACCTCGCATCTGGCAGAACTTGCCTGGCAGTGTTCGCGCAGAAGATGCGCTTGCTCGCGCCAAAGCCGCTGAAGAGAAGGCGGAAAGGCTTATTAAGAACCCTCCCCTCGGTCTGATACCGGACGACCTCGAAGGCCTTGTTTGTCTGCTTAGAGCTAACGCAGAGCGCCATCGATCGCTTGCAAGTGATTTGATCGCTGCAGATTCACGCTAAGCCCGACGGAACGTCTACCTGTTTCGTCTGGATTATTGGTAAAGTGCTGCTTTACATAAAATCGGGGCCACAAGTATGCAGACAGGAAAACCAAAAATCCTTGGTCAGAATGGACTCGTGGTGACCATTGATGGCCACGAGTCCTCAGATCGGAGCGCGATCGCTCACCAGCTTGTTCATGAGCTAAACGATGCTGGGTATAACGCGCGAATTCTGAGTCCTAGACCTCCTTCGGTAGGTAGTGAGCATGACCAGGCGGAAGTGCTTGATCGGGTAAATCGAGCGTTCGCGGACCTGAGTCGTCGCGATATCTTTAGCTGCCTCAAGCGCAATCAGGTGGTGGTGCTGGACGGTTTTGTTCCTAGCATCATGGCTGGTATGAAACGCAACGACATCTCGATGGCGGATGTTATGAAGCTGGATGCTCTTCGGAAATGCGCGGTGCCAGATTTCAGCTACTGCACCACTCGCGATGATGTAGACGTTGTTGCTTCGCTTTTAACCTCTTCAGTGGTCTCAGGGAAGGCCGATATGGCTGCCTGGTTGCGCGGAGAGGTGGCTCAGGTGAGGAATGCATACCTGGGCGCCTCATGGGCGCTCAAAGGACACTACGAGGCCTGTATGAAGTCCAGCTCGCCTCGTTGGCGCGTGATTAAGAATCTGGTCGGGCGCGATGATGTTGTGGCTGAAATGCTGGTGGATATTTTGCGAGCCACAAGAGCGGTGCAGCGAGAGGTTGCGCCGCCTGTTCCTCAGTACGCTTAATCTTTGCCGTCAAGGGAGTCAAAAAAGGCTCCCTTGCTGCTCCTCTTCAGGCTTTTCTCTCATAGCTGCACGGCTTTCTTTCTCCACACATTTGTCGCGGCACTCAGGTGTACCGTACCGAAGCCAGCAACACCCGCATAGCGGCGCTGTTGAGGACGGGTTTCGCGTGATCTTGGTTTCCATTTTCTGGGCAGGCCTGGTTGAAAGGTCAAATGTCAGCAAACGATACCATTGATCCAAAACGACCAAAATCCATGGAGAGGAATATGGTGCCCCGGGTCAGCAGATCTTTCCGCCACATAGAAGCATCAGATCCGATGAAAAAACATTTTTTCAGGGCTCCAACTATAGTAATTCAAAGTTTATTTGATATGATCAAGTCAGGTAGCTGGCCACAATCAGCATGCACTTAGTTTCACATTCAAGTGTCGCGAAAGCCGCAATAATGACCTCACGGTCCCTCTTCGTCTTGGATCAAGCTGTGCTCTTATGGGCACGTCCTTGTTCCAGGTGAAATCCTCGCTAGCCGAGGTGGACATTCTGTCCTGTCAGAAGCTGACTGACAAAAATAAAGCCAGCATCTGAAGGCTCATTCGTAGCATCCCTTTTGAACTGAATAACCATCATTTCGGTGGTTACCCCCCTTATGTCTGGAGAAATTGAAAATGAAAACCAAATCTGCTCTGAAACTGTCGTTTGTTGTAGCTGCTATCGCCGTTGTTTCTGGTTGCTCCACTAGCTCCATGAACTCTGTAGGTCGTGCTACTCAAGGCGTTGCTCAGGCTGCCCAATCCTCTTTTGCAGGTATTGGTGCTGCAGAACCTCAAACCGTTAAGTCCGTCCGCTGTGACGAAGCTGTAAAAACTATTTCTCTTGCGCCGCTTCAGTGCAAGGCAAGTAGCTGCCAGGAGCAAAATTCAAACGCCGGCAATTTTGGCGCTCTGATCAACTATGCTCGTGAGCAGGAAGGTCTGCCGAATCTTGTAGGCTTTGGTGATGGCATGACCGATATGTTGACCTCTGCACTGAGCGCTACCGGTTGCTTCAATGTTGTTGACCGTGAGCTGATGGCAGAGCTGGCAAAAGAACGAGCCTTGGCAGGTCTTCAGGCGCCTCTTGAGGCGGCTGATGCAATGGCCACTGGCTCTATCACGTCTTTGAGCTACGACAAGTCGTCTACTGTTATTGGTGGTGGTTTTGTCCCCGTTATCGGTGGCATCAAAACATCAAAAGTAACGGCAAGTATTGGCATGGATGTGCGTGTCATTGACGTTAAGACAGGTCGCATTACCTACACTCAGACCTACCAAGCTGAATCCGGCAAGCGCGGTTATGGCATGGCGGGTGGTGGCTTGATTGGTGGTGGGCTTCTTGGTGGTGGTCACTCTGTGAAGGGTGGGGTTGAGATGGAAGAAGCTGCTCGCGAGATCATTCAAAACATTGCTTTTGATATGGTCGTCAAGACTGTTCCTGCATCACAATACCGGATCGAAGAGATCCCGGCACTCGCTACTAATTGATGTGAACTAACCGACACCCACACAAACATAGATTCATTATGTTTGTGTGGGTGTTGCTTTTTTAAATTCAGTCAGTGATTATGCTCAGGTCTAAGCGCCCTAGCGCACTTTTGAAGTCCCGATGGGAATAAATTAAGGATCTAATATGAGCAAGCTGAACGAATACAAGTCGATTCAAGCGCAGATTGAAAAGATGCAAAAGAACCTGCAGTCACTCGAAGCTGACCCCCAGCTGGAGCGTGAGCTGGAGCTTGAAAACAAGCTTCGCGAACTGATGAAAGAGTACGGTAAGTCTGCCGCTGAAATTATTGGCATCCTCGACCAGAACGCAGCGCAGGCCGTGAAGAACGGCAATCGCAAAGCCCGTCGCGCTAAGCGATATATCAACCCCCACAACGGTGAGGTCGTTGAAACCAAAGGCGGCAACCATAAGACGCTTAAAGCATGGAAAGAGCAGTACGGCGCAGATACCGTCGATAGCTGGCTCGATCTATCCTGATTCCCCAAAAGGGCGCCAACGGCGCCCTTTTTTATTCGTCTGACCTCCCCTCCCCTCCCCTCCCCTCCCCTCCCCTGCTCACGAACTTAATTAGCTCGATGACGTGCTGTCTTCTCATGGCCCTGAAATTGTGTAAATCATGATAAGATCGCCTCACATCAATTTGAATGAGGCTCAGCATGAAATCTCACTTCCTCGCTCTGGGATGCCTGGTGTCGACGCTGGCGTTCGCAGGCGACCCTGATAAGGCGTTATTAAGCTCTTCAAAACTCGCTGACCCACAGCCTCCCCGATCCGAGTTAAGTGAGGGTAAGTTTGAGGTTGAAGCCATATTTTGGTTTGGCTGCTCCTACTGCCAGCAGCTGGACCCTCTCCTACGTCAGTGGGAGGCTCGCAGGCCTGACATCACCCTGATCTCTGTCCCTGCCCCTCTGAGCGAGTTAATGGCTTCTCATGCGCGCGCTTTTTATGCTCAAAAGGTTCTCGGTGGAGCCCAGGATCTCAAGTCTGCTACCTACAAAACGGTTGTTGAGTCGGGTGGTCGAGCAATTGCTAATGGTGAAGATTTTGCTCGGTTTATGAGCGGAAACGGTTTCGATGCCGACGCTAGCAGGGAAATGTATTTCAGTCAGTTCGTAACCAACGCTGTAAGGTACGATTTCAACCGGCTCAAGGCTTACAACCTTAGTGTCGCGCCTTCAATAGTCATCAATGGTGAGTATCTGGTGACGGGGAGTTCTGCAGGCGGTATTCCAGAAATGATCACAAGGGCAGATGAAATAGTAGATGCGATCAAGCGTATGGCTGAGGAGGGCTCCCACCAATGATCAGATCAATCAGTGGTATGGCCATTGCTTTGCTTGCAGCCAGTGTTTACGCGGAGCCTTTGGCGAGGCTACCAAATTCAAGTCAGTTAACCCCAGGCCAAATCGGCCAAGAATTCTACGTTGAGCCTGCAGAAGGGGTTAGGCAATCAGTGATCTTCGTTGGCTTTAATCAAGCCGGCGTGCCGTTGTCATTTCCTCTCGCTGCTCCCGAGTACCGCACAACTTTCCGTTCTGCGATTGCGCAGTGTGCGGCAAATGGAAGTGGATGGGGGATGCCTACAATCGAAGAACTCCGACTGCTAACTCCTCATGCGAAGGCAAGGGCCGTTACCTACTTGCCTGGTAGCTCATGGACCAGTACGTTGGCGCCCTGTGCTGGATGCAAGGCTCCGACCAGATATAAGCTTGCGTACGACATCAATAGTTCAAATGTTCGCAATTCCTACGATCACGACCTTTTTAAGTTTTATGCTACTTGCGTTTACAGGGCGGGCGACTAACTTCTCCGACGGAAGGATGAGGAGCCCCGCAGATGGTTACCTCATCCTCTCCCCTCTCCCCTCTCCCCTCTCCCCTTACTTTCGTTTCCTCTGTTTCTGAAAAGGCCCATGACGGCGCCAAGGTAATCGGAAGGCCATAACGGTACGTTATTTTCGTTTCTTATGAGCTTATTGGTTTCTTAGGGTGTTTATATTCACCCGGCTATGGCTCTTTTCCAGCAGCGAGCTCTTAATAGCGCGGATTATCATCATTCTTCCGCCTAGCGCCTAGATCTCTTTGCGAGTCGCATTTTGCGACTACTCGGATTCATGGCGGACCAGCC
>AZIG01005828.1_pt1 | contig 9677 bp, 6 predicted proteins | sample 359071 | NCBI WGS metagenome assembly AZIG01 (sample SAMN02429714, study PRJNA222667) | marine sediment metagenome | biome: Sediment sample; isolation source: enrichment culture of sample MGS-AQ(UA) from oil contaminated terminal site... | place: Jordan: Aqaba | collected 2011-05-15 | depth 18 m m | reverse complement strand
GGTTGCTGCAGGCGATCCACAGGGCCTTGATACGCCCGTTGCGCACCGCCTCAAACAGTTCTATGGCACTGAGTCCCGGGCGCTCCGGCAGTGCCGGGATACCCCAGTAATCGGCTACTTCATGCAGGTGCTGGAGGTTGCCGGCGTCGCGGTGGCCGGGCAGCAGGTTGGCCAGGGTGCCGGTTTCGCGGCCACCCATGGCGTTGGGCTGGCCGGTCAGGGAGAACGGCCCGCTGCCGGGTTTGCCGATCTGCCCGGTGGCCAGGTGCAGGTTGATCAGCGCGTTGTTCTTGGCGCTGCCGGCGGTCGACTGGTTGAGCCCCATGCACCACAGCGAGAGCAGGCGCGGGGCGCTGCCGATCAGCCGTGCGGCCTGTTGCAGCTCGTCCTGGTGAATGCCGCACAGCTCGCTGACCATGGCCGGGGTGTAGTCGCGCACCAGTGCCTTGAGGGCGTCAAAGCCTTCGGTGTGCTGCTCGATAAACTCACGGTCGATCCAGCCTTCCCACAGCAGTATGTGCAGGATGCCGTGGAACAGGGCGACATCGGTGCCCGGTTGCAGTGCCAGGTGCAGGTCGGCCAGTTCACAGGTTTCACTGCGCCGCGGATCAATCACGATCACGCGCATCTCCGGGCGTCTGGATTTGGCCTCGCGCAGACGGCCAAACAGCACCGGATGGGCATTCGCCATGTTGCTGCCGGCAATCAGTACGCAGTCGCTCTGTTCGATGTCCTCGTAGCTGCATGGCGGTGCGTCGGCACCCAGGCTGCGCTTGTAGCCGACCACCGCGCTGGACATGCACAGCCGTGAGTTGCTGTCGATGTTGTGGGTGCCGACCAGTGCCCGCGCCAGCTTGTTGAATACGTAGTAGTCCTCGGTCAGCAACTGGCCGGAGACGTAGAAGGCCACGCTGTCCGGGCCGTGCTCGGCAATGCTGCGACCTATCACCTCGGCGGCGTGGTCGAGGGCGCTGTCCCAGTCGATGCGGCTGCGCGCCAGGCCCTTGCCCAGGCGCAGTTGCGGATGCAGCAGGCGCGCCGCCGGGTCGCTGCTTTGGTGCAGGCTGGCGCCCTTGCTGCACAGCCGGCCAAGGTTGGCCGGGTGCTGCGGGTCACCGCTGACGCCGAGAATGCGCTGCTGGTCATGCTCGATCAGTACGCCGCAACCGACGCCGCAGTAACAGCAGGTGGAGGCAGTGGTTTGGGTCATGGCCGGCTCCCCGGGCAGGTGTATCGGTCAGGCTGTCTTGCGGATACGTTCCAGTACCAGTTGCACCCGGCCGTTCTCCACCCGGGTCGGGTAGCGGTGGGCGCAGCCGACATCCGGTGCCACCGCCTCGCCACTTTCCAGCTGGATCTGCCAGTTGTGCAGCGGGCAGGTGACCTGCCGGCCGTGGACTATGCCCTGGGACAGCGGCCCGCCCTTGTGCGGGCAGCGGTCCTGCAGGGCAAACACCCCGTCATCGGCACTGCGAAACAGCGCTATGTCACCCAGCGGGCTGTCGATCACCCGCGAACCCAGTTGCGGAATATCTTCCAGGGCACAGACATCCAGCCAGTTCATACGCTCGTCTCCTCAATCTGCTTGACCGCGATGCGGCGGAACTCCTGCTTCAGCGCTTCCTTCTCGATGCGCTCTTTCCACGGGTCCTGTTCGAACGACAGGGCGTACAGCAGGCGCTCGTGCAGGGCCTTGCGCTGTGCCGCATCAGTCAGTACGGCGGCCTTGATGTGCTCCATGCCGACGCGCTGCATGTAGTGCACGGTGCGTTCCAGGTAGAAGGCTTCCTCGCGGTACAGCTGCAGAAAGGCCAGGCTGTACTCCATCACCTCTTCAGCGGTCTGCACCTTGACGAAGAATTCACCGGCCTCGGTCTTGATGCCGCCATTGCCGCCGATGTACAGCTCCCAGCCGGAGTCCACACCGATGATGCCGACATCCTTGATACCCGCTTCGGCGCAGTTGCGCGGGCAGCCGGAAACCGCCAGCTTGACCTTGTGCGGTGACCACATGTTGAACAGCGCGTGTTCCAGGTCGATGCCCATCTGCGTCGAGTTCTGCGTGCCAAAGCGGCAGAACTCGCTGCCGACGCAGGTTTTCACCGTGCGGATGGATTTGCCGTAGGCATGTCCGGAGGGCATGTCCAGGTCCTTCCAGACGCTCGGCAGGTCTTCCTTTTTGATGCCCAGCAGGTCGATGCGCTGACCGCCGGTGACCTTGACCATCGGCACCTGGTACTTGTCGGCGACGTCGGCAATGCGGCGCAGCTCGGCGGCGTTGGTAATGCCGCCCCACATGCGCGGGATTACCGAGTAGGTGCCGTCCTTCTGGATGTTGGCGTGGGCGCGCTCGTTGATGAAGCGCGACTGTGGATCATCCTTGGCCTCACCGGGCCAGGTGGAGATCAGGTAGTAGTTGAGTGCCGGGCGGCAGGTGGCACAGCCGTTCGGCGTGCGCCAGTCCATAAAGGCCATGGCCTCAGGAATGCTGGTCAGGTGGTGTTCGCGAATCGCCTTGCGCACCTGGCCGTGATTGAGGTCGGTGCAGCCGCATACCGGTTTTTCGCTCTTTGGCTTGACGTCGGCGGCGCCGCCCACGGTATTGATCAGGATCTGTTCGACCAGACCCACGCAGGAGCCGCAGGAGCTGCCGGCCTTGGTGTGCTTCTTGATGTCGTCGACGCTGAACAGTCCCTGTTCCTGGATGGCCTTGACGATGGTGCCCTTGCACACGCCGTTGCAGCCACAGACTTCCATGCTGTCGGGCATGTTGGCGGTCTTGCTCTGGCCCTGGTGGCCGACATCGCCAATGCTGTTTTCACCAAACATCAGGTGGTCCCGGATTTCGCGCACATTCTGGCGTTCCTTGACCATGCGGAAATACCAGCCGCCATCGGCGGTGTCGCCATACAGGCAGGCGCCGACCAGCACGTCATCCTTGATCACCAATTTCTTGTAGACGCCGCCGATCGGGTCGGACAGGGTGATCAGCTCGCTGCCGTCATCGCCCATAAACTCGCCGGCGGAGAACAGGTCGATGCCGGTGACCTTGAGCTTGGTCGAGGTGACCGAGCCAAGGTAGCGGCCATAGCCGAGCATCGCCAGGTGGTTGGCACAGACCTTGGCCTGTTCAAACAGCGGAGCCACCAGTCCGTAGGCGGTACCCCGGTGGTTGACGCACTCGCCAACCGCATAGATGCGCGGGTCGAAGGTCTGCAGGGTGTCGTTGACGAGGATGCCGCGGTTGCATGCCAGACCGGCGCTCTCTGCCAGTTCGGTATTCGGGCGGATGCCGGCGGCCATCACCACCAGGTCGGCGGGGATCACGCTGCCGTCATTGAACTTCACCGCGCACACGCGGCCATCGCCATTGTCCAGCAATTCACTGGTGAACTGCGGCAGCAGGAACTTCAGGCCACGCTCTTCCAGGGATTGCTGCAGCAGCTGGCCGGCGGTGCGGTCGAGCTGGCGTTCCAGCAGCCATTCGCCGATATGCACCACGGTCACGTCCATGCCGCGCAGCTTGAGGCCGTTGGCAGCCTCCAGGCCGAGCAGGCCGCCGCCGATGACTACCGCATGCTTATGGGTTTTGGCGGTTTCCATCATGGTTTCGGTGTCGGCGATGTCGCGGTAACCGATCACCCCGTCCAGGTCCTTGCCGGGAATCGGCAGGATGAACGGATTGGAACCGGTGGCCAGCAGCAGGCGGTCATACTCGGCCTCGGTGCCGTCATCGGCAATCACCTTGCGGGCACGGCGGTCAATCTTTACCACCTTGCGACCGGTATGCAGGGTGATGTGGTTTTCCTCGTACCAGGACAGCGGGTTGAGGATGATTTCCTCGAAGGCCTGCTCGCCGGCGAGTACCGGCGACAGCAAGATGCGGTTGTAGTTGGGATGCGGCTCGGCGCCGAATACCGTGATGTCGTACATGTCCGGTGCCAGCTTGAGCAGCTCTTCCAGGGTGCGTACCCCGGCCATGCCGTTACCTACCATTACCAGTTTGAGTTTTTGCATCCTGGGCTCCATCAGCGTGAGCGCAAAACAAAAAAGGCGTCCTACCGCTCGCGCGGCAGGACGCCTTTGTCCAGTCCTGATCGGTCAGGAAGCCTGTCTATCTCCGTTGACCGACAGGCTTTGATTCATTGCTGGGTAGAGCAATGCATTCCTCGTGCCAACTTGAAAGGTGTTATTTTTCAGTGGCTTGGGCCTTTGGTGTGGCCCATGGGTTGCACCGTGATGCAGCGGGTTGCACTGCAGTGGTGCGTTTGGGCTTGTGGCCCGGTGATACAGGGTTGTTGCCGGTGCAGCTTCAGTGCAGCAGCAGTACCAGCAACAGCAGGTTCAGCGCCAGGGCACCCAGCGCAATGCTCCTCCAGACCAGCAGCGGCTCGCGTTCCAGCAGCGGGCGGTGCGGGCTGGTCAGGTTCTCTCCCTGTTGCAGCGTCAGCAGCCACTGTTCGGCGGTTTCGTAGCGTTTCTGCGGGTCGGCGGCAATTGCCCGCAGCAGGCATTCATCCAGCCAGGCGGGCAGGTCCGGGCGGTAGCGGCTGAGGCTGGATGGCGCGCCGAAACGTGGGCGCTGAAAGGCCTCGACCTCGCCATAGGGGTAGTGCCCGGTGAGCAGGTAAAAAAAACTGACGCCCAGTGCGTAGATGTCCTGTTGGGGCGCCGGTTCGGCACCGGCGAAGGCTTCCGGGGCAATGAAGCTGGGTGTGCCGGCCGGGCTGCCGGGTTGCCAGTGTGACAGCCCGGGACAGAAGGCCAGCCCGAAATCCAGCAGGCGCAACACCCGGTCATCACCCAGGTGCAGGTTGTCCGGCTTGAGGTCGCGGTGCACCAGATTGCGCCGGTGCAATGCGCCGACGGCGCTGATCAGCGCGGGGGCCAGACGCTGGAACTCGGCCAGCGTCCATAGCCCCTGTGCGGTCTTGTGCTGCGCCAGTGTCAGTCCCGGATATTCGCGCATCACCAGATAATGGTGGCGGCGCTCGGGTAGCGGATGCAGTTCGGGGATTGCGGTGCCGGCCACCCGCCGCATAAACCATTCTTCCTGCAGCAGCTCGCGGCAGGCCTGGGGCTCATCCCGCCGCACGGCGGGCAGGGTTTTCAGCAGCCACGGCTGGCCCTGCGCATCGCTGACCCGATACAGCAGCGATTGCCGCGATTCGCTCAGTTGACCCTGCACCAGCCAGCCTTCGAAATACTGGCCGGGTTTCAGGCGCGGCGGCAGGCCGCGTTCGGCGACCGGTTGCAACAGGTCGTCAAGACTGGCATCGGGCAGGCCTGCGATCTTGACCAGCAGGGCGCTGGCGTTGTCCTGCCCGCCATTGGCCAGGGCCTGATCGACCAGTCGCTGGCAGATGCCCTCAGGCTCATCGTTGCTGGTCAGCAGGCGGGCTATGCTGGCATCGTCCAGACTGGCCCAGATGCCGTCGCTGACCAGCAACAGGCAGTCGCCGGTGTGCAGCTCGTCCTCGTGGTAATCGATCAATGGCTGTTCGTCGAGGCCAAGCGCACGTTTCAGCACATGTTGCATGCCCGGCTGCTCCCAGACATGTTCGCTGGTCAGTTTGTGCAGGCGTCCGCGGCGCAGCAGATAGGCCCGGCAGTCGCCTATGTGTGCCAGGGTGTAGCGGCGTCCGCGCAGGATCAGGCAGCTCAGGGTGGTCAATAACGGCTGACCACCGCCATTGGCGCGCAGCCAGCGGTTGTGTGCGCTGAGCAGGCGTTCTAGGGCCTGGGTGGTGGTCCAGGTTTCCGGTGTCGAATAGTAGTCCAGTGCCAGCGCCTGCAGGGTGGCGCGTGCCGCCAGACCACCATCGCGGCATTGGCTGACGCCGTCGGCGAGCGCCAGCAGGTGCCCCTTGCTGGCGGCCAGCCAGGGCGCCGGCGTGACTATGCGCAGGGCATCCTGATTGTCCTTGCGTGGCCCGGCGGCGCTGGCCTGGTCAAGCTGAAGCTGCAGGGTCATGTTCAGACGCGGGCGCTGGTAACGGCGGAGGAGCCCCAGGTGGTGCGCCAGCGCCGCTTCACTGAGGTCAGGCCAAGCAGCGCAACAATCCCCAGTGCGGCAAACAGCCAGAGTCCCAGCTGATAGTCACCGGTGTGCTGTTTGATGCTGCCAAGCCCGGCCGCCAGAACAAAGCCGCCAATGCCACCAGCCATGCCGATCAGCCCGGTCATGGCACCGATTTCACGGTGGAAGCGCTGGGGAACCAGCTGGAACACCGAGCCATTGCCGGCGCCCAGTCCGAGCATGGCGGCGACGAACAGGGCCAGTGCGGCAATTGAGCTGTCCAGATTGAAACCCACCAGTGCGATGCACGCTGCGGCCAGGGCATACATGAACGACAGGGCGCGGATGCCACCGATACGATCCGCCAGGGCACCGCCCAGCGGCCGCATCAGGCTGCCAGCCATGACGCAGGCGGCGGTGTAGTAGCCGGCGACCACCGGATCAAGCCCGTACTGGTCATTGAAATAGCCGGGCAGGGCGCTGGCCAGGCCGATGAAGCCTCCGAAGGTCACGCAGTAGAACAGCATGAACCACCAGCTGTCCTTGTCATTCAGTGCCTGCAGGTAGTCGCGGACCGATTTGGGTTTGGCCCGTTGCGGTGCGTTGCGGGCGACCAGAGTGAAGATGATCAGCGTGGCGGTCAGCGGGATCAATGCCAGGCCAAACACATTCTGCCAGCCGAACAGGTAGGCCAGGCCGGGGGCGAACAGGGCTGCCAGCACGGTGCCCGAGTTGCCGGCACCGGCAATACCCATGGCCTTGCCCTGATGTTCCGGCGGATACCATTGCGAGGCCAGCGGCAGGGCCACGGCGAAGGCGGCGCCGGCAAAGCCGAGGCCCAGACCCAGCAGCAGGGCCTGGTGATAGCTGTCTATGCCGATAAGCCAGGCGGCCAGCAGGGTGGCAATCACCACCAGCTGGGCGAGGATACCGGTGCCCTTGGGCGACAGGTGATCAGCCAGAAAGCCCAGCAGCAAACGCAGTATGGCGCCGGCAAGGATAGGGGTGGCGACCATCATGCCCCGTTCCTGTGCAGTCAGTCCCAGATCGGTGGCAATCTGCACCGCCAGGGGGCCAAGCACGTACCAGACCATGAAGCTCAGATCGAAGTAGAGAAAGGCGGCGAACAGCGTCGGTGCATGGCCGGCTTTCCAGAATGATGTTGTCATGGATTACCCCTCAGGCTAGGCAGAATCAGTGATTCAGGTGTTTTGCCGGCAACCTTGCGGCAAAAAAAAACGCCACCCCCAACCGCGGATTGGCTCCGGGTCGGGGATGACGTCGTTGTCTGGCAGGCAACCGCCGTTGGCTGCCTGACGATTGCTTTGCAGGATGCGTGCCAGCTGGTGGCCGGCAGAGCACTGACTAATTGCACCGAAACTGCGGGGCGCGGCAGCCAATGACCTGTTCTGGACCGTCGATGCCCTGGACGGGCATCGCCGAGCTTACAGGGATGTATTTACAGCGTGTCCGGAACAGGTCATTGGCTGCTGCGTTGGCGCAGAGCCGCTGCTTGAACCTAGTTGCCGAGCAGTTCCTGCATGGCAATGATCTGTTCCGCCACCTGGATCAGCTTCTGCTGTCGGGTCATGGCCTGGCGGCGCATCAGGCTGTAGGCCTCGGGTTCACTGCACTGTTTCATCTGCATCAGCAGCCCCTTGGCCTTTTCGATGCGTTTGCGCTCGTTGAGTTGCTGTTCCCGCGCCTGCAGCTCGTTGCGCAACTGTTGCTCGGCCTCGAAACGGGCCTGGGCGACATCCAGTATAGCCTTCAGCCGCTGGCTCTGGATGCCTTCGACGATGTAGGCGCTGACACCGGCCTGAATCGCCTGGCGCATCACCGCCGGATCCTGTTCATCGGTGAACAGCACCATTGGCCGTGGCTGGTCGCGGCTGATCAGGCACAGTTGCTCAAGCACGTCGCGCCCTGGGGAGTCGCTGTCGATCAGGATGACGTCGGCCTGCAGCTGCTGTGCGCGTTGCGGCAGGTCAATCGCCACAGCCGATTCGTCGATTACCTCGAAGCCGGCCTCGCGCAGTGCGTCACGCAGGCGCCCAACCTTGCGCGCTGTGTCGTTGATCAGCAGGATGCGCATGGGCTGCCTTCGTCAGTCAGGCCGTGCAGGCTGAAGCTGCGGGCATAGTCGGCGGGATTGCTGCCACTCCACAGGCCGCCGTCGCACAGCCGTGCGCTGCGCAGGTTGCTGGTGTCGAGCGGAATGCCCAGGGCGGTTGCGGCATCGGCATAGATATCCATGCGTTGCACCTGGCGGGCCACTGCCAGATAGTCCGGATCACTGCGCAACAGTCCCCAGCGGCGCAACTGGCTGAGGAACCACAGGGCATCCGACAGCCAGGGCTGGTTGGCCCGCCCATCGGCATGGAACTGCAGCGGGTGGGGGTCCTGACATGCCTGGCCGAGCGCGTTCTGGCCGCTGCCAAGCAGGGCGTCCTGCAGGATGCTGGCCGGTGCGTCGAGGTAGCATGCTGCGCTGATCAGTTGGGCGGTGTCGCGGCGGTTGTCGGCGCTGGCATCGATAAAACGGCTGGCCTCAAGAATCGCGCAGGTCAGGGCGCGTGCTGTATTTGGGTGCTGGTCGGCAAACTGGCGGCTGCAGAACAGGACTTTTTCCGGATGATCCGGCCAGATCGCCTGGGTAGTGCTGACGGTGAATCCCAGTTGCTGCTGGCTGGCGCAGGAGCCCCAGGGTTCGCCGGCGCAAAAACCGTCAATATCGCCATTGCGCAGGTGTTCCACCATATCCGCCGGCGGCACCACCGGGCTGTCAATGTCACGCAACGGATGAATGCCATGGGCGGCCAGCCAGTAGTAAAGCCAGAGCGCGTGGGTGCCGGTGTTGCAGGTATGGGCCAGACGCAGGCGCGCCTTGTTTTGGTGCGCATACCGGGCCAGTGCTTCGCCATCGCGCACGCCGGCCTGCTGCAGGCTGCGCGACAGGGTGATGCCCTGGCCATTCAGGTTCAGCCCCATCAGTACCGCGAGATCAGCCTGCGGACCGGCTATGCCCAGCTGGATGCCATACACCTGACCATAGAGCCCCTGGGCTGCATCAAGCCGGCCATTCAGCAGGTTGTCACGCAGGCCGGCCCAGGAATGCTGGCGTCGCAGGTTCAGGCTCAGACCGTGCTGCTGGGCAAAGCCCTGAGTGGCCGCGACTATCAGTGACGCCGAGTCGCAGAGCGGCATAAAGCCCAGCTCCAGTACCGGTTTTTCCGGGGCATCGCTGCCGCTTGCCCATATCCGCGGGTCACGCAGGGGATTGCTGGGTGGTTGCATAGGCTTATCCGCAGTCATTAAAAAACGCCGTGCCCGTTGCGAAGTATTTCGCAGCGGATGCACGACGCCGTTGTCGTTTCGGGCATCGCCATTGATACCTGCCATGGACCGGCAAGCAAGCATTGTGCCGTCTGGTGCGCCGCTGATGCCATATGGTTGAGGCTAACTACTGGCATTTAGTTGCATCGAATTTCCTGACGGGTAGCTGAATTTCCCCGGTTTCTTGCTTGCAACTGACATGCGCTTTGATTTAATCGAACCAAAGCACCGATTACATCAGGTTGCAGTCAGCTGCCCGCTTTCAGGAGAAAACCATGCCAAAAATACCCTTGATTCTTGAACTGCATGCCAAAGATGCTTT
>AZIG01007358.1_pt1 | contig 9950 bp, 10 predicted proteins | sample 359071 | NCBI WGS metagenome assembly AZIG01 (sample SAMN02429714, study PRJNA222667) | marine sediment metagenome | biome: Sediment sample; isolation source: enrichment culture of sample MGS-AQ(UA) from oil contaminated terminal site... | place: Jordan: Aqaba | collected 2011-05-15 | depth 18 m m | reverse complement strand
TGGCGGCTGCGACGTTGAATGACCGGGGATATTGGCCAGCAGGGCCGGCCTCTTCGCTGGTGAACCCGCTCCTACGGGGATCGCGCCAGCCCTTGAGAAGCGACAGAACAGTTGCTTCAAGGGCTTAATAGCGGTGGCCTTCGATCACAAACGACTTGGCTGCCGGCCTGTTGCGCACCGCCGCCGGTGTACCATCAAGCACCAGTACATAATCGTTCTGCTTGTCCATGCCCTCCGGATCGGTCCATTGCTCGTCTCTGGCCGCAACCTGGGCAACCACATGCCCGTTCTTGATAATGGTCAGATAGCCATTGGCGTTGCTGTTCCAGCGAAGCCGTCCTTTGTTCTCGTCGGCCCGCGCCTTGCGTACGCCAGTATCACCCAGTAAAGGCGTGCCATCCAATAGCCATTCCGGCTGCAGCTTGAGGCCCATGTGGCGCAGCACCGTGGGCGCTACCGAGGTCTGCGCGGGTAGCCCGTACAGGTTGCCGGGCCCAGGCATCTCCACCGGAATGCTCAGCTCGGTCAGTTCCTGATTTAACGGCTTGTTGCTGGCGATGAAAATGGTAGGCATTGGGGTAGGCCAGGCGTAGCCGCTTGAACAGGCTAGGAAACGCTGGGTTTACCCGTTGCGAGTCGTCGTCCGATTCAACGCCATGCTTGTTGCTCCACATGCCGGTCAGCAAAGTGATCCAGCCAGGGCCGCTCAAAGTGAGCTGCTCGCTGGCTTTACCATTGATACCCCCGGCGTAAGCCTTGCCGTAATACAGCCGCTGCTTCAGGTTGGTCGCATCGCCCAGTTGCAGGTATTGCTGCAACTGTACGCCATCAAGGCCGATGAGCAAGGTTTTAGGGCGGCTCGGGTGACGGGCCGTGTCACAGCCTGGCTGCAGGGTCAGGAACAGCAGTAACAGCAAACTCGCCAGTCGCATGTTGGCGCATCCTTGAAAGCACGCAACGAGCGTTGCAACAAAGTGGCCTGCCCACAACTGGCAGAAATACCAGGTGGTTTACGTTTTTGCCTGCGATCCAGTAAGCTGCGTCAATTCATCGGATGATTGGTTGAGTGGCATGAATACAGAGCTGACCAAGCGCTCCCTGGTGGAGTTGGCCGTAGAGCGCATGCGCGAATGCATCGTGCTGGGCGATTGGCAGGTCGGCCAGCGCCTGCCTACCGAGCCAGAGCTTGCCTTGCAGCTGGGCATCAGCCGCAACACCGTGCGTGAGGCCATGCGTGTGCTGGCGTTCAGTGGTCTGGTGGAAATTCGCCAGGGTGACGGCAGCTACCTGCGCACTGCCCAGGACCCGCTGCAGGCGGTGCATGCGATGTCCCGGTGTACGCCCGATCAGGCCCGTGAAACCCGCCATATCCTCGAGGTGGAGGCCGTCGGCCTGGCGGCTTTGCGCCGTACCGATGCTGACCTGAAAGCGCTACGGGATGCCCTTGAAGGCAGTGCCAGGCACTTTCACGGCGATGTCGATGCCTATGTTGCCTGCGATCTGGTGTTCCACCAGCGGCTGGTCGATGCCGCCCACAACCCGGCATTAAGCGAGTTGTACCGTTACTTTTCCGGGGTCGTGGCTGCCGCACTGCAACACAGTTTGTCGACCGTTCCGCGCTGCCAGGCCACGTTCGACTTGCATGGGCAGATCCTCGAGGCCATCAAGCAACGTGACGCTGAACGGGCCAAGTGCCTGAGCCGTACCCTCATTGAATCCTGACACCGAGAAGGCCATGGCTGAATCCATCACCCGTAATACCCCCTCGAACGAGCGGGATCTCGATGAGCTGCTGATCGACGCTGAAGCTGACGACGAGCAGGTCCAGCAGCAGGCTGTGGTGTTGCGGCGGCCCTGGCTGTTGCTGCTGGGCCTGGTGCTGGTGGCCTTGAACCTGCGCCCGGCATTGTCGAGCATGGCTCCGGTGCTTGGCCAAGTATCTGAAGGCCTGGGGCTGAATGCTTCGCAGGCTGGCTTGCTGACCACCTTGCCGGTGCTCTGCCTGGGTCTGTTTGCTCCCTTGGCGCCGGTGCTGGCGCGGCGCTTTGGCAGCGAGCGGGTGATTCTTGGCATCCTCGTCACCTTGGCACTTGGCCTCGTGGTACGAAGCACCTTTGGGGCTATCGGGGTGTTCCTCGGCAGCCTGATGGCGGGGGCCAGCATCGGCATTATCGGTGTGTTGTTGCCGGGTATCGTCAAGCGCGACTTTCCGCAGCATGCTGGCACGCTGACTGGCGTGTACACCATGGCATTATGCCTGGGCGCTGCCATGGCCGCGGGTGCCACCGTACCTTTGGCCCAGCATTTCGACGGCAACTGGGCACTAGGGTTGGGCTTCTGGGTGCTGCCGGCCTTGCTGGCCATGCTGGTGTGGCTGCCACAGGCTCGTCAGGGGCATGGCCTGCACAAGGTGGCCTATCGCGTGCGAGGCCTGTGGCGTGACCCACTGGCCTGGCAGGTGACCCTGTACATGGGCCTGCAGTCATCACTGGCTTACATCGTGTTCGGTTGGTTGCCATCGATCCTGATCGGCCGCGGCCTTAGCCCTACCGAGGCAGGGCTGGTGCTGTCAGGGTCGGTAATCGTGCAGTTGATCAGCTCGCTCAGCGCACCTTGGCTGGCCACCCGCGGCAAGGACCAGCGGCTGGCGATCGTGGTAGTCATGTCGGGGACGCTGGCGGGGCTGTTCGGTTGCCTGTATGCGCCACTTTCAGGGTTGTGGGGGTGGGCCATTGTGCTGGGCCTGGGGCAGGGCGGTACCTTTGCCCTGGCGCTGACCTTGATCGTGCTGCGCTCGAAGGATGCCCATGTGGCGGCGAACTTGTCGAGCATGGCCCAGGGGGTGGGTTATACCCTCGCCTCAATGGGGCCATTTGCGGTGGGCCTGGTGCATGACCTGACTGGCGGCTGGGCGGCCCTGGGCTGGATTTTTGCGGTGCTGGGCGTCGGCGCCATCGTGTTCGGTCTGGGGGCCGGGCGGGCGCTGCATGTGCAGGTGACCAGCGAGAAAGTCTGAGGCCTGTTTTGCAGTACCGTCCTCTTACCCGCCAAGAGGGCGGTACTGGCATAAGCCATCGGGGCAGATTATCGTGCAGCTTTCGAACCTAGGACGGACCAGCCCCCCATGAGCGATGCCAACCGCGCCCTGATCACCCGTTTCTACCAGGCCTTCCAGCGCCTGGATGCCGACGCCATGCTGGCCTGCTACAGCAACGATATCGTTTTCAGCGACCCGGTGTTCGGCACCCTGCGCGGCAAGGACGCCGGCGATATGTGGCGAATGCTCACCACTCGCGCCAAGAACTTCACCCTGACATTCGACAGCATACGTGCAGATGAGCACAGTGGCAGCGCGCACTGGGTGGCTACCTACCTGTTCAGCCAGACCGGCCGTGTTGTGGTCAACGATATCCAGGCACGCTTTGTCATTCGTGATGGGCTGATTTGCCAGCATGACGACACCTTTGACCTGTGGCGCTGGTCGCGGCAAGCGTTGGGTGTTCCTGGCATGCTACTGGGGTGGTCGCCCCTGATGCAGAACAAGGTCCGCCTGCAGGCATTCAAGGGGTTGCGCGCATTCCAGCAGGCCCAGGGTGAGTGAAGTCGTCGAACCTGTCGTTGGTAAGCCCTGGTTTGTCTATCTGGTAAGGGCAGCCAATGGCTCGTTGTATTGCGGCATCAGCGATGACCCGCAGCGTCGGTTCGCCGCACATCAGAAAGGGCAGGGCGCCCGCTATTTCAAGACCAGCCCGGCCCAGGCGCTGGTGTATGTGGAGCAGTGGCCAGACAAGGGGGCGGCGCTGCGCCAGGAGCGGTTGGTGAAACGGCTGCGCAAGTCGGCGAAGGAGGCACTGGTGGCCTCCTTTGGCGGCTTGGAGGAAATCAGTCCTTGCGGCGCTTCAGCTGATCCACCAACGTTGTCGGCAGCCCCTTGATGATCAAGGTCCCCGCCGCTTCGTCATACTCCACCTTGTCCCCCAGCAGATGCGCCTCGAAGCTGATCGACAGCCCCTCGGCACGCCCGGTGAAACGGCGGAACTGGTTGAGGGTGCGTTTGTCCGCCGGAATTTCCGGCGACAGGCCGTAGTCCTTGTTGCGGATGTGGTCGTAGAACGCCTTGGGGCGGTCCTCGTCGATCAGGCTGGACAACTCTTCGAGCGTCACCGGCTCGCCCAGCTTGGTCTGGGTGGTGGCGTATTCCACCAGGGTCTGGGTTTTTTCGCGGGCGGATTCTTCCGGCAGGTCTTCGCTTTCGACGAAATCGCTGAAGGCCTTGAGCAGGGTGCGGGTTTCGCCCGGGCCGTCGACACCTTCCTGGCAGCCGATGAAGTCACGGAAGTAGTCTGAGACCTTCTTGCCGTTCTTGCCCTTGATGAACGAAATATACTGCCTGGAGTTCTGGTTGTTCTTCCACTCCGACAGGTTGATGCGTGCTGCCAGGTGCAGTTGGCCCAGGTCGAGGTGACGGGAAGGGGTCACGTCGAGCTCGGCATTCACCGCCACGCCTTCGCTATGGTGCAGCAGGGCGATTGCCAGGTACTCGGTCATGCCTTGCTGATAGTGGGCAAACAGGATGTGGCCGCCGGTGGACAGGTTGGACTCTTCCATCAGCTTCTGCAGGTGCTCGACAGCCACGCGGCTGAAGGCGGTGAAGTCCTTTTCCTCATCCAGGTACTGCTTCAGCCAGCCGCTCAGCGGGTAGGCACCCGATTCGCCGTGGAAAAAGCCCCAAGCCTTGCCTTGCTTGGCGTTGTAGCTGTCATTGAGGTCGGCCAAGAGGTTCTCGATGGCGTCGGAGGCAGCCAGTTCGGAGTCACGAGCATGCAGCACGGCGGGGCTGCCATCGGGCTTTTTGTCGATCAGGTGAACGATGCAATGACGGATTGGCATGGAATTCTCGGCGAGCTGCAAAAGTTGCCAAGTTTACCCTAGACACAAGGTGATGCAGTGGCCGTATGTTGGCGGATATGTCGGTTGTTCGTTTTTTGTTCAGTTTTGTGTGTTTTTAGCTGAAACCCCCGAAAAACCTGCATTTAATCAAAGTGCGAAGCGGATATTTATCCATTCCTGTGGTAGTTTTGCGCGGTCTTGCGCCCCTCGTGTGGCGCAGTGCTGGCAGCTTGCTTTCGTCGTGTCGAACCAAACGCCGATTTACGTATCTACATACGCAATTGGCGCGGCCCTCCATTTCAAGGGGCTGGCCCGATAACGTCGTAGTCCGCTGCATAACCATCGAATTTGATAGGGAAGGAACACCACCATGGCATTGACCAAAGACCAACTGATTGCCGACATCGCCGAATCGATCGCCGCGCCAAAAGCCACCGCCAAGAACGCTCTGGAGCAACTGGGCCAGATCGTTGCCGACCAACTGGAAAACGGCGCTGAAATCACTCTGCCAGGCATCGGCAAGCTGAAAGTCTCCGAGCGTCCTGCCCGTACCGGCCGCAACCCTTCGACTGGCGCTGCCATCGAAATCGCTGCCAAGAAAGTCGTCAAGTTCGTTCCAGCCAAAGTGCTGACCGACGCTATCAACAAGTAATTGTTGCTTTGACGAAACCGCGCCCGGCTTGCCCGGGCGCGGTTTTTTCATGCCTGTGATTTACGCTGGGCGTGCCAGGCCTGGCGTGCGATGTCGTCATGGAAGCTCCAGGCAACCATGCGGCTCTGTTTCTGCCCCTGGCCCATCTCAATGATGCGCACGGCCTTGGCGCCGGATTTCTTCAACGCGGCTTCGATTCCTGGCAGGTTGCTGGCCTTGGACACCAGGCTGGTGAACCACAGCACTTGTTCGGCGTACTGCACGCTTTCGCCAACCAGCTGGGTGACAAAGCGGATTTCTCCGCCTTCGCACCACAGTTCATTGTTCTGGCCACCGAAGTTCAGCACCGGCAGCTTGCGTTTGGGGTCCTGCTTGCCGAGGTTCTTCCATTTGCGCTGGCTGCCGCGGGTGGCTTCGTCGCGTGAGGCATGGAAGGGCGGGTTGCACAAAGTCAGGTCGAAGCGTTCGCCCTCCTGCAGCAGGCCGCTGAGGATGTGTGCTCGGTTGGCCTGTTGACGCAGGGTAATGGCCTTGCCCAAACCGTTGGCCTGGATGATGGCCTTGGCCGAGGCCAAGGCCACGGGGTCGATGTCTGAGCCGAGGAAGCGCCAGCGGTAGTCGCTGTGGCCCAGCAGTGGATAGATGCAGTTGGCCCCCACGCCGACGTCCAGCGCGCGCACTTGGGTACCCCTTGGAACGTCGCCGGAATTGTCATCGGCCAACAGGTCGGCGGCTACGTGGATGTAGTCGGCACGGCCAGGAATGGGCGGGCACAGGTAATCGGCCGGGATGTCCCAATGCTGGATGCCGTACTGGGCCTTGAGCAGTGCACGGTTGAACACGCGTACGGCTTCGGGGTTTGCAAAGTCGATGCTGGGCTTGCCGTGGGGGTTGGTGATGGTGAAACGGGCCAGATCAGGGTGGGCCTTGATCAGGCTGGGGAAGTCGTAGCGACCCTGGTGGCGGTTGCGCGGGTGCAAGGTGGGTTTGTTCGGGGTCATGGCAGTGTCCAGCCCTATACGAGCGGTGGCTTGAAGAACCTGGGGCTGCTACGCAGCCCTTTCGCGACACAAGGCCGCTCCCACGGGGGGGCGCCTTGAAGGTTGGCGCCGTCCTGTGGGAGCGGCCTTGTGTCGCGAAAGGGCCGCGCAGCGGCCCCAACGGTCTCTCTAGTGATTACAGCGCTGCAATCCGCGCATGCTGCTCGGTGAAGTTGGCCAAGGCCTGTTCAGACTCGGCCAGCTTGGCGCGTTCTTTCTCGATCACCGCTGGTGGGGCCTTGTCGACGAAGGCTGCGTTGGACAGCTTGCCGCCAACACGTTGCACTTCACCTTGCAGACGCTGGATTTCCTTGTTCAGGCGCGCCAGCTCGGCATCCTTGTCGATCAGCCCGGCCATTGGCACCAGCACTTGCAGGTCACCGACCAGAGCGGTAGCGGACAGCGGCGCTTCGTCGGCATCACCCAGTACGGTGAACGACTCGACCTTGGCCAGCTTCTTCAGCAGCGCTTCGTTTTCCTGCAGGCGGCGCTGGTCGTCGGCGTTGGCGTTCTTCAGGAACAGCGGCAGCGGCTTACCTGGGCCGATGTTCATTTCGGCACGGATATTACGCAGGCCGACCATCAGTTCTTTCAGCCACTCGATGTCGCCTTCGGCGGCGGCGTCAATGCGCGCTTCGTTGGCCACTGGCCAAGGCTGCAGCATGATGGTCTTGCCGTCGATGCCGGCCAGCGGCGCGATGCGCTGCCAGATTTCTTCGGTGATGAACGGCATGAACGGATGCGCAAGACGCAGTGCCACTTCCAACACGCGCACCAAGGTGCGGCGGGTGCCGCGGGCGCGCTCCACCGGGGCGTTTTCGTCCCACAGTACCGGTTTGGATAGCTCCAGGTACCAGTCGCAGTACTGGTTCCAGATGAACTCGTACAGCGCCTGGCTGGCCAGGTCGAAGCGGAACTGCTCCAGCTGGCGGGTTACTTCGGCTTCGGTACGCTGAAGCTGCGAGATGATCCAGCGGTCGGCCAGCGACAGCTCGTAGGCTTCGCCGTTCTGGCCGCAGTCTTCACCCTTGTCCAGCACGTAGCGGGCAGCGTTCCAGATCTTGTTGCAGAAGTTGCGGTAGCCTTCGACGCGGCCCATGTCGAACTTGATGTCGCGGCCAGTCGAGGCCAGCGAGCAGAAGGTGAAGCGCAGGGCGTCGGTGCCATAGCTGGCAATACCTTCGGGGAACTCGGCTTTGGTCTGCTTGGCGATCTTCTCGGCAAGCTTGGGCTGCATCATGCCGCTGGTGCGTTTTTCCAGCAGGGCGTCGAGGGTGATACCGTCGACGATGTCCAGCGGGTCCAGCACGTTACCCTTGGACTTGGACATCTTCTGGCCCTGGCCGTCACGTACCAGGCCGTGCACGTACACGGTCTTGAACGGCACCTGCGGGGTGCCATCTTCATTCTTGATCAGGTGCATGGTCAGCATGATCATGCGCGCAACCCAGAAGAAGATGATGTCGAAGCCAGTCACCAGTACGTCGGTGGAGTGGAACTTCTTGAGGAATTCGGTCTGTTCCGGCCAGCCCAGGGTGGAGAATGTCCACAGGCCCGAGCTGAACCAGGTGTCGAGTACGTCGTCATCCTGGCGCAGGGCCACGTCGGCGCCCAGCTTGTGCTTGGTGCGTACTTCTTCCTCGCTGCGGCCAACGTAGACCTGGCCGGCCTCGTCGTACCACGCCGGAATACGGTGGCCCCACCACAGCTGGCGGCTGATGCACCAGTCCTGGATATCACGCATCCAGGAGAAGTACATGTTCTCGTATTGCTTGGGCACGAACTGGATGCGGCCATCTTCCACGGCGGCGATGGCAGGTTCTGCCAGCGGCTTGGTGGAAACGTACCACTGGTCGGTCAGCCACGGCTCGATGACCGTGCCGGAGCGGTCGCCTTTCGGCACTTTCAGGGCGTGGTCGTCGATGCTGACCAGCAAGCCCTGGGCGTCCAGGTCGGCGACGATCTGCTTGCGCGCGACAAAACGGTCAAGATTGGCATACTGGGCCGGCAGTTGGGTGTCGACCTGCTCGTTGACGCTGCCGTCGAGGTTGAAGGCCTGGGCACTGGCCAGCACGAAGGCGTTCTTGTCGAAGATGTTCAGCAGCGGCAGGTTGTGACGCTTGCCGACTTCGTAGTCGTTGAAGTCGTGGGCCGGGGTGATCTTCACGCAACCGGTACCGAACTCGGGGTCGCAATAGTCATCGGCGATGATCGGGATGCGGCGGCCGACCAATGGCAGCTCGACGAATTTGCCGATCAGTGCCTGGTAGCGTTCGTCGTTCGGGTTGACTGCCACGGCGGCGTCACCCAGCAGGGTTTCCGGACGAGTGGTGGCAACCACCAGGTAGTCCTGCCCTTCGGCGGTCTTGGCGCCGTCGGCCAGCGGGTAGCGCAGGTTCCACAGGTGGCCTTTCTCGTCGTGGTTTTCCACTTCGAGGTCGGAGATGGCTGTGTGCAGCTTGGTGTCCCAGTTGACCAGGCGCTTGCCGCGGTAGATAAGGCCGTCTTCATGCAGGCGCACGAACGCTTCTTTTACTGCTTCGGACAGGCCATCGTCCATGGTGAAGCGCTCGCGGCTCCAGTCTACCGATGAGCCCAGGCGGCGAATCTGGCGGCTGATGTTGCCACCGGACTGATCCTTCCATTCCCAGACCTTTTCCAGGAACTTTTCGCGGCCCAGGTCATGACGGTTCTGGCCTTTGGCTTCAAGTTGGCGCTCGACCAGCATCTGCGTGGCGATACCCGCGTGATCGGTGCCTGGCTGCCACAGGGTGTCGCGGCCTTGCATGCGGCGGAAACGGATCAGGGCGTCCATGATCGCGTTGTTGAACCCGTGGCCCATGTGCAGGCTGCCGGTTACGTTCGGCGGCGGGATCATGATGGTGTAGGACTCGCCTGCACCTTGTGGAGCGAAATAGTTCTCGGACTCCCAGGTGTTGTACCAGGAGGTTTCGATTGCGTGCGGCTGGTAGGTCTTATCCATGCGCGGCGGGACCCTGTGCATTTATTCGGGAAAGCCGGGAAGTATAACCAAGCTGGGGGCCGCAGGCGACAAGCTGCTGACAACTGTCGGAACAGTGTCGCCTGTCTCGCGGGCAAAGCGCAGGCTTCGAACCTGTGGCAGCGGGTTTGCCTGCGAAGCAGGCGACACCGTTGCCCGGTTCTACTCGGAACGCTTGATCAGCCGCTCGATCCGCGCATCCAGCCGGCGCTTGATTTCGTTCTCGATATGCGGGGTAAAGTCGTTGATCACGTCCTGCATGATCATCTGCGCTGCGGCGCGCAGTTCGCTTTCCAGGTGCAGCAGGGTGTCCTGGCGGCGGGCCTGCGGGTCGTCCTCGGGTTCGGCAGCAACCGGCTCGGCGGGC
>AZIG01008314.1_pt1 | contig 10045 bp, 6 predicted proteins | sample 359071 | NCBI WGS metagenome assembly AZIG01 (sample SAMN02429714, study PRJNA222667) | marine sediment metagenome | biome: Sediment sample; isolation source: enrichment culture of sample MGS-AQ(UA) from oil contaminated terminal site... | place: Jordan: Aqaba | collected 2011-05-15 | depth 18 m m | reverse complement strand
GAGCGGGCGTGCCCGCGAAGGGGCGCGAAGCGGCCCCAATAACGGCTCCAGGCACGGGCCAGCAAGAAGCGTTCCGTGCTGCTGAAAGGATTCTACCCTACACGAACTGCGCTGCGGCGTTCGCCGATGCCCAGGCCCACTGGAAGTTGAAACCGCCCAGGTGGCCGGTGACATCCAGCACTTCACCGATGAAGTACAAGCCGGGGCTTTTCAGCGATTCCATGGTCTTGGACGACACCTCGCGGGTATCCACGCCGCCCAGGGTTACTTCGGCGGTGCGGTAGCCTTCGGTGCCGGCCGGCACAACTTGCCAGTTCGCCAGCTTTTCGGCGATTTGTGCCAGTTCTGCCGGGGTGTACTGCTTCATCGGTCTGGACTCGAACCACTGCTCGGCCAGCAGGTTGGCCAGCTTGCGGGTGAACACTTCGCCCAGCACGGTCTTCAGTTCTGCGTTGGCGCGTTCGGCCTGCATCTGTTGCAGCCAGGTCAGCGCATCGCGGTCGGGCAGCAGGTTGATCTCGACCGTGTCACCGGCTTCCCAGAACGACGAGATCTGCAAGATCGCCGGGCCACTCAGGCCGCGGTGCGTGAACAGCAGGTTTTCGCGGAAACTGGTGCCATTGCAACTGGCGGTGCAGTCCAGCGAGGTGCCAGACAATTCGGTGCACATCGCCTTGAGTTGGGGCTCGGTGATGGTGAATGGCACCAGCCCGGCGCGGGTTGGCAGCAGGGTGTGGCCGAACTGGCGGGCCACCTGGTAGCCGAAACCGGTGGCGCCCAGGGTCGGGATCGACAGGCCGCCGGTGGCGATGACCAGCGACTGGCAGGCGAACTGGCCGCTGCTGGTCTGCAACAGGTAGCCGCTTTCAGTCTTCTCGATCTGTTCGATGCTGGTGTGCATGCGGATCTCGGCACCGGCCTCGTCACACTCGGCCAGCAGCATGTCGAGGATGTCGCTGGCCTTGTTGTCGCAGAACAGCTGGCCGAGCTTCTTCTCGTGGTAAGCCACGCCGTGCTTGCACACCAGTTCGATGAAGTCCCACTGGGTGTAGCGGGCCAGGGCCGACTTGCAGAAGTGAGCGTTGTGCGAAAGGAAGTTGGCCGGCTCGGTGTACAGGTTGGTGAAGTTGCAGCGCCCGCCGCCGGACATGAGGATCTTCTTGCCTGGCTTGTTGGCGTGGTCGAGCAGCAGCACCCGGCGGCCACGACGGGCGCTGAGCTGGGCGCACATCAGGCCGGCGGCGCCGGCGCCAAGGATGATCACGTCGGTGGAGTGCACGGTATGAACCTTCAGATTTGAAATGCTGAACCCTGTGGGAGCGGGTTCACCCGCGAATGCGATGGTGCATTCACTGCCGCATTCGCGGGTAAACCCGCTCCTACAAGGGATTTGCCTGGCTTTAGATAATGCGGACTTTCAGGGCGCGGCCCTTGATCTTGCCGCTGTTCAGCCGCTGCATGGCCTGCTTGGCCAGCGCCCGCTCCACGGCCACAAACGCCTGGAAGTCGAAGATGGCGATCTTGCCCACCTGCTTGCCCGGGATGCCGGCATCACCGGTCAAGGCCCCCAGGATGTCGCCAGGGCGCAGCTTGTCCTTGCGGCCAGCGGCAATGCACAGTGTGGTCATCACCGGCAGCAGGGGCTCGCCGCCCTTGTTTTTCAGGCTGTCCAGCTGGTCCCAGCGCAGCGGGCTCTTCTGCAGCGCTTCGATGGCCTGGGCGCGGTGGCCTTCGGCCGGTGCCACCAGGCTGACCGCAACGCCTTTCTCGCCGGCGCGGCCGGTACGGCCCACGCGGTGCACGTGGATTTCCGCATCACGTGCCAGCTCCACGTTGATGACCATGTCCAGGCCATCGATGTCCAGGCCGCGGGCGGCCACGTCGGTAGCCACCAGCACCGAGCTGCTGCGGTTGGCGAACATGGTCAGCACTTGGTCACGGTCGCGCTGCTCCAGGTCGCCGTGCAGGGCCTGGGCGACGATGCCCTTGGCGGTCAGGTGGGCAACCACGTCCTCGCATTGCTGCTTGGTGAAACAGAACGCTACGCACGACTGCGGGCGGTAGTGGCCGAGCACGCGGGTGACAGCCTCCAGACGTTGCTGCGGGTCAATTTCGATGAAACGCTGCTCGATCTGGTTGTCAGTGTGCAGGCTCTCGACCTTGACCTGCTGCGGGTTGCGCATGAAATCGGCGGCCAGTTGCTTGATGCCGGCCGGGTAGGTGGCCGAGAACAGCAGGGTCTGGCGGCGCGACGGAGTCTTGCCGATGATGCTGGCGATAGCGTCGAAGAAGCCCATGTCGAGCATGCGGTCGGCTTCGTCCAGTACCAGGGTGTTCAACCCGTCCAGTACAAGGGTGCCTTTGTCCAGGTGCTGCTGGATGCGCCCTGGGGTGCCGACGATGATGTGCGCGCCGTGCTCCAGCGAAGCGATCTGTGGGCCCAGCGAAACGCCGCCGCACAGGGTCAGGATCTTGATGTTGTCCTCGGCGCGGGCCAGGCGGCGCAGCTCCTTGGCCACCTGGTCGGCGAGCTCGCGGGTAGGGCAGAGCACCAACGCCTGGCAGCCGAAGTAGCGCGGGTTGATCGGGTTGAGCAGGCCGATGCCGAAGGCGGCGGTCTTGCCGCTACCGGTCTTGGCCTGGGCGATCAGGTCCTGGCCTTTGAGGATGACAGGCAGGCTCTGGGCCTGGATAGGCGTCATCGAGGCATAGCCGAGGGCGTCCAGGTTGGCCAGCATGGCAGTGGACAGCGGCAAGGTGGCAAAGGCGGTGGATTCGGTGGTCACGAGGCGGGCCTGCGTTGCGAAGCGAAAAATGCCGCACAGTCTACCAGCCTCGTGGCCATTCGCCCTACGACTCCATGTGTTGTTCCGGACGACGGGCACGCCTTCCGTCCGTCGGCGCCAGTTGCAGGAAGATCGCCGCCGCCAGCATGGCCATTACGCCGATGGTGACGAAGGTCAGCTGGAACGCGCCCAGGGTGGTTTCCACGCCCTCGGCGCTGCCTGCCGCAGTAAAGCCGCCCAACAGTGCGCCGGCGCAAGCCACGCCCAGGCTCAGCGAGAGTTGCGCGACCACCGACAGCAGGCTGTTACCGCTGCTGGCGCTGGCATCGTCGAGATCGATGAGCGTCACTGTGTTCATCGCAGTGAACTGCATGGAGTTCACGGCACCCAGAAGGCCAAGTTGCACCAACAGCAGCCAATAGGGCGTCTGCTCGTCCACCAGGCCCAGGCTTGCCAGCAGGATGCCTAGCAGCAAGGTATTACCGGTGAGAATGATGCGATACCCGAACCGTTCGATCAGCGGTCGGGCAATGGACTTGGCCAGCATGGCCGCCACCGCCAGCGGGATCATGCTCATGCCTGCCTGGGCGGGTGAGTAGCCCAGCGCGACCTGCAGCAGCAACGGCACCAGGAAGGGCAGAGCGCCGCTGCCCAGGCGGGCGAACAGGTTGCCGAGGATGCCGATGGCGAAGGTACGCACGCGGAACAGGCTGGGCGAGAACAGCGGCTCCGGGTCGCGCCCGGCTCGCAGCCAGTACGCGGCCAGGCAGGCCATGCCGGCGAACAGCAGCAACATTACCCGCAAGTGCGGCAGGTGCAGCTCGCCCAGGCCTTCCATGGCAATGGTGATCAGTACCATCGCTGCGCCGAACAGCAGGAAACCAGGGCCGTCGAAGATGGTGCGCTCGGCGCCGCGCAAGTCCGGGATGAACTTCCACACTGCAATGCAGCCAAGCAGGCCGACTGGCAGGTTGAGCAGGAAGATCCAGTGCCAGCTGAGGATTTCCACCAGCCAGCCACCGACCGTTGGCCCCAGCAATGGCCCGAGCAGACCGGGGATGGTGATGAAACTCATGATCCGCACCAGATCGCTGCGTGGGTAGGCACGCAGCACCACCAGCCGCCCGACCGGCAGCATCAGTGCACCGCCCAGGCCCTGCACTACGCGGGCGAAGATCAGGAAGCCAAGGCTGTTGGCTACGGCGCACAGCAGCGAACCAAAGCTGAACAGCAAGATGGCGCTGAAGAAGATGCGCTTGGTGCCGAAACGGTCGGCGATCCAGCCGGAGGCAGGGATCAGCAGGGCCACGGTGAGCATGTAGGCAATGATCACACCCTGCATGCGCAATGGGTCTTCGGCCAACGAGCGGGCCATGGCTGGCAGCGCAGTGTTGAGGATGGTGCCGTCCAGGGACTGCATGAAAAAAGCGATGGCCACCACCCAAGGGATCCAGCGGGCGGTGACGGGGTCCAGCGGGGTGCGTTCGGGCATGACGTCCTCGTTTGTCAGTGCCGGCCCTTTCGCGGCTAAAGCCGCTCCTACAGGGGTTACGCGTTCCTTGTAGGAGCAGCTTTAGCCGCGAAAGGGCCGGCAAGTCCAGTCACAATGTCAGGGTCAGGCCTTTGACCAGTGCCCCGGGCAAATGACTCGACCCGGTACTGCGCTGTCCATAAGTACTGGTCGACAGAATCATCTCGCGCTCCTGGGTCAGGTCCTCCAGTTGGCTGCCCAGCAAGCTGTACAGGCTGTCATCGAAGCGCATGGTGCTCACCGGCCCCTGGATCTCCCCGTCTTCTACCCAGAAAGTGGCGAAGCGGGTCAGCCCGGTCATGCGCGCCGCTGGCAGGTCCGAGTAGTTCAGGTACCACAGGTTGCTGATGTACAGCCCGGTGCCTAGACGCTCAAGGATCTGCGCACTGGCCAGATTGCCCGGCGCCAGGCTGAGCGCACAGGGCGACTCGTAGCCGTCGGCGCCATTGGCCTGCAGCTCGAATTCGGCCGCACTGCGCGCACTGATCAACCGCTGCCGGGCTTCACCTTGCTGGATCAGCGGCACATCCAGGCGCGGCGCACCTTCATCGGAAAATGCCGGGCTAAGCGACCCGCTGACCTGCTCGGTAAAACTGACCAGCGGGCTAAGCCGTGCATCGCCATTGTACAGGCGCTGCAGAGCGCTGTTGCCAGTGGCCAGGGCCTGCGCGGAAAAGCCGCCCCAGCACAACATGCCGGCGACTTCGTCCATGGCCGCAGGTGCAAGGTAGGCGCGGTAGGTGCCGGGCTTGAGGGTAACTGCCGGGCGGCCGAGGAAACCCAACTGCTCTCGTGCTTGGCGCAGGCGTGCGGCGAAGTCGTCGGCACTCCAGACCTGGCCGGCATAGTTGGCCTTCACCGCCTGGCCATTAGCGTGGAACAGGCTCCAGTCGAAGTTGAAACTGTTGGCCTGGTGCCAGCCGAAGGCGCCGAACGAGCTGGCGAAGCCCCGGCAGACCGGGCCGGCGGCATAGATGCCGACCAGGTCCAGGTCGCCTGCTTCACGCTCGAGCAGGTCCAGTACTTCGTTCAGTGCGGGCAGGGGGTGTTCCTGCAGGTTATGGCTGTGCCAGGCATTCTCGTCCAGGCGCAGGTAAGGGTCGAGGGCCAGCAGAGGCAAGGTCTGGCGCAGTTGCTCGAGCGCAACGTTCAGGCGCTGGCGATCCAGCTGTGCGTCGCCACTCAAGGTCACCTGCTGTTCCGCCTGGCGCCCATCGCGCACCAGCCGCAGCTGCGCGCTGGCCTGGCTGACTTCGCCGGCCTGGCGCACCTTGGCATGGTTGAAACGCACGAACTGCGATTGCTCGGCACTGTAACCGAGGGTGAACTGCTCGCCTGCCTGAAGGGCGGCGTGCACATCCCCGACCAGGTTTTCGAAAGCGTGCTTCATCAGGCGTCTCCTCCGAATACATCGATCTGGCGGAATACACAGGCCGGCGAGGCATGGCCTACCCGCACCACCTGATTGGGTTCGCCCTTGCCACAGTTGGGCGTGCCCAGCACCTGGAAGGTACTGTGGTCGCCAACCGCCGACAGGTTGCGCCAGAACTGCGCGGAGATGCCGCGGTAGTTGGGGTTCTTGACGATGCCCTTGAGCGCGCCATTTTCAATCAACTGGCCCCATTCGCAGCCGAACTGGAACTTGTTGCGCGCATCGTCGATGGACCAGGAACGGTTGGTACGCATCAGGATGCCATGTTCTATGCCCGCGATCAGCTGGTCGAGGGACTGGTCGCCCGGCTCGATGTTGAGGTTGGCCATGCGGTCGATCGGTGCCCGGTTCCAGCCACAGGCGCGGCTGTTGGCCACGCCATCCAGGCCGGAGCGGAACTGCGACAGCGCGCCCCCCAGCGGGCGCAGCAGCAGGCCGGCGCGTATCAGGAACGCTTTGCTTGCCGGGGTACCGTCGTCGTCATGACTGTAGCTGGCCAGCTCTTCGCCAATGGTCGGGTCGAAGGTCACGTTCAGCAAGCTGGAGCCGTACTGCAGATGGCCGAAGTCGCTGGCTTTGACGAAGCTGGTGCCTGCGTAGTTGCGCTCGTCGCCGAGAATGCGGTCCATCTCCAGCGGGTGGCCGATGGATTCATGAATCTGCAGCATCATCTGGTCCGGCATCAACAGCAGGTCGCGCGGGCCGCTGGGGGTGTTCGGTGCCAGCAGCAGTTGCAGCGCTTCGTCGGCCACCCGGCTGGCCGCGCCGACCAGGCCACAGCGCTCGATGATTTCGAAACCACCCTGTTGGCCGAAGTTGTCGCGGCCCAGGCTGCGGCTCTGGCTGTCCTGGCCATCGCTGGCCGTTACGCCAAGGCCTGGGAACAGGAAGCGCTGGGCGTGGCGCAGTTCGGCGCCGGCCGAGTTGAGGTAGGTTTGCTCGACCAGGCTCAGCCCAAGGCTGGCCTGCCAGTCGACCAGGCGGCTGTCCCTGGGCACGCTGGTCGATTCATCGGCGAGCAGGCCAAGGCAGTCGGCGAGGCTGGGTACGGGTTGGTCGAAGTTGGGCGAAACATGGTCGTGGCGTGCGCTGGTCACCGCTTGTTCGCGCAGGTCCAGCAGGCTGTGCCGGGCAATCTGCCGCGCCAGCGCCTCGGCTTGCTCAAGGGCGCGCTGCAGGCCTGTCTGGGACAGGTCGGCGGTGGCAGCGTAGGCCTCCACGCCATTGATCCGCACGGTGAGCATGGCGCCCTCATCCAGGCTGAAGAAGGGTGGTTCGGCGACGTTGCGGCGAACTGAAAGCGCCTGGTGCGACTGTTTTACATGGCGCAGGGAAAACAACTCGGCCGTACTGCGCAGCGCGGCAAAGCGCTGGCGCAGCAGGGCGCTGGAATCGAACATGCGGATGCCTCCGTGTACACGGTGGCTCCCCCTAGAACCACCCGTCTTGCATACCGAGGCAGGTATCGTCGTGTGCCTCGAGCAATGCCAGCTCATTATGGCAGCCCGGTACTTCCCAGGTCAGGAAATAACGTGCGGCTTGTAGCTTGCCCTGGTAGAAGTCGCGGTCGCTGGCATTGCCTTTTAGCAAGCCAAGCTCGGCGTGAATCGCCTGCTCCAGCCAGCGCCAACCAACCACACAGTGGCCGAAAACCTTGAGGTACAAGGCAGAGTTGGCCAGGGCGCCAGCGACTTTGCCATGGGCCAGGTCGCCGAGCAGGGCCAGGGTTACGCCTTGCAGGCGGTTAGCCAGTTGCTCCAGCGGCTGGCGCAGCAGGTCCAGGTTGGGGTGATGGCTGGCGCGCTCGCCGGTGGCGGCGATCAGGCGGATCAGTTGCTTGAGGCCGGCACCATTGTTCTGCGCCAGCTTGCGGCCGAGCAAATCGAGCGACTGAATACCTTCGGTACCTTCGTGGATCGGATTCAGGCGGTTGTCGCGGTAGTACTGCTCAACCGGGTATTCGCGGGTGTAGCCGTGGCCGCCAAGAATCTGGATCGCCAGTTCGTTGGCCTTTAGGCAGAACGCCGAGGGCCAGGATTTGACGATCGGGGTCAGCAGGTCGAGCAGCGCCTGCGCTTGGTTGCGCGACGTTTCGTCGTCGGCGGTCTGGGTATCGTCGAACAGGCGCGCTGCGTACAGGCCCAGGTCGAAGGCGCCTTCTACATAAGCCTTTTGTGCCAGCAGCATTCGTTTCACATCGGTGTGCGCGATGATCGGTACTGCCGGGCTGAGCGGGTCTTTGCTGTCCGGCAGCCGGCCTTGCGGTCGCTGGCGGGCGTACTCCAGCGAATACAGGTAGCCGGCGTAACCGAGCATGACCGCCCCCATGCCGACGCCGATACGTGCTTCGTTCATCATCTGGAACATGCAGGCCAGGCCTTGGTGTGGCTGGCCGACCAGGTACCCGACGCACTGGCCATTGTCGCCGAAGTTCAGCGCGGTCGAGGTGGTGCCGCGCCAGCCCATCTTGTGGAACAGCCCGGCCAGCACTACATCGTTGCGCGGGCCGCGGCTGCCGTCCGGGTTTACGTGGTACTTGGGCACGATGAACAGCGAGATGCCCTTGACCCCGGGCGGGGCGTCCGGAAGCTTGGCCAGCACCATGTGCACGATGTTTTCCGACAGTTCGTGGTCGCCGCCGGAAATGAAGATCTTGTTGCCTTTGAGCCGGTAGCTGCCGTCGTCTGCTGGTTCGGCGCGGGTGCGGATGTCGGCCAGCGAAGAGCCGGCGTGGGGTTCGGTCAGCGCCATGGTGCCGAAGTAGCGGCCCTCGATCATTGGCTGCAGGAACAGGCGCTTCTGCTCTTCAGTGCCGAAGCTCTCGATCAGGTTGGCCGCGCCCATGGTCAGGAATGGGTAGGCCGTGGTGCCCGCGTTGGCGGCCTGGAAGTGGGCGAAGCAGGCTTGCGAGACCAGGCTGGGCAGCTGCATGCCGCCGACCTGGAAGTCCCGGTTGGCGTTGAGGAAGCCGGCTTCGAGGAAGGCATCGACGGCGGGCTTCACTTCGGGAATCAGCTCGGCGCGGCCGTCCACGTAGCGTGGCTCGTTTTCATCGGCTTTGCGGTTGTGTGGCGCGAAGAACTTCTCGGCGATGGTACGCGCGGTGGTCAGCGCCGCATCGAAGGTTTCACGGCTGTGCTCGGCGAAGCGCGGGCGCTGGGTCAGGGCTTCGGCGTCGAGGACTTCGTAGAGCTCGAAGGCGAGGTTGCGGGGGCTGAGCAAGGTCTCGGGCATGGTGGCGGTCCTGAGGCGGGATGCTGCGAGTGTAGGAGTGTGTTAGGACTGGGGACAGGTTAATAGGTTTGCGTGATATGGGTTGAGAACGCCGGGAAGACTGCCGTTTATTGGTGAAACCAACGCCAGATCAGGTCGTGTAATGCCTGTTCGGGACAAGACAGAGACGTTTCCCATGAGTCAGTTCGTAATTGGACTGCTGCGGATCGTATGTCAGTTGGCCTTGAATGTGCGTTTTGGTGTTCACAAGGAAACGTTTCAGATGAGTGATGCCCACAACGCTGACTTGGTTGAGGCCAACGGCAATCAGGTTCCCTTCTTCGTAGTTTCACCCATGAAATTTGGCGTAATGACTTTCTTTACCTTGGGCTTCTACTGGGTTTATTGCTTCTATCAAAGTTGGAGTCTGCATAGAGAGAAAACGGGAGAGCGCGTAAGTCCGTTCTGGCGAAGTGCTTTTGCAGTGTTCTTCATCTATCCATTATTGAGAAGGGCAAATGACCACATTCGCGACTCAGGTAAAACCTATCCTTGGTCCATCCTGGGGCTCACTCTGGGCTATTACGGTTTTTGCGTTATTTGGGTGGTTGCCAGCGTCGTGTTGGAAGGCCAGTTGTGGCCAGCCTATTTTGCGGGCTTAGTCATTCAGGCCGCTTGGCTGATCATTCTGGTGTTCATGCAGAAGGGCATCAATTTCGGTGCGGGTGACAAGGAAGGGAAGGCCAACAGCCGGTTCACGCTGGCCAATTGGCTTTGGATGCTGCTGGGTATTGCGCTTATGGTAGCGCAGCTGTTTGCTTTGATTGCGCTTTCACGAATGGGTTGAGCAATTTTGGCCGGAGCTCTGTATGAGTGGAGCTCCGGACAGTCCCCTATCCGCCCCGCGCTTCCACTTTCCGTGAAGACAATACGATGCTGGGGTAGAAGCCTGCTGCAAAGTTTTTTGATATGTCTGGACTGGCCCTTTCGCGGGTAAATTCTGCAGCGGCCTGTGTCCAGCCCCCGATGTGTGTCCGCCACCGTGGTAGGAGCGGGTTTACCCGCGAATACGGTGGTGGCGGC
>AZIG01008315.1_pt1 | contig 10058 bp, 10 predicted proteins | sample 359071 | NCBI WGS metagenome assembly AZIG01 (sample SAMN02429714, study PRJNA222667) | marine sediment metagenome | biome: Sediment sample; isolation source: enrichment culture of sample MGS-AQ(UA) from oil contaminated terminal site... | place: Jordan: Aqaba | collected 2011-05-15 | depth 18 m m | reverse complement strand
TGTAGGAGCGAGCTTGCTCGCGATGCGCCGCGCGGGCGGCGCTGGCTCTCTGAGGCGCCACAAATGCCACGACTTGCCAACGGCGTTCTATGCTCAAGAAACCGCGCATAGGGAGCCCCGTGTCATGTTCGATTTCCATCGCAAGTCTGATTTGGCAGAAATCCAGCGCAGCCGCCAGGCGTTGGCCGATGCGCAAGCCAAACTGGCTGCTATCAGCCGTTCCATGGCGATGATCGAGTTCGCCCCTGACGGTACTATTCTCGACGCTAACGAGCGCTTCTGCCAGGCCATGGGCTACAGCGCCGACGAGCTGCGAGGTAAGCACCACCGGCTGTTCTGTGAGCCGGACTATGCAAAAAGCGCCGAATACCAGCAACTGTGGCGCGAGTTGGGGCAGGGCAAGGCAATCAGCGGTACGTTCGAGCGCATCGACAAGGCGGGGCGCGAAGTCTGGCTGGAAGCCAGCTACATGCCAGTGCTGGACGAGCAACGGCAAGTCACCAGCGTAATCAAGGTGGCATCTGACATCACCCAACGGGTGGTGCTGGAGCACGAGAGCGAAAGCCTGCTCAAGGCCATCAGCCGTTCCATGGCGGTGATCGAGTTCACCCCGCAAGGCCGGGTAATCAAGGCCAACCAGAACTTTCTCGACACCATGGGCTACCGCCTCGATGAGGTGGTTGGCCGCCACCACGGACTGTTCTGCCTGGCGCATGAACGCGAATCGGCCCAGTACCGCGAGTTCTGGGCTTCTCTGAACCGTGGCGAGTACCATTCACACCGCTTCGAACGCGTCAACAAGCAAGGCCAGACCGTTTTCCTGGAGGCCTCCTACAACCCGATCTTCGACAGCAAGGGCCGTCTGTGCAAAGTGGTCAAGTTTGCCAGCGACATCACCCAGCAGGTCTGCACCCAGCAAAGCGCCGCCCATGCCGCGCATGCCAGTTCGGTGCAAACCGATGCCTGCGCGCGCAAAGGTACCGAGGTGGTGCAACAGGCGGTGCAGGTAATCGAGCAGATTTCCCAGGAGCTTAACGACGCAGCGCGCAGCATCGATGCGGTGAACAAGCAGTCGGATGTGATCGGGCAGATTGTGCTGACCATCCGTGGCATTGCCGACCAGACCAACCTGTTGGCCCTTAACGCAGCCATCGAGGCTGCGCGTGCCGGCGAGCACGGGCGCGGCTTTGCTGTGGTGGCCGATGAGGTGCGCAACCTGGCCGCGCGAACCAGCAAGGCCACCTTGGAAATTGTCGATGTGGTGCGGCAGAACCACGACCTGTCGCTATTGGCAGTGGCCAGCATGCAATCGAGCCTCAACCGCACCGGTCACGGCGTGGCGCTGGCCAATGAGGCGGGCACGGTGATCATGGAAATCCAGCAAGGCTCACGGCACGTCGTGGATGCCATCAGCCAGATCAGCTCGACGCTGCAATTGCATTGAGCGCATCGCGCATCTCGTCAAGCAGTGCCTGCAGGCTGACTTGCAGTTGCGCGCGTTGTTCGGCGGTCGGCAGCCCTTGTGCGTGGGCGTGTTCGATAGCTTCACAGTCTTTGACCACGGTGCGCACCCTGATCATTTTGGCGCCACCCTTGATGCGGTGGGCCAAGGCACGCACTGCGTCATCAGGGGCGTCTGTTGCCAAGGCGCGCAGGGCGGCCAGGTCTTCACCGACGCTGATCGACAATTGCTCCAGCAAATGCCGCGTCAACTGTTCGTCGTCCTGGGTCAGGTGGCGCAATTCGGCCAGGTCGAACCCACTATGGCAGGGGGCTGGCGACGGCTGCTGAGGGTGCACCTGGGGCAGATGGGTCTTGAGTGTGCGCAGGCCAATCGGCTTGAACAGGCATTCGTCCATGCCGCTGGCCAGGCAGCGAGTACGCTCCTCGGCCTGGGCGTTGGCGGTTACCCCAAGAATACGGCCTGCCGGCAGGCCGCGCTCGACCTCCAGGCTGCGAATGCGCCGGGTGAGTTCATGCCCGTCCATGACCGGCATGCTGCAGTCGGTAATCACCAGGTCGAAGCGCGCGTCCTGCCAGCGTGCGAGGGCGATTTCGCCATTTTCCGCCAGTGTCACGTGGTGCCCCAGGGTTTGCAGTTGCCGTTCCAGCAATAGCAGGTTGGCCGGGTAGTCGTCGACCACCAGGATATTGAGCGGGCCGCTGCTGCTTTCAGGCGCCGTGAGTTGCTCTTCCGCTTGTGCCGGTGCTGCGCAGACGGGCAACTGCAGGTTGACTTGCACTCGGGTGCCAACGCCCTCGACGCTCTGAAGGCTCAAGGAGCCGCCCATCAGTTCGGCCAGGGTACGGCTGATGACCAACCCCAAGCCAGCCCCTTGACGTGCCCTGGGGCCATCGACCTGAACGAAGGCATTGAACAGCCTGGCCTGGTCAGCGGGACTGATGCCGATGCCGGTGTCGCGCACATTCAGCTCGATTGCCAGATTGCCGTGGCCGGCAACTTTGGGTAGCAGCAGACATGCCTGCACTTCACCACGGTCGGTGAACTTGATGGCGTTGCTGATCAGGTTGGACAGAATTTGTTTGAGTCGCAGTGGGTCAGCCAGCACCCATACCGGTTCTGCCGGCAGCTCGCCCTGCAGATGCAACCCTTTGGCCCGGGCATTGCCTTCGAACACCCGCAGCGTGGCGCGCACCAGTTCGACCAGATTGGTAGGCACCGGCTGCAGGCTGATGTGCCCGGATTCGATACGAGAAATGTCGAGAATATCGCCAATCAGCTCAAGCAGGCCAATGGCTGAATCATGGGCGGTCTGCAGGGTCTGGGAGTCGCTGCGGCCGCTGCGGCTATCTTCCAGGGCCAGTTCCAGCAGACCGATCACGGCATTCATCGGGGTACGGATTTCATGGCTCATGGTGGCCAGGAAGGTGCTTTTGGTCTGGCTGGCCTGTTCGGCATCGTCCTTGGCCTGGCGTAACTGCTCCAGCAGCCCGCGGCTCAGCGCAAGCTGTGCCTGCAGTGCGTGCTGTGCCTCGGTTCGCTGGTTGATCAGCTTGCGCAGGTAGCTGTTCCAGAACACCACCCCGGCCAGCAGCAGGGCCGACAGCACGAGCACCTGCAAGGCCAGGGTGCGGTAGTCGCGCCATGGGCTGTCGCTCACCAGTGTGCTGGTACGCCAGCGGTTGATCAGTTGGTCGAGTTCTTCAGGCGGAATGCTTAGCAGCGCCTTGTCGAGAATGGCCTGCAACTGGGGCTGGTCGGCGGCTACCGCAAAGGCGGCAATGGCCGGGGCGTCGTCGAGCACGCCGGCGATGCGCAAACGTTCCTTGAACACATGGCTGATGTAATAGGTAGCATTGATATGGCTGCTCAGGGCCACGTCGGCAACACCGTTGGCCACGGCCTCCATCTGGGCGAGGGGGTTGTCAACTTCGACCAACTCGGCCTGTGGGTATCGCTGTTGCAAAACGGCCTCCTGTGGTGAACCGCGCACCAAGGCGATGCGCTTGCCATCCAGGTTCTTGGCCTGTGCAGATGATTCGCCGTCGTCGCGGGTGACGAGCACGCGCGGGCTGACCAGGTAGGGGCGGGTGTAGCGCAGTTGCTTCAAGCGGTCGGCGCCATAGCCCAGCGCGCCGATCATCTGTGCTTCGCCGTGGACCAGGCGGTCGATCATGACCTGCGATGAAGCACTCTCGACCGGTTTGAATTGCAGCCCCGTGCGCAATGAGATCTGCTTGAGCAGGTCCAGGGTGATACCGCTAGGGCGGTGCTGAGCATCATTGAACGTCAAAGGTGCCAGCGAGGTATTGACCAGTACGCTGATAGTGGGGTGGGCGGTGATCCAGGATTCTTCTTCTTCGCTCAAGGCAGTGAGGTGGCGCTGCAGCAGCAGGCTGGTGTTACCACTGCTCCAGCGGCGCAGAATGTTCAGACGTTCGCTTTCGCTAATACGTGACAGCGCCTTGTCCACCAGCCGATGCAAACGCGGGTTGTCGCTGGCGATGGCGAAGGCAAAAGCCTCTGGGGCCAGTTGGGAGAAATGGTCGATTTTCAACGTGCCCTGAAAACTTTTGCCGATCATGTAGTCGGTGCTGATGGCATCGCCCAGATAGGCGTCTGCCTCGCCCAGCACGACGGCAGCGAGCCCGGCCAGGGTCGAGCGGTACAGGCTCAGTTGCGCCTTGGGGTACTGGGTGCGAACGCTGGCGGCCGGCAGGTAGTGATCGACCATCGCCAGGCGCAGGCCGGCAAGGTTGGGCGTGCTTTTCAAGCTGTGCCCCTCACGGGTGACGATCACTGGCAGGTCGTCGGCATAGGGGGTGCTCAGGCTGAGCTGGGCGTCCGCCGCTTCGAAGGCGTTGGAGCTACCCAGCAAGTCGATACGGCCATCACGCAGGGCAGTGATGGCCTCGTGACGGCTGTCAAAACGGCGTACTTCAATGGGTATGTCAAGCTGTTCGCCGATGATGCCGGCGTAGTCTGCGCTCAACCCCTCATAGTCATGCTGACTGACATTGATTTCGAACGGGAGGTAGTCGGGGCGCGCACTACCCAGTACCAGGCGTTGGCGTTGTTTCAGCCAGTGGCGATCCTCGCCGGATAACGCCAGCGGGGCAGCGGCACTGATTGAGCGTGCCAGCAGATGGCGTGGTTCGCTGCTGGCCTGCAGCACCATGGAGTTGGCCAGACCTAGAGCCAGAAGGACGCTCGCCAGCAGCTGTTTCATGGCAGCCGCGCGCTCAATAGACGCTATTGCGCTTGGCCAGGTCGACCATTTCCACCAGCGACTCGGTCTTGAGCTTTTCCATGATACGGCCCCGATAGGTGCTGATTGTCTTGGCGCTGAGGTTCATGCAAGTGCCGATGTTCTTGTTGTTTTCGCCGCGTGCGAGGCGCCGCAGCACTTCCATTTCCCGGTTGGAGAGGCTGGCCAGGCGCACAGGCTCGCTCTCCAGCGAGTTGCTGTTGACCGACATTTGCGGAAAGGTCGAATAGCCCTTGATCAGGGCCTTCAGGGCAAACAGCAGGGCCTCGTGGTCCTCTTCCTTGGTGACGAAGGCGCCTATCCCGGCATCCAGGCAGCGGCGTACATACAGGTCAGTGGCCTGGCCGGTCAGCACCATGATCTTCGGTACCGGCTCCAGGCTCTGCAATCGCTTGATGACTTCCATGCCGTCCAGGCCAGGCAGGCCGATGTCGAGGATGACCACGTCCGGGCGCAGTTCGCGGGCTACCTGAGCCACTTCACTGCCATTGCCGACCTCGCCGACGACATGGAAGCGCTCGCGCTCGAGCAGTAGGCGCAAGGACAGCCGGACAATAGGGTGGTCGTCGACGATCAGCACGGTTGTCATGAGGAAAACTCCTGTAGGGATGTGGTCCGCTTCCTGGAACACTCAGGAATACGTCTGCAAGTGGGGTTATCGGAAGCGCTGCACGATACGACCATTCCCGAAGTTTGGTAATGCCGAGTATAGAAGTGTTGAAATCCTCAGTGCTTATTGTTGAAAAATCCTACAAGAAACAGGAAAGACATCACCCTGAAACAGCGGTGATGCCGATTCTTTGCAGTTGCTCAGGCGCAGGCTGCGTGCGGTTTGTGTATACGCAGTGTGGAGGCAGGGTTGTTGGCCAATGCCTGCCCGACCCGCGTCGGGCGGGCTACCAACTGCCCGGTACAGTTCGGGCAGCGGCCTTGGAAGCGGGTATCGGCACAGGTACGGCAGAACGTGCATTCGAAGGAGCAGATCAGGGCGTCGGGGCTGTCACCCGGCAGGTCGGTATCACAACACTCGCAGTTGGGGCGTAACTCCAGCATGGGCATGACTCCTGTTCACAGGCGGGAACCTGGAGTCTGCTACGCCCGAGGCAAGGCTGGCAATGTTCAGTCGCCAGGGCGATACAGGTGGGCATGCCCGGCACGGTACAAGGCCGATTCGGCGAACGGCGTATCCCCCAGTACGTGGCCTACCAGGATCAGCGCCGTGCGCCGGAAATCCTTGGCCGCTACGCGTTCTACGATATCACCGAGGTTGCCGCGCACCCAATCCTGGTCTGGCCAGGTGGCCCGATGCACCACCGCAACCGGGCAGTGCGCGCCATAGTGCGGCACCAACTCATCGACAATGCGCGACAGGTGCTTGACCCCCAGATGAATTGCCAGGGTGCTGCCATGGCGCGCCAGGTCGGCCAACTGCTCACCAGGCGGCATGGGCGAACTGTCGCCATAACGGGTGAGGATCACCGTCTGCGCCACTTGAGGCAAGGTCAGCTCGCAGCCGAGCAGGGCGGCGCTCGCTGCCGTGGCGGTAACGCCGGGGATGATCTGGTAATCGATGCCCAGCGCCTGCAGGTGGCGGATCTGCTCACCGATGGCGCCGTACAGGCTGGGGTCGCCGCTGTGCACCCGGGCCACATCCTGACCTTGTTCGTGCGCGCTGCGCATGGCAGCGATGATCTGTTCCAGATGCAGTTCGGCGCTGTTGATCACGGTTTCGGCCTGGTGGCCTTCGAGCACGGCGGCGGGTACCAGTGAACCGGCATAAATGATCACCGGGCACTGACGAATCAGCCGTTGGCCCTTGACCGTGATCAGCTCCGGGTCGCCGGGGCCGGCACCGATAAAGTAGATGGTCATGCTAAGTCCTGGCAAGAAAGAGGGTACGAAACGTTCAGCAGGCCAGGGCGAGCGTCGCCGGGCCCAGTACCTGGCGCGTCAGTAGCAGGCTGGCTGTACCCTGCCGCTGGCTGGCTAGGGCCAGTGCCGCGCTCTCGGCTACGCCCCAGCAGCCGCTGTGCCGGTAGGCAGCGGCGGACCGGTGGCTGAGCAGTGGTTCATAGGGTTGCAGTTGCGCGTCATGGTACAGCACCAAAGGCAAACCTAGGTGCTCTGCCAGTTGCAACAACCCGGGCTCGTCGGCCTTCAGGCTGATGCTTGCGATGCCGCGCAGGTCAGCCAACGCCAGGCCCTGGTTGTCCAGGGCCTGGTGCAGCAAGCGTTGCAAGGTGTCCGCCGGGCAACCCCGGCGGCAGCCAAAACCGGCGTAGAAGGCAGGCATCAAGCCTGGCTGGAACGGCGGAACAGCCAGGCGCTGAGCAGGCCCAAGGCCAGCCAGAAGGCGGCGTTGGTCAGCCAGGAGGCGACTTTGAACTGGGTTTCCAATGCTTCGGGGGCCAGGCTTTCGTGCACCTCAGGTTGCGGTGCACCGATCACATGAGGCATGACCAGCAGCACGGCGCCCAGTGCCTTCAGCAGCCAGTGGCGGGCGAATACCAGCAAGGCCAGGCCCACGGCTGTGGCACTGGCTGTACCGACCCACCAGGTCTGGCGTTGCCCCAGGTCGGCGGCTGCAGTACCTGGCAGTTCTGGTGGCAAGCCCAGGGTTGGGGCCAGGCAGAACACGGCGAAGCCAGCCAACCCCCACAATGCGCCAGTGGTGGCGCGTTTGGGCTCGCGAAGGCTGTACAGGGCGGCGAGGATCAGGGCGAAGCCGACCGCGACCACCAGGTTGCCGCCTGTAGTGGACAGCACGCGCTGCCAGCCGTCTTCCGGCGACCAGGCTTCGGCGCTGTGTTCATGAGCGGCCACTTCGCTACCGTGTTCGTGGTGTGCGGCCGGGGCCGAGGACTCGTAGGTTTCCGCCTCCAGAATCAGCGGAGCAACCCAGAAGCTTTGCAGCAAGGTCAGCAACAGGGCTGCAAGGAGCCCGCTGAAGCCCGCAGTACGGGCAATGCGCGTGATCATCAGGCGTACTCAGTGGCAGGGGAAGGCGGCGCTGTGGCGGGTGTCGTGGGCGGCGTTGTGCACGGCCTCGATGTGCGAGAACCCGGCAAAGTAGACCAGGCACAGACCCAGCAAGCTGGCACCGACGGCGATGGTTACACGCCGGCTGAGGGTAACGGGGGTAGCAAGGCTGTGTTGTTTGGCGCTGGTGACGGGCATGACGCGATCCTCTGCTTTTTGTGGGCAACGGGCGAGCGCGGCAGCCCCGGACGTGATCGCCCAAGGGAATGCAACAGCGCCCGCCCACCGCGGGGTGTTCATGAACGTCAGGCCGGTCTCCGGGCTTGCGAGGAAGAGCTGGGCTCCTGGAACGCGTCACCTTCCCATGCCGTACTACAAGGCACAGTGGTACAGACGCTTCACTCGCTTACCGTTGCGGGGGCAGCACCGGCATTGTCCGGCCCTGCAGAAGGGCCTGGGACGCACCGGTTTCCCGTTTCACCCCGTGAGGGGCACCTGAACGCGAGGCATAAGGAGAGCATGGGTCGGGCTTGGCGTCAATGTCATACACAGCGCGAGGCTGTCGAACAGCAGGTACGACAGGCTCAGGCCCGCAGGCAGAAGTGCAGGAACCGGGTGTTCACCCGCGGGCGAATGCCGCCAGCTTGTCGCCATCCAGCCGGTAACGCACCCACTCATCCTGCGCTTCGGCCCCCAGTTTCTGGTAGAAGCCGATCGCTGGCTCGTTCCAGTCCAGCACGCTCCATTCCAGGCGCCCGCAGTTGTTCGCCACCGCTTCGCGGGCAATGTGCTGCAACAACTGTCGGCCGGCGCCATCGCCGCGTTGCTCGGGGGTTACGTACAGGTCTTCCAGATAGATGCCATTGCGCCCGAGCCAGGTCGAGTAGCTGTAGAAGTACACGGCAAAGCCGATTGCACGGCCATCACGCTCGCACATCAGGGCGTGCACAGTGCTGCCTTCGTCGAACAGGCTGTGCTCGATGTCGGCAAGGGTGGCGACTACCTCGTGGCGAGCGCGTTCGTACTCGGCCAGTTCGGTGATGAAGGTGAGGATCTGCTCGGCATCGGTACGCACGGCAGGGCGAATGGTGAGGCTCATGGTGACGGCTTCCTTGGTCCGGATTGTCGATACAGTGATGTGTATCTACGTAATTTAATCAAACTGTACCAGTCGCTGGGAAAGGCGACTCCGGTAGTGTGACAGCACCTATAAAGAAAGTGGAATGCCCGCCATGCTTGCCTCTGCCGACCTGCTGACCGCCTTTGTGCTGTTTGCCTTCGTGTCTTCCATCACGCCAGGCCCCAACAACACCATGTTGCTGGCCTCGGGGGTGAACTTCGGCGTGCGCCGCTCGGTCCCTCATGCCTTGGGTATCAGCTTCGGTTTCATGATGATGGTGCTGGCCGTCGGCCTGGGGCTGGGTGAGGTATTCAAGGCCTGGCCGCCACTTTACACGGTGCTGCGCTACGCTGGCGCCGCCTATCTGCTGTACCTGGCCTGGAAGATCGCCACTTCCGGGCCGGTCGGCACGGCCTCGTCCAGTGCCCGCAAACCGCTGGGCTTCTGGGGGGCAGCGGCGTTCCAGTGGGTCAACCCGAAGGCCTGGGTGATGGCGGTGGGGGCGATTACCACCTACACGCCCGCGCAGGGCTATGTAACCAACGTGATCGTCATTGCGGCCTTGTTCGCTTTGGTCAACCTGCCGAGCGTGGGGGTATGGGTGATGTTCGGCAGCGCCCTGCGCAACCTGTTGCAGCATTCGCGCTGGCTGATGCTGTTCAATGTCGTGATGGCCCTGTTGCTGGTGATTTCACTGTACCCGCTGCTGTTTGTAGAATCAGCGTTTTCCTGACCCCGAGAGTACAGTAAGCCGATGCAGTTGATTCCCTGGTCCCACGAATGCGCCGAAGGTTTCACCCTGCGTGGCTGGCGAACCCCGGCCAGTGGCAAACCGCTGCTGCATTTCCTGCATGGCAACGGCTTCTGTTGCCTGACCTACCAACCGCTGCTGATGCGCCTGGGCGAGCATTTCGACCTCTGGCTATGCGACGTTCAAGGCCATGGCGACAGTGACCATGGCGGGGTGTTTCGCGGCTGGAACCGCACCGCCGCCTTGGCGGTGGAGGCCTTTCAGGGCGGACGTAGCGAGTATGGCGACGTACAGCGGTTTGCCGTAGGCCACAGCTTCGGTGGCGTACTCACTGGGCTGATCCTGGGCAGTGAGCCGCAACTGTTCGCACGTGCCGTGCTGCTCGACCCGGTACTGTTCAGCCGGCGCATGATCGGCGTGATGGGGGCGGCAGCCCTGGTCGGCCTGCATCAGCGCCACGGCCTGGCCCGCAAGGCTG
>AZIG01008317.1_pt1 | contig 10251 bp, 9 predicted proteins | sample 359071 | NCBI WGS metagenome assembly AZIG01 (sample SAMN02429714, study PRJNA222667) | marine sediment metagenome | biome: Sediment sample; isolation source: enrichment culture of sample MGS-AQ(UA) from oil contaminated terminal site... | place: Jordan: Aqaba | collected 2011-05-15 | depth 18 m m | reverse complement strand
AAGCAGCATGACTCATGTTCCAACTACATTGACAGACGCCGGGTGCAGCACGCCCGCGATGCACCGGTCATATTGCCCGCGCACCAAACACCCTTCACCTGCAGGGACGCGGCATGCCGCGTCCGCACAGAAACCCATAACCCGACCAAGCAAGATTGGCACCACCCCAACGGGATCAATACGCCGCCAAAGAACGTCAACCGCTCTAAACCGGCGATCCCGCAACGATCAACGATGCCCAGCCTGCGCCAGGACTTGATCAATCACTGCACAGGTTTTGGTCATCTCCGCCTCGGTCAACGTCGGGTGCACCAGAAACATCAGGCTGGTCTCACCCAGCTCACGCGCCACCGGCAAACGCTCCGCCGGCCGCCAGCCGGTATCGTCAAACGCCTTCTCCAGATACACCTCGGAACAGGACCCCTGAAAACAGGGCACGCCTTCGGCCACAATCGCCTCGATAATACGGTCGCGCGTCCAGCCAGAAGCCAACCTCTCCGGCACCACCTGAACGTAACACTTGTAATGGGCGTGCACACAATCGGCGGGGAATGCCGGTACGCGTACAACATCAAATGCGCGGCAGGTATCCCAGATGCGCTCCGCATTGCACGTGCGCGCCGCCGTCCAGTCGGCCATCCGGCGCAGCTGAATCCGCCCGATCACCGCCTGCAATTCGGTCATGCGCCAGTTGGTGCCAAAGCTCTCATGCAGCCAGCGGAACCCCGGCGGATGCTCGCGTTCATATACCGCCTCCCAGCTCTTGCCGTGATCCTTGTAAGACCACATGCGCGACCACAGTTCGCGGTCGTTGGTCGTCACCATACCGCCTTCACCACCGGTGGTCATGATCTTGTCCTGACAGAACGACCACGCGCCCACATGCCCAATGGAGCCAACCGAACGCCCCTTGTAACGGGCACCGTGCGCCTGCGCACAATCCTCAATCACGAAGAGACCGTGCTTGGCCGCCAACGCCATGATCGGGTCCATATCGCACGGCCAACCCGCCAAGTGCACACAGATGATGGCTCTGGTACGCTCGCTCAGCATCGCGGCAATGGTCTCGGCAGTGATGTTCTGCGAGTCACGGTCCACATCCGCAAACACCGGCACGGCACCTGCCGTCACAATGCTCGAAGCGGACGCCAGAAAGGTACGCGGCGTGACAATCACCTCGTCACCCGGCCCAATGCCCAGCCCCTTCAGCGCGAGGTCAAGCGCCTGCGTTCCATTGGACAGCGCAATCGCGTGATTGCAGTCGGCCCAGGCCGCAAACTCCTTCTCAAACTCGCGCCCCTCCTGCCCGGTCCAGTAATTGACCTTGTTGGACAAGAGCACCGCCTGCAGCGCGTCGGCTTCTTCTGAGGTGAACGACGGCCAGGGAGAAAACGGGGTGTTAAGCATCAATAAAAGCCCTTAAAAGACAGACCGCACAGCACTTGCTGTATGGCAACAAAACATTCAGCGGGGTCGTGCAGGAACGCCCACAAGGATCACGGCATCGGCAGTATCAGCAACGACAGCGGCACCAGCGCCAACAACGACATCACTGCCAATCCGAACCAGTTGTCGAACACTGGCACCAATACCTATCCAGCTGCGCTCTGCAACAACAACGCCACCTGCTAGATTGGCACCCGGGCTGATATGCACGCCATCGCCCAGCACGCAGTCGTGGTCGACGGTGGCACCCGTGTTAATGATGACGCCCTTGCCTAGTTCACTGTCGGCGTTAATCACCGCGCCGGCGAACACAACCGAGCCCAAGCCAATGCGCGCATAACGGCTGACCTGAGCCGAAGGGTGTTGCAAAACAGGCAACTGCGCCCCGGCATCGAGCAACTGTTGCAGTTTGGTCAAACGAATACCGTTGTTGCCAATCCCCACAACCACGCCCTGAAACTGCGAAAGGGTCTCTATAAGCTCATTGGTGCCACCGATAACAGGCCAATGACCGTTAACCTTCAGCTCCGGCCAGCGATCATCAAAGAAGCTAACCTGCTCCCAACCACAGAGTTCGGCACAATCGGCAATTACCTTTCCGTGGCCGCTGGCACCCAGCACAGCAAGGTGTTTCACGAGTCGCTCCCGGTGAACTTCGACATGGTGGCCTCTCCTTCCGCACTGATGCCATCACGCACCAGTACCTTTTTTACGGTAAGAAACAACACCTTGACATCCAACCAGAGCGAACGGTTATCCACGTACCAAACGTCCAGCTTGAACTTGTCTTCCCAGCTCAGCGTGTTACGACCATTCACCTGGGCCCAACCGGTAACACCCGGCCGCACCTCATGCCGTCGAGCCTGCTCAGGCGAGTACAACGGCAAATATTCCATCAACAAAGGGCGCGGCCCCACCAGACTCATATCGCCCTTAAGCACATTCCACAGTTCAGGTAACTCGTCCAGGCTGGATGAACGCAAGAACTGACCAAAGGGCGTCAAGCGCTCTACATCTGGCAGCGGGTTGCCTGATGCGTCCATGGCGTCTTTCATGGTGCGAAACTTGATCATCTCGAACGGCTTGCCATTCAAGCCGGGGCGCACCTGTCGAAATAACACTGGCGAGCCCATCTTGCGGCTGATTTGCCAAGCGACAAAAACGATCACAGGTGCCAGCACAAGCAAAGCGCACCCAGCCGCAACAATATCGAATGCGCGCTTGATCATTGAATCCCCATTTCTTTAAGCATGACAGCGTTCACTTTGTGCACATCGTACTTCTCTTCCGCGATTTCACGCGAACGCTTACCCATTCGAACAGCCAGATCAGGGTCTTCAATAAATCGCGTCATAGCCTCGACCAACGCATCAACCGATTTCACCGGCACCAAAAAACCGTTCTCACCATCAATGACCGTTTCACGGCAGCCAGGCGCGTCAGTAGTAATAATAGCGCGACCCATTGCCATAGCTTCAAGTACGGTGCGCGGGGTTCCCTCTCGGTAGGAGGGCAAGACATAGACGCAAGTATCGGCAATCGCAGGACGTACGTCACTCAGCCAACCGCTATAGTCAATGGCACCATTCGCAATCCAACCATCAAGCTCAGTTCGGGTAATCGAGTCGGGGTTAGGGTCGATATCTCCGACTAAGCGGAACTGAGCATTGGGGTAACGGAGCTTTAATACAGCAGCGGCTCGAACATATTCACGAATGCCCTTATCACCCAGAAGACGAGCGATCAGTAGAAAGCTTGGTGCATCTTGTGGCAAAGGAGCGACCTCGAAGATGGCCGTATCAATACCGGAACCGTTAACCACCTTGGTTGAAACTGTGATGGGCACAAGGCCCATAGTCCGGAATAGCGCTTCATCATCAGGATTTTGAAAGTACACAAGCTCGGAATGCTTCAACGCCAGACGGTACAATTCCCTTGCAATCTTCTGCACCAACTTCCTCTTACCGGCGGCTTGACCAGTAAACGCGTAACCGAGTCCGGTGATCAGCGCAAAACGCCTGGGAACACCTGCCAGCCAAGCCCCTATGGTGCCGTAGATAACCGGCTTGATGGTATACCCTAGCGCCAAATCCGGTTTGATCTCACGCAGCTTGCGCATATAGACCCAAAGCGTTGAAAAATCTCTTAACGGATTCACCCCGGCACGATGCAAAGGCACATCATGGAGCACCACCCCCCACTCCGTAAGGCGCCTCCGGGTGGGCTCGTCTGACGTCAGTTCCGGGGCAAATGCATGCACTTCCAGGCCTGCATCACAAAGCGCCTTGACCAAAGGCCCGCGAAAGTTAATTAAAGAGCTGGCAAGGCCGGCCATAATGGCTATGCGTCTGGGGTGGTGCCTCATTGCAACCGCTCGCTCGACACATACCACGGCATCGCCCTAGCAATACCTTCCATGATGGCAAATTCGGGGACATAACCAAGCTGCGCTTTAGCCTTGGAAACGTCTGCCTGGGAATGACGAACATCGCCAGCACGAAAATCCCGATAAACCGGTGAGCGGATGTAAGGCTTGCCATTTGCGGCTAAGGCAGCACTCAGCGCGTGGAACAGGTCATTTAATGTGGTGCGATCGCCTACAGCCACGTTATAGACTTCGTTCTTTGCCTTCTCATCGGCTGCAGCAGCCAAGAGGTTGGCCTGCACCGCGTTATCGACGAAACAAAAATCTCGGCTAGTTTCACCATCGCCGTTGATAAACACATCTTCACCTTTAATCATGGCCGCAGCCCATTTTGGAATGACGGCTGCATAGGCGCCATTCGGGTCCTGACGCGGGCCGAATACGTTGAAATAACGCAGGCCAATACAGTTGAACCCGTAGGACTTGGCAAACACTTCTGCATACAACTCATTTACATATTTGGTAACTGCGTATGGCGACAATGGCTTGCCAATATTCTCTTCCACCTTGGGCAACGCAGGGTGATCGCCATATGTCGAACTGCTGGCCGCGTATGTGAAGCTACTCACGCCGGCATCCCTTCCGGCTACCAACATATTCAAGAAACCATCGATATTGGTGGCATTGGTAGCAACAGGATCATCAATAGAGCGTGGAACCGAGCCAAGTGCAGCCTGGTGCAATATGTAATCAACATCTTCACAAGCCCTGCGGCAATCCTCCAGATCACGAATATCGCCTTCAATGAACCTGAAACGCCGCCACTGATCGGGTGAGACTAAGCGACGCACCTCGTCGAGGTTCTGCTGGTGACCTGTCGCAAAGTTATCCAGACCTACGACTCGCTGGTTCAGCTTAAGCAGGGTTTCAAGGAGGTTGGACCCGATAAACCCCGCAACGCCGGTTACAAGCCAGGTTTTGGGCTGCGACGATAGAACAGCACAGAGCTTTTGATATGCAGTCATGGTCACAATCTCAAATCACTTTCGTCGGCGGAGAACAGGTACTTCAGGTCGTACAAAATATGATTGCTTTTGCCCAGCGCTCGAATTGCGTCGGCGCCCATAGCTTTGAATTGCTGGTGGCTCACGGCGAGAATAATAGCGTCGTAACTACCGGCTTCTGGCTCACTTACCGGAATAATTCCGTACTCATGCTGTGCCTCAGCGGAATCCACCCAAGGATCATAGACAACGGGCACTGCGCCGTAATCTTCCAACTCAGAAACAATATCGACTACACGGGTATTGCGCAGATCAGGACAGTTTTCCTTAAAGGTTAACCCCATCACAAGAACTTTGGCTCCAGCAACACCAATCGACGCCTTAACCATCGACTTAACTAATTGGCTAACGACATACTCTCCCATGCCGTCATTGATACGCCGCCCAGCGAGGATCATCTCAGGATGATAACCAATCGCTTGCGCCTTGTGCGTTAAATAATAAGGATCTACCCCGATGCAGTGGCCACCAACCAAACCCGGACGAAACGGTAAGAAATTCCACTTAGTACCAGCTGCCTCGAGTACTGCCTGAGTATCAATACCCATCTTGTTAAAGATAAGCGCCAACTCATTAACCAGAGCAATGTTGACATCACGCTGAGTGTTTTCAATCACCTTGGCCGCCTCAGCAACCTTAATCGAAGGCGCCTTGTGTGTACCCACCTGAATGATTTCTCGATAGAGCTTGTCAACCAGCTCAGCAACTTCAGGCGTTGAGCCAGAGGTTACCTTAACAATGTTGTGCACACGGTGTTCTTTGTCCCCTGGGTTGATACGCTCAGGACTGTAGCCTACGAAAAAATCCTTATTGAACTTTAAGCCAGATACCCGCTCCAGCACTGGCACACAGACTTCTTCAGTTGCACCGGGATAAACCGTTGACTCGTAAATAACTATATCACCATTCTTGAGTACACTCCCGAGGCTCTCACTAGCATTAGCAAGGGGGGTTAAGTCAGGTGTTTTGAAATTGTCGATCGGTGTCGGCACGGTAACAATGAAAACCGTACACTTTGCAAGGTCGCTCAATTCATCAGTAAACCTCAAATATCGCGCCAAAGAAAACTCGAATGAAGTGACCTCCTGAGTTCGATCACGCCCCTTCTTTAGCTCCGCAATACGGTTCCGATTAATATCAAAACCCACTACAGGGCGCTTACTTCCAAAAGCAACTGCAAGAGGCAAACCAACATAACCCATACCAATAACTGCCACGTCACCCCCAACACCATCCGAAAGAAGCATCATATAACCTCCAAAACAACAAAACCTTAAAGTATATAAAAACAAATTCAAGGCCAACATGACCCAACAAGAACATATAGAAGAAAAACAAGCAACACATGCGCACGGGCAGAGCAAGACCGAAACATATAAAAAAACCAAACACTCAACACTTTTTAAACATAAATCTTGATGAGCAATAAAAAACAAGCATATGAAGAAAAAAGGTAATAATCATAGTTCTAGTCTCACCAACATAGAACGTGTAAGCAGCTGCATTTGCAAAATAAAACTTCAACGCATTATTACCATCATCTCCATAAGCCTTGAAAACAAAACCAGAAAATTTACCAATAAGCCTGTAAAAAATACCAGATACAAAAACCCCAAAATAGCCCAGCTGAACATAACCAAATGCGAGATAGCCCGGAGGCACAATAGATTCACGAGCACCTAAAAAAACCTCAGTATTGTAATACGTCAACGAATCACCTAAATCGACACCAAACACACGAAAATAAAACAACCCCCCCTGCAGATAATCATAAAAGTACCGAAAGCCCACAAGCTCTATCAAATCATCAACAAAGAGAAGCGACATTAAAGGGTGTCCAAAATTGCTAAGCACAACATCATACGTCAACCCCGAGCGATAATATGCGAAGATATCCGGAATCTCCTTATTTATCGCAATGCTAGCAATTACCATCTTCATATTAACCAATAGTGGCACGAGCAAGGGAAAAACCACAAACGCCACAAGTAAGAAATAACGAACCCTGACCCTGGCGTAGTGAATAAATAAAAGAGAGAAAAAAACCAAAACCCCAGCCCTACCAGTTGCCGCAGAAAAAATACTAATCAGCATAAGAAGAGCGATAATAAGGACAATCCAATTCTTTTTCGCTGCAGTAGCAGCAAAAAAGACACTAAAACTCAATGCACCAAAAATAATACCCAACAAAAACTCCAGCCTACTACCCTCTAATGCACCTTGCCTAATCAAATATCCTTGTTCAGCTCGATCACTGTCTAAAATTCCTACCATAAGGCCAAACACAACCACTACAAATAAAAACCAAAACCCTCGACCAACCCGCATCCGTGGTCTAACAAGTGAAATATCAGAGGATATAGCCGGCTCAATTTGAAGCCTTACAAACTTTTGGATAGACACGAGCCTAAGCATATCGACAACCAGGAAGCCGAAAACAAAAAAAGTAAATGACCAAAAAATCCTTTGATAGTCCAGATTCCCCAAAAGCTTATTAAGATAATAAGATCCAGCTCCACTCTCAACTATATAAAGTGGATAAACAAAGAAAATACAAATATAAAAAACAGCAAAAAGAACAAACAAGGAATCAAAGCTTTGCTTGCGAAAATTATATAGAAAAACCAAAACTAGGAGTATTAGCAACACCGCCCACATACATAATTCCGCCCGTATCTTTTCGTTCAACCCAACAAATTATACAAATAAATTAAATCACACCATAAATAGAAAGCCAAACATCTACCACACTTTCAACATTGAAGCACTTAATTATTCTTTCCCTAGACATCCGCCCTTTTAATGCAGCATCAGTATCACTCAATAACAGAGCCTTAGACATAGAGCTGGACAACTGATAGCTACGCCTTGGCTGAACAAGATATTCGAAGTCCAAAAGAAACTCCTTGGCTCCACCTGCATCGGTGGATACAACAATCCTCTCACAAGCCATTGCCTCACCAACTACAAGGGGGAGTCCCTCCCAAGCCGATGAGAGTACAAAAACATCTGCAGATGAAAGCAGTTCAGGAATATCTGTCCGAACCCCAAGCAATGTTACCTTATCACCCAAACAATATTTTTTTATATCCTGCTCAACAATTCCTCTAAGCTCACCATCCCCAACAATTAATAGATGGCAATTGTCATTCACCTCGCAAACCAAAGAGAATGCCTTCAGCAGATTAGGATAATCTTTAGCTGCATGAAACCGGCCTATACTTATAAACACCTTATGTGAGTCAATACCTAACTCAGCCCTAATACGTCCCCTAGCGCTTAAATCAAACTTAAAGCGATTAGTATCGATCCCGTTGTGCACAACCCTCATGCGACCAATATGTGCAGCCCCTTTCCTCTCGAAGGACCGTACTGCCTCTTGACTAACGTTCGTAAACTCGTCAGCAAATTTGTCTGTCAAACGGTACATTAACATTCGTGAAATGCCGCCCTCATCGACACTATGAGCGGTGCACACTAGACGTGGCACATCGCAAAAAAGTCGAGAAAGTCGAGAAAGAATGTTTGCATGATACATATGACTATGAATTACATCAGGCTTCATTCTCCGCACTAAACCGAGCATTTTACGAAATGCTTTTAGCATGCCTAACACTGATTTACTCCCACCTAACCAGATGACATCTACTTTGTTAGAACTAGGCTGGACCATCACTGGCTTAAGAATGTATGCGACTGTAACGCTGTGCCCTCGCGAGCTGATCACGTCAGCTAAATTTACCACTTGGTTTTCCGCACCGCCCATCCCAAGTCCAGTTATTACAAAGAGGATTTTCATACGCCATCACTTAAATTAATATTTTATGCACTTAGCGTCATTAAAAATAGATAAAATCACCTACCCAGCCTCGGAGACCTACGGCCTGACGAACACCGTACCGTAACTTTAAAAGCGCACCACAAAGTAATCAAAAAACTAAACTTTTAAAACAAAGCAAACCAACCTCTGATATTGAACAACCATAAAAATGTAACTATATAAAGAATCACACCCAGTCCATCTCAAGTCCGCCTCACCTAAATCAATCTACGGACCATATATACCCATCGCACAAGATAGGCAACTTTACAGGCGGAAAAAATAATCGACAACCTATAAGGAAATGGAATGCCCTTCTCGAAAAGCAAGTACAGATCTTCCTTATTAAATACATATAAACCCACCTTAGCAGACTGATAAACAACAAACGCCCTCTGTCTCTTCAGTATCTGCTTCAACACACACTCCGAAACTACTCCCAGGCATATCTCAACAATTTTCGATATCGCCTCATAGGATTGACTTATAGCCGCGGGCGTCATACTCATCGTAACTGAGTTATTATGCAGCCTATATACATAAACGGGCTCATTTAGAAATCCTATACTAACGGAACCAACACTAAGAATCTTCGCCAGAAAAAGCTTATCTTCCATGTAGTTTATTCCAGGCTCAAATACATGGCCAATATAACACTCTCTTCGTACCAGCTTATTCCACAGAGAAGCATGGTATTTACCTAGCAACAATCCCTCAAGAAAGTCATCGGCACTCAAGTCACTGCTTAAGCCAACGTATTTGGTCTTCCCATTCATTAAAATCGAATACCCGCCCACCACAATATCGAAATTTTCATCTAATGACTTATTAACAAGCTTTGTAATAGCGTCGTTAGGCAAAGTATCGTCTGCATCAACGTGAATTAGATAGTCACCTATTGCAGCATCAATCCCAGCCTGACGCGCAGAGGCGACTCCACCATTTTCTTTAGAAACTACTATTCTGTTAACACCTCTGGAAGCAAATTCTTTTGCCATCTCCGCATAAGAGTTATCTGAGCCATCATCCACAAGGATGATTTGAAGATGAGGGTAATCTTGTTGTTCCAAGCTAGATAATAGCTCTGCGAAATACTCTCCAGGGTTATAAAATGGCACAACTATAGAAACCAGGGGTTTCTTTTCAGTTATAGCAACCGAGTCCATAAAAAGTCCTCAAGCAAAGCTAGACCACAAAAAACATAAGCACTCATCACAAAAACAACTTATCAGAAGCACAACAGTGAAATTTTTTTCAACGTCTTTGACTAGCACAAAACCAGATAAGCAGCACTAGCTCACAAAAACGTCTAAACCAAAAACTTAATTAACCACAAAAAAACACTTGACACATGAAAAACCCACTCGCCAAAGCAATTTAAAACATTTTTACGCCTGTAAATCCACATGTAAAACACACCTTCAAAATCGACCTATACAACCAGACACAAGGCTTTGAGAAAAATAGATCAAAAAGTCATTTTAGATCAATAAAAGCAACAATAAGTGCAAAGCTAAGGAAGGTCTGAATAACCGCTGACTTAGGCCAAGCTGGCC
>AZIG01008318.1_pt1 | contig 10278 bp, 7 predicted proteins | sample 359071 | NCBI WGS metagenome assembly AZIG01 (sample SAMN02429714, study PRJNA222667) | marine sediment metagenome | biome: Sediment sample; isolation source: enrichment culture of sample MGS-AQ(UA) from oil contaminated terminal site... | place: Jordan: Aqaba | collected 2011-05-15 | depth 18 m m | reverse complement strand
ACCGCATCCTCAACAGCGAGCTGCGTGAGCGCGCGCTGGCGGTGTAAGCCCTGACAGGCCGGCGCCGTCCTTTTTCAGGGGCGGCATTGCGCTGCAAAAGGCCCGTATAGCTGACAGTGATATGTCGGCTTTACGGGCTTTTTCATTGCACAAGGCTGCCTCTGTATCCCACTCACCCCAGATCAAGCAGGCCTTGCAGGCTGGCCAGAATGGCATTGGCGTCATAAGGCTTGCGCGCGACGGGCACATGCTGCAAATGCTCGGGAATGCTGATGCCTTCGCCATAGCCGGTGGCAAAGAGGAATGGGACCTGCCGGCGAACCAGTTCATCCGCTACGGAAATGGAGGTTCCGGTGCCCAGGTTGACATCCAGAATTGCCGCGTCCGGTGTGTGGCTGCCAAGCAGTTGCATGGCTTGGTCCTCGGAGCTGGCGGTGATCACGTCCTTGATTTGCGCATCATTGAGGATTTGCTCCAGGCCTACTGCGATCACCAGTTGATCCTCGAGGATCAGCACACGCAACCCCGAGCACGCTGAAAAGGCACCGTTTGCATGGGCCAGAGGCGTGGCCGGGAGAGCGGTTTCTGGCGCTTCGGCTACGGAAAGGTGCTTGGCCGGGATTCTGAAAAAGCCTTGCAGGCCTTCGGGGTGATATTCCACCGTGCTGGTGCCACCCAGGTCGAACGGGATGCTGCGGTCGATCAGCACCGTGCCGAAGCCGCTGCGGCTGGGCGGGCGTACCGTTGGCCCACCACTTTCCCGCCAATTGATGGCACAGGCGTGGGTGGCGTCGATTGCCCAGCTCACTGAAAGCTTGCCGCCGGCCCGCGATAGCGCACCGTACTTGGCCGCGTTGGTGGCCAGTTCGTGCAGCACCAGCGCCATGACCGAGTACGCGCGCGCATCGAGGATGACGTTCGGGCCCTGCAATTCGATCACGCTGGCAGCCGTGCGATAGGGCGAAAGCTCGGCCTCCAGCAGATTCGTCAGGCGCCCGCCACCGTCACCACGCACCACCTGGTCGTGGGCCAACGACAATGCCTGGATACGCCCTTTCAGCGTTGCCACATAGTCCTGCAGGGTCTGGCTCTCCGGGGTCGGATGGGCAACCAGCGCACCAATCAGCGACAGGATGTTCTTGACCCTGTGGTTGAGCTCTTCGTTGAGCATGCGCTGGCGCACTTCAGCCTTGGCGCGTTCACTGGCGAGCAGCTCGCTGTTGTGCAGCACCACTTCTACGATAGCGGTACGGACGGCATCGCCAAACTGGCGGTCCTGCTCGGTCCAGGGTAGCGATTGCTGGTGAACGGTTTCTTTCCAGATGGCGAAGCTTTTGCGTGGCGTCAGGCGGTCGCCCAACGCGCCGCTGTCATAGGTCTTGTTCGGGTCCCCGGCCCAGTCGAGTGTCTCGACCACCTCCTTGCGGAAGAAGATCAAGTAATCCCTTGGGTGTTGCGACATCGGGATGATCAGCACACCCGACACATCATTAAAATACGCCTGGGCCGACGGGAGCACTGTCGACAGGCGATTGGACGCCCAGATTCGGCCTTCGCTGACCATGTCTGCCAGGCGCAGCAGATCAGGCACGGCCGTTTGGGGCGGCGCCAGCCCTGCGCACGACCAGCGGCCTAGCAGTGACATGCCGATGCCGTCGCAGGGAATCAGCGACATCAACCGGGGCAGGCGTGCGTGGAAAAACCCATCGATGTCCGCAGCCTGGTTGGCGTCGCGCAGCATGCTGTCCAGCGCTTTGTGGATGCGCACGGCGGCTTCGAGTTTTTGCCGGCTACGCAGGGTCTCGATATGCAGGGAGAAGAACTCACCGAACATTTCGGCGGCCACACGTTGCCCCATGGCCAGCGTGCGCGGTGCGTAGTGATGGCAGGCAATCATTCCCCACAGCTCGCCGTTGACGATGACGGAAATCGACATCGAGGCGCCCACGCCCATGTTGCACAGGTATTCGCAATGGATCGGCGAGACGCTGCGCAGGTGCGCGTAGGACAGGTCGAGCGGTTCGCCCGAGGGGTCGAGCACCGGGTGGATGGCGACCGTTTTGAACTGGGCGTCGGAGATTACCCGGATCGGGTTGCGCAGGTAGAGCGCGCGGGCCTGCTGGGGGATATCGGAGGCCGGGAAGTACTGGCCCATGAAGCTCTCGAGGTCGCCACGCTTGGCCTCGGCAACCACCTTGCCGGCGCCGTCTGCTCCCAGCTGGTAGATCATTACCCGGTCGTAACCGAGCACCGCCCTGACAAAACGGGCGGCGTCGCGGAACAGCTTGCTGGTCTGGTCGATTTCGCGCAGTTGGGCAATCAGCGTGCGGGCGAGCTCGATCGGTTCGGCGATGCTCGCGCCGGCGGGTTCGAATTCGAGGATTGCCGTGCCTTTGTACAAGTGGGCGGTGATGTCGACGGCCTCGCCGTTGGGCAGCTTCACGCCGAAACTGAGCGCGGGCCGCGAGGCGTCCCGGGTACGGGCAAGTGCGTTGCGAAGCGTATGCGCGACCTCGTCGCCCAGCACCGCGTGCAGTTTCTGACCATTGATATCGTTTGTTACACCCAGCACTTGTGGGGCGTTGACCGAATGGCGCAGCACCACGGTCGCCGAGGCATCACAGGCCAGCAGGCAGCCATGGGGCTGGATGCTCCCGGGAATCTGGATGGGCTCCCGGTCGCAGTTGGTCAGGTTAACTTGGGGGTCGTAGGTCATTGGCCCGTGCCTGTGGGTAAGGGGAGGCGGGCAGCAGGTCCGCCATCGTGCGTCAGCCTAGCAGGCATTGCACGCCTTGGGGATGGCGGGCCGCTCCAGTCCAGGGCAGTGCGCTGCTGCTGATGAGTCAGCTTTGGAGTACAGATGTGCTCTTGTCGAGAATCGCTTGAAGGCAAGCTGCGATCAATGGTCTCATCCCGCGCTTGAGCCAACTGGTATTGCAAGATGAACCGCCCACTGTTTATTTCCATCGATGGGCCCAAGGGTACCGGCAAGACCACGCTGCTGGAGGCCGTCACTCAAGCCTTGCGGCTGGACGGGAACAAGGTGATCCGCCTCTGCGAAAGAAAGAATGACCCTCACCGGGGCGAGACCATGGCCTTGGTCAACCAGCTCTCCAGAAGCCCTTGCCAGGACCTTGAGTTCAAGGTTTGCGAGCGCCTCGCTGAAAGCCGCGCCTGGATTTCCCGGCATGTACTGCCCAGGCAGCCCGCTGACAGCATCATCCTGATTGATCGCTGGTACCCCTCTGACGCCGCGTTTCGCCGCACAGTGCCGTTTGACAAGATCCTGCGCCTGAACCTCGAACGGAACGTGCAAGTACCCGATCTGCATGTCGCGGTGGTCACAACGCCTGAAACCTCATGGGCAAGGGCCGCGGCGCGCACACGTGGGCTGGGCAGTACGGTGATCCATAACCTGGATGAACAAATTGCCTGTACCGAGGCGTTCGAGCGTGCAGTTGCAGAGCAAGGCTGGGTGCTGTGCCGCAATGAAGGGACTGTCGACGAGGCAACGCGGCAGGTCGTTCGCGAGATTCAGGGCGTGCTTCGACACCTCTGAGGCAGGGGTGAATACTGCCTTTGCAGGTATCAGGCGCCCTGCCGGTCGATGTCACGGCGCAGGACTACCGACGTGGTGATGTCATCCACCGATTCGTGACGTGCCACGTTGTCGCGTACCTGGTTGAGGTCGTCGATCGTCCGGGTCTCCACTTCAACCACCAGGTCAAGCTGACCGCTCACCGATGAAACCCGTCGCACGCGCGCGTCCGTTGCCAACTGGTCGAGCAACCCCATGGCAGGCGTGCGCTGCAACGTCACCAGCAAGATGGCGCGTATGACGTTGGCGTCTATTTCGCCGATGTCAGCGCGATAACCGCGAATGATCCCGCTGCGTTCAAGGTTGGCTACCCGCTCGGTGGTGGCGCTTCTGGAAAGGCCTATGCGGCCGGCTAATGCCTTGAGCGCAATGCGCGCGTCCTTCGAAAGTACCTCAAGAATCTCACGATCTTTAGCGTCCAGGTCACGCATTCCACCTCCTTGATATGCTTGCCGTCATTATGCCGGCCGGTACCGGCATAATGCCTGTTGCGCCCGACCGTATGCAGGGTGTCCGTTTCGGCGGTGCATGACAAGCTATTGCAAAAACAATTCGCGCGCTCGGAACCTGATGATATGACAGACCTTTCCCACCCGGCACCTCGGTTTTCGGCAAGCGATGCAGAGGGCCTTGCAAAAGATTTCTTCAATGTCACCGGCACTGCAACGCCCCTGGATGGGGAACGTGATCGCAATTACCGGCTGGAGACTGGCGTAGATGCAGGCTGGATACTGAAAATCGTCAATGCCAGCGAGCCCAGGGTAGAAAGCGAGTTTCAAACCGCGCTACTCGATCACCTGGCCGTGCATGGCGCGCATTTGGGCGTGCCGCACCTGCGGGCCAGCGTGACTGGCGACTACCTGCCGTCTGTGGCCAGCAGCACCGGTGAAAAGCACGCCGTGCGCCTGGTCAGCTGGCTGGCCGGCACGCCACTTGCCAAGGCCAGTCGTTCCCTGGCGCTGATGAGAAACTTCGGCCAGGCACTCGGTGAACTTGACCGTGCCCTGCAGGGCTTCATGCACCCGGGCGCAGTCCGCGACCTGGACTGGGACTTACGCCACGCTGCGCGTTCCCGCTCGCGGCTGCACTGCATCAAGGACCCTGATCGCCGGGCCATTGCCGAGCGCTTCATCGTCCGGTTCGAACAGGCTGTACAGCCGAAGCTGGCGTCCCTTCGGGCCCAGGTGATCCACAACGACGCCAACGACTGGAACATCCTGGTCGATCCCGAAACGGCCGGAAACGTGACTGGCTTCATCGATTTTGGCGATGCCGTGCACACCGTTCTGATTGCCGAGGTCGCGATCGCCAGCGCCTACGCCATTCTCGACATGGACGACCCGATCGGCGCTGCGGCTGCGCTGGTGGCCGGCTTCCATGAGAAGTACCCGTTGCAAGCGCAAGAGCTTGATGTGTTGTTCAACCTGATAGCCATGCGCTTGGTCATCAGCGTCACGTTCTCCGCTTCCCGGCAGGACCAGACCGACGACAACCCTTACCTGGCGATCAGTGAAGCGCCTGCCTGGCGCCTACTGGAGCAGCTTGATTCGATGAACCCACGATTGGCCACCGGCATTCTGCGCAAGGCCTGTGGTTTCGATGCCATCGAAGGTGCGGCGGAGGTCCGCCGCTGGATTGCCGACAACCACAAGTCGTTTGCCGACCTGGTGCGCCCGTCAGCCGCCATTCTCGACAAGGTGATCGCGCCGTTTGGCGATGCCAGCCATGAGATGACCATCGCCTCGGCCCAGCAGCGCCCGGCAGATGCGACGCGGTGGTGGAACGAATTCTCTGCCGCGCACAAGGTGCCGCTGGCCATCGGACCATGGGGCGAGATACGTGCCATCTATACCGACAGCGCCTTCGAGTCTCGCTTCATCAAGGGGCAGCACCGTACCCTGCATATCGGGGTAGACCTGGTGATGCCAGCGGGTACCCCGTTGTACGCACCGATCGCCGGCACCGTCAGAAGCGTCGAGGTCGAGCCAGGCCCGCTGGGGTATGGCGGCCTGGTGATGCTTGAGCATACCCCACCCGGTTGCCCGCCCTTTCTGACACTCTGGGGGCACATGGCCCACGAGGCGCTCAGCCGTTTGCAGGTCGGTGACAAGCTCGAAGCCGGCGACCTGGTCGGCTACATGGGCAGCGATCACGAGAACGGCGGCTGGATTCCCCACCTGCATCTGCAGGTGGTCACCGATACCCGGCTGAGCGCGTGCGAGGTCATTGGCGTGGGTGAGCCAGCGTACCGCGACGCGTGGGCCGACCTGTTCCCCGATGCTTCGGCCCTGGCCGGTATCCCGCCAGAGACCTACAGCCAGCAGGGGATGACCAAGGCCCAGATCATTGCCAGGCGCAAGGAACTGCTGCTCCCTAACCTGTCCATTTCGTACACCGATCCGATCAAGTTCGTGCGCGGGGATGGCGTATGGCTGATCGACAACTTCGGGCGGGCCTACCTGGACTGCTTCAACAACGTCTGCCACCTGGGCCATGGTCATCCCGACGTGGTCGAAGCCTTGACCCGCCAGGCTGCGCTGCTCAACACCAATACCCGCTACCTGCACGACAACATCGTCGAATACGCCGAACGCCTGACCGGCACTTTGCCCAAGGGCCTTTGCGTAGCATCCTTTGGCTGCTCGGGGAGTGAGGCCAACAGCCTGATGCTGCGTATGGCGCGCAACTACACAGGCAGTGATCAGGCGATCGTGCTGGATTGGGCCTACCACGGCACCACGCAGGAACTGATCGATCTGAGCCCTTACAAGTACAAGCGCAAGGCGGGCAAGGGCAGGGCGGCGCATGTTTACGAGGCCGTGGTCCCGGACAGCTACTACGCCCCCGAGCACTGGCCCGTGGAAGCGCACGGCAAGCGCTTTGCCGAGTCGGTGGCAGAGCAGCTGGATGCCATGCGCAAAGCAGGCAAGCGCCCCGGGTTTTTCATTGCCGAGTCGATCCCGAGCGTGGCGGGGCAGGTGTTTTTGCCCGAACACTACCTCGAGGAGGTGTACGCCATGGTGCGAGCCGAAGGTGGGCTGTGCCTGGCCGATGAGGTTCAGGTCGGGTTTGGCCGGGTCGGCAGCCACTGGTGGGCATTCGAGACTCAGGGCGTGGTCCCGGATGCCGTCAGCATGGGCAAACCCATTGGTAACGGCCACCCGATGTCGGCGGTAGTGACCACGCGCGAGGTTGCCGATGCTTTCAACAACGGCATGGAGTATTTCAATACCTTCGCCGGTAACCCAGTGTCATGTGCAGTAGGCCTGGCGGTGCTCGATGCAATCGAGCGCGACCAGTTGAAAGAAAACGCCTTGAATGTCGGCCATTACCTGCTCGATGGTTTGCGCAAGCTTCAGCAGCAGTTCGACGTGATTGGTGATGTGCGCGGGTTGGGCCTGTTTCTCGGCGTCGTGCTGGTTACCGACCGCCAGTCGAAGGCGCCAGCCACGGTCCTGGCCAGAAAAGTGGCGGATGGCGCCCGGGAGCGTGGTGTGTTGATCGGCACCGAAGGCCCGCATGACAACGTGCTGAAAATGCGGCCCTCGATGATTTTCAGCCGGGCCAATGCGGACTTTCTTCTCGAGGTGCTGAAAGACAGCTTCATCGCGGCAGTGAAATAGCGTTTCAGGGCGAGCAGGGCGTGTCCATGAGCACGCCCTGCGTCGCGCCTGTCTGGCGCTCTGGGCAAGTTGCCAGATTCAAGCCCCTCTGATGCCCAGGCCTTCGCGGACCTGGCCATGCAGGCCGGATGCCTCTGGCAATGCCGTGACCTTGATCGCACGCACCGGCACGGCGAACCTTGCGCCGATTTTCGAAAACCGCTCCAGCAGCCTGAAGTTGATCGCCTGCTGAATGTCCATGTACAGGTTGTAGCCTGGGTCCTGGACGATGTAGACACACTCGAACTCCAGCGCCTCTTTGCCGAAGCCGCGCAGGTGAGCGCGATCGAAACGCGCCTGCTCCTGGGCCTTGATGGCGTCTTCTACGATGCCTGGCGCTTTCTTCACGGCCTCGGTGGGCGTGTCGTAGGAAAGCCCGAACTCGAACACGATGCGACGCTCTTGCAAGCGCTTGTAATTCTGGATGGTGCTGCTGATCATGCTGGCGTTGGCCATGACGATCTGTTCGCCGCCGAGGCTGCGGATGCGTGTGGTTTTGAGGCCGACGTGCTCAACGGTGCCCGCCAGGGGCCCGATGACGATGAAGTCACCGATCTCGAACGGCTTGTCCACGGCGATCGACAACGAAGCGAACAGGTCGCCAAGGATATTCTGCACAGCCAGCGCCACTGCGATGCCGCCCACGCCAAGGCTGGCGACGAAGGCGGTGATGTTCACCCCCAGGTTCGACAGCATCGCCAGCACTACGACTGACCACAGCAGTACCCGCGCGCCCCAGGCCGAAAGGGTAGCCAGTGCGCTGCCCTGGTTCAGGCCGTCGGTACGGTGGCGGGCGAAGTAGCGGCTCAGGCCCAGGCCGATGGCGCGGTTGGCCCACAGGCCAATCTGCAGGGCCGCGACCACGAACCACAGGCTGCTGACCCTGCTCAGCCAGCGCTCGGGCAGGTCGAGCATGCTCAAACCCACCAGCAATGAGGCCAGTAACAACAAAAAGTTGCTGGTGCCGGAAAGCACCTTGGCCATTACCTGGCTCAATGGGCCTTCGTGTTCGGACCACCGCCGTATCCGGTGTATCAGGAAGCTGATTGCGGCACGGGCGACCAGGAAGGTCACGATGGCGACTGTCAGCGCCACCAGCAGATTGAGAATGGAGATGCCAAATACGGTGGTGTCGCTGAAAAACGCGATGATGCGGTCGTTCATGAGTACCTCGCCTCTGGGTTGATTTGCCAAGGTGCTTTCTTGGGACGTCAAAGAGGCGCTACAGGTCGATCGGATTTCACCGCGCGGGGCAGACGGAGTCAGTCTCTGTAGATTTTTTTCAATAACCGCAACAGTTCAGTCCTCTCGTCATCCGACAGGTTGGATGTCGCCTGGTGATCGCTGTCAGCGGCGATGTGTTTTAACTCCTTCAACAGGGCTTCGCCCGATTTGCTCAGGAAAATCCCGTACGAGCGCTTGTCCGGTTTGCACCGCACGCGCACGGCCAGCGCGCGCTCTTCCAGTTTGTTCAGCATTGGCACGACTTGCGGCGGTTCGATAGCCAGCGCACGCGCCAGGTCGGCCTGCATCAGCCCGGGATTCTGGTCGATGATCGCCAGGGCGGAAAATTGTGCCGGGCGCAGGTCATGGGCCGAGAGCCGAGCGATAAGGTTCTGAAACAGCTTCAATTGCGCGCGTCGCAAGGCGTAGCCGATCAAGTCTTCAAGCACCCCTTCTCCCACAGGAGCAGCCACGCAAGCGTCGTCGGTAGTACGGGCAGACCTAGCCATCAGGGTTCATGCTCCTCGATCATGGGTAAGAAAGTTACCTATTTTGCCTGTCCTTCTGCGATCCGGCTAGTGCAGGTCGGGCAAAAAGGCAGCGCGCCAACCTTGGCACAAAGATAATTTTGTTAATGATTAATTGACATAACTAATTTGACCCGTTAGCGTGAGCCCATCACCCCGAACAACAAGAGTGCAGAACCATGAGCAAATACGAAGGCCGCTGGACCACCGTGAAGGTCGAACTGGAGTCGGGCATCGCCTGGGTGACCCTCAATCGCCCGGAAAAACGCAATGCCATGAGCCCCACCCTGAACCGGGAAATGGTCGACGTGCTGGAAACCCTCGAGCAGGACGCCGACGCTGGCGTGCTGGTACTGACCGGTGCTGGCGAGTCCTGGACCGCCGGCATGGACCTGAAGGAGTACTTCCGCGAGGTGGACGCCGGCCCGGAAATCCTCCAGGAAAAAATCCGTCGCGAAGCCTCGCAATGGCAATGGAAGTTGCTGCGTCTGTATGCCAAGCCGACCATCGCCATGGTCAACGGCTGGTGCTTCGGCGGTGGCTTCAGCCCACTGGTGGCATGCGACCTGGCGATCTGCGCCAATGAAGCGACCTTCGGCCTGTCGGAAATCAACTGGGGCATCCCGCCTGGCAACCTGGTCAGCAAGGCCATGGCCGATACCGTTGGCCATCGTCAGTCGCTGTACTACATCATGACCGGCAAGACCTTCGATGGCCGCAAGGCTGCCGAGATGGGCCTGGTGAACGACAGCGTGCCGCTGGCCGAGCTGCGTGAGACCACCCGCGAGTTGGCGCTGAACCTGCTGGAAAAAAACCCGGTGGTGCTGCGCGCCGCGAAGAATGGTTTCAAGCGCTGCCGCGAGCTGACCTGGGAACAGAACGAAGACTACCTCTACGCCAAGCTCGACCAGTCTCGCCTGCTGGACACGACAGGTGGCCGCGAGCAGGGCATGAAGCAGTTCCTCGACGACAAGAGCATCAAGCCAGGCCTGCAGGCCTACAAGCGCTGAGTCGCACCGCGGGCGGTGGTGCGCCGCGCCAAAGCCCGCGGGTATTTCTCTATAACGACAACAAAGAGGAATGAGCATGTTGCAGGTGCCTTTGCTGATTGGCGGGCAGTCGCGCCCCGCCAGTGATGGACGAACCTTCGAGCGCTGTAACCCGGTGACCGGCGAGGTGGTGTCGCAAGCGGCTGCCGCCACACTGGCTGATGCTGATGCCGCCGTGGCTGCTGCCAGCGCGGCGTTTCCGGCCTGGGCCGCCCTGG
>AZIG01007281.1_pt1 | contig 10320 bp, 10 predicted proteins | sample 359071 | NCBI WGS metagenome assembly AZIG01 (sample SAMN02429714, study PRJNA222667) | marine sediment metagenome | biome: Sediment sample; isolation source: enrichment culture of sample MGS-AQ(UA) from oil contaminated terminal site... | place: Jordan: Aqaba | collected 2011-05-15 | depth 18 m m | reverse complement strand
GAGGCAGGCGAGGCGCGTGACGCCGCCGCTGATGCCTGCCGGGTAGCTGGCCAGCGTGGCCTTGCGGCCGAGGTAGTCGACCGTGCCCACGGCCACACCGGCGTTAGTGCTGGTATTGACCGCGCGGAACAGCACGCCAGCGCGATCAATGTAGGTCTCGCCGCCCCACTGCAGCACAAGGCTGCCGGGTACGATCGGGTCTGCCACACCGGGCAGCAGGTCCAGCTCCAGCGCCGGCGTGCTGACGGAGTGGCTTTGGCTTTCATAGGTGGCACCGGCAGCCTGGGCACGCACCATCAACGTGCCGCCGAATACCTCCTGACGCGGCACAACGGTGGTAACCGTGCGCGGCGTGCTTTTGTATCGTTTACCCGCGACTACGCCCATCGTTATACCTCGGTCATGTTGTATTGGACTTCGTGCTCTACGTAGTCGTAGAGCTGCTCAACCTGCAGGCTGAACGCCCCGGTTGTGTAGTTGATGCTGCCGATGAAGCCGATCCAGTTGCCGACGCCGTCGTCGTTGGCTTCGTAGTCCACCAGCTGCACGCCGCTGTAGGCGACGCCATCGGTACCGGACGGCACCAGCGATTTGCGGGTGGATTGCCAACGGATGTTGACGCTGCCCGGCTGCAAGGGCGCGCCGGGGATTACCCCGCTGACGATGCCGCCCGAGTCCGGCGCTGCCGTGAGCGGGGTATCCACATCCACACCGCCGCGGTTGTAGTCGATAACGATGCTGCTGCCCTGGTCGGGCGTGCTGGCCAGCTCCAGCCGCACGGTGCCGGTGAGGTAGACCACGGTACCGGTACCGGCTGCGCCGGCCAGGGTGCCGTCGCCCTGGTCCAGCAGGGTCTGGCTGACGCCGCCCTGCAGCACAGTGACCACAACGCTACCCGGCTCGACGCCCTCATGCGGCAGCTGGTGCTCTACGCGAATCTGCGGCGCGGTACCGGCGCCGGTGTGGGTTTGCAGGTTGTCGTCGATTTGGCAAACGTAGGTGTAGACCAGGCTGGTGTTGACATCCGGCAAGGCGTTGAGGCTGATGCTCACCGCGCCGGTGGCAAAGTCAACCGTGCCGCTGCCCTCGCCCGACAGCTCGCCGTTGCCCAGATCCCGCAGCTCATACCATTTGCCCAGCGCCATAAAGCTGATCGACAGCGTGCCGGGGCGCGGCTTGGCCTCGGCAAGGTTGAGCGTGTACGCAAAGCCCCGGGTGGCCAGCACCACTTCGATCTCGCCGGTGACGCTCTCCCCTGTGACCGCTGCTGCCGGCTGATAGGTGAGGCTGGCCGAGCCGGTGTAGGTGCTGGACCGGTAGGCGTTGATCTCGCCCGTTTCGTAATCGACGGTGATGCGCGTGAAGTTGTTGGCACCGCTGCGCCAGGTCAGCTCGCCCTGCCCTTCGTCTGCATACACGCCGCCGTTAATGCTGAGCGACAGGCTACCCAGGGCGGCGCCGTGGGTGATAAAGCTGCGGCTCTGGCCCGCCGTCACCTGCGCGAACTGCAGCGTAACCGTGCGGCTGGTCGGGCTGGCCGGCACAACGTAGCGCTTGCGGGCACCGCCGAGCTGATTGGTCAGCGCGCTTTCTTTCACCGCGCTGGGTACCAACTGCGAGTAGACCGAATCCACATTGACCGTCATGTCGCCAGCGGTGATCGCGGCAGCCAGCGGGCTGATGCCGTAGTACCGGGCCGAGTCTGCAACCTGCGTGGCGAGCACCACGCTCTTGGGTTCGTTGGCCAGGTTGGTCGCGCTGGTGCCACCGGGCACAGCCTGCCCGCCCGGGAACTTGACGTTCAGCGGCGCGGTGATCGTGATCGAGAGGCGGCGACGGGTGAAGTTCACAAAGTTGCCGTTGCCGTAGTCGTACACAAACTCCTCGAGCGCAGCCTCCACCGCCTGCACGCGCACGTATTGGCTGTTGGCTCCGCTGGTGAGCTGGAACACATCACCCACCTCCGGCACCCGGGCCTCTTGCCGCTGAATACCAGTGATTGCGCGCTGGCCCGCATACTGATCGCCCAGCAGCTCAAACTGCGCAACGGTCGACGGGACCACGTAGCCCTCGATAACCGAGCGAGCATCAGAGCGCTCATCGGTCTGGCTGTTGCTGTTGAACAGCAGCACTGCCACGCGCGGATCCGCCGGGGCTTTGGTGACGATGGAGTGCGCACCCAGGTAGGCGTCGGCATTCTCGGTCAGCACACCGGCAAACACCTTGCGCAGCGCGATGCGGCCAAGGGTGCGGTCAAGCCGGCTGATATCGGGGAACAGGTTGTTCACCTCACCGTCGATCACAGCATCGCCAGTGGCGCGCCCGCCGCCGTCGTTTTCATCGGTCAGGCGTTGGGACTTGAGGATTTTCACGTCATTGACGGTGATGGTCATGCTTTTCTCCGGGCATAAAAAAACCCGCGCTGGGCGGGCTCAAGGGCGGGTTCATCAGGGTGCCGGGTCTGGCTCTGGCTCTGGCTCTGGCGGCGGCGCAACAGTAATCAGCCGCAGGGTCAGCTCATACACTGTATCGTCCATGGCTTGTGAGCGGATCACCTGCTTGGCAGCAAGGGGCGGGCCGCTTTCGCGGTTCCATGTCACCCAGTACTGATCACCGCGCGGCAGCACCAGCTGCATCACTGCACCGGGTTGATCGCGCAGCGCCTCCAGCGCCCGGACGGTGGCCAGCGTGAACCACGCCCCGCCGTTGCTCTGCAGGGTGATGGGCCGGCCATGCAGCTTGACGCCCTCCTGAATCATCAGCGCGCCGGTAAGGCCGCGCTCCTGGCTCTGGGTGATAGCGTCCCAGTCGAACTCGTCCACCCATTCCATCTGGTCGCCGGCCAGATCCGGATCGGCAGCCAGGTTCACTGCGCCAAGGGTCAATGGCATCACACGCTCCTCAATCCAGCCTGTTCAAGAATGCCCAGCAGCGCGTCTTGCTGCCCGGTGGGCACGCTCACATCGACAGAGCGCCCCTGCGCCGTTTCCAGCCGGATGATCGTGCTGGGGGTGGGCGCAGCTTCCGGCGCTGCCGCTGCGACGGATTCACGCCGTTGCTGCCGGGCTTCGGTTTCGCGGGCCAGCTCGGTCTCGGACTGGATGGCCCGCAGCATGCCGAGGGCTTGCCGCAGGTCTGCAACGGCGGCCTGATTGCCAACCGCCTGCGCTTCGGCAATCTGGGCCTGCAGCTCAGCCTGCCGGCTTTGCATACGCCGGCGCTCGATCGCTTCTTCGTTGCCGCGCACTTTGTCCAGCTCGTCCCTGATGCTGGCGAGCGTGCCCTTGGCGCTATCGGCCACCGACTCAAACTGCTGCTTGACCGACTCCAAGGCGCTGTCAAGCTCGGAGAAGTCGGAGGCGTCCAGCAGGTCAAGGCTGGACTTGAGCCCGACGGCCTGCACCTTGAAGCTGGCCAGCGAGACGGCGCCCTTCTCATACCCGTCCATCAACCGCTGCAGTGCCAGCTTCTGCTCGAGGAACTGCTCCTGCAGCTTGCGGCTTGCGAACAGGGTTTCATCTGCCCAGCGCGCAAAGGGGCCGCGCATGCGGTTGTCGAGATTGTTTTGCAGATCAGCCAGCTGATCGTTGACGATATTCAGCGACGCGGCTGTGCCTTCGAGACTGCTGGTGTCCAGATCCACATCAACGCTGCTGATGCCCTTGAGCGCGTCAAACGCTTGCAGGGCTTTATCACTCAGCTCCGCCAGCGGCGAGCGCGCGGCAGTCATCACCTCGTCGAAGAAGGTGCTGAACGCGTCGCGGAAGACTGCTTGCTGCTCTTTGCGGGCCTGCTCTGCCTCTTCTTCCTTTGCCACCTGCTCTTCGAACGCATCAGCCGTATCCTTCAGCTGTTTTTCCAGACGCTCCTGCCACGTGACCTGTTCCTTGGTTGACGCATTCAGTGTGTCCTGCCGCTTCTCCAAGCCCGACATTGCCTTGGCATACTGCTCGGCAGTGATCTTGCCTTCCTTGTACAGCTTAGTGATCGCCGCCCGCAGGCTACTGATATCAACGTCTGTTTTGGCCTTACTGATCGCCTGCTGAACGCCGGTAAAGTCTTCCAGCTCATCGACCAAGTCAGCGAATGACTTTGCCGTTTCGGTGGCCTCGCCGCCCAGCTTGGCAATTTCCTGCGAGATAGCGTTGTGCCTGGCCTGAAACTCTTCCAGAGCAATATCACCTTTCCGGTACTGCTCCAGCAGGGCGCGTTGCTCCTCACGCAGATCGACGATGCTTTTACGATGCTCGCCCTCGGCCGCTGCAGCATCGGTCGATGCATTAGCAAGGCGCTCAATCTCGGCTGCCGCTGCATTGTGCTGCTTCTGGTATTCCTCCAGCGTGATCAGCTTAGCGTCATACTCTGCTCGGGCCGCTTCCTGAATCTTGCGCTGCTCTTCAACCTTGCGGCCCAGCGAATCCTCGGCGGTGCCAGCCAACTCAGCCGAGCGGGCAAGCTCAACCAGCGCCTGTGCTGCAGCATTGTGGCGGCGCTGATACTCCTCCAGCGTGATCAGCTTGGCATCGTAGGCTGCCCGGGCCTCCAGCTGCTTGGCTTTTTCAGCTTCAACAGCCTCTGCCAGGTCGCGCGAAGCACGGGCCGCTTTCTCGGATGCATCCCCCAGTTCGATCTTCCGATCAGACAGTGCCTCCAGTGCTGCCGCCAGCTCACCGTCACTCAGATCGCCACGGCTGAATGCCTGCTCCAGCGCAACCCCAACCTGCTCCAGCCCGTCCAACGTATCGGTAAAGCTGATAGCCGCCAGCGCGTTATCAATGCTGGCGATGTTGCGGCGGAAGAACTCATCCATCCCTTCGGACGCGATGGAGAATTGCTGCCGCAGCTGCTCTGCTGCCTTCGCACCCGCCTCAGCCATCCGCTGCTGAGCACGCTCGCCCTTCTCGGCCATGTCGTCAACATTCGACGACCAGGTGTTACCGATATCGGTCATGTCCTGACCGAACTGTTCAGCAGCCCCCTCCGTCAGCCCGTCGAGCGCCTTGCGCGCAGAGGCAATACCGGCCCGCAGCTTCTCACCCCCGAGCATGTCGGGAATGATATTGGCCATGAATCCGATCGCGCCGAGCGACTTGGAAATTGCGAAAGAGAGCCCCGTGACCCACGCGGCAAAGAAGGCGGTAACAATGTTGGCGCCCGTCCGGAATGGACGCGTCAACAGCTCCACCTGCCCTACAGCGGTATCAACATGCTCGCCAAAGCTGTTAAGCCAGCGGGCGCTGCCGTCGATCAACTGATTGAAGTCGACCTGCGCGATCTCCCGCGCGAACTCCTTCACCTTCTCGCTGCCCTGCACAAACGCATTACTCAGGGCGCCGGCGAGCTGGTCCAGCCGACCATCTTTGTCTAGCTGGTCGATGGCATCGGCCACGCCCAACAGCTGCTGCTTGACGTAATCGAGCGCGCCGCTTTTGGCGATGCGATCGAGGAAGTCAGCCGCCACGTCACGCAGGTTGCTGACGATGCCAGTCAGGCGGCTCATGTTGGCCGCTGCCGAGCCCTCGGCGGCCTTGCCAATCTCAGTGATCAGATCGCGGATTACATCACGGCCCAGCTTGCCCTTGCTGCTCAGCTCCTGCAGCTGCTCGGCATTCTTGCCGGTGACCTTCTGCAGCAGATCCCATACGGGAACGCCCCTCTCGACCAGCTGCAGGATCTCTTCACCCTGCAGCTTTTGCTTGGCCCATGCCTGGCCGAGAGCCGACGAGATGCCGGTCAGCTTTTCCATGCCGCCGCCGAGCTTCTCGGACTGGTCGGTGATGGCCTGCAGCGTGCCGTCCATCGGGTCAAGGCCGAACGCCTTGAGCAGCGCAAACGCCTCGGTCACATCCTGCAGCTGGAGGGGCGTGTCCCGGGTGAATTGTTTGATCCACTCAGTGGCCTTCTCGCCACCTTCAATCGACCCCATCAGAGCAGTGAGCTGGGTTTGCATGCCCTCGAACTGGTCGCCTGTTTGCAGCATCGAGTAGATGCCATCGCGCACCAGGTTCAGGCCTTTCTGCACCAGGCTGAACGCAGCATTGAGCGAGACGTAGGCCGCAGCAAAGGCCAGCACTTGCTTGGCACCGGAGGTCATAGCCGAGCGGGCAGCATCAACGCGCGAACGATACTCAGAGGATGCCCGCGACGCCTTGCGCAGCTCATTCTCCAGGCGCCGCACCTCATCGGTGTTGTCGCCCACTGCGGCCTTCGCCTTGGCCAGCTCGGCTGCCAGCCGCTTCTCTTCGTTGGCCAGATCCGCAGTATCGATACCCGCATCACGGGCTGCAGCTTCGTGATCGCTCAGGCTGGCGTTCAGCTCGGCCACTTGCTTGGCCAGCTTGCGGCCTTCGCGCTCGGCATACTTGAGGGACTGCGCCAGGCCAGCCGCTTCCGGCGCTTTGTTCAGCGCCTCACGCAGCTCACGCACCTGCAGGTCATTCTGCACCAGCGCCTGCTCTGCCTGTTCGGCAGCGCGCTGGGTTTGCTTCAGGCTCTCAGCCAGGCCACGGGCAGACTTGGCCCGGTCAAACTCATCACGCAGGCTCTGGCTCTGTGACTGCACATCCTCCAGCGCCTTGGCCGCCTTGCGGGCCTCGGGCGAAAGATCATCCTTGCCGCGCAGGATGAACTGAATCAGGCGATCTTTGATGCCAGCCATGTATTTTCTCCGGGCATAAAAAACCCCGCCGAGGCGGGGTGAATATCAAGGGGCTATCTAGTAGCTCTGGAATGGCCTGCTAGAGGCTCTGCTCTACCCGCGTGCAACTACGGGCAGGGTGGCTTGCAGCTGCCGGGCCAAGCCCTGCAGCACCTGCAATACCGATTCACGCCAGCGTATCTGCTGCACTGGCGTACCGTCTGAGTGCCGCTTGGTGGTATCCAGAATCACACCGTGCTTGCGCCCTTCTGGCGTCAACTCCCAACGGTGCTTGCCTTTGGCGTATTCAAAGCGCCGCTGCAAGCCAACCTGAGCCAGCAGCTTGTTCATGCTGTTGGCGCTCATGCCGTGCTTCTTACCCAGCTCGGTGGCCGTGTAGTGCAGCTCCTGCTCCTGATTCACCAGCCCGGTAACACCCAGCAGCTCCATCGGGCCAATACCCAGTTGGCGTTTAACCAGCTTGTCGGCATAGAGCCGCCCTTGGTTGCCCTCAAAGCCCAACAGCCCCGCCAAACGCAGGCTGGATTCGGTCATGTTGGTGACGTTCTGCACCATCTCCAGCCGCGTAACCTGAAACTCTCTGATCGCGCCCTGGGTGAACTCGCCGTTGGCAGCCACTTGGTATCCACCTGTTTTGCGGATACTGGGCAGCACGTCTTCAAAAACCCAGCGCTCGAACTCCACAGCTGCCGGCAGCTTGCTGTTCACAATCAAACGCAGAGCATCTGGCTCAGAAAGAATGCGCATCTCCTGACTACCGCCAGCCGTCATAAGGGGGTGGCGTTTCACCGCCCCCTTGCAGTGCTGCTGCATTGCTTTGTTCGGGTCCGCGTATCCGAGGTTTGCGCACACATCTCGGCCAACGAACCAAAGCTCACCAGTTTCATCCGTCACAACACGAACCGGAGCGCCTTTAAAATCAAACGGAATCACATTACTCATGCCGCTTGCCCCCGTTCTGATGGCTTACTCAAAAGCTTGATGAGTATCTCTACCTGGCTTTGCAGCAGCCACACACTGTCCAGCATGTGCTTCTGCACCACACTGCCATCCTCCACCGCCACAAACAGCAACGTAGCCATGGCCTCTAACCGCGATGCCACGCAGTGCAGCGGGTCGTTAATCTGGTCCAGACTGGTGATGCCCCGCGCAGTGAGCGCCTCTTCCGGGGAGATACAAAATGTCTCATCTGCTTGCACCGCAAGCGATTGCCTGTTAGCGTTTGCCATGTGATCGATCCCTAAGTTGATTACGTTATCTAAAGCCCCTAGCGTTGCCGCGCTGGGGGCTTTTTCTTTTAGGCCACCTGCTTGCTTTCGTCCAGCATCTGGCATCGTTCCAGCTCCCTCACCAATTGTGCGTTCATAGATCTTCCACTATGTTTGGCCTTAGCCTTGAGCCAAGACGCAACATCATGCGGAATACGTACCTGTGTCCTGTATTTCATGCGACCCCCTCTTGAGTGACACAGTTGTCACTATAAACAATCGATTGATAGTGTCAAGATTAGTGACATGAAAGAAGAAATTTATAGATCACAGTTCCGGCTGCCATTCGACCTGTACGAAAAACTAAAGGCAGCAGCGGATGAAAGCGGATCGTCAGTCAATGCCGAGCTAGTGCTGCGCCTCCAGCACAGCTTCGAGAAGCCAGACGATCAGATAAAAAAGATGCAGAACAAGCTAGCCGTGAAAGAGCTCAAATCGTTGATCTCCGAGGCCAGCCTCACTGTGGGTATGATCAATTTGCTCTCGAAAGTCGAAACGAAGACTCCTGAAGCGGCTGCAGAAGCCGAAGAACTTTATCGCACGCTACTGAACCGCCTAGGCAGCCTAGACGAGCTAGAAAAGCGGGTCGAAGAAATAACGTCTACGATCATCACCGAGTAGAACTAGAACTGAAATCAACAAACCCTGCCCGAGCTCTCAAGTAGTCTTTAAAGCTGGCCCTTGATGCACTTCAAATAAACATCATTCTGGAAGTCAGAGATCGCACGCGCTTGATACTCAGCACCCAGAAAGCGGGGCCGCTCATACGCGTCAATCACTATCGACTCTAGGATCGCGTCGTTTTGCGCTTCAACTTCCGTCATCAGCTCACCAGCCTGCCTAGAGGTCATCGCCCCCTTTGCAAACTCCCCGATCAAAGTGCAGTGTTCCTTGATCAAGGCTGAGCCAGACTGACTATTAGAGGGCTCCTCGGCAGAAACCCGAGCCGGCTGCTGAGCACTTGCAGAGCCGCCAGAACGCTCTTGTTCGGCAGTGCCCGCTAAAAACAAGCCCAAGACAGCGGGGAAGACAATAAAGATAAGAACCAACCAACCGAGCAAGCCTATCCGCTTTTCACGTGCGCCGCAGTGAGGACACACCTTTGCACTCGTCGCCAGCTTGCCACCGCATTCCTTGCATTTTGTAACCGCCATCATCCTCATCCTTGTTAGGCCCAGCAAAGATGATAGCCAACCTGCACCAGAACCGGCAAAAGTGGGGTGGCATTACACCACCCCACCCACCATCAAGCCGCCATATCCATCTGGCAGAACTTGCTGATGCCGGTACCGGTGATGCGGTCATCCGCCAGCGCTTCGCCCGGGATCTCCAGTTTCAGGTACTCCTGACCGAAGGCTTGCATCTGGCCGACAAGACCCAACTTCACGCGATGCACCCGCAGGCTGTAGGGCTCGCCCGACTGGGCGTCGTTCAGCCCTGCAATGTAAATCTCCAGCTCGACAGCAGGCGCCGTCAGCATCTGGATGACGCTGGCACCGCGCGGAGTGTAGCTGGCTTTGATGCCGGCGCTGGTGATTTTGGTAGTGCTCAACACGATGATGCCGTGCTGGTTCAGCAGGTAATCGGTACCGGCGACCAGTGCAGTGTCTGACGCCGTTTTCAGCACCGGCGCAACCGTGAGGTCCGGCAGGTGCTTGAACGGAATCAGCTCACCCAGCACACCGGCGCAGGCCAGGGCTTCATCCACAATGGGCGTGGTGTCGACTTCGGTCACTGTCGCCCGGGTCGCACGCGCGATGTTCTCAGGCGTGAGGTCCCACAGGCCGATGGTGGTGTTCACATCCGTCACACGATCACGGACGTTACGGTTACCGCCACCGCCGCGATAGTTCGGCAGGGCAATGCGGTTGGTCTGGTAGGAGATGTTGAAGACATCGCAGTTGCCGATATCCAGCAGCGCATCTTGGCTCTGATAGGCGCGAGCGTAGGCAATGCCCTCGCCGATAAACGAACGATCTACTTGTGCCATGAAGGGTTACTCCCGTTAGGCCTTAGTGGCTGGCTCGGCCTTCTCAGGCGCGGCCGGCTGCTTGGCGGTTGCGTCGGTGGGCTTGGCAACAAACCCGTTCTTGATGGCGTGGGCGGCCACATCCGGCGGCAGATTCTGCTCGCCCTTTGGATAGGCCACGACCTTGCCGCCCGCGTTCCAATTGAATGGTGCGGTGACGTTGTGCTTCGGCATGAATGCCTCCGGTTATTTGAGGGGTTGTTGGTAGTTGATTTGCAGCTGCATGACGTGGGCGGCCCACTGGCGACCCGGCGCGGGCGGCAACGATGACTCACTGGGCATAGCAACCTGCTGCACGCCCTGAACCGCCAGCCCGGCCTTTGGCCCTGCCAGCGCGACTTTCACCGCCAGCCGCCCAGCACGCA
>AZIG01004573.1_pt1 | contig 10326 bp, 9 predicted proteins | sample 359071 | NCBI WGS metagenome assembly AZIG01 (sample SAMN02429714, study PRJNA222667) | marine sediment metagenome | biome: Sediment sample; isolation source: enrichment culture of sample MGS-AQ(UA) from oil contaminated terminal site... | place: Jordan: Aqaba | collected 2011-05-15 | depth 18 m m | reverse complement strand
CCAGAGCCAGGCGGGCTCTGGCTTTTTTCAACGGCCTGCTAGCATGGGCGATCTCCGGGTTGGGTGCGTGTCTGGGCGGCAATCGCTGCTGCCCCATCCCTATAGCTGACCAGAGCCCCGCGTTACGGTTCGGCCCCGGCGGTCAGCGTGTTCGTTGCGATGCCAGCGCCTTTGACCAGGTCGGATTGCCGCAACGGTGGCATGCCATCGCCTGGTCGGTGTCGATTACCTGGGGAAAACCGCAGCGGGTGCAGGCATAGAGGTCGCTGGCCGGCACATGTCGGTAAGTTGGCCTGTGCTCGGGCGGGAGCACCGAAAGGCCTGGGCGTACTTCTTCGGGACTGTGAAAGTACAGGCTGACTTCGCCATCGGTTTCCAGAATCGCCAATCGTACCTGGCCGAGGTGCTCGACCCCTTGCTGGCGCAGCTCCATGAAGAACTCATCGGCGGATATCTGGTGGCTGTCGAGGTTGCGCAGGTCGTAGATACCGTCACGGATGATGGTGAGCGGCTTGCCTTCGAGCCAGGCGCCAAAGCGCGGGCTTCTGGTCATCAGGGCTACGGTCAGGCGATAGAGGCACAGCAGCGTGATGAACACCGCCGCGACGGGCAACAGTGGGACGTCTTCATAAAACGACACGTCCCCTGCAGCCGAGCCCAGCGTCAGAATGATCACCAGCTCGAATACCGATAGCTGGCGTATACCACGCCGGCCGCTCACCTTCAGGAATACGAATACCGCTATGAAGGCGAACAGCGCTCTTACCGCTACCTCCAGAAGGAACAGCGGAGGGAACTGGTCCAGCAGCATGCGCTGCAGTTCGAGGGGTGTCATCTCAGCGATCGGCCCAAGAGGTCTCGTTGCCCACGAGACGGGGTCACTCGGTGTGGCGCGCCTCTAGCGGGCTGCGGCCACCTGGAATTCCAGCTCTACACCATCGCCGGTGCCATCTCCCACCACCGAGCCCACCACAGGTTTGTGACGGACGTTACGGCCCGGGTAGGCTTCTTCCAGACGCCGCTCGGCCACCTCGGCAATGTGGTTGAGCAGCCCCGTGGTTTGTGCGGCGCGGGGCACGATGAACTTCAGGGTGACGGTAAGGGCGTCGGATTCTTGCGGCAGGTTCGCCAGGCCGCTGCTTTGCCATTGATCGTTGACGTAGGCTTCTGCGCCTTTCATCGGAACCTCCTGGTTTGCATGCACGCTCTGTTCAGACCGCAAGGGCCCACCAAGGATTCCAACGCATACAAAGCAAAAGGCCCGAGGCGGTTGCCGTCGGGCCTTTCTGCACTGAACGCGGTTGCCGCTTTAGGCCGGCATATGCCACTCGGAGAAATGCGCTCCGTTCTGGCTCAGGCGTTCGCGCGTTTGTTCCAGGGTCTGCTCAAGCTGGGCCGGGTTGCTATAGACGCTGCTGGACATCTTGCAGCGGCCGAGCACGCGAGCATCGCGGCGGTCGATCACGCTGATGCTGACTTCGCCGTTGCCTTCGGGCAGGGTCCAGGCAACACACTGGAAGGGCTTGAAAGCGCGGTCGGTAATGAGGAGGGCGTCGTTGATGCGAAGGGTAGCGTTCATAGGGCAAAGGTCTCTCTGAATTCGGTGCGGATATTGGGTTGCCGCCAGTGATTTCGGTGCCATGGCGTTGGCCTTATCCAAATGATGCGCTCAGAGGACCCATGAGTCACATCGGAATTCAAAAAAAATTCCGTTTGTTTCAATTAGCCAAAAGTCTTAGTTCGACAGTGCCTCGTCAGTACGCTGTTTCTTCTGTATAAGCGACTGAATATAAAGGGATTTGTTTATTTGACGCTCGGGCGCTTCGCCAGCTGTCGCCTTGCCATGCGACAACGCGCCGCAAAGCAAGGAGCCCAGGCTGGAAGCTGCGGCTTGGCGTAGGGGCACCAAGCCGAAGGAGGTTAGATCTTGAACTGCTGCAGGATGTTGTTCAGCCGGTCGGCAAGTTCACCGAGATGCTTGCCGGCTTCGCTCGATTGCTCGGCAGCGTCGGTGCTGTGCTGCGCCAGGCTGGCGGCCTGAGTAACGTTCTGATTGATGTCTTGGACCACGTGCGACTGTTGCAGGGTAGCGCTGGCAATCGAGGCGTTGAGGCCCGAGATGTTGCGCAATGCCTGGGCAATCTGGCCAAGGCTTTCACCGGCCTGGCTGGCCTGCTCGACGGTTGCCTGCGAAGCCCGGTTGCTTTCCATGATGACGTTGACCGCGGCGCCGGAGTTCTTTTGCAGGCGTTCGATCATGGTATGGATCTCAGCCGTGGATTGCTGGGTCCGCTGCGCCAGCAAGCGCACCTCGTCAGCCACTACCGCGAAGCCGCGACCCTGTTCGCCGGCACGGGCCGCCTCGATGGCTGCGTTCAGCGCCAGCAGGTTGGTCTGATCGGCAATCGAGCCAATGACGTCGAGCACGCTGCCGATCTTGCTGGTTTCGTCGGCCAGCGACTGAATGACCTCGACTGCCTGCCCGATGGTCGAAGACAGCTGATCGATCTGTTGCAGGCTGGTCTCGATGTTCTGCTGGCCATGCCCGGCCTGGCCCTCGGCGTCGCCGACTTCGTTGGAAGCGTGCTCGGCGTTCTTGGCTACTTCCTGCACTGCATAGGTGACTTCGTTGATGGCTGTGGCGACCAGCTCCATCTGTTGCAGCTGTTGCTGGCTTTGCTCATAGGCCTCGCGGGACACGCTGCCCAGTGTGCGCGAAGACTGTGCCAGTGACTCGGCGGTTTCGAGCAGTTGGCCGATGACGCTGCGCAACTTGCGCGTGAATGCGTTGAAATCCCGGCCAAGGGCGGTCAGCTCGTCACTGCCGGAAACATCCAGCTCATGAGTAAGATCCGCTTCGCCACTGGCGATGTTGGCCATTGCTGCCATGGAATTGCGCAGAGGCGCCGTGATGCTGCGGATGAGGATGGCCACCAGCACAGCCATCAGCGCGGCGATAGCGAGCCCGATGATGGAGAAGCGCGTCAGGTAGTTGCGGAACTCCGCTTCGACATCGTCAACGTAGATGCCTGAACCGATGATCCAGCCCCACGGCTTGAACAACTGGACATACGAAACCTTGGGAACCGGCTGTTCTTCGCCAGGTTTGGCCCACATGTAGTCAACGGTGCCTGCGCCGTCGCGCTTGGCGACCGCAACCATTTCGTTGAATAACGCTTTGCCGTTCGGGTCCTTGATGCCGGAGAGGTTCTGCCCGTCGAGCTTGGGCTGCATCGGATGCATGATCATGGTCGGCCCCAGATCATTGATCCAGAAATAGTCGCTCTGGCGGTAGCGCAGTGTACGGACCTGTTCCAGTGCAGCGTGCTGTGCCTGTTCGGTCGTCATCTGGCCGCCTGTTTCCAGGCGATGGTAATGGTCGAAGATGCCCGCGGCTGTTTCCACCACGTTTCGGGTCATCTCCTGCTTGCCCTTGTAGAGGTCCTCGCGAACCTGCTGGATCATGAGCATGCCCAACACGAAGAGCATCAGCGTCGCGACGACGGGTATGAGCCAAAGCCTTTTACTGATGGGGTACTTGCGCAACAGATTCATTTGGTTACTCCCAGTGCAGCTTTCGATTTCTTGTAATGGCAACGGCCGACCTTTCCGGAATCGGGTGTATCCGGAGGCGCTTCTTCGAGCAGGCCGTTTGCAAACTCCCAATAGCTTTTCGGCTGCCCCTGGCTAAAAATGAGCCCCCACTAAAGTCGAGGGTGGAATTAACTTGTCCGCCGTCGGTCAGATCAGCGGCCTGGCCAAGCGCTAGGCGCCTTCCTTTTGTTGTTTTCGAGTGCGATGGGCTTCATCGCTGATGGGGAATAGATGGATCTTTGGCTTGCGGTACAAGCGCTGATACTCGGTGTCGTAGAAGGCATCACTGAATTTCTTCCAATCTCCAGCACTGGCCACCAGATCATCGTTGCCGACCTGATCGGTTTTGGCGGCGAGCGGGCGATTGCTTTCAATATCATCATCCAGCTGGCCGCGATTCTCGCGGTCGTCTGGCAGTATCGAGACAGGGTGCTGGGCGTGATAGTCGGGTTGCCCAAGGAACGTCCGGCTCAGAATTTCACGCTCAACCTGCTGGTGGCCTTCATTCCCGCGGCCGTGCTGGGGGTCGCATTCGCCGACCTGATCCACGAATACCTGTTCAACCCCATCACCGTCGCCACGGCACTGGTCATCGGTGGGGTGATCATGCTCTGGGCTGAGCGACGCGACCACAGCGTCCAGGCCGAGACTGTCGACGACATGAACTGGAAGCTGGCATTGAAGGTGGGTTTCGCGCAGTGCCTGGCGCTGGTACCGGGCACATCCCGTTCCGGCTCGACCATTATCGGAGGCTTGCTATTTGGCCTGTCCCGCAAGGCGGCAACCGAGTTCTCGTTCTTCCTGGCCATGCCGACAATGGTCGGAGCGGCGGTTTATTCCGGCTACAAGTATCGCGATCTGTTCCAGCCGTCCGATCTGCCCGTATTTGCAATCGGTTTCGTCACATCGTTCGTGTTCGCGATGCTCGCCGTCCGGGCTCTGCTCAAGTTCATCGGCAATCACAGCTATGCCACATTCGCCTGGTACCGGATCGTCTTCGGCATCGTGATTCTTGCGACCTGGCAGTTCGGCATCATCGATTGGAGCACCGCTCAAGGCTGACTGACCATGCGGGCCTTTTCGTGTAGCAGAAGCCCTGCCGGATAGGCGGGGCTTTTTCATGTTTCGTTTTGGGGCAACCGCCGCTCTACGCTCGCACGGATATGCCTGTTCGGCCGCTTCCAGGCCGCCCGGATTGCTCAGCCAAGCCGTGTGCGGCATGCGGCTGCTGCGTTCGGGGCGGCTCTTTCTGCCGGGGTGACTTCTGTCTATCGAGACACTAGAATGCTTGCCCATTCTGGGGCCGGAACGCCCGGCTTATGTCTGTGCAACGAGGAAAATCCATGCAAGTTTCTGTTGAAAGCACCTCCGCTCTTGAGCGCCGCATGACCATTGGCGTGCCGGTCGAGCGCATCGAGACCGAAGTCAACAAGCGTCTGCAACAGACCGCCAGTCGTGCCAAGATCCCAGGCTTCCGTCCCGGCAAGGTGCCGATGAGCGTCATCCGCCAGCGCTATGAAGCCGCTGCGCGTCAGGAAATCCTCGGAGACCTCATCCAGGCGACCTTCTACGAAGCAATCGTCGCCGAGAAGCTGAATCCAGCCGGCGCTCCGTCCGTCGAGCCCAAGGTGTTCGAGAAGGGCAAGGATCTTGAGTACGTTGCCACCTTCGAGGTGTTTCCGGAGTTCGAGGTCGTCGGTCTGGACAAGATCGAGGTCGAGCGCCTGCAGGCGGACGTCACCGATGCCGACGTCGACAATATGCTGGACATCCTGCGCAAGCAGAACACCCGTTACGAAACGACTGACCGCGCTGCCGAGAACGGCGATCAGGTGAATATCGATTTCGTGGGCAAGATCGATGGCGAAGCGTTCGCAGGCGGCTCCGCCAAAGGGACTCAGCTGGTGCTGGGCTCCGGTCGCATGATTCCTGGCTTCGAGGACGCTCTGGTGGGCGCGAAGGCGGGTGAAGAGCGCGTCATCAACCCGACTTTCCCTGAGGATTACCAGAACCTCGATCTGGCCGGCAAGACCGCTGAGTTCACCGTGACGGTCAACAGTGTGGCGGCTGCTCAGTTGCCGTAGCTGAACGACGAATTCTTCGCTCAGTTCGGTGTGCAGGAAGGCGGGCTTGAAGGCTTCCGTGCCGAAGTGAAGAAGAACATGGAGCGAGAGCTGCGCCAGGCCATCAAGAACAAGGTGAAGAACCAAGTGATGGAAGGCCTGGTGGCCAACAATCCGATCGAAGTGCCCAAGGCGCTGATCGATAACGAAGTGAATCGTCTGCGCGTCCAGGCCGTCCAGCAGTTCGGTGGCAACATCAAGCCCGATCAGCTGCCGGCTGAACTTTTTGCGGAGCAGGCCAAGCGTCGCGTGCTGCTGGGTCTGATCGTGGCTGAAGTGGTCAAGCAGAAAGAGCTCAAGCCGGACGAGAATCGCGTTCGCGAACTGATCGAGGAAATGGCATCGGCCTATCAGGAGCCCGAGCAGGTGGTGGCCTGGTACTACAAGAACGCTGAGCAGTTGAACGAAGTGCGTTCGGTTGTGCTCGAAGAGCAAGTTGTAGATACTGTTCTGCAGCAGGCCAAGGTCACCGACAAGACGGTGTCCTATGAAGAAGCGGTCAAGCCTGCGGAAGCCCCGCAAGCCGCCTGATCTCTTCCATTTTCTCGAGTGCACAAACATAAGCCAGCCTCGTGCTGGCTTATGTGTTTGAGGCATGACATAGGGAGTATCGTTGGAACATGTCCCGCAATTCTTTCATGCAGGCTCCGGATGTTCAGGCCGCAGGTGGTCTGGTCCCGATGGTTATCGAGCAGTCCGCTCGTGGCGAACGCGCCTATGACATCTATTCCCGACTTCTCAAGGAGCGGGTGATTTTCATGGTGGGGCAGGTCGAGGACTACATGGCCAACCTCATCGTCGCTCAGCTGCTTTTTCTCGAGGCGGAAAACCCGGAGAAGGACATCCACCTGTACATCAATTCCCCCGGCGGATCGGTGACAGCAGGCATGTCCATCTACGACACCATGCAGTTCATCAAGCCTGATGTCTCGACCATCTGTATCGGTCAGGCCTGCAGCATGGGTGCACTGCTGCTCGCCGGCGGCGCAGCGGGCAAGCGTTACTGCCTGCCTCACTCGCGCATGATGATTCACCAGCCACTGGGCGGATTCCAGGGGCAGGCGTCGGACATCGAAATCCACGCGCGCGAGATCCTGACGATCCGCGAGAGGCTGAACAAAGTGCTGGCTCAGCATACCGGGCAGCCCATCGACGTCATTGCGCGTGACACCGATCGTGACAATTTCATGAGCGGTGACGAGGCCGTGAAGTACGGCCTGATCGATCAGGTCCTGACCCACCGTCAGCTGGCGGTCTGATCTGCATGGCCGTCGGTTCGACGGCCTTCCCTTGGGCTTGAAAAAGCCCACGATTGCCTTCATCTTCTTTTTCCAAGCTTTCCCGATTGGATCGATCGAATGACTGATACCCGCAACGGCGAGGATTCCGGCAAACTGCTTTATTGCTCCTTCTGTGGCAAAAGCCAGCATGAAGTGCGCAAGTTGATTGCCGGTCCCTCCGTTTTCATCTGCGACGAGTGCGTCGACCTGTGCAATGACATCATTCGTGAAGAGGTCCAGGAAGCACAGGCCGAGAGCAGCTCGCACAAGCTCCCTGCGCCTAAGGAAATCAGCGGCATTCTCGACCAGTACGTCATTGGTCAGGAGCGTGCCAAGAAGATCCTGGCGGTGGCTGTCTACAACCACTACAAGCGGCTCAACCAGCGTGACCGTAAGGAAGAGGTCGAACTGGGCAAGAGCAACATCTTGCTGATCGGCCCGACCGGTTCGGGCAAGACCCTGCTCGCGGAGACGCTGGCACGCCTGCTCAACGTGCCGTTCACGATCGCCGATGCCACGACGCTGACCGAGGCCGGTTACGTGGGCGAGGACGTCGAGAACATCATTCAGAAGCTGCTGCAGAAGTGCGATTACGATGTCGAGAAGGCTCAGATGGGCATTGTCTACATCGATGAGATCGACAAGATCTCGCGCAAGTCGGATAACCCTTCGATCACTCGCGACGTGTCGGGCGAGGGGGTGCAGCAGGCGCTGCTCAAGTTGATCGAGGGAACCGTGGCCTCCGTTCCTCCGCAAGGAGGGCGCAAACATCCACAGCAGGAGTTTCTGCAGGTGGACACGCGCAACATCCTGTTCATCTGTGGCGGTGCCTTCGCCGGATTGGAGAAGGTCATTCAGGCGCGCTCCACGCAGGGCGGGATTGGCTTCAGTGCCGAGGTGCGCAGCAAGGACCCGGGCAAGAAGGTCGGAGAAGCGCTTCGTGCAGTTGAGCCTGACGATCTGGTCAAGTTCGGCCTGATCCCGGAGTTCGTCGGTCGCCTACCGGTGATCGCGACGCTGGACGAACTCGACGAACCGGCCCTGATTCAGATTCTCACCGAGCCGAAGAATGCGCTGACCAAGCAGTATGCCAAGCTGTTCGAACTCGAGGGGGTTGAGCTGGAATTCCGCACGGACGCGCTCAAGGCCATCGCAGCGCGGGCTTTGGAGCGCAAGACGGGTGCGCGTGGTTTGCGTTCGATTCTCGAGGGCGTATTGCTGGATACCATGTACGAGATTCCGTCTCAGAAGGATGTCAGCAAGGTTGTCATCGATGAGAGTGTGATCGAGGGCACGTCCAAGCCCTTGCTGATCTACGAGAACAGCGAGCCGCCTGCCAAGGCTGCGCCTGAGGCGTAAAGAGCGAAGGGGCCCTCGGGCCCCTTTGCATTTATTGCCTTCTTGTTATTTAACGGGCGTGCCCCCATCTTAGTTTTCATGGGTGCGCCCGTCCGTTTACCGCCGCAAGGCCGTCGTAGAGCTGAATTATGAAGACAATCGTCGAACTGCCCCTCTTGCCCCTGCGCGATGTCGTGGTTTATCCGCATATGGTCATTCCGCTTTTCGTGGGCCGCGAGAAGTCCATCGAGGCTTTGGAGTCCGCCATGGCCGGCGACAAGCAGATCCTGCTCGTGGCGCAACGGAACCCGGCCGACGACGATCCAGCCGAAGACGCCCTGTATCGCGTCGGTACGGTCGCTACCGTATTGCAGTTACTGAAATTGCCTGACGGCACCGTAAAGGTGTTGGTCGAGGGCGAGCAGCGCGGTGCAATCGAAAGCTTTTTCGAGGTTGAGGAGCACTGCCGTGCCAAGGTCAGCCTCATTGAAGAGGCGGAAGTCGATGAGCGCGAGGCGGAAGTCTTCACCCGCAGCCTACTCAGTCAATTCGAACAGTATGTGCAATTGGGTAAAAAGGTACCGGCAGAGGTGCTTTCCTCGCTGACCGGAATCGAAGATCCGTCGCGTCTGGTCGACACCATGGCCGCCCATATGGCCTTGAAGATCGAGCAGAAGCAGGAAATTCTCGAGGTCACCGAGCTGCCGGCGCGGGTAGAGCATGTCTTGGCTCTGCTGGACGCGGAAATAGACCTGCTGCAAGTCGAGAAGCGTATCCGCGGGCGCGTCAAGAAGCAGATGGAGCGTAGCCAGCGCGAGTACTACCTCAACGAGCAGATGAAGGCGATCCAGAAGGAGCTCGGAGACCTCGACGAGGGCCACAACGAGATCGATGACCTGAAAAAGCGCATCGAGAACGCGGGGCTGAGCAAGGACGCCTACGCCAAGGCGCAAGCCGAACTCAACAAGCTCAAGCAGATGTCGCCAATGTCCGCGGAAGCCACTGTGGTGCGGACGTACATCGACTGGTTGGTCAATGTGCCCTGGAAGGCTGCGAGCAAGGTGCGTCTCGACCTGGCCAAGGCCGAGCAGGTGCTCGACGCTGACCATTATGGGCTCGAAGAGGTCAAGGATCGCATCCTCGAGTATCTCGCCGTGCAGAAGCGCGTCAAGAAACTGAAGGGGCCGGTCCTGTGTCTGGTCGGCCCGCCCGGGGTGGGCAAGACCTCGCTGGCCGAGTCGATCGCTCGTTCGACCAATCGCAAGTTCGTTCGCATGGCCCTGGGTGGCGTGCGTGACGAGGCCGAGATTCGCGGCCATCGGCGCACCTATATCGGCTCCATGCCAGGGCGTCTTATCCAGAAGATGACCAAGGTCGGCGTACGCAACCCGCTGTTCCTGCTCGATGAAATCGACAAGATGGCCAGCGACATGCGCGGTGACCCTGCCTCGGCACTACTCGAGGTGCTGGACCCCGAGCAGAACCACAATTTCAACGACCATTATCTGGAGGTCGACTACGACCTTTCGGACGTCATGTTCATCTGCACCGCGAACTCGATGAACATCCCTGCGCCGCTTCTTGATCGGATGGAGGTCATTCGTCTGCCCGGCTATACGGAAGACGAGAAGGTCAACATCGCCATTCGCTATCTGGTTCCCAAGCAGGTCAAGGCGAATGGGTTGAAGGAAAGCGAACTGGCGTTCCAGGAGCAGAGCATACGTGACGTCATTCGCTACTACACACGCGAGGCCGGTGTGCGGAGCCTCGAGCGTCAACTGGCGAAGGTCTGCCGCAAGGTGGTCAAGGAGCATGCGGCGGAAAAGCGCTTCCACGTGACGGTTACACCTGATTCGCTCGAACACTTCCTCGGCGTGCGCAAGTTCCGCTATGGGCTCGCCGAGCAGCAGGATCAGATTGGTCAGGTTACTGGTCTGGCCTGGACCCAGGTGGGTGGCGAGCTGCTGACCATCGAAGCGGCCGTCGTCCCT
>AZIG01008320.1_pt1 | contig 10334 bp, 10 predicted proteins | sample 359071 | NCBI WGS metagenome assembly AZIG01 (sample SAMN02429714, study PRJNA222667) | marine sediment metagenome | biome: Sediment sample; isolation source: enrichment culture of sample MGS-AQ(UA) from oil contaminated terminal site... | place: Jordan: Aqaba | collected 2011-05-15 | depth 18 m m | reverse complement strand
GCCGGCGCAGCTGGTGTGCTGATGACGGCCGTGGGCGCTTCGCTCGATGGCCAGGCGCACGACGGTATCGATTATGTGCCGGCTGACGGTACCTGGAACCTGAAGAAGGGCGAGCGGGTTACCACCGCCGAAACCAGCGCGAAGCTCGACCGAACGCTGGATAGCGTGGCGAAAACCTCTGTCCAGCCCGGGGCGCTGAAGATCATCAACAACGGGCCTCCGGTACGTGCCCGCCGAGAGATGTCCGAGGGCGAACTGGCTGTGATCCTCGATGCTGCTGAAGAAAGGATCGCCAGCGGGTTCGCCCGTGGCACTGGAAAGGCCAGCCGAGCGGCAGCCGCGGCGTTTGCGCTCAAGAGGGATCCAAAATGACGGCCCTTGAAGTCGTTTACGCTTCGGGCGGGGATGACATTGTCCCCACCCTGGAGATCTCCTGCCCGGCGTGGGCCAAAACGCTGTACCTGGTGCAGGACTTCGAAGACTTCCGTGCAACTACCGAAGCCGGCAAGACGGTCACGTTCCTGGCCTCGGCCATCGACGTGGCGCTGCCGGTCAAGGACAACAGCGGTGCGCAAACACTGACCTTCGTGATCGACAACGTCACAGGCGAGGCCCAGCAGCTGTTGGATGCCTCGCTCGAAGCGGAGGCAAGGGTCAGCATTGTTTACCGCGAGTACCTGTACAGCATCCCCGGCGAGCCTGCCGACAGGCCGTACCGCATGACCTCGTTCGGCGGGACCATGGATGGTCCAACCATCCAGGTCGAGGCAGGCTATTACGACCTGATCAACATGATGTGGAACAGGTCTCGATACACCACCGACTTTGCCCCAGGGCTGACATACCTTTGAAAGGTGATACCCATGACTGAAGTTGTCTTGAAAAATCAATCTGGCGAAAGCCTGGGTGCCGCAGTGGCCGTGGGCGAACTCATCATCCATCTTGGCGGTGGGAAGGTTTTCTCGCACCTGGTGCAATCCGGCGCCGAGGCTGAGGTAATGGCTGGCTTCAATCGGCTGATATCCGACCTTGATCGTCTCAGGGCTCTTGAGGTCAGCGTCCGCCGGAAGGCTGAGATGATCAAGGGTCGCTGGTGGGATGTTTCTGATGAGACCGGTGTCGGCGGGGAGCTGCACGCAGCAATCACCGAGCTGTTGCTCGAGCTTGAGGGCGAGAGCAAGGCTCGACAGTTAGCCGAAGCAAAAGCTCTCGCTTGATCAGCTCCGTTACTCGCCGCGGATCTCCTTCAGGCGCTGCTCACCCGCCGGCATGATGTGCGGCCTGGCTATCCACCTGAATCGGTATCGGCCACTCGCAAAGCGGGTAACTATGAAGTTTGCCATTCCGGTCTTCGAAAGTGCATCGAGCGCTTCGAAGGTGGTTGACTCCTCAAGGTCCTTAAGATTCAGGCCGTTTTCAGCCTGCCTGGCTACTACCTGAAGCGCGTTATCTATATCCGATGCATATGTACTCAAATCAGACCTCCTAGGTCATTCGTTGCCAACGTTCGCGAGCGGTTCGCAGCTGCCCGCGTCTGAGCGGTAAATCCATCTTCATGCAGGCGTAACGCTACTACGTAGCAAGCGGCCTGCGTTACTGGCTTTTTGGCCAGCCAAGAGCACCCTATGTACGACAAATATTTCACCGCGACGTATGAAGACGGGGCGCGGGGCGAGGTCGTGGGCGGCCGATATCTGCTCGACTGCTGGGGCCTGGTCCTGGCTATCCGTGGGGAGGTGCTGGGCCTGCCTCCGCTGCCGGCATTCGGCCCGATCGACCGCCGCGACCTCCGATCCTCCGCCAAGGCTTATGCCAAGTACTCCGACCTGATGCCGGTAGGCCCGCCCGTGCCGGGGGCAATTGCAGCCGTGATCCATGGCGGCTTGTGCACGCACGTCGGCGTCGTGGTCCCGATTGACGGAGAGCTACGGGTGTTCGAGATCAACCCTGTTGCCGGGGTTACCAACATGCGCCTGATCGACTTCGAGCGATCCTACCCAAAGGTCAAATACCATCGTGATCGAGATCTTCCCGAGCAAGCTTGAAGGCGGGCCGCTTGAGCGCCATCCGTTGGAGCAGGCCACGACCCTCGAGGCGTGGCTGACGGACAAGGTCAAGGGTTACGAGCCAAGGCCGGTACCGCCGATCAGCATCCTGGTGAACGGTGGACTGGTTGAGCCGTCCGCCTGGTGTGAAACCGAGGTTGGGCCGGACGACAAGGTGGCAATCTACATCGAGCCAAAGGGAAGCTCTCTCAAGACCATCTTCAAGCCTGGCCCGCTGGCCAAGCTGTTCGGGCTGGGCAACCCGTTTGACCCCGTCAAGCCGGCAACCCCCAACATGCAGAACCGGAGCTCCAAAGAGCTCAACCTGTCGACGGTGAAGGGCAACCAGCCGGCGCTGAACGATGTGATTCCAGAGCTGGCTGGCTCACCTAAGCGCTTCCCTGACATCCTGGTGCCCGTGCACCGGTATTTCGGGGACCCCACCGAGCAATGGGCTGAGCTGCTGCTGTGTATCGGCAAAGGCAAGTACCAGGTGCTGCCGAGCGATATCCTGGTAGGCGACACGCCGATTTCTTCCCTCGGCGGCACCGCCAGCTACGCGGTTTATGGTCCTGGTGAGAACCTGGCCAGCGAGACGGCTTCCCAGTGGTGGCATAGCGCAACCGAGGTTGGAGCCACCAACACTGGCAATGCCGGCCTTACACTGACCACCACGGTGGCAGTGCAGCAGCAGTTTTCTGGCAATGCCGTCCAGGCAAGCGATTTCGTGCTCACCGTCCCTGTGGGCGCAGGATGGTTCCCGGTCGGCTGGTCCAGCGGCATGATTGCCCGCATCGAGGTGCCGTACCCGTACACATTCGCTGCGCCGGCCGACGGCAGCGCAACTGTGATCAGCGGCAAACACCTGCCAATGCTGCAGCCTTTCGTGGGCATGAAGATCGAGATCACCGGTGCCAATGCTGGCGAGTATGTGGTGGCCACCTATGACCCGGAAGTGCCAGGCACCCCAGAGGTTCCCGGTAGCCCTTCCATGGTCACGGGCAGCGCGGCGCCGAACCGCTTCAACTTCGATGTAGTGCCGCTGAGCTTCACCGTTGCCCGGGGCGCAAGCACGTTCCCGGTAACGCTGAACACAGCGGCCACCAACTTGGCCGGCCTGGTCTCAGCAGTGAACGGCGCTCTGGCTGGCACCCCGCTGGTAGCCAGTGCCTCATCCGGGCTTCTGCGCATCGCGGAGCAGGCTGCACCTTACACTGGTGTTGCGCTGGACCTGACCGGATCGACCTCGGACATTTTTGGCGCAAGTCCGGTTTTTGCTACCGGTACGAAATCCGAAGCAGCGACCGAAGGCCAGTTCGCAAAAATGACACTGGCCTACGACGGCGGTGCACCAGCGATCGGCCTGCAGGTTGGCGAACTGCTTTCGACCATTGGCTATCGCGATCTGCGGTATCGCATTACCGCTGTATCCGACGACTCCGAGGAGGATGACGAGGACTCGCCCGAGAACGAAGCGCATGGGCCGTCCGCCATTACCGTCACGCGGCTGACCGACACCGGCGCAGAAGATGACGACTGGGATGGGTTCGACCCCATCGAAACGAATGACGTGAACATCGTCCTGGACGGCTCGACGACCGAGGGCGACTGGTCCGGCCCAATCGCTGCGCTGCCAGAGGGGGAGGTGACGCGCCGGCTTGAGATAGATTACTTCTTCCCGCAAGGCCTTATTCGCTACACGGACAAGAACGGTAACCCGCGCCAGGTGAGTGTAAAAGTTGAGGCGCAGTACCGCGACATCGCGACTGCTGGTGAGTGGACATCGGTGACCGCGACCTACACTGCCACGTCGCCGGATCAGATGGGGTTCACCCAAAAGATCTCGATTCCGGCTGCAATACGCCCAGAGGTTCGAGCACGGCGTATCGGTGAAGAATCCACCACCTCCAACAAGCAGGACCGGGTTCAGTGGTTCGGCCTGCGGGCGCGCATCGAGCGCGCTCCACGTCGGTACGAAGGCGTAACGGTGATGGTCGTGTACATCAAGGGCAGCAACCGGCTTTCGGCGCAGTCGCAAACCATGGTGTCTGTGCGGCCAACCCGGGTACTTCCCGTCCGGAGTGGTGGCGCGTGGGCGGTCGAGACGCCAACACGGGACATTGTGCCGTGGGTTGCCCATGTGGCACGTACGATTGGCTACACCGACGATGACTTGGACCTTGTTGAGCTTGATCGTCTGGATGCCATTTGGCGGGCGCGTGGGGATAGGTTCGATCTGGAGGTGAGCAGTCAGGAAACCGTGCTCGAAGCGCTGAACAACGCCCTGATGGCTGGATTCGCTGAGCTCACCATTGATCGCGGCCTGATCCGCCCCGTGCGCGATGAGGCGCGGTCTGTGTTTGAGCACATGTACTCGCCGCAGAACATGCTGGGCAACCTGGTGCGCAAGTTCACCACTGTCCGACCCGACGATTACGACGGTGTGGATGTCGAGTACATCGACGAGGACAGCTGGCAGAAAGAGACGGTCAAGTGTCGACTACCAGGTGATTCAGGCGCCAAAACGGAGAAGATCACGCTTCAGGGCGTTATCAGCCGGGATCGTGCGTGGCGGATCGGCATGCGTCAGCGCCGCCGCTACAAATATCAGCGTCATGGCTACAGCTTCAGCACCGAGCTATCAGCAATGAATAGCCGGTACAAAAGCTACTGCGCTGCAGCTGACGATATCCCAGGGTATGGGCAAAGCTCCGTCCTCATCGACTTCCAAGTGGGCAACAGCTTGACCCTGCTCCAGAGTTCGGAGCCGCTGACCTGGGAGGAGGGGGCAAGTCACGTTGTCGGCCTGCGCAAGCCTGACGGAACGATCAGCGGTCCTTGGCCGGCTACCCGAGTCGATGACACTCGCCTGACCGTTCCAGGCTTGGATTTTGAGCCCGATCTGAGCTGGGATATCGAGCCGCCTTACCTGCTGTTTGGCACAACCACCAGGTGGTGCTACCCGATACTCATTGAGTCCATCGTCCCGGACGACTTCACAACGGATGTCGAGGCCGTCAACTACGACGTGCGTGTGTACGCCGACGACGACAACTTCGCTCCGGACTGATTTCAAGGATCAACATGATTCCATACCCTCCACAGCTTCCTCCTCCGCTTCGAGAGGGGTACGGGTTTGAGCCGGTGAGCCCTCTCGTCCGAACAACCATGTCGAGCGGCAGGGTCATGCAGCGCCGTAGGTTTCGGAGCGTGCCTACCTACGCCTCTGTGAGCTGGATATTCACCGCTCGGCAAGCCAGGTACTTCGAAGCCTGGTTCGAGTACAGCCTGAAGTCCGGGTCACTGTGGTTCACATGCCCGATCAGCTCGCCGATGGGCCTGCAGGATCAGGCAGCCAGGTTTGCCGACATTTACAGCGGCCCAGTGCTGGTCGGCGTGGATTGCTGGCGGTTCACAGCTCAGCTTGAGCTTCCGAAGCGCCCCCTCTACGACGAGGATTGGTTCACCGTTGCCCCGGAGTATCTCGAAAATGCCGACATCGTTGATATCGCCGTTAACAAGAACTGGCCACTGAACAAGTAACAAATCCTCGCAACCTGCCAGATCGCTACACCACTAAACCCGTCAAGAGAATCTCCGGCGAAGCCGGGGCTATTGAGCACGCCCGCACTTGCGGGCTTTTTTGTGCCCGGAGAAAACATGCGCTACAACACCGGAAACCCAGTTGAGCCGAGCGGTTCTAGCGACCCGCGCGACCTTCACGACAATACGGGCAACATAGATTTAGCCGCAAACGGTGAATCCCCAGCCTGGATTGATAGGCTGGGGCGTACCCGCAGATCCCTGGCCGGAATAGATCAGCAGTTCGATAGCTCCCAGGCTCTCCGAGATCTCGAATTCCAAAATTTTTTGTTGTCGTCAGGCTATCAAGTCATTGGTGATTATGGCCCTGGGATCACGATCACCTCGCTTAATCAGGTCCTGCGAAAGGATGGTGAGCTTTATCGCTTAACTTCGGCGGCAGAGATCCCATATATCACCACGGGCGAATGGCTGAGCGAGTCGATAAACTTCGTTTCCGTAGGTGATGCTGCGATTCGCCAGGAATTGTCTTCTCCTTCTGGCGGTGCTCTGGTTAGCGTTCAGCAAGATTATCCAGGGGCAGCAGAACGTAACTTGCTTGACAGCTATCGCGATGAAGTCTCTATCATGCAATTCGATGGAGCGGTAGGCAATGGGGCTGCGGACGACACTGCCGCATTCGTATTGGCTTCAAATACCGGGAAGTCTGTCAAGGTCACTGATGGTGACTGGAATGTTACCGTCACCAACCAGTTTCAGGCCGAAGCAATCAGGTCCTTGATGTCTCGACTCAGTGTTTCTGGTTCACTTGTTGTGAACTACGCTGAGGGTACTTTTGAGCACACGGCACCGCTTCTTTATCGTGTCGAAGGTGGTCAGAATGTAAAAATTCGAGGTGCAACCCCGATACCTGTCTCCATCACTGGCCAGGTTAGCGTTACTGGTTCAGCCGGCGCGTACAATGTAACCCTGTCGCTTAGCTCAATTGAGGGCGTTGCTGTAGGGCACTTCCTGCACACGGATACGACATTTGGCACTGGACACCATTACGCTCATCGCGGAACCTGGCCAATTATATCCGTTGATGCTTTGAACTCTCGAGTAGTTGTTAGAAATACTCACCGGAAAAGCGTATTCCCAGTTAACGCTATCACCTCCAGCGAGTCTGGTGTAGTCCGCACGAATCTGCACTTCAAGAACTGTGACGCACTTGTCGTTCCAGAGTCCACGCTAGGCGAAATTTCCGCTCTGGTTGCATCTGGTAACTCTGATGAATATTGGAGTAGCTCCAACGTTGTTGGCACAGAGAAAGGCACACACGGCGCGGTTATTGGTTCCCAGACAATTGCAAGCAACGGCAAGGTGGACAACGTCAACCCCATTGGCGTATCAGGTGGCCACGTTAGCGCAGGTAGATATTTCGGGGTCTACGGATTTGATCAGCAGGGTGTCGTTTGCGAATGCGGCGGTTCTTTCTGGGGTGATTTTGCGGCGTCGTGCAACAATAAGCGTAGGGGTTTCTATTTTTCCACTGGATCATCAGGTCGTCTCAAGCACATATCGACGGCAGGCAACTATCTTGATGGAACCATCACGGACTTAGGAGGGTCTTGTTACTCGTCAAGTAACAGTTATTCAGGCGGTAATGGTGGAGCCGCGATATCCGCAACACAGTCTGGAATGATTTCGTTCGATGACGGGATCATGGCAAACAACGTTGGTGGTGCCGCTAATATTGTTGAGAATGGTGTAGCCCAGTTTGTACGATCCCTCATTACTGATAACGGTAGCTCTGGTGTAATCGTTGCCTACAACTCAACCGCGTACTGTGATAACTCAAAAATATTTAACAGTAATGGCTACGGGATCGATGCTAACTTCAACAGTAGCGTTCGAGCAATTGGATGCACAGTGAACGGAAGCACGCTTTACGGTTTGCGCGCTACAGAGAACAGCTTCATCAATCATACTGGCGCGGATCTGACTGGAAATACCTTAGGCCCACTGACTTACCGTGCAGGTGGCCTTCTTCTCGACGGGTCGTCATATCGAGAAGGCGGCGCATTCAACGCTGAATATCGATCCATAGCGCTAGCCAGCGGAGCAGGAGTTCGGTTCATCACCACCAGCGGTGGCGATGATTTCCAGGTAGGTCACGACATAACTGGATCAGGGAGCTACACGCCAAAGTTTCATATGCGATCGAGTACAACCGGATTTTATTCGGAATCAGATAACGACACGCCTATAGGTCGCGCAACGAATCGCTGGTCCACTGGATATTTCGGGTCGGCCCCGATTGTTTCCTCTGATCGCTGGATGAAGGATGAGATAGCTCCGATACCTGATGACATTCTTGATGCCTGGGAGGATGTCGAATACTCGCGGTACAAGTTCAAGGCCGATATTGCAAGAAAGGCTGGAACAGACGAAGAGGCTCGATGGCACATAGGATTTATCGCTCAACAGATTGAGGAGGCCTTTGCTGCTCGAGGGCTGGACGCGTTTGAGTATGGTCTGCTTTGTCACGACACCTGGAAGGCTAAACCAGCAGAGCTGGACGAAGAGGGCAACGTGATTACCGCTGCCAGAGAGGCCGGCAGTTGCTACAGCGTTCGGTACGAAGAGGCTCTGGCGATGGAGGCGGCATTAATGCGCCGCAGATCTGACGAGCTTGAGCTCCGGATCAAAGCACTCGAATCCAAGTAGCCCGCCAAGCGCGGGCTTCATTTTGTCCAAGGAAATTACAATTTTCGCTAGGAGAGAACCCAATGCGGACATCGAAACGTGGCTTGAGCCTCATCAAGTCATTTGAAGGCCTGCGCCTGCAGGCCTATCAGGACTCAGTCGGAGTCTGGACCATCGGGTATGGCGCAACCCGGGGCGTGAAGGCGGGCATGTCGGTCACTAAGGAGCAGGCCGAACGCATGCTACTGAACGACGTGCAGCGCTTTGAGCCAGAAGTTCAGCGCCTGGTCACCGTGCCGCTGAGCCAGAACCAGTGGGACGCCCTGGTAAGCTTCACCTACAACCTTGGGTCGGCCAATCTTGAATCCTCAACGATCCGCCGACTGCTTAATGCTGGCAATTACGCAGCCGCTGCCGAACAGTTCCCGCGCTGGAACAAGGCCGGCGGACAGGTGCTGGCCGGCCTGGTACGTCGGCGCGCAGCTGAGCGGGATTTGTTCCTGGAGCCGGCGTGAACGGCTGGGTGCTTTGTGGCGTTGTGGCGCTGTTGCTGGCATCCCACTGGGCGGCTTACGAACATGGCCGATCGGTGGAGCTTGCCCAGGCCGGCCAGAGTTCAGCGCAGCGGGACAGCGGCGACCGGCTGGCCGAAGTAATTGGCGAGCGGGCGGCGCGCCAGGAAGAACAACGGAGCGCAGACGCGCAGCAAGAGGCGAGGGTAAAAGGGCATGAAGATAGAACGATTGCTGATGCTGGCGCTGCTGACGCCGATGCTGCTGGCCAGCGGTTGCGCGGTGACGCCACCCGCCTCGCTGCCGCCGTCAGTTGCCCCGGCACGGATTCCGCCGCTGTCGCCAGAGGCCAGGCAGCCACCCGCGCCGCTATGGTGCTCTCCGACCTGCTCGCACGGTCTGACAAACGAGCGGGAGATCTGGCGAAAGCTTATGACCGTGCCCGAATAGCCGGCCAGCAATGCGAGCGCGAGTATGGAGCGTTGACCCCCCATATTCAAAAATCACCAAAATATATTGGGAAGTGATTGTGTTTTCACCATTGTTGCGGCGTTTTTCAGTATTTCAACTAGGGGCGCTAGGCCATCTTTGGAAATGGTAACGACCAGTGCAATAAATGCCAGTGAGGATAGGAGGGTGCTGTTTTTTTCAAATGAATTGTTTATTCTTAGCTCAACTTCACTAGCGCTGCATTGCCAGCTCTCGCCGTTGTAATAAGTCATGTAAAAGTGAAGTTTATGTAGGCCGGGTGGTGCATCTTTCTTCAGCTTGAAGGTGTATTGATAGGGTGACTTTCCTCCAAGGTTCTGCTCTGAGATGATAACGGTCGTCTTGCTGTCGTTCTGGTCTAAATCCACAAAGGCGCTGCTTTCTTCCCAAACGTCACTTTCATAATCTCCATGGAACAGTGTCGTTCCTATTGGTGTAAGGTATGTTTTTTCGGCGCCCCATGTCATTTTTCCTGTGTTGTCAGGACGGGTGAGATTCCACTCTACGTAGGATTTTTCGAATTCATAGATGTCGCTTGATGGGTAATGAACTATTTTTAACCCGGTTGCTCTACCGTAGCCGGTTACATAGTGTTCAAGAATAAATTCCTCTCCCGGATTAAGAACGGTTTTGTCCGCTCTAATTGCAAGCATGTAGGATCCAGGTTTCTCACTATTCTCGTAGCGGAGTGCTTTAGTCAAATTCATCGTCCTGACAGTTAATAAATTTTACGTCTCACTTCATGCACTGCGATGCAGGCCAGGTGGGCTGGCAGTAGTAACGATACCTTTTCTAATCAAGTGAGGGTATTCCAAAGGAGGGGGCTCCAGTCTTTACTGTATGTGCATACAGTTAATTTTTCAGCGTATGGATCGAGAGTAACGCGAAGAGGTTGGTTAACGAATCGGAAGTTTTCGGTTCGGCAGAACGCCAGAGAGGGGGGAGGGGGCTGTCTAAAACTGCTCTGTATTTTATCGGTTTTACTGGGTCAAAGTCGCTGAAACTGGCCGAACTGTATTAGACAGGGGCGATGCACAGGCCGCATGTGGCGCGGCCT
>AZIG01007228.1_pt1 | contig 10334 bp, 8 predicted proteins | sample 359071 | NCBI WGS metagenome assembly AZIG01 (sample SAMN02429714, study PRJNA222667) | marine sediment metagenome | biome: Sediment sample; isolation source: enrichment culture of sample MGS-AQ(UA) from oil contaminated terminal site... | place: Jordan: Aqaba | collected 2011-05-15 | depth 18 m m | reverse complement strand
GAGCTTGCTCGCGATGCGCCGCGCGGGCGGCGCTCGATCTCATGGGCGCCCAAAAACTATCGCCAGGCACCTGGAAGCCATCCTGCAATTTCCTGACGATCACCTCGCCGCCATTACGCGAACTCACAAAAACCATCACAAATCGTCTAGTTCTCAGCTGGGTCCTACTTCCCCGCGAACCATTTCCTACGTTCACGCCAATCCCAAGGAATTATCCTACACACCGTGTCGACACCCGTCTGATTGTCCGGGGAAGGCCTGCTCTCTAGGCTGACCGGGTCGCTGTCGGTTCAGCGATCGGGTGTGGAAACCCGGCAGGTAATCGGAATGGCAGTTGTCATGGCAGCTGCGCGCGGGAGGCCGAATGGCCTGCCGGGGTTCCGATAGCCCGGCTTTCCACCCCGCGTGCAGCCGCCACCCTTCGCGTGGAAACGGATGGTGCCGGCCAACCTCTATCGGAGTTTGGCTATGAAAAAGATTGTCCCCGATCCCCCGCACTGGCGTTGAATCTTGCGCGATCCCTGTGGGAGCGGGCTTGCCCGCGAAAAGGCCGGTACAGCAAACAAAAAAGGCCGGCTCCCTATAGAGAGAGCCGGCCTTTGTGCGCGTTGCTGATGGTTGATTACTTACCCGCAGTCAGCGCGTTATAGCTGGTCATCAGGTTGCGATAATCCGGAATGTGGTTGGAGCAAAGTGCAGCCAGCCCTTCGACATCGTTGCGCCAGTCGCGGTGCAGCTCGCAGGCCACGCCGAACCAGGTCATCAGTTGGGCACCCGCCTGGCTCATGCGGTCATGCGCGGCATCACGGGTCATTTCATTGAAGGTGCCGGAAGCATCGGTCACCACGAACACGTCAAATTCTTCCTCCAAGGCCGACAGCGCCGGGAACGCCACGCAAACCTCGGTCACAACACCGGCAATGATCAGCTGCTTCTTGCCGGTCGCCTTCACCGCCTTGACGAAATCCTCGTTGTCCCAGGCGTTGATCTGGCCAGGGCGGGCAATGTACGGCGCATCCGGGAACAGGGCTTTCAGTTCCGGCACCAGCGGGCCATTGGGGCCTTGCTCGAAGCTAGTGGTGAGGATGGTCGGCAGGTTGAAGAACTTGGCCAGGTCAGCCAGCGCCAGCACGTTGTTCTTGAACTTGTCCGGCTCGATATCGCGCACCAGGGACAGCAGGCCAGCCTGGTGGTCCACCAGCAGTACGGCAGCGTCGTCTTTGTTCAGGCGGTTGTAGGTGAATTTGCTCATGGTCTGTGCTCCTAAGGGTTATGAACTTTTCAGCAATCCGGGGTGTTTCGCGTTGATGGGCACAGATTAAAATCATCACCTTTGCGGCGGTAGTTAGCAGAATCTGGCTTTAGCGTTCTGATTTAGGAACGATGGATTTGTAAGGGCTGTGCTGGCCTCTTCGCGGCTAAAGCCGCTCCTACAGGGACCGCGCAGGCCTCGGGCCTGTGGTGTCCTGTAGGAGCGGCTTTAGCCGCGAAGGGCCGGCAAAGGCAACCAAATACCCGGAGACCGATCATTGGAAGACCTCAACTCCCTCTACTACTTCACCCAGGTCGTCGAACATGGCGGCTTCGCACCGGCCGGGCGGGCGCTGGACATGCCCAAGTCAAAACTCAGCCGGCGAATCGCCGACCTTGAAGACCGTCTGGGCGTGCGGCTGCTGAACCGCACCAGCCGGCACTGCTCGCTGACCGAGATCGGCCAGGCCTACTACAACCGTTGCCTGGCCATGCGCGTGGAGGCCGAGGGCGCGGCGGAAATAATCGAGCGCAACCGCAGCGAACCGCGCGGCCTGGTGCGCATCAGTTGCCCGACCACCCTGCTCAACTCCTGGGTCGGGCCGATGCTGACCCGCTACATGCTCAAGTACCCGCAGGTGGAGCTGTTCATCGAAAGCACCAACCGCCGCGTCGACCTGCTGCATGAGGGCTTCGACATCGCCCTGCGGGTGCGCTTTCCGCCGCTGGAGAACACCGACATGGTGATGAAGGTGCTGAGTAACAGCACCCAGTGCCTGGTTGGCCAACCTCAATACCTGGCGCAACTGCCCAAAGGGTTTGACCCACAGTTGCTGGGCACGCTACCCAGCGTGCATTGGGGCAGTGCCCAGCGCGAGTACCAGTGGGAACTGTTCCAGGGTGAGGACAACAGCCGCCGTATTGTCATCCCGCATACACCACGCATGGTGACTGACGACCTGTTTGCCCTGCGCCATTTCGTGGTGGCCGGAGTGGGGATCGCCCACTTGCCGCGGGTGGCGGTGCGTGAGGATCTGGCGGCGGGACGTCTGGTTGAGCTGATTCCGGACTGGCACCCGCGCTGCGGTATCGTGCATGCAATCTTCCCATCGCGGCGAGGGTTGCTGCCGTCGGTGCGGGCACTGATCGACCATCTGGCTGAGGAATTTGCCATCAGCGACATGGCTTGAGGTCCCGACTGGCTGACCCGGCCTATTCGCGGGCATGCCCGCTCCCACAGGTATTGCACAAGGCTCGGGGCCGGTGGTGGCCCTGTAGGAGCGGCTTTAGCCGCGAAAGGGCCGGTACAGGTAATGCAAATCCCCACCCAGCACACCCTTACAAGACCTTGGGTCTACTCTTCTTCCACACTCCCGGATCATCCCCCGGAGCCCCTCATGATCCGCGCCACTCACGGACCAGGCCGCGCCCTGCTCGCCACCCTCGCCCTGTGCCCGGCGCTCAGCCAGGCCGATGAACCCGGCTGGTCGCTGCTCAGCCGCAATTACTTCCTGCACAGCGACTTCCGCTCACCTTCGGCCAGCGGCCAGAGCTACCGCCAGGAATGGGCCCAAGGGTTCATCGGCGAGGTCCGCTCCGGCTTCACCGAAGGCACTGTCGGCGTCGGCATCGATGCCCATGGCTTTCTTGGCCTCAAGCTCGACGGCGGCCGCGGCCATGCCGGCACCGGCCTGCTGCCACGCAACAGCGATGGCCGCGCCGAATCCGAGTACTCCAGCGCCGGGGCCGCGCTCAAACTGCACCTGGGCAACACCCGGCTGCGCTATGGCGAGATGATGGTGGAAACCCCGGTGTTCGACACCGGTGACAAACGCCTGCACCCGGAATACGCCACCGGCTGGCTGGTGGAAAACACCGACCTGCCCGACTGGCGCCTGCAGGCCGGGCGTTTCACTGCCTTCAACAACCAGGACAACAGTTCCACCCACGACGACTTCAGCGGCTACGGCGCCAGCACCCACAACCGGGCCATCAGCCTGGCCGGTGCCACCTTCGCGCCCAACGGGCCGTTCGGCGCCGCACTGTATGCCGGGCAGCTGGAAAACACCTGGCGCCAGGCCTACCTCAACCTGAACCTGGCGGAGGGCAACTGGCGCCTGGACGGCAACCTGTACAAAACCCGCGACACCGGCAACGCCAGCGCAGGGGTGATCGACACCCTCGCCTACAGCCTGCTGGCCAGGTACAGCTTCGGCGCCCAGGCGCTGAGCCTGGCCTACCAGAAGGTCGAGGGCGACACCCCGTTCGACTTCGTCGGCGGCGACTCCATCTACCTGGCCAACGCGATCAAGTACGCCGACTTCAACGGCCCGGGCGAGCACTCGTGGCAACTGCGCTACGACCTGGACTTCGCCACCCTTGGCGTACCTGGCCTGAGCCTGATGGGCCGCTATGTCAGCGGCCGCGGCATAGACGGCAGCCATGCGCCTACGGGCGGCGCCTATGTGAACCAGTACGGTGACGACGGCAAGCACTGGGAGCGCGACATCGACCTGAAATACGTGGTGCAGTCGGGGGCTGCCAAGGACCTGAGCCTGTCGTTCTCCCACGTCAGCCACCGCGCCAACCAGGCCCAGGCGGGCGGTGATATCGACCGCATCTACCTGATCATCGAATACCCACTCAAAGGCAGCTTCTGACATGAGTACATCCCCTTCAGGTGCCTGGAGCCCGTTGCGTAACACCACCTTCCGCATGCTGTGGATCGCCACCATCGCCTCCAACATCGGCACCTGGATGCACGAGGTGGGCGCCGGCTGGCTGATGACCACGCTGTCGGCCAGCCCGCTGCACGTGGCGTTGATCCAGGTAGCCGGCTCGCTGCCGATGTTCTTCCTGGCCCTGCCGGCCGGCGCAGCGGCGGACATCGTCGACAAACGCCGCTACCTGTTGCTGGTGCAACTGTGGATGTCTTGCGTAGCGGTTGTGCTGGCGGCCTTGACCTTGCTCGGGATGATGAACGTCACCTTGTTGCTGGTGCTGACCCTGGCACTGGGCATTGGTACAGCGCTGATGATGCCAGCGTGGAGCGCACTGACACCAGAACTGGTGGGCAAGGAGGACCTGGCCAACGCGGTGGCGCTTTCCAGTGTCGGCATCAACGTGTCACGGGCCATCGGCCCGGCACTGGCGGGGGTGGTGGTGAGCATGGTCGGCCCGTGGCTGACCTTCGCCCTGAATGCCATCTCGTTCGCGGGTGTGATTCTGGTGCTGTTCCTGTGGAAGCGCGAGGTGAAGGAACCACTGCTGCCGGCCGAGCGCTTCGTTGGCGCCATGCGCACCGGGTTGCGCTTTGCCCGCAGTGCCAAGCCGTTGCAGGCCGTGATGCTACGCGCGTTGGCGTTCTTTTTCTGCGCCAGCGCCGGCACTTCACTGCTGCCGCTGATCGTGCGTGGCGAGATGCGCGGCACCGCAGCGGACTTCGGCCTGCTGCTGGCGGCCATCGGTATTGGCGCAGTGGCGGGTGCCACCTTGCTGCCGCGCCTGCGTGAGCGCATCAGCCGGGACCGCCTGGTGTTTCTGGCCAGCCTGCTGTATGCCCTGTTCCTGCTGGCCCTGGCGCTGGTGCGCAACTTCTATGTGCTGCTGCCAGCGATGCTGCTCAGCGGCGCGGCGTGGATCGCGGTGCTGTCCAACCTGCAAGTGGCTGCGCAGACTTCGGTGCCAGCCTGGGTAAGGGCGCGGGCTTTGTCGGTATACATTCTGATCTTCTTCGGTGCCATGGCCTGTGGCGGCCTGTTGTGGGGCACGCTGGCCAGCCATGCAACGATCACCTTCAGCCTGCTGCTGGCCGCAGGCGGCCTGGCGCTGGGTACCTTGCTGACCTGCAAGGTGACGCTGCCGGAAACCGAGGCAGAAGAGCTGACGCCGTCGCTGCATTGGCCGGTGCCGGTGCTGAGCGATGACATGGACAAGGAAGTCGGACCGGTGATGGTCACCGTCGAGTACCACATCGCCCCCACCAAGGCCGAGGCCTTCCAGCAGGCGGCGCGAGAGCTGGAAGCGATGCGCAAGCGCAATGGCGCATTGTCGTGGGGTCTGATGCGGGACAGTGCTGATCCTGCGTTGTGGCTGGAGTTTTTCTTCGAGGAATCGTGGCTGGAGCATCTGCGGCATCACCATCGGGTGACCCGTGGTGAGCTGAAGATCGAGGCGCGGGTCAGGATGCTGCAGACCAATGGGATTGAAGTGCGAATTCGGCATTTGTTGGCTGGCGGGGAGCATAAGGCTCACCATTGATGCTGGCCTTGGCGGCCCTTTCGCGGGTAAACCCGCTCCTACAGGGACCGCGCAGCCCCTGCGGGCGCGGGCTGGCCCGCGGAAAGACCGCAAAGACCCTGTATTCCCGCGAAAGGGCAGCAAAGGCCCCGTAGAAGCGGGTTCACCCGCGAAAGGGCCGGCACTGAAGACACAAAAAAGGGGCCAGTTATTGGCCCCCGTTCTTCAAATCAGCTCACCTTAGAAAGCGAAGCACGAACAGCCCAGCGCCCCCCAGAAGCCCTGGAAGTCATTGACCGGAACACTCGATTTGCGCGCCTTGTCATGGCTGTGGGCATGCACCCCGCACGGCCCCGAGCACTGGTGCACAGCGGCTGCCAACGATGGCGTACCGACACGCCAGTGCCCAGGTACCTTGGTCACCGGCGACCACTCCGGCAGCACCGGCACCTGCGGCGGGCCAAGCTTGTCGAACTCGCCAGCACCGTACACCACCTTGCCATCAACGATGGTCAGCACCGACTCGATGCCCTTGATCGCTTCTTCATCGACACTGAAGAAGTCCAGCGACAATGCTGCCAGGTCAGCCAGCTGGCCCACCTTGATCTGGCCTTTCTTGCCTTGCTCGCTGGAAAACCAGGCGCTGCCCTGGGTGAACAGTTGCAGCGCGGTGTCACGGCTCAAGCCTTCCGGGTACAGCTCCATGCCACCGACCGTCTTGCCGCTGACCAGCCAGTACAGTGAGGTCCACGGGTTGTAGCTGGACACGCGAGTGGCGTCGGTACCCGCGCCCACCGGCACGCCCATTTCAAGCATGCGCTTGATCGGCGGGGTCTGCTCGGCGGCCTTGGCGCCGTAGCGGTCGACGAAGTACTCACCCTGGAAGGCCATGCGGTCCTGGATGGCGATACCGCCGCCCAGCGCACGCACGCGTTCGATGTTCTGCGGGGTGATGGTCTCGGCATGATCGAAGAACCAGGGCAGGCCGTTAAATGGAATGTCGCGGTTGACCTTCTCGAACACGTCGAGCATACGCGTGATCGATTCGTTGTAGGTGGCGTGCAGGCGGAACGGCCAGCGCTGCTCGACCAGGTGGCGCACCACCGGCTCCAGCTCTTCTTCCATGGTCTGCGGCAAGTCCGGGCGCGGCTCAAGGAAGTCCTCGAAGTCGGCGGCGGAGAATACCAGCATCTCACCGGCGCCGTTGTGGCGCAGGAAGTCGGTGCCACTGTGCAGCTTGACGCTGGCCGTCCACTTCTTGAAGTCGTCCAGCTCTTCCTTGGGCTTCTGGGTGAACAGGTTGTAGGCGATGCGCACGGTCAGCTGGTTATTGTCGGCCAGTTCCTGGATAACCGAGTAGTCATCGGGGAAGTTCTGGTAGCCGCCGCCAGCATCGATGGCGCTGGTCAGGCCCAGGCGGTTCAGCTCACGCATGAACTGGCGGGTGGAGTTGACCTGGTACTCCAGCGGCAGTTTCGGCCCCTTGGCCAGCGTTGCGTACAGGATCATCGCGTTCGGGCGGGCGATCAGCATGCCGGTCGGGTTGCCGAACTTGTCGCGCTGGATCTCACCACCCGGCGGGTTCGGTGTGTCCTTGGTGTAGCCAACGGCCTTGAGTGCGGCGCGGTTGAGCAACGCGCGGTCGTACAGGTGCAGCAGGAACACCGGGGTGTCGGGTGCGGCCTGGTTGATTTCTTCAAGGGTGGGCATGCGCTTTTCGGCGAACTGGAACTCGTTCCAGCCACCGACCACGCGCACCCACTGCGGGGTAGGCGTGCGCGCAGCCTGGTCCTTGAGCATGCGCAGGGCATCGGCCACAGACGGCACCCCTTCCCAACGCAGCTCGAGGTTGTAGTTCAGACCGCCACGGATCAGGTGCAGGTGCGAGTCATTGAGGCCCGGGATCACCGTGCGTTGCTTGAGGTCAATGATCTGCGTGGCGGCGCCCTTGTGGGCCATGGCCTCGGCGTCGCTGCCCACGGCGATGAAACGGCCGTCCTTGATGGCGACCGCAGTCGCGGTGGGCTTTTCGCGGTCAACGGTGTGCAGTTTGCCGTTGAACAGAATCAGGTCGGCGGTCATGGAACCTCCTTGCGTGGATGCGTGAGCGAAACCGGCTTGGCCGGTAAAAGGCAATGCGGACCAGAGTGCGCCGGCGGCACCGAGCACAGAGCTGGTGGCGAGGAACTGGCGACGGGTCTTGTCGTTGCGATCCTGGGACATGGGCTCCTCCGACTAGGGGCCGGCAGGGGTACTGCGAAGCATGCCGGTTGATGCAAGGCCTGGGCTTGAATGGATGTGCGGTGGGTTGAAGAAGGTTAGTCCTGGTCAAGCTTTTTGCTGCCTGGGCCGGCCTCTTCGCGGGTAAACCCGCTCCTACCACGTCTGCAGGAGCGGGCTCACCCGCGAATGTTTCCCACAATTACCGCTGAAGGAACGCCAGCAGGTCCTCATTCAGTTGCTGTGCATGAGTCACTGCAAACCCGTGCGGCGCCCCGGCATACACCTTCAGCTCGGCGCCGCGAATCAGCTCCGCCGCCTGCTTGCCAGTGGTCTCGAACGGCACGATCTGGTCGTCATCGCCATGGATCACCAACGTCGGCACATCGACCTTGGCCATGTCCGGACGGAAGTCGGTCTCCGAGAAGGCCGTGACACAATCCAGGGTGCCCTTGATCGACGCCATCAGCGCAATGTTCAGGGTCTGCGTCTGCACACCCTGGGACACCTGCTGCCCATGGTTCAGGCCGTAGAACGGCGTGGCGAAATCGGCGATGAACTGCGCGCGGTCTGCACGCAGGCCGGCCTGGATGCCCTCGAACACCGACAGGTCGACACCGTCAGGATTATCGTCACGCTTGCCGAACACTGGCGTCACCGCGCCCAGCAACACCAGCCCGGCCACCCGCTCGCTGCCGTGGCGGGCGATGTAGCGGCTGACATCACCGCCCCCCATCGAGAAGCCCACCAGGGTGACGTCGCGCAGGTCGAGGTGTTCGATCAGCTGGGCAATGTCATCTGCGAAGGTGTCGTAGTCGTAACCGCTCCACGGCTCGCTCGAGCGCCCGAAACCCCGGCGGTCGAAGGCGATGGCGCGGTAACCGCGGCTGGCCAGGAACTCCATCTGCGAATCCCACATGTCGGCGTCCAGCGGCCAGCCGTGGCTGAACAGCACAGGCTTGCCGCTGCCCCAGTCCTTGAAGTAGATCGAAGTGCCATCGCGGGTAACGAACGTGCTCATAGCGGTATCTCCTTGAAAGTTTCCAGGTGAAGGCGTCGGCTCAGCCGCGCAGCCAGTTGGCGCAGCGGCGGGTTACCCAAGGCATGATGTAGAACACCACGGGCAGGATGACGAACAGGTTGACGATCAGGTTGCCGGTAATCACGCCGCCCAGCTGCGGGAAGCGCGCAAACAGCGGCGCCAGCAGTTGCGGGATGACCATGGTCATCGGGCAGATCACCAGGTAGGTCAGCAGTGCCTGCTTCCAACGCGGCGGTTGCGCTGCCGGGGTGCCCGGCGAGCCATCAAGCACCTTGTGTTGCAGGCATACGGTCACCACTTCGCGGTTGTCATGGAGTGCGGTGTTCATCGGCGTTCCTTGGGATGAGCTTGCCCGCATTCACTGTGCAACGGCGAACGGGCGGAGGATTGGATGGGTGTGCTGCCCTGCGCGGGCACCGACTCACGGCGCCCGAGGCGGGTCGGCTTACTTGCCAGCGTTGAAAGCGTTGTAGCTGGTCATCAGGTTGCGGTAGTCCGGGATATGGTTGGAGCACAGCGCGGCCAGGCCTTCGATGTCGTTGCGCCAGTCGCGGTGCAGCTCACAGGCCACGCCGAACCAGGTCATCAGTTGCGCACCTGCCTGGCTCATGCGGTCGTGGGCGGCGTCGCGGGTCATGGCGTTGAAGGTACCGGAGGCATCAGTGACCACGAACACGTCGAACTCTTCTTCCAGGGCCGACAGGGCCGGGAAAGCTACGCACACTTCAGTCACAACGCCGGCGATGATCAGTTGCTTCTTGCCAGTGGCCTTCACTGCCTTGACGAAGTCTTCGTTGTCCCAGGCGTTGATCTGGCCAGGGCGGGCAATGTACGGGGCGTCCGGGAACAGGGCTTTCAGCTCTGGCACCAGTGGGCCGTTGGGGCCTTGCTCGAAGCTGGTGGTAAGAATGGTCGGCAGGTTGAAGAACTTGGCCAGGTCGGCCAGGGCCAGCACGTTGTTCTTGAACGCATCCGGCTCGATGTCGCGCACCAGCGACAACAGGCCAGCCTGGTGATCGACCAGCAGCACAGCGGCGTCGTCTTTGTTCAGGCGGTTGTATTTGAAGTTGGTCATGGTCGTTGCTCCTAAGGTTTTGATGTTCAGTCAGCTGGGTGTTTCGCGTTGATGGGAGAAGATTAAAACCATCACCTTTGGAGCGGTAGATAGTGGTTTTTGGCTTTAGCGTTCTGTTCTAGGAACGATGAAGAACGTAATGGGTTGACTGGCCGAATTCCACACGCTGACCAACTGCGTGCTGTAACGGATCGACAAGGAGCAGATGAAGAGTTGTTTGCAGCAGCGTGAAGAGCTGCCGACGGCGTGAGCAAGTTGCAGCGGTTCGGCGACAGAGCCGGGAGTCGTTGTCGCTGCAGAAGCCGGCTTCAATCAAGATGGGCGGCTTCCATGGTTGGTCGCACACGTGAGCCTGTGCTGGCTTCTTCGCGGGTAAACCCGCTCACATGTTCACCACAGACCTCTCAGGCGCTAAACAGGCGCAACTGTCTTGCTCAAAATTTGAACAACCTGCGCGGTCGCCTGTAGGAGCGGGTTTACCCGCGAAGACGGTAGCGGCGGCAACGG
>AZIG01007339.1_pt1 | contig 10349 bp, 9 predicted proteins | sample 359071 | NCBI WGS metagenome assembly AZIG01 (sample SAMN02429714, study PRJNA222667) | marine sediment metagenome | biome: Sediment sample; isolation source: enrichment culture of sample MGS-AQ(UA) from oil contaminated terminal site... | place: Jordan: Aqaba | collected 2011-05-15 | depth 18 m m | reverse complement strand
AAGCCGACTGCGCCTATTACGCCGCGCTGCGCGCTACCGATCTGGACCGCCAGCACCTGCAGAGCGCCTTTGACGCCCTGCAGGCCTGCTACGCCCGCGAGGGCAAGGCGTCACGCGCCGAGGAAGGCGCCGCCGACGCGCGCTTTCACCTGGCAATTGCCGAAGCCAGCCACAACCTGGTGCTGCTGCACACCATTCGCGGCCTGTTCGACCTGCTCAAACGCAATGTGGTAACCAATATCGGCGGCATGTATGCGCTGCGCAGCGAAACCCGGCGGATGCTGGTCGCGCAGCATCAGGCGCTGTTCGACGCCATCATGCAGGGCCGCGCCGACGATGCCAGACGCATCGCCAGCGAGCACATCAGCTACGTGCAGGACGTGCTGGAAGAGCGGGAGGAGGAAAGCAGACGGCTGGCCCGCGCGCAGAGACGCGAGCGGCCGATCAGTCGCTGAGCCAGTCAGCGAACACCTCGCTGTTGTGCTCACCCAGCAGCGGCGGCGGGCGCCGGTAGTCAACCGGCGTGCGCGACAGTCTGATCGGGTTGGCGACCAGGTCCACCTCACCGGCCAGCGGGTGGGCCATGCGAATGCGCGTACCCCGCGCCTGCACCTGCGGATCGGCAAACACCTGCGCCAGATCATTGATCGGCCCGCAGGGCACACCCGCCTGCTCCAGCGCCGCAATCCATTCGGCGGTGGTGCGAAATACCGTCACCTGGCGGATCAACGGAATCAGCTCGGCGCGGTTGGCAACCCGAGCAGCGTTGCTGACAAAGCGCGGATCAGTCGCCCACTCCGGGTGCCCCGCCACCTCGCAGAACTTGCGGAACTGGCCGTCGTTACCCACCGTCAGGATGAAGTCACCATCGGCGGTCGGAAAATCCTGATACGGGACGATGTTCGGATGAGCGTTGCCCAGCCGCCTGGGCGGCACGCCCGTGGTGAGATAGTTCAGCGCCTGGTTACCGAGGCAGGCAATCTGCACATCCAGCAGCGCCAGATCGATGTACTGGCCCTGACCGCTGCGCTCGCGCTCAGCCAGTGCGGCGAGAATGGCATTGCTGGCGTAGAGCCCGGTGAGAATATCGGTCAGCGCCACGCCGACCTTGACCGGCCCGGCACCATCCTCCCCGTCTGCCTTGCCGGTGATGCTCATCAGGCCACCCATGGCCTGAATCATGAAGTCATAGCCTGCGCGTTTGGCATACGGCCCCTGCTGGCCGAAGCCGGTCACCGAGCAGTAGATAAGGCGCGGATTGAGCGCCTGCAGGCTCTGGTAATCCAGCCCATAGGCCGCCAGCCCGCCAACCTTGAAGTTCTCGATCAGCACATCTGCGCGCTGCACCAGCTCACGCACCCGCTGCTGCCCCTCGGGCTGGGTAAAGTCGATGGTAATCGAGCGCTTGTTGCGGTTGGCCGACAGAAAGTACGCCGCCTCGGAGGTATCGCGACCATCGGCATCACGCAGATACGGCGGCCCCCAGGCACGGGTGTCATCACCCGCCCCCGGCCGTTCGACCTTGACCACATCCGCCCCCAGATCAGCCAGCATCTGCCCGGCCCATGGGCCAGCCAGCACGCGGGACAGGTCGAGGACGCGCAAACCGGATAATGCACTCATGTCTTTAGCTCCAAGCTTCAAGCGGCAAGCTTCAAGCCACAAGCTGGCCGTGCGGGATACGAAGATAAGGGTACTAGCGGTACGCCAATGCAGCGTGAGGAGAACGCGACAAGCCGAACCAACTCAGAACGGCTTGTCGCTTGCAGCTGCCTGCCCGCCTTCAGAAGAAGGCTTGCAGGCCAGTCTGCGCACGGCCGAGGATCAGCGCGTGTACGTCGTGGGTACCTTCATAGGTGTTAACCACTTCCAGGTTGACCACGTGACGGATCACACCGTATTCGTCGGAGATACCGTTGCCACCCAGCATGTCGCGGGCAACGCGGGCGATGTCCAGCGACTTGCCGCAGGAGTTGCGCTTCATGATCGAGGTGATTTCCACCGCAGCAGTACCTTCGTCCTTCATGCGGCCCAGACGCAGGCAGCCTTGCAGAGCCAGGGTGATTTCGGTCTGCATGTCAGCCAGCTTCTTCTGTACCAGCTGAGTCTGCGCCAGCGGACGACCAAACTGCAGACGGTCCAGGGTGTACTGACGGGCGGTGTGCCAGCAGAACTCGGCGGCACCCAGCGCGCCCCAGGAGATACCGTAACGGGCGGAGTTCAGGCAGGTGAACGGACCTTTCAGACCGGTCACGTGCGGCAGCATGTTTTCTTCCGGAACGAACACGTCTTCCATCACGATCTCACCAGTGATGGAGGTACGCAGGCCAACCTTGCCCTTGATCGCCGGCGCGCTCAGACCTTTCCAGCCTTTCTCCAGAATGAAGCCACGGATGACGTCGTCGTCGGTTTTTGCCCAGACCACGAACACGTCAGCAATGGGGCTGTTGGTGATCCACATCTTGGCACCCTTGAGCAGGTAACCGCCCTCGGTCTTGCGTGCACGGGTGACCATGGAGCCCGGATCGGAGCCATGGTTCGGCTCGGTCAGACCAAAGCAGCCGATGAACTCACCACTGGCCAGCTTGGGCAGATACTTCTGCTTCTGCTCTTCACTGCCAAATTCGTTGATCGGCACCATCACCAGCGAGGACTGCACACTCATCATCGAACGGTAACCGGAATCAACGCGCTCGACTTCACGGGCGATAAGACCGTAGCAGACATAGTTCAAGCCGCTTCCGCCGTACTCGGTCGGAATGGTTGCACCCAGCAGGCCCAGCTCGCCCATTTCGCGGAAGATTTCCACGTCGGTCTGCTCGTTACGGAACGAGTTCAGCACCCGCGGCATGAGTTTGTCCTGGCAGTACTGGCGTGCACTGTCACGCACCATGCGCTCTTCTTCAGTCAGTTGCTGATCCAGCAGCAGCGGATCTTCCCAGTTGAAACTTGCCTTGGATGCGGCCATGAGCTCTCCGATATTCGTTTTACGGGTGATGGGGTTCCACTGGGGAACCATAATGTGTCAGTGACTCTACGCACAGAGAAACCAGCAAACAAGCGTCTTTTATGCAGACACCTGTGCTAAATTGGAACTCCGAACAATTGCATAGCGACAAGCTGCAAGCAACCCCGGCTCAGCGCACGGACAGCTTGCCGCTTGATACTTATAGCTTATCGCTGCTCCGAAGGAGCCCGCCCCATGCGCCGCAAGATCCCTCCGACCCAGGCCCTGATCTGCTTCGAGTCGTCCGCTCGCCATGAGAGCTTCACCAAGGCTGCCGAGGAACTCTCGCTGACCCAGAGCGCGGTGTGTCGCCAGATCGCCAACCTCGAAGCATTCCTTGATATTCAACTGTTTCGCCGTACCCGCCGCGGTGTGAAACTGACTGACGCCGGACAGATATACAGCCGTCGAATCGCCAGCCGGCTGGATGCTGTCGAGCGCGACACCCTGTCGGTGATGGGTAATCAGGGCACCGCCACCCTGGAGTTGGCCCTGGTCCCCACCTTCGGTACCCAGTGGCTGCTGCCGCGGCTCAGTCACTTCCTGCGCCAGCATCCGCAGATCACCGTCAATATGACCAACCGTACGCGGCCGTTCCTGTTCGCCGATACCGAATTCGATGCCGCCATCTATTTCGGTGATGGCGACTGGTCCGGTACGCAAACCCACTACCTGATGCCCGAAGCGCCGATTCCGGTGTGCAGCCCGGAGCTGATCGCCCCTGCGCGCGAGCTGACGCCCGAGGACATCGCCCAACTGCCACTGCTGCAGCAGACCACCCGCCCCTATGCCTGGCGCCAGTGGTTCGCCGCCGCTGACATGCGCGTCGAACACGACCTCAACGGTACCCGGCTGGAACTGTTCTCGATGCTCGCGCAAGCCGCGATGCACGGCATGGGCATCGCGCTGATCCCGCCATTTCTGATCCGCCAGGAACTGGCAGACGGCCGCCTGATCAGCCCCTGCCCACGCAGCTTCGAGACCGACAACGGTTACTACCTGGTGATCCCCGAGCGCAAGGCCGAATCGGCTGCGCTGCTGGCGTTCCGCGACTGGATTCTGCAGCAGGCGCGCGCCTGGGTTAAGGAGGCGGCAAGCTTCAAGATGTAAGTTGTTAGCGGCAAGCTGCAAGCTGCAAGCAGAACCGGATGGGCGGCGGCGTCCTGAGAGTGTCCGTAGCGTCGAGCAGCTACCTCCGCCTGAATACCCCCGCGCGATGGAGCCCCGCACGGGTTTTGCTTGCAGCTTGAAGCTTGCAGCTCAAAAAAAAAAGGGGCCCGAAGGCCCCTGAAGCACACATGAACTAGTTACCGCGATTACTGGCGAATACCTTCGACAGTAATGATCAGGTCGACGGTTTCAGACGCCGGCCCGAGGTTGTACGTGATACCGAAATCGGCCAGCTTCAGCGTCGTGGTCGCATCAAAGCCGGCGCGGTAGCCACCCCATGGGTCGTCACCTTCGCCGATGAAGCGCGCGTCCAGCACCACCGGTTTGGTGACACCGTTCAGGGTCAGATCGCCGGTTACCTTGGCGGTATCTTCGCCAGTCATCTCGATGGCAGTGGAAGCAAAGGTGGCAGTGCCGTGTTCTTCGACATTGAGGAAGTCGGCGCTGCGGATATGCTTGTCACGCTCGGCGTGGTTGGTGTCGACGCTGGCGGTGTTCAGGGTGACGTTGACGCTGCTGGCCTCAGGCTTGGCAGCGTCCCAGCTGAAGGTGCCGTCGAAGTCGTTGAAGCGGCCGTAGATCCAGCTGTAGCCCAGGTGGCTGATCTTGAAGTTGACCGAGGCGTGCTGCCCCTGCTTGTCGATCTGGTAGTCCGCGGCCTGCGCCAGGCCACCTGCCATCATCAAACCACCGAGGGTGGCTGCAACCATCAGTTTCTTCATTTGCCATTCTCCGTCGAGTTGCGCAGCCGCATGCCGAGCATGCGCCGCAGAGTATTATCCTTGTCGATCAGGTGATGCTTGAGCGCGCCCAGCGCATGCAGCCCGGCGAGCCCCAGCAACCCGAGCGCCAGCCAGTAGTGCACGGCACCCGCCCGATCGGCCTGCTCCGGCAAGCCGCTGATCAGCGCCGGCACGTCGAACCAGCCAAACAGGCTAACGCCGCTACCCTTGGCGGTCGAAATCAGATAGCCGCTGATCACAATGATCAGCATAGCGGCGTACATCAGCCACTGCGCAGTGCCTGCTGCCATTCGCTCGACGCGCGAGTGAGTGGGCAACGCTGCCGGCGCCGGAGACAACCAGCGCCAAAGCAGACGAACCAGCAACAGAGCCGCAAACACCAGCCCTACGCTTTTGTGCCAGAACGGCGCACTGGTATACCAGGGGCTGTAATAGTTGAGGCTGGTCATCCACAGACCGACAGCTGCAAGCCCTGGGACCATCACCGCCATGACCCAGTGCAGGCTCATTGCCAGCCAGCCGAATCTGTCCTTGCTGTTACGCCACTGCATAGTCACCTCACCTGCGATGGGCGAGATAATCCCATCGGCTGAATAAGATAAAAAGCGCAAAAATTGGTTCCCACCAAACAGGTTTCTCGATATTTCAGCCTGGCAGTATGCTTTGTTGAGGGCACCGAAAGACGCATCCCTGAAAGGATCACTCAGGGAGGACGCTTTTCGATGTTTTTGTGATGGGCCAACGTGAAGAAGAACACAATCAGTTGGACGTTTTCGACATCGCGCGGCAGCTAAATCCGCCTTTCGCCTTCACGGCGAGCCAAGGGGGGCTGCTTGCCCAGCCCCCCTTGGCGATCCCCCCGGGCACCCGGCTACGCGGCCCTTCGGGTTCGCTGCGTTGCTCGGCTTGGCGGGGATCGGCAGAACTCGGCTCTGCGAGCCTCAAACAGACTGCCGCTCTTTTTCCCGCCAACCCTCCGCTACTCGCCCGCGTAAACGGGACGAACCACAGTGCACACTCCACCATCCGAGCAGGCGGATAAACGCAGTAGTCTAAGATCCTATCTATCTTCCCCGAACGGAAGCGCCAAACCACAAAAAAACCTCCCGAAGGAGGTTCTTTCAATGCTGACGTCGCAGATCAGAAAAACAGTCGCTTGAGCTCCTGCCCCGGATTGGCCGCGCGCATAAAGGCCTCACCAACCAGAAAGCCGTAGACCTCATGTGCGAGCATCAGCTCCACATCGGTGCGATGCAGGATGCCACTTTCGGTGACCAGCGTCTTGTTGCGTGGAATCTGCGGGATCAGCTCCAGAGTGGTGTCGAGCGTCACCTCGAAGGTATGCAGGTTACGGTTGTTGATGCCGATCAGCGGGGTATCCAGCTTGAGGCCGCGCTCCAGTTCGGCGGCATCGTGCACCTCGACCAGCACATCCAGACCGTACTGCCTTGCGGTCGCTGCCAGCTCGCCCATCTGCACGTCGTCCAGACAGGCAGCGATCAGCAGCACACAGTCGGCACCCAGCGCACGGGCTTCGACGATCTGATACGGATCGACCATAAAGTCCTTGCGGATCACCGGCAGCGAACAGGCGGCACGGGCCTGCTGCAGGTAATCGTCATGGCCCTGGAAGAAGTCGACATCGGTCAGCACCGACAGGCAGACCGCACCACCTGCTTCGTAGCTGGCAGCGATCTCGGCGGGCTGGAAATCCTCGCGCAGCACGCCCTTGCTCGGTGACGCTTTCTTGATCTCGGCAATCACGCCCGGACGCTGCGCCGCAGCGGCGTCCTGAATGGCCTTGGCAAAGCCTCGGGCAGGCGAGGCTGCAGCAGCCAGCTGCTCCAGCTCGGCCAGGCTACGCTGCTGAAGACGCTCTGCCACTTCCTCGTGCTTGCGCGCGACGATGTTCTGCAAGATGGTCGGCACGCTCATTGTGCTGCTTCCTCTCGGAATACTTCGGTGAAGGCGATAAGTTCGTTGAGTTTTTCCCGCGCCAGACCTGAATAAAGCGCATCGGAGGCGAGCTTTACGCCTTCGAGCAGACTGGTCGCATGATCTGCCGCGTACAGCGCCGCACCGGCATTGAGAATGATGATATCGGCCGCTTTTTCACCGGCCTCGGTTTCGCGCTTGCCGAGCGCATCGCGGATCAGCTTGAGCGAGCCCGCCGCGTCATCGACCGTCAGACCGATCAGCGAGCGGCTCTTGATGCCGAGTTCTTCCGGGCTGACGTCGTACTCGCGGATTTCACCGTCTTTCAGCTCGGCGATATGACTGGTCGCCGCCAGACTCAGCTCGTCCAGCCCATCCTTGGAGTGCACCACCAGCACGTGCTCGCTGCCGAGGCGCTTGAGCACCTCGGCAATCGGCCGGCACAACGCCTGGGTAAATACACCGATGACCTGATGCTTGACCCCGGCAGGATTGGTCATCGGGCCGAGCATGTTGAAGATGGTGCGCATGCCCAGTTCGCGGCGCGGGCCGATGGCATGCTTCATCGCGCCGTGATGGGCTGGCGCAAACATGAAGCCGACACCGACGCTTTCGACACAGCGCGCAACCTGCTCGGGCGTCAGATTGAGGTTCACGCCTGCCGCCTCCAGCAGGTCGGCGCTGCCGCTCTTGCCGGATACCGCACGGTTACCGTGCTTGGCGACCTTGCCGCCAGCAGCGGCTACCACCAGCGCGGCGGCGGTCGACACGTTGAAGATGTTGGCGCCGTCACCGCCGGTGCCGCAGGTGTCGACCAGGCGCTCGGCGTTGATCTTCACCCCGGAGGCCAGCTCGCGCATGACCTTGGCTGCGCCGGTAATCTCGTCGAGGGTCTCGCTCTTCATGCGCAGGGCAACCAGAAAGCCGCCGATCTGTGCGTCGGTGCACTGGCCGGTCATGATCTGGCGCATGACGTCCTGCATTTCCTCGGTGGACAGATCCAGTTGATCGACCACCTTGCCGAGGGCTGTCTTGATATCCATACCGTCTCTCCTTGCTGGTCAGCGGCGCATGCCGCCCTGCTGCTTGAGGAAGTTGGCGAGCATCTCGTGCCCCTGCTCGGACAGGATCGACTCGGGATGAAACTGCACGCCCTCGATCATGTATTCGCGGTGGCGCACGCCCATGATTTCGTCAACGCTGCCGTCTTCATGCTGGGTCCAGGCCGTCAGCTCCAGGCAGTCGGGCAGCGTGTCGCGGCTGATTACCAGCGAGTGGTAGCGGGTCACGGTCAGCGGATTATTGAGGCCGGCAAACACGCCCAAGCCTTCATGGTAGACCGGACTGGTCTTGCCGTGCATGACCTGACGGGCACGCACCACATCACCGCCAAAGGCCTGGCCGATACTCTGGTGGCCGAGGCAAATGCCGAGAATCGGCAGCTTGCCGGCAAAGTGCTTGAGCACCGGCACCGAGACTCCCGCTTCGTTGGGCGTGCACGGACCGGGCGAGACGACGATGCGCTCGGGATTGAGGGCTTCGATCTCGGCGACGGTCAGCTCGTCGTTGCGCACCACCTTGACGTCGGCACCCAACTCGCCGAGGTACTGCACCACGTTGTAGGTAAAGGAGTCGTAGTTATCGATCATCAGCACCTTAGTCATGATAACCTCTTGTTTCTTGTATATTTTCCATGACAATGCTTCGATCTATATACACAGACATATACACACATGCACCGGATTTCGGCAGCACAAGCGTCGGAGAATGCCCTTGTGGGGTGGCAGCAAGCATGGAGGCCTGCCTCACGGTGCGTCTCTGCAAGACGCCTCGATGGGACTCCTTGCGAGACCGCCGGCCTTGATGCCGGTGAGCGACGTGCGCAACCGAGCACCACGAGGACGCGGTGCGCGAGGCGCTACCTATGGCGGGGAAATTTAATGGCATCGGGCAATCTCCTGAGTTTTGGAGCCGCCGTGCCGGAGAGCCATCTGCTGAACCTTGCCTGCCGGTACGGCGGCAAGGTGCGGGTCGAGGCCGCAACGACGTGCCGCTTCCTACTGGAAGCGCCACCACTGAGCAACGTTGATCGAAGCGGTACGGGTCATGGCAGACCGAGGTTCAGTTAACCGGGGAAGATACATGCGGAAGCGAACTCTCCCACAGCAGCTTCATATCCGAGTTATTGTAACACGTATTCCTATTTGCCGTCTACCGGCCATACGCATTAACGCATACGAAAGGTCACCCTCAAAGCCGGCAAACTGACCCGCCTACACGACCACGGTCTTCACGTGAGCATGAACTGCGCCAGTGGTTCGGAGGGGCAGCACAGTAGGCAGGGAGATGGCCCTGTCATCCCGGCCACCGCCGATGCAGACTGTCGATGACGAAAGGATGCGCATGAGGAGCGGCACCATGCGCACTGAAGTGCGGGTGGTTCGCCGGCAGACCATCATGGTCGTGAACGAGAACCGCTTGCTCCTCCCTCGGCCAGTTTCGGATCGCAGCGACCATGCCCAACAGCGCAAGGCCACTCAAAGCGGCCAGCGCGACGCCGAGACCGAACGTCAGGCCCACCCAGCCCGCCAGGGGATAAGCCAGCAGCCAGCAGACGTGCGAGAAGGAAAACTGCGCGGCAAACACGGCCGACAGGTCTTCCTCGTGCGCTGATCGACGTATCAGGCGCCCGCCCGGTGTGACCAGACCGGCATAGGCGATGCCCATCAGGCCCCAGGCAGGCAGCAATACCGCCCAGCTACGCCCCGATGGCAACGCGACCCAACATAAGGTGGTGATCAGCAGCACCGCCACCATCACGATAGCGGCCGACAGCATCACCCGGCGATCGGCGACCTGATCGAGTACCTTGGGCAATAGTAGTGCGGCCACCATGGAGCCACCACCGAAGGTCGCCAGCGCCAGCGCAAGCTGTTGCTCACTGCCGCCGAGGACATCCCGCACGATCACGATGGTGTTGACGAACACCATCGCACCACCGGCTGCCGCGCACATATTCAGCGCCAGCAGGCCACGCAACCGTGGCGTGCGCAGATAGATCCTCATGCCGCGCAGCATCCGCTCGCCAAGCCCATCACTGCGCGAGTCGCCAGCGACGGTCGGCAGCGCGGCCGCCAGAATCAACCCCGCCGACAGCGCGAAACCAAAAGCCGTGCCAACGAACAGGACATGGAAACTGACCCAAACCAACAGGGCCGCCGCAAGCATGGGGCTGAGCAGGCTTTCCAAGTCATAGGCCATACGCGACAAGGACAAGGCACGGGTGTAATCGCGCTCCTCGGGGAGCACTTCCGGAATCAAGGACTGGAACAGCGGCGTGAATCCCGCCGAGGCTGATTGCAACACCGCAATCAGCAGATAAATTTGCCAAATTTCCGTGACGAACGGCAGCGCCAGCACGACGCCCGCCCGGACGACATCGAGCGAAATCAGCACCGCCTTGCGCCTGGCCGGCGGCACGATGGCGCCCGCCA
>AZIG01008321.1_pt1 | contig 10372 bp, 11 predicted proteins | sample 359071 | NCBI WGS metagenome assembly AZIG01 (sample SAMN02429714, study PRJNA222667) | marine sediment metagenome | biome: Sediment sample; isolation source: enrichment culture of sample MGS-AQ(UA) from oil contaminated terminal site... | place: Jordan: Aqaba | collected 2011-05-15 | depth 18 m m | reverse complement strand
TGCCGCTGGACCCGGGCCTGCCGGCGGCCCGCCTGCAAAGCATCATCCAGCTCAGCCGCACGCCAGTGTTGGTGTGCAGCGCGGCCTGCGCCGAGCAGGGGCGGCAGTTGATCGGTGAACTGGAGGCTGCGCTGCGGCCGCAACTGCTGGTCTGGGAAGACGTCCAGGCCAACCCGATCGCAAGCTACAACCCGGGTATCCACAGTGGCCCGGACAACCTCGCCTACGTGATCTACACCTCAGGCTCGACCGGTCTGCCGAAAGGGGTGATGGTCGAGCAGCGCGGCATGCTCAACAACCAGCTGAGCAAGGTGCCGTACCTGGCCTTGAGCGAGCAGGACGTGATTGCCCAGACCGCCTCGCAAAGCTTCGACATCTCGGTCTGGCAGTTCCTTGCCGCGCCGCTGTTCGGCGCCAAGGTGGAGATCGTGCCGAATGCCATCGCCCATGACCCGCAGGGCCTGCTGGCGCATGTGCAATCCATCGGCATCACCGTGCTGGAGAGCGTGCCGTCGCTGATCCAGGGCATGCTGGCCGGCGACCACCAGGCCCTCGATGGCCTGCGCTGGATGCTGCCGACCGGCGAGGCCATGCCACCGGAGTTGGCGGCGCAGTGGCTGCAGCGCTACCCGCAGATCGGCCTGGTCAATGCCTATGGGCCGGCGGAGTGCTCGGATGACGTGGCGTTCTTCCGCGTCGATGCCGCCTCGACCCAAGGCAGCTACCTGCCCATCGGCACGCCAACCGATAACAACCGCCTGTACCTGTTCGGCGAGGACCAGGCACTGGTGCCGCTGGGTGCGGTGGGCGAGTTGTGCGTGGCTGGTACGGGTGTAGGCCGTGGCTACGTCGGTGACCCGGTGCGCACGGCACTGGCGTTCATCCCTCACCCTTACGGGGCGCCGGGTGAACGCTTGTACCGCACTGGCGACCTGGCGCGGCAACGCCCGGACGGCGTGCTGGAGTACGTCGGGCGCATCGACCATCAGGTGAAGATTCGCGGCTATCGCATCGAGCTGGGCGAGATCGAGGCCCGGCTGCATGAGCAGGCGGAAATTCGCGATGCCGCCGTGGCGGTGCAGGAGGGCGTGAACGGCAAGCATCTGGTTGGCTACCTGGTGGCGCACCAGGGCGTCAGTGCCGATGCCGCGTTGCTGGAGCAGGTCAAACAACGACTGCGTGCCGAGTTGCCGGAGTACATGGTGCCGTTGCACTGGGGCTGGTTCGACAGCTTGCCGCACAACGCCAACGGCAAGCTCGACCGCAAGGCCCTGCCAGCCATCGACATCGGCGGCCAGTACAGTCAGGCCTATCAGGCGCCACGCAACGAATTGGAGGACGTGTTGGCGGGTATCTGGGCCGATGTGCTCAAAGCCGAGCGGGTGGGGGTGCACGACAACTTCTTCGAGCTGGGCGGGCATTCGCTGTTGGCCACGCAGATCGCTTCGCGGGTGCAGAAGCAGCTACAGCTGAACGTCCCGCTGCGGGCGATGTTCGAGTGCAGCACGGTGGAGGCGTTGGCCGAGTATGTACAGGGGCTGCAGGGCAGTGCGCTGGATGATGACAAGGTCGACCGGCTCAGTGACCTGATGGCGGAGCTTGAGGGACTTTGATGGGCAGGGGCGCTTGGCGCCCCTTTCACATGGTCACAGTACCTGAGGAAGTCGCATAATACGCTTGCTGGATATGGCTGAACCCAAGTCTATTTCAGCCCGGGTCAGACGGCCTATGCTGACTTGATGCGGGAAGCCTTGACAGACCAGTGTTACCCATTAAACGAATGCCCCAAAAACTTTTAAAATGGCGCCTCATAAGGTCGAGGCCGCACTATCGGTCCAACACGCGCCTCCCGGACGATAAATAAGTCATATGCCGATTCCCGAATAACAATTTGCATTTTTTCATAAGGTTGCTGGGCGGCATGCGAAAAGTCGAAATGCTTCCCAGGTGTGAGGCGGGCCATATTTGGGGTATATACGTTATACGATTGTCTTCCGTCGCCGGAACCGAACGTTGACCACGACGAATCCACTGCAACATAAAATCCACGCCCAAGCTCATGCTTCCCCCCCCTCTTGGGTTTATAAGTTTCGGGTCAAGCGCTCTCAGTAAGCTCTTTTTATTGGTGGTTGAAGAACCGTGAATACCTATACGGTCCCACCCCGGTGGTATTTCATCAACGGATGGGCTGGCTGCTAGCGAACGGGCCGAGCCAAACTCATGTCGTCTTCCCAAAGTGCTTTTATAGTTATTAATATTTTCATTAAACTCCTCCAGGTTTATTAGAGATCTTGGCCAGAGTTTGTTTATAGTTGGATGTTTAGTTCGCAGCCTTACAATGTTCCAGGATTGCATCGGGGTTCGCCCATCTGGATCAGATAAATTTATCGGGTCGCACAGGCAATAACAATACGGGTTAAGACCTCCACATCCGAAAGGACTCACAGCATCTGGAGAAGTGAAGCGCATCAAGACTGGGTTAAAAAATCGATAGCCAGCGCCCAGTGCATAATTATAAGTTACTGGGTCAGATCGCTCCCCATTAAATCCAGTAGCAGTCATCTGCATTGGCGCAGGGGGGCAATAACCATATGGCGAATAGGCAATAGCGTGGGTCATGCTGTTCTTCTTGAATATGTGCGTGGCAATCGACATGGCGATGTTCTCCAAGCTTGACACTCTGCTTGTAAGTATTGCATTTCAGAAGGGTAATGAAAACTAGCAAAAATAATAGGTTCAATAATTGCGCGATGCTCGAATGTGGCGCGCTGGATGGCACAGGCTTCGCCCGTGTTCGCGGATAAACCAGAGAGACTGATACGTCGGTACCCGCTGAAGTGCCTATTCATCTGATCATGGATACTATGACACACACAAGACCGACAAAGTCAGGGCCTGGCTTGCAGCGCGTCCACGCTACAAACATCCACTTCACGCCCACTTGGGCCTCTTGGCTGAATTTGTTCGAGCGCTTTTTCTCAACGTTGAGCGAGAAGTGGACCAAGCGACAGGCACATGTCAGCGTCAAAGATCTGGAAGTTTCGATTGAGTACTACCTGGAAACGTACAACCAGAACCCGAAGCCATTCCGATGGCACAAGAAAGCAGAGGACATTCTCGCCTCAGTCGCTCGTGCGGCACGAGCGCTCGAGCCATGATTTTTCGGTGGTACTTCTGAAACATCACACTAGATCGAGGCATTGATAAAGGCTTCATCCAGCGATTTGGCATGGTGGCGTTCCATGAACTGTCCACCACTGTCAAACGCTTCCAGTCGCTTGTTTGCGAGCATATAAAAGCGCTGGCAGTTTTTCGTGATTTCCTCTGTGTAATGAGAAGCTATCAGCACACTCGCGCCTTCCGCGCACGCGCTTTTTATACCGAGCCATATATAATGTCGAAATTCAGGGTCTACGCCAGCCGTTGGCTCGTCAAGAATGATCAAGTCACTGTTTAAAAGCAACAAGGTCAGCGTGAAGTAGCTGCGAATTTCACCGTAGCTGCAATTGGCGGCTTTTTTCTTGGCAATTTCTGCATATCGCTTGGACAGTGACGGGGACCATTTGCCTAGTTTCGAGAGAATCTCTGTGTGATCTGGGGAAACGTTGGGGGTCAGGCTGGTGATTAGCTTGCCCGCTTCGTCCATACGCAGTAATGGGGGCGGTGTAAGGATTTGGGTCAAATAGGCCTGACGCCTGGATACGTTGGAAATGGCGCCTTTTGATGGTTTCTTTATTTTGCAGATGAGGTCGAAAAGGGTTGTCTTTCCGGCCCCGTTGTTGCCCAGAATGCCAACCAGTTCCCCCGCTTTTATAGTGAGTTCAATGTCGTTCAGCAGCGGGTTTCCGCTGTATCCGAAGTGAAGGTTGTTTATAGTTAGAATGTCCATCAGTATCGGCTCCATATGGGTTGGATTCTGAAATACCTTCCGGTCAGGTATGTCGAGGCCGCAGAGACCGAAAGTGCAATCAGGAAACTGTTGAGAAGGGGCATTTCGCCATGGAAGATCTGCGCGCTTAGAAAGAGCGGGTTGATCAGCGTTAGCGTATGCGAAGCATCGTGCCCCAGCGTGGCACCGGTGTATCCGGAGACCAGCATGAGAAATGACATGAGTGAGAAAAGTGTGCTGGCTGTGCTGAATTTTATCGGCAGCGCAGCGATCCCCAGGCCGATACAGGTGAACATGAGGTAGCTGGTGTAAAAGCATGCCATCAGATAGAGGTATTCAGGAAGTGAGTAGTGACCTCGTAAGGGTTTGGTCAAGAGGTAGAATAGTGTGGCGTAAAGCGAGCTCAATAAAAAATAACTGAGTGTGTGGGCCGTCAGGAATAGCTTGATTGCGCTGTGTTGGTAGATGAAGGACCGCGTGAAGCCACTTTCCCTCCTGCCGATGAGGTAGAAGCTGAATCCAAAGAACGCGAGGGTGGCAGAGATGTATGAGTAGAACCAGGCGGCTGAAGCGGTATAGGTCGAGGCTGCATGCGTTGGCTGGGTGATGATGAAGAGTATGCAAGGGGCCAGCGCTGACCAAAGAAGCGATGTGGGCTCCCTCAAGTGCTCAGTGGTCAAGATTTTTGTGATGGTCGTGATTTTTTTTGCGCTGCGTATAAAGTGATTTGAAATTAAATTCATGGGAATGGGACCATTTTGGATTTTTGGCTGCTGATAATTTCGTTGTAGAAAGGTGCGGAATAAGTGTTTTGGAGGTTGAAGTGTCTTGCGTTGTTCATGTGGAGAAAAAGATTGGGGGAGAAATATTTGCAGAGGTAAAGATTTGACTGTTTGTAAGGGGTGGGGGAGAGGTATAAGTACCCATTAAGTTGTAGCGCTCTTAGAGTCTTTAATAAATTTTGAATTGTTAGCTTTTTCGATGGTGTAAGCTCGTGGTTGTGTTGAGTGAATTTGACTTCGCTGGATATTTCTTTGAAAGTGTCATAGCTGTTGCAGCTCAGGAAGTGCTTGAGGTAGGGGTCTTGGAGGGGGTTTTTTAGTTCGTGTTCGCTGTCGACTGATTGCATGAATCTAAATGTTTGCCATAATTCAACTATCGACTTTTCTAATGCAATCCTTGAAGTGGCGGCATAAGCCATTCCTGCACAATATTTGACTTTGGCGTTAATGTCTTGACTGCCGTAGCATAAAAGGATGCAGCTTCCTGGGAAACGTTGATCGGTGAGATTAAGGATACAAAGTTCGCCAGATTTTTTCAGTTCTTGGAAAAGTGCTAGGCTTGCACTCGCTGTCAGTGTAAGGCAGGCATCATCGAATTCAATTTCTGCAGTACAGGTTTTTGTAAGCCAGAATCGAAGTAGGAACTGTCGTTCCAAGTTTTCTCTGATCGCGCCTAGTACTGCATTGTTGATCGTAATGTGTGCACTGCAACCGCATGTGTCTCTAATAGGATAAAAACCGTTGTCGGTTGAGTTTTTACACTCTGAAATGAAAAGGCAGGCGGTGGGTACCTTGCAAGATGTGAAATCTGTGACTCTGTATACAGTGGTTCGGTCAAAGCAGTGTGATTGCAATGATGATTTCTCGCTTGAAATTAAAGTTTGAGAAAATGCCTTGGTGAATGCTTGGCACTCTTCAGTGGTCAGCCCGTCACCTAGTCTGCACGTGTCATGCACAGGGATGTCCAAGTAGAAATGCTTGCGTTCAAAATGTTCGCCTAGGGCGCTGTCAGTTATGTCTGACGACCAGCCGCTACTCGAACCATAGGTGCGCCAGCGGCTGCCGCACTCCACGCTGTGTGGTAAATGATTTACTGCGCTGGGTCTAAGTAGCAAAAAGTCCGTAAATGTCGGGTGATGTATCTCGTTATAAAAATTCATGAGCTCAACCTATTAACTGGATGCACACGGGTAAGAATAGAGACGGGTTAAGGTTCAAGTTTTTTGTTACTTGGTGGTCGGTATAGCCTGACCAGGGCCTGCTGTTTAGTTGGAGTTCTTTGCATCGTAAATCGGTAATCATGTACATCGAGCCAGCCTCCATCAGGCTCAAGCGATAGCCTCGATATCGATATTTGAACAGTGCTTTGGGTAAGTATATTGAATATATAAGGGCCAAGGACGGTGAGCCTATATCGATACTTTCTGGAATGATTGCCTCGGTCAGTTGGTGGATGTCAATTGATGGGGTGTGAGCCTCCAGCGATCTAGATGATGGAAGTAAGTGCAGTGCGTCACTTTCAGTTGGCCATTGCTCAATCTTGTTGTTGAGATTGATGCAGAATACTTCTATTGGATAAAGTGCTCCGCCGCTTGGGTAGCCTCTTTTGTAGCTGGTAGGGCTTTTAGTTAAGAGCGGTGCAAGCAATGCTTGGACTATATCAAAGTGAAGAGGGCGTGCTTCAAATCGTTCGCATGAACTATTTCTTCGTAGCGGGTGTGGGCTTGCCAGAGGTGTAAGAGTCGGTTCTTTGCTTTTGCTTGGGGCTGCAATGGTATTGAGTTTTAGTTCGTTTCCGGTAAGCTTTTCAAGGTCTTTTGGTGGTATTTGGTGCAGAGCGCTCAAGTGTTGAGTTGCTTTGTGTATCGTATAGTTGCCTTTGGCATGGAAAGCCAATGTCTCATCCATGACCTCAGGCGATAGAAATTTTAAGTACTCATCATGGCTTATGTTCATTATTTAACTCCTCTGCATTGACACAGTGGCCAGTGGACGCTGGGGTCCTCGGTGGTGACTCCAGTCTCCAGGTTGATTGTTCTGGATAATAGAGCTTGATCTTGAGTGATTTTCGATTTTGGGGCTTTAGTGAGTTTGCTTATAAATGAAACAATGGTGCCTATAATCAAGGATTTTTGGAGCTCATCAACGTGTATCTTGGGTAAATCCAGTTTGCTGCTGCAGCAAAAAGACCAGATTTTGCACCAATGGTGCTGGCTTGCTCTCAGCTTTTCGTAGTGAGTAATGCGGTCAAGTGTGCAAAATGCACACGGGTTTCCAATTGCGGGGATATGCATTTCCGTTAAGTGGAAGTGATTGCCACTGATAAATCCAACGGTGGCTCCGCAGTGAGGGTTCGATACTAATAGATTTAAATAATCGGCTTTTAGTGAGTGCGGGCTAAGCTTAGTGCAGGCGAATACGAATAGCGTTGGCTTATGGGGCGTATGGGGTGTGTATTCTGAATATTTCCTTATTTCTAAAGATCCGCTGTGTTTGCTTTCTAGATGATTTTTTATTTCGTCTGAAATTTCTAAGTCGTGGTAGATAAGGGTGTGCTGGAAGAACGGTGGGTCAGCGGGTTCTCCTATAATGGATAGGCTTTTTAAGAAGTTCATAGCGCTGGAAGGCTGAAGATTAACTTTTCGTAGAATTTTTTCAAGTGCGTGGTGCTGAATATATTTGGATTGACTCTCCTCAATAAGTTGTAATGCCCTTATTATTTTAGGCTCGGTGATCTTGGTGAAGCCACTGGATGAAAAAACCATAGGGTCACTGTCAAAATTCAGTATTTCGTAGTTGTAAACTCTGAGTGTTTTCATTTGGCACCTCGAAAAGGTGCGGGCGCCCGCGCAAGAACTCGTGTGCGCCCGCTTTTTGTTACAGGGTTACCGGGTCGTTGCTAATGCCGTTATTTCCACCACTGCCGCCAGAGCCGCCGCTGCCTCCCTTGCAGCCTCCTCCACCTCCGCAACCACCACTACCACCACAACCACCGGCGCTGCCAGACCCTCCGAAGAACTCCGCTTCCATATCGCAATGTGTATCGGAAGCCAATTCCATGACGCTAATACCATATTGATTTTCCATAGGTGTCTCCTTGTTTTTGTTGTGGCCCGACATGTGCGGGCATCAGGAGGTTTAGGCGTTCGATTCTTCAACGTCAATCTTTCGGTGGAGGGTAAGTGGCTTGGAGTGGTATTGGAGTGTTTGGTTTAAAGCCGTTCTCGTGGGAAGGTTCTTCAGAAGGGTCTTACTTTGATCTGATAATGGTTTTTAGTTCTCAGTATTTCTTATATTTATGTAAGATGCTTCTGATTCTGGCGCGCGAAAGCTCTGCGGTGAGCGTATGAGTGTTCTTTTTTATGCGCGGTGTGAAATTTTAATAAGGGGCGCGAGCATTCTGATGTTTGACATCAGAATGCTCCGAAGAATTGTTTCTAGATATTTTGAGTTGCAGGGTTAGACCTGGGTGGGGATAGATTTGCCGGGCCGTGAGATTGATTCCGGGAGATTTAATGCTTGCGAAAGAACGGCCTGCGTCCAATCACCAATGTGTGTCCACTCCCGATCAGTGTAGGAGCGGGTTTACCCGCGAAGGCAGTGGCGGCGGCAACGGTGAACGGCTGGTGGAAATTGGCCAGCAGGTCCGGACCTTTCGCGGGTAAACCCGCTCCTACGCCCGACCGCGCAGGCCTTGCGATCACATGCCTGGCGCAAAATCCAGCCGTTAGCGCGAGCCCCGTAGGAGCGGGTTCACCCGCGAACACCGGCGTAGCCGGTGCCATGCCCCGCGTCACCCGCTTCGCGGCGCTCGATCTGTGCCCCACCACATGCACTAGCGTTTGCCCAGAATCTTCCCAAGCATCTCCGGCCGTGGTGCCCCTTGCTGGCTTTGCAGGTTGCCTTGCTCATCCTGATAGAAAATGGCCGGGGTCGCCTGCAACCCCATCTCTTCCATCAACGCCATGTTCGCCGCCAGCTTCTGTTGCACAGCCTCTGGCACCTGTTCCAGCGCCTTCAGCGTGCTGGCCTTGCCGGCCTTTTCATGCTGTTGCAGGGCCTTGGCCGGATCTTTCGCTGCCAGCAGCGCCGCCGACTTGCCCGGGCTGTCCTCACGGATGATGCCGACCATGATATGGCGCAACTGCACCTTGCCCGAGTCCACCCACGGCCGCGCCTGCTCCCAGAACATGTTGCAGTACGGGCAGTTCGGGTCGCTGAACAGGTACACCTTGCGCGGCGCATCGGCCTTGCCGTCGGCGATCCACGCGGTTTTTTCCATTTTCGCCCAGATTTCCTTGCTCATCGGCGCGTATACCAGTTTTTGCAGCGGCTCGGCGCTCAGGTCCTTGCCCTGTTCGTCGAACAGGCTGCCGACCAGCACGTGCTTGCCGTCGGGGGTCAGGTACAGGGCCAGGGCGTTGTTCTGGTACTCGGCGGCATAGCCGCGCAGGCCGTTGGGCGCATCGAAGCTGCCCTTGATCACGGCGCCCTTGGCTTGCAGCTGCTGAACCGCCTTGGGCAGTTCTTCGGCCTGCAGGGCAGGGGCGGCCAGCAGGGCCAGGGACAGGGGCAGCAGTGCAGTCAATCGCATGTCAGTTTCCTTGTGCGGCAGGGGCGGGCGCAATGGCCCGGTCGAAAGGTTCCAGGGCGTGGCGCAGGCTGGCCCGGGACAGTTCGCCCAGGTGGCTGCCGACCAGCCGCCCGTTGGCGTCGTAGAACAGGGTGGTGGGCAGGGCCATGGAGCCGACACGCTGGGCCAGCAGGCCGGTGCCGTCGAACAGCACGTGGGTCAGGCTCAGGCCGGTGGTGGCGAGGAAGGTGCTGACGTTTTCCGGGGTCTCGCCCTGGTTCACGAACAGGAAGGTCACGTGCGGGTAAGCGCTTTGTGCCTGTTGCAGCACGGGCATCTCACGCCGACACGGTGGACACCAGGTGGCCCAGATATTGATGACCAGCGGCTTGCCGCGGTAGCTGTGCAATGCCACGGACTGGCCGCCGGCGTTGCGCAGGCTCAGTTCGGGCAACTCGGTGCCTTTGCTGTACAGGTGGCCACCGAGGCTGGCCAGGCCCCAGAACAGCGCGCCGCTGAACAGAGCCCAGCCTAGCGGGCGGCGCAGGCCGGGGTGGCGCCAGCCCTGCCACAGGGCTCCGAGCACAATGCCCGCAAGGCCCGACCAGAACAGGAAGCCGCCGTCACGGATGTCGATGATTTGCAGCGGGTCGTCCCGGTACATCGGCCAGTAGGCCAGCACGAAACCGGCGCGGGCACACAGCAGGCCGATCAGGAACAGGTTGAACAGCGCCGATTCCGGGCTCTCGCCGCCACGTCGGGCGACCCACCAGCCGACCACGCTGGCGATCACCAGGGCGGTGAGCATCAGCAGGTGGTTGAGGGCCATGGTCAGTGGCCCGAGTGTTACGGTCAGCATCAGCCTTGGCTCCTGGTCTGGGCCCAGTGTTGCTGGAACGCTGCTGCATCAACCTCACCGGTGATGCGCCGCGCACGTCGTTCTTCGCCTTCCGGGCCGATCCAGATGATGCTGGGCGGGCCGGGTACCTGGTAGCGCTGCAGCAGGGCCTTGCTGGCCGGGCTGTCGGCGGTCACGTCCAGGCGCAGCAGGTGCACGCCGGTCAGGCCGGTCTGCACGTCGCTGCGGGCGAACACCTGTTTTTCCATGACTTTGCACGACACGCACCA
>AZIG01001349.1_pt1 | contig 10415 bp, 18 predicted proteins | sample 359071 | NCBI WGS metagenome assembly AZIG01 (sample SAMN02429714, study PRJNA222667) | marine sediment metagenome | biome: Sediment sample; isolation source: enrichment culture of sample MGS-AQ(UA) from oil contaminated terminal site... | place: Jordan: Aqaba | collected 2011-05-15 | depth 18 m m | reverse complement strand
AGAAATCCGCGCCGCCCGTGACGCCGCAGGGCTGAGCCAGACTGCTGCCGCCGAGCTGGTGCATAGCAAGCTGCGCACATGGCAACAGTGGGAGGCAGGGGACAGACGCATGCACCCTGGCCTATGGGAGCTGTTCCGGCTGAAAATCGCCACGCTCATTGCGCATACCTGATTCCTGCCTCAACAACACGATATTCCGAATAGCCACATTTTCTCAATCCCCTCGGCAGTTCAGGCAGCGGCCTTTTGGTGCTCAGAGCTGGCCAGGTCGGACTGCGCAAACTCGAACTCATCGACGATGGCTGAGCGGTACAGGCCAACGTACTCCCAGCGGAGCCATGTTCTTTCGTCCGCGCACCAGCTTGCGGCTAGGGTGCGGTCTTGCCGCAGGGATGGGTAGTACAAGCTGACCGAGCCGCCAAACCGACAAATTTCAACGTAAATTTCGCCCGTATTACTTGCGCGTCTAAGTTCCGTGTGTAAACTCCGTCCAACTGAGACGTAAACTTTCTCTGTAAATCTCAAGGAGCTGAGCATGCCACCGCTACTGCCGGTTGTTGTCTCTACAAACTACAAAGGTGGCGTTGGCAAGACCACGACCAGCCGCGTGCTGGCCCAAGCCATCGCAGATGACCGCAAGTTCAACAAGGGCAAGCCGGTACTGGTGATTGACCTCGATCCGCAGGGCAATACCAGCCGTCGCTGGCAGCTGCTTCAGACCCTCTCTGATGGCAGCAAGATTCCCAAGCCTCACCCTGACTTGGCTGACGAACAGCCCGGCTATTCCTCGATTTGCGACTTGTGGCTTAAGCTGCTCGGGCAAGGTGGCTCATTCGCACCTGTTCCTTACGTCACTTCTAATCCGATGATCCATGTAGTCCCAGCTCATGAAGACTTGATGAGCGAGGCCATGAGCGTACCGAAGGCTCATCGCCCCATGCTGGGCATTATCATGCGGAGCTGGCTGCGCGACGAGAAGGCCGAGGCTGGCAATCGCCTGGCTGACCGTTACTGCTGCGTCATTATCGATACACAGCCGAGCAAGACCCCGCTGATCGATGCCGCCCTTCAGGCTGCAACGCACTGCTATATCCCGTTCATCCCCGAGCCTCAGTCGGTTGATGGTGTGTACTCGATCATCAGCTACATCCACAGCCTCAGCTCCCAGCGCGGCAATGACGTGCCTCTGGAAATGCTAGGCCTGCTGCCCAATCTCGTGCAGAACACTCGATTGCACAATCTCCATCTGAAGAAGCTGCGTAACCACCCGACTTTCGGGCGATACGTGATGCCGGTGAAGCTGTGCCGTCGCATCGGTTACTCGGAGACCGACGACTGGCGTAACACGCCGGAGACTGTCACTGATCTTGAAGGCACCCAGATCGAGCTGGAGGCTCGAAAGTTCAGCCGGCACATCATTAAGCAGCTCGCAGCATGCCAGGAGGCAATCAATGTCTAGCCGCCGCCAACTGAATGTGAATCTGGACAACGACGATCACGCCCAGATTGCAGCTGGCCATTTGGTCAGCATGGAATCGAACCGCACCGAGAGGATGGAAGTCAGCTACCCGCTGGCCAGCATCTTCCCGTCGCCCTCGAACCCGCGCCGCATCAGCTTGGATAACGCTGGCGTTACCACCGCTCGTATCGAGCAGCTCGCAATAAAGCCTCGCGAGTCCTTGGCGAGTTGGTCTGCGCGACTGGAGCAATTTCTCGACGAGCTTGAGAGCAAAGGTGCGAGCCCCAAATCTCACGCTGTCTGGTCCGAGCTGTTCGATCTAGCTATCTCGATCTACACCTCTGACCTGATACAGCCGATCACGATCAAGCCGGATGGCGAAATTATCGCGGGTGAGCGCCGCTGGACTGCTTGTTTGCTCGCTGGCAAGACGCACAACCGCGTCATCATTCGTCTGGTTACGGCTGATCAAGAAAGCCTGCTGCGTTTGATCGAGAACCTGCGCCGCAGTGACCTGAGCATCGCTGAAACCGCTTTGCAGTTGCGCATCGTGATGGCAGAGAACACTGGTCAGCCGTGCGGCCCCGATAACGAGCTGCTGAGCATGGAGAAGATTCAGTCCGTGCTGGGTGCAGGACAGACCCAAAGCGCCTACTACCGCGCTATCTGCCGCCTTCCTGAAGGTGATCCTGTCCTGGCTCAGATCATTGCTGGTGGGTACACCAGCCTGCGAACCGCCTACGAAGACGCGGGCAAGCGCGTCCGCGAGCTGCAAGCCAAACCCGGCAAGCACCCCAATCCTCTCGATGCCGGCAATCCGCCGCCGCCTGAAACGCCGCCGCCTGCGCGTAAGCCCTCACCGCCAATGCCGCTGATGAAGGCGCGCATCCCTGGTACTGAAGGTGGACGTCGCTTCATCGAGGCCTTAGCCAACATCGAGGGTCTTGGCGAATCAACCTTGGAGCGCATCAAGGCCATCAGCAGCGGCTGGACAGGTGCTCCTGAGAAGGCGCGCAAGAAGATGCTGAGCGAAGCGCTGGAAAAGCTATTTGCCGATCTTGATCGGCTGGATGATGAGCCGGAGCCTGAAGCATGAGTGTTCGCCGCGCTATTGACACCAACGCTCTGAGTGACAGCACGGAAGCAGCAGTCACGTATCAGGTGAGCCTCGACCCCGAAGTGCTGAGCTCAGTCCGAACCAGTTTCGAGCTGTCCGGCCAGACCTGGCCGAAATGGGTTAACGCAGCACTCGAACGGCTGCTGCGCGAATCGCCTGATGAACTCAAGAACCTGCTTTCTGATCCGAAGCCAGCCAGCCGAATCGGTAAACAGAACCTACCTTTCCGTGTCTACCCATCGACCCTTGCCAAGATCAAGACGCTGGCGACCGAGTACGACAGCACTATCCAGGTTGTGCTGTCGCACGCTTTCTTCATGCAATCGCTGGCCGACTTTGAATGAAGCCAGCGCAAACCGGGGGGGAACCCACTTTGTCTGCGCCATCCATGCCACTGTTCTTCTTCAATGCTCCGGTGGGCGTTGAGTGCTGTGTCTGTGCGCCAAACGCGACCCAAGCTGCAAAGGCGCTTTGCACTACTGGCAATACGCTTTCTGCACGCGGGCAGAAGTTCATGAGCCTCAGTGATGCGCTGCCAGGTATCCGCCCTGGCTTGAAGAAGGCGGCGGAGCATCCCGGCATGGTGTTCATCCGCCAGCCAGGTGCAACCGCTTGGGAGGCGCTGATTGGCGATCCAACCAAGGTGCTGCTCACCGATAGACAGCGGCACCTGAAGACCATGAGCAATGCGCAGATCGGCGGCTCGCCCATGAAGCAGCGCGCACTCACCAGCGATGATGAAACCTGGGCCATGTTCCTTGAGCTCGGCGGCTCCAGCTGGTTTCGCTCAACGGTTCGAGCTGCGCATGCCAAGAAGGCCAAAAAGGCCAAAAAGGCCAAGGTCTGAAGCCTCCCAAGTAACTTTCCAATAGCTCTATGACAGCGGCCTACCTGACTTGTGTAGTAGGCCGCAAAATACTTGTTGCTGCTTTCTCTATCATATATATAATAGAGACCTAAACCAGCGACGAGGTTGCCATGCTCTCTCCAGTCGAAGCCCCCATTTCCATCATCCGTGTCTGTGGTCATCGCGAGACGGAAACTGTTCGCTATCGTGGCCGCACTCAGCGAATGAATCGCGAGGCGGAGGCGCGCAAGTGCTTCTGCAAGGCCTGCCGGGATATGGTGGCCGGCTGGATGGCAGGCAACGAGGCAGCCCCCTACCCTCTCGAACTCCCTCAGCTCATTGGCTCGCCTGGGCAGATTTCGTGGGCATGTGATCTGCGCGCCAAGGTCGCTCGCAAGATGCTGCCGGTAATGACTATGGCCGCGAACCACGGCGGGAAGACCGGCGCGGCTGTATGGCAGGCGCTTTACGCTCTGCTTTCGCAGCGTCAGTCCCGCTTCTGGATTGATGGCCGCGAGATGGGTTACACAGAGCATTTTGTTATAAGCGAAGCGTCGTATTTCGCTATGTCGCAGACCTACGGGGTGATCTTCAGCGAGCGGTCGATCTTTGGCCGGTGGAAGAAGCAATCGCCCTACCTGATTGACGAAGTGAAGAAGCGCTGCCCTGTATCCCAGGTAGCGGCATCGGCTTAACCCAGGCACCAACTGAACAACTACTACTGAGAGGTGAATATGAGTCAGTCCAAGCTCCCGACCACTCTCCGCGCCTACGCAGAGCAGCGTGCTGCCCAGGCAAAGGAAGACGAAAGCGTCCAGCCGCTGGGTCGCCCGCGAGTGTTCTCCGAGTCCCCGCTCAACATACTGGTTTACCCCGAGCGCAACATCCGCCCGATCAACCCCGAGACGATTGCCGAGTACAAGGCAGGGTTCCTGCGCGGCGATGTATTCCCGGCTATTGATGTGTCCATCGAGAATGGTCGCATCGTTCTGGAGCACGGCTACCACCGTACTCTGGCGGCGCAAGAGGCGATGCGCGAGAAGCCTGAAGAGATGGCTGATCTTCAGCTTGAGCTGCGCGAGTTCAAGGGCAATGACTTCGACCGCATCGTGATGATGCTGAACGCACAAAACTCGCTGGACGTTGACCCAGTGTCGCGTGCCGAGGCCTACCGCGCCCTGCTTAACCTGAGTCCTTCGATGACGATCACCAAGATCGCGGATCGCCTCGGTAAGAGCGGCGAGCATGTCAGCCAGCAACTGCTGCTGGTTGAGGCCGACGAGAAAGTTAAGCAGCTGATCCGCGAGAAAAAGGTATCTGCTACCGCTGTCATCCAGCTGATCGAGGAAGAAAAGCAGGGCGGCAAGAAGCATGGCCTGGTCGTTGAAGAAATGATTCGCAACGCAACAGGTGCCGGCAAGGTCAAGGCGACCCTGAAGCATCGTGGTGCCAAGCCGGCTGGCAACAAGCTGCGCATTGGCGAGGTTCGTTCCTCGCTGAAGTCCCTTTCGGCTATCTCCGGCAGCCTGCGTGATGCTCTGGGCAGCGCGAAGGAGTCTGCCAAGGAGGCTGAAGCCGATAGCGTCATGGTTGACGTGTCCCTGCCGGCAAGCAAGGTGGCGGAGCTGCTGGCACTGCTTGAGGCCCAGGAAGCGCAAGAGCCGGCCAAGACCACCGATGGTCAGGAGCAGGCAGAAGAGTAAGGCCCGCTCCTAGCGGGCCAGCTCTGGCCGTTTCGGCAGATCAACAGCAAGCGGAGTGCTTATGAAGACCGAGAAACAACTCCAGTACGAGGCAGACCTGAAGGCGAAGGGCTTTACCCTCTTCGACGAGACGCTGCCTGAAATCGGCAAGCCTGTAGAAGCCGTCCGCGTCCATCAGCCCCGAGGCTTCGGCGGTGTTATTCTGCGCACCGAGCGCCTGATCGTGCCGGTGATCCGCGAGTCCGAGTACAACTACACGGACACGCTCAACCAGGATCGCTGCCTCGCGTCTAGCGAGTTCGATGCCTGGCGCGACCTCGATGCCGATCAACCAGCTTATGCCGGTTACTGCTGAGGTACTTCCCATGGCTTTGCCGCGCACCTCGAACTTCATGTTGGGTTCCATCGTGCTTGGGCTTCCGATCCTCTGGTATGAGCATCCTATGGCCGTCCTCGGCACCGCTGGTTTACTCGCCTTGAGCGCGGTTGCACTGACCAGCTTCCTGGCAGGTCTGGCCTTCTGGGCAATAGATGGGAGGTAGATGATGACTCCGATTATGAGCTTCACCAGACCCGTTGCTCTCGGCATGGCTGCCACCCTCGCTTTGCTACTGGGGATCGCGTGCGTCATTGCTGCCGGTGTTCTGCTGCTAGACAACGAAACAATCGCCGCCTGGTGTCTTTTCTCGGCGTCTCTCGTGTGTTTCTTCTTCGCCAGACTGTTACAAAGCGCCAGCAACAGAGCGCTGGCCGCTGAGCTCGCCAGCTGGGAATCGCAGCTCAAGGCTCAGTTCAGAGACACTATGGAACGGATGCAGCCATGACCGAGATGACCGCAGCAAACGCACCTCATCGCCTGATCTGCCAGCACGTTTGCCGGTGGACGAAGACCTACGCAATGCCCTGCCACATCCTAAAGACCATGCCTGACGGGCGACTCAAGGGGCTGGTATTCGGTGAGCGCAACTGGAAGGGTCGCGAGCACATAAGCCGCGTGCGCTATGTTGAGGCTGGCCGCGTGGAAGTGATGCCCAGCAAGCAGCAGGCCGAGGCCATCCCCTGCTGACTTGCTCACCCGGCCCTGTCGGGTTCAGGGTGTCTTGGACTGTCTCCACGCTGCCGTTACCGAGCCTTCATTCCGCCGAGCAGAATAGTGTGCTCAGCATTGGAAATGTCCACGCTGCCAGTGCTGCCATCTCGAAAACGAACTGCCAGATTGGTCGGCTCGAAGGTCAGTGTCTCCGATCCAGCACCAGCAATAGCCGCCGAGTGCTCCGCTTCTATCGCCAGCAGCGCTGATCGCGCCTCGTCGCTCAAGCCACTATCCACCAGGTGGCCGATCTCCAACAGGCAACACAGTGCTCCATGGTCGCTCATGTAGTCGTAGTCGTCGCCAGGGACATCAGGGTCAGCTTGAAGCACAGCCGCCAAGTACGTTTTCGCTTGCTCGACCAGTGTGATTTCCAGCTTGTTCAATTCGGTTTCCTCTCGATGCGTAGAACGGCAATCATGGGTCGATCAGGGTTCAATTATCTGCGCGGCTGATTGCGCTTCCCGCCGCCTGGCCAGCGCACGCTCCATGAAGCTGATAGCCTTCTCCAGAGCCGCAACCGCCCAGTCTGGGCAAGGACGCGAGCTGGGCTTATCAGGGTCGTTTAACCAGGATCGAACCGTCCGCGCTGAGCAAGGCCGCTCGGTGACAGCTTTGATCAACCCGGCACTCTTGGTTTGCGATATTCCATTGGCCTTCAGCAGCTCAAGGAAACGCTCTCGATTGTCCATGCCCCCTCCCAATGGCAAACAGAGTAGGCACAAGTGCCTAGTAAAGAGAATAGGCACTTGTGCCTATCTGCCGAAAGTCCTGTCGCGAGCCATCTGCATCACGCGCTCGCTCTGCTGGCCCATCTTGGCGCGGGTCGTTTCGCTGAGCGGAAGACCATCGGCGTACACCAGGTCGGTGAGGCCACCAATGCGGCTGATCTGCGCCAGCACGTCACCGCCCTCAACGTCTTCCTCGCCGGCCTGCTCGCAGTTGATAAGCCACTCAAGCTGCGCCAGTTCGCGCTCAATTGCAGAGATGAGCGCTACCTCCCAGTTGTCAACCATAACCACCTGACTCCCTTTTTGTCAGATAGACTTGCAAGATGTTTCTCTTCGGCCACCTACGCGGCAGCAAACAAAACGGTCAAACATATAGGGTGATAAACCGACCTTTAAGCCACCTGCGCGGCAGCAAACGCGCTCAAACCAGACGGGTCTACCCGATACACCCTTCAAGCCACCTGCGCGGCAGCAAACTCACCACCATTCGTGCTTTTACCGAGCATGCGCCTTCAAGCCACCTGCGCGGCAGCAAACACCGCCAGGAGCGCGCGCTACGCCGCGACGTGCCTTCAAGCCACCTGCGCGGCAGCAAACTGTCTGTTGGGCGTTGCTTTTGCCCAAGGGCTCCTTCAAGCCACCTGCGCGGCAGCAAACTGTCAGCCATGTTCTTTAATCAACCAGATCGACCTTCAAGCCACCTGCGCGGCAGCAAACGCGCTGCTCCGGGCGAAGGATGTGGCAAACCTCCTTCAAGCCACCTGCGCGGCAGCAAACGGCAGAGGGTTGGGTCGCTGCACGGCGTCAAGCCTTCAAGCCACCTGCGCGGCAGCAAACGCCGTAGTCGATGCCGATCACCGGGCGCTTGACCTTCAAGCCACCTGCGCGGCAGCAAACGAAGGACGGCGGTTCGGTGACGTTTCACAACCTCCTTCAAGCCACCTGCGCGGCAGCAAACCGTAGGTGGCTTGCTCGGCGGCATCGGTATCGCCTTCAAGCCACCTGCGCGGCAGCAAACAAGACCGCTACGCCGCCGCTATGGCCCCTGTGGCCTTCAAGCCACCTGCGCGGCAGCAAACCAGCTGGAACTGGTTGCGCTTTACCTGCTCCACCTTCAAGCCACCTGCGCGGCAGCAAACTCATGTTCACCACGCGCCGGATGGACGCAGCCCCTTCAAGCCACCTGCGCGGCAGCAAACTTCGCTTTCTCCAGGGCCGCAGCCCAAATCTCCCTTCAAGCCACCTGCGCGGCAGCAAACTCACCGAGCGGCACGAAGGCCCGAAGATCCATCCTTCAAGCCACCTGCGCGGCAGCAAACACAGCCCTCCAGTTCGCCGAGCGCCTGGAGCTCCTTCAAGCCACCTGCGCGGCAGCAAACAGTTTAATTTGCGTGAATTATCTATTTAATTCATGCAGTTATCTTCCTAAATAGCCTTTAGGAATCTATTAGCCACTGCTAATAGATTTATGCGAATACCAACCATCTGCGTCCCAGTCAGAGCGAGAACCACAAAAGAAAAGGAGCGACATCCTTCTGCCTGAACGTACAGAGAAAACTGCGACTGCTGATGATTTGCTCGACACCTTTTTTAACTCGCCTTGCATCGTTTCGATGCCCTCTTGGCTCAGGCTACCCATCCATGTTCGCGAGCCAATCTGTCTCAGCCATTTCGACAGAACGCGCCTTGAGCGCCGTAAGGCAGCTTTCTGGCTTTCATCAATTGCTATGACAAGCACAGGCGTCCTTCACCGTATTTATCATGGTTTCCAGAGCATTGTATTTGTCTAAAACAGCGATGCACTTAGCTCTAAACTCAGCTCGCTCATCATCCAGGGCAGCACTTCTAAACGCTGTTGGCATAACGCAGGCATCTTTCACAACATCCGCCAAGTCAAAAACCAGCCCGCCTCTACGGGTGCTCCCATGGTTAACCGGCAGACTATGGGGGATACCAAGCAACCAGAGTGATGCTGCTGCCAGCCCGTAGGCTAGATAGTTGCCAGTCGTTAGGAATTTATTAGCCAAATCATCCGATTGGTGATCGCGCTTAAAACCTTCTGTACGCGATGACAATGCACATGCTTTGTACAAAACCTTGGCCAATACACCCTCTTCGGACATGATCTTTGATGCTGAGCTGGCTGCCACCATTTCGTTCTCGAAACGCTCGATTGCTAATTCACAGCCTTTTAGTTCTGTAAACACGGACGAAGTGCGCCTCAGCATGTTCACTCGCGCTTGCTGGAACACCTTCGCCATTGCCAGCCTTGTGCCCTGCTCTGCCCAAGACTTCACCCATGCTTGCAGGTATGCAGTCGGCCTGTATTCATTTTGCGAGGCGTAGTAGACCGGAGCGCCTTCACCGCCAACAAAAGCAACCATCACTCCTTCACGGCCCAGGAACTTGGCCGCTGCTTGGGTAAGCGATGTGCCAGGCCCAAGCAAAATAGACAACGTAGCTGCGTGCGGGATGCTCCAGAATTTCTCTAAAGCATCTTTTGCGCGTACTAGGCACAGTCGCTCGTCGTCTACCTGGAGTCGGCAGTGCTCAAGGTAGACAATTCCTTCCTTGTGACTTGGTAGCACGGAACTATGCGGCCATATCTAATGGATAGACTGCCTGCACTAGATCGCCAGACCAGTAAGGCACCTGCACAGTCAGGTCGGCAACAGGAACTTCTCGGTGTCCACTGATTCGATTCCATACATCCAGCGGCAATGGTCGAGCTGGATTACCGTTGGCCATGATCCAAGAGCAATCACGATCAGCAGGCATCTTTACCCAATGTACGTCGAGAATTTCGCCTGCACCTGCATTGGCTCGCCTGCCCAGACCAGGAATGTTGTTCTTGATCAGATCAACAACTCGATCAGGGTTTCCCTTACCGAAGAAGACCACTGTTCGAGCATCAATCGCCGGGTAGTTGCTCATGTTTGCCTTGTACGGCCCGCGCTGAATATCGACGGCCAGGTAACGCTTGATCTTGCCTTTCGACTGGGGCGCGAAATGCTCGACTGTCATGTCCGAGAGTCCGCGCAAATTCATGATCCGCTGTACAGTTGCGTGCGAGTAACCGCCTGACACGAACGCACAACTTCCTTTGAAGATACCGTCCTCGCGCTCTAAGGGTATGTGTTCGATGGTGTCTGCACCCATCAGGCCCGTTTCACGAAATACAGCGGCTGAAAGCAGACTGTCCAGGGTAGTTCGAGGCCGACTCATAACAAACGGAGTTGCCAGTTTGATCACCAGTTTGAATGCGGTTGCCATCAGTACATCTCCGGCGAGTGAACTGTGCCATTGGTGAGGTAAATCCGTGCCGCATTGAAATTGTCCTCAAAGCGCTCAGGAATGCAGCCCAAAAAGGCCTTGAGGACACGCGGCCTGCGCGTCATTAAGACATCATCGAGGGCAGAGGAAAACGACTCAGGGTACGGAAAGCGCGGATCGGCAATCCATACCTCA
>AZIG01006365.1_pt1 | contig 10627 bp, 8 predicted proteins | sample 359071 | NCBI WGS metagenome assembly AZIG01 (sample SAMN02429714, study PRJNA222667) | marine sediment metagenome | biome: Sediment sample; isolation source: enrichment culture of sample MGS-AQ(UA) from oil contaminated terminal site... | place: Jordan: Aqaba | collected 2011-05-15 | depth 18 m m | reverse complement strand
GAACCGCCGCGCGAGCAGGTCGAAGCGCCCCAGCCCACCCCTGAGCCTGCACCGGCTGCGCCTGCCGTCGAGACCGGTCAGAGCGACGCCAATCAGGCGCAGCTCAAGCAGTCTACGGGAGTGGGTAATGCAGCCACGGCCGGCGGCATGGGCGGCGCGTCAACCGACTATAAGGCCAAGGTGGCAGCGAGTCTGGCCCGCAACAAGCGTTACCCCCATGCGTCGCGCCGTCGCCGCGAGGAAGGCGTCGCGATTCTGAGCTTCACCATTCATCGCGATGGTTCTGTGACAGGGGCCCAGATCCGCGAAAGCTCCGGCTTTGCGCGGCTGGATCAGGCGGTACTGAAGATGCTGGAAGACGCCTCACCGTTCCCGCCATTCAGCGAGGACATGACCGAAGAGCAGATGACCCTGCGTATTCCGGTCGACTTCAAGGTGGTGAACAGCCGCTGAAGCGCGCACCAAAGAGCAACAGCAGTGCCTGAAAGGAAAAACCGCAACGCGGCGTTAAACCCGGTGTTTTCAGTCAACGGACGCATTCCAGAGAAGAACGCGACGTCGCCAACGCGAAAACACCATTGGAACCAGGAAAAAGAGAGCATGAGCAACAAAACCACCAACGCTGCTGCCCTGCCGGGTAGCGACCTCAGCATGCGCAAGATTGCTTCCCCCCACAGTCTGGTCGCCACCTCGCTGGCACTGGCCATCTCTGGCGGCATCGCCAACCCGCTGTATGCTGAAGAAATCAGCCTCGACACGCTGCACGTTGAAGACACCGGCATTCAGGCCGACGCCAACCCCTACGCTGAAGAGGCTGCACCGTACAAGGCCCGCACCCTGTCTGACAGCCGTCGCACCCGCGACATCGCAGACACGCCGCAGACCATGACCGTGATCACCCGCAGCGCCATCGAAGACTCGGGCAAGACCGAACTCAAAGACATTCTCAGCGCCCAGCCCGGCATTACCCTGGGCACCGGTGAAGGCGGCAACTCCTTCGGCGACCGCTACATCATCCGCGGCTACGAAGCCCGCAGCGACATCTACACCGACGGTCTGCGTGACCCGGGCCTGATTACCCGCGAGACCTTCGCGCTGGAGCAGGTCGAAATCGCCAAGGGCCCGAGCTCGACCTTCGCTGGTCGGGGCTCCACCGGCGGCGCGGTCAACAGCGTAACCAAGAAAGCCAACCTGTGGGACGACTTCACCACCGTTGAAGGTGGCCTGGGTACCGACGACTTCGAGCGTTATACACTGGATACCAACCGCGTCCTGACCGACGACCTGGCCATCCGCTTCAACGGCCTGTACACCGAAGCCGAAGTGCCTGACCGCGGCCCGGCTGAAAAGCGTCGCACCGGCGCGCTGATCTCCGGTATCTATCAGCCGCTCGACGAGTTCAAGGTCCTGGCTGACTACTACTACGCGCGCAGCGATGACCGTACCGATCCGGGCACCTTCATGACCAATGGCAAGCCGGACGATGATGGCAAGTATGTCGGCCAGAGCGGTCTGGACTTCCAGCGCACCGGTGCGGACATTTTCACTCTGGGCTTCGAATGGGAGCTGGGTGACGGCCTCAAGCTGGAGAACAAGAGCCGTATCGGTTCGACCGAGAACAGCTACATCATTTCCGCCTACAGCTCGCGCAGCGGCGGCACCCGCGCCTTTACCGGCTGGCAGGAAAACGACTACATCGGCAACCAGACCAACCTCACCATCGACAAGATGTGGGGCGGGGTGCGTCATACGCTGGTTACCGGCATGGAGTTTGCCAACGAGCAGACCGATGCAGGCGGCTACAGTGTCACCCCGAGCAGCGTACCGGTTAACCCCTACAACCCGGATAACAGCGCCTGGAGCGGCACCACCAGCCGCGGAGATGCGGTCACCAAGCTGGAACTGGAAACCGTCTCGGCCTATGTGATGGATACCATCACGCTGAACGAGGATTGGGAGATCTTCGGTGGCGTGCGCTATGACCGCTTCGACTACTTCATGGACAAGGCCGAGAGCACCGGCCGCGGCGGCATGATCATTCCTGCTGCTACCTACAAGTACAACGACGCATTCTGGAACGGCCACATGGGCGTGGTGTACTCGCCCTGGGAGCACGGTAACGTCTACCTGAGCTGGAGCACCTCCTCCAACATCAACGGCGGTGAGGCCGATGCCGGCACCAACTGCGGTTACGGCGGCATCTGCACCGACGACGCCGGCAACTACGCCAATGCCGAGCCGGAGCAGTCCACCAACTGGGAACTGGGCACCAAGTGGAACCTGCTGGATCACCGTCTGTTGCTGACTGCAGCAGTATTCCAGACCACCAAGGAAGACGTCATCGAAGGCGGCAACGACTCCTATCAGAGCGGCGGCAGCCTGAATACCGGCGAAAACCGTGTGCACGGTATCGAGCTGGGTCTGGCCGGCAACATCACCGACCGCCTGAGCGGCCAGATCGGTGCAGCCGTGATGAACTCCGAGACCCTGGAGTCATTTGACCCGGCCAACGAAGGTCTGCCCAAGGCCAACTTCGCCGAGAAGAGTGCCAACGCCCAGCTGCGCTATCAGCTGACGCCGGCCTTCGCCTTCGGCGGCACCATGACCTACTCCAGCGAAATCTTTGGTGGCCAGCCGGACACCGGCGCCAACGGCAACATGGTGCTGGACGGCTATACCGTCTACGACCTGTTTGCCAGCTACAAGGTCAACGAAAATCTGGACCTGCGCGCCAACCTGCAGAACCTGTTCAACGAAGACTATTACACCGCGGTGTACCGTGGTGGCAGCATCGTTTACAAGGGTGACGCACGCAACGCTCAGCTGACTGCCCGCTACAAGTTCTGATGCGGCAACGTTGAGCACGACGACAGCGGCGGGGCTACCCCCGCCGCTGTTCCGTTTCCGAGGGAGACTTTTATGATCATCGTCATTCCCGGTGTTTTCAGCCCGACCGAAGTGGAGCGCATACGCGGCCATCTGGACGCCGCCGACTGGCAGGATGGCAACGCCACAGCCGGTGCTCAGGCGCAACAGGTCAAGCAAAACCAGCAGCTGCCACTCGACAGCCAGCTGACCCGCCAACTGGGCGAGATCATCCTGTCCACGCTCGGCAAACACCCGACCTTTATATCTGCGGCATTGCCGCTGAAGATTTTCCCGCCGATGTTCAATCGTTACCGCACCGGCGAAACCTACGGCCTGCATGTGGACAACGCGATCCGCTACGCACCCGGCAGCCCGACTCCGATCCGCACCGACCTGTCGGCCACCCTGTTCCTCTGCAGCCCGCAGGAGTACGCAGGCGGCGAACTGGTCATCGAGGACAACTTCGGCAGCCAGCGCATCAAGCTGGAGGCCGGCGATCTGGTGCTGTACCCGTCCACCAGCCTGCATACAGTGACTCCGGTAAGCTCCGGGGCGCGCACTTGCGCGGTGTTCTGGCTGCAGAGCATGGTGCGCAGCAATCAGCAGCGCGAAACCCTGTTCGAACTGGACCAAAGCGTTCAGGCGCTGACCGCCGAGCTGGGCCCCAGCCACGCCGAGGTCGTGCGCCTGTCCGGCGTCTATCACAACCTGATTCGCCAGTGGGCGGACACCTGAGCGAGATGCCCTGATGAGCCTGCCAGACCACACCCCGCTGCGCGCACCCCTTGCAGCAATTCCGCGTGACCTGGTCAGCGTCGCCGACTACGCCCGCTACGCGCCCGGGTTCATCGCTCCGCCCGTGCTTGAGTACATCGCCGGCGGTGGCGCGGATGAAGTCACGCTCAAACGTAACCGTCAGAAGCTGGATGAGCTGATGATCCTGCCGCGGCCGCTGGTCGACTGCACCCGCGGCGGCACGCACACCACAGTGCTGGGTGAACACCTGCGTCACCCGCTGCTGCTGGCACCGGTTGCCTTCCAGCAACTGGTGCACCCGGATGGCGAACTGGCTACCGCCACCGCTGCCAGCGTGCTGGAAACCGGCATGGTCGTCAGTACGCTCGCCAGCCAGCCGCTGGAAGGCATCGCCGCGCGCCTTGAAAGCCCGCGCTGGTTTCAGCTGTACATGCAGCAGAGCCGCGACTTCACCCTGAGTCTGGTCCGCCGCGCCGAAGCCGCCGGTTACAGCCAGCTGATGGTTACCGTCGACGCACCGCTGCACGGCATCCGCAACCGCGCCCAGCGCGCCGGCTACCAGCTGCCGGCAGACATCGAAGCGGTCAACCTGGCAGGCCGCCCGCCGCTGCCAAGCGCCAGCTTCGATCCCAGCCAGAGCATTGTCTTCCAGGGCATGATGAGTGAGGTACCAACCTGGGACGACATTGCCTGGCTGCAGCAGCAAACGCGTCTGCCGGTCACCCTCAAGGGCCTGCTGCACCCGGCTGATGTGAGGCGCGCGCAGGACATGGGACTGGCCGGTGCGGTGATCTCCAACCACGGCGGCCGCACGCTGGACTGCGTGCCCAGCGCTATCGAGATGCTGCCGCGCATCCGTGAGGCGGTCGGTCCGGACTTCTGCCTGCTGCTGGACGGCGCCATCGAACGCGGCACAGATATCTTCAAGGCCATAGCGCTGGGCGCCAACGCCGTGCTGATCGGCCGTCCGCAACTCTACGCGCTGGCCGTCGCCGGCCCGCTTGGCGTAGCGCACATGCTGCGGGTGCTGCGTGAGGAGCTGGAAGTGACCATGGCATTGGCAGGCACACCGACTATTGCCGATATTACCCCTGACGCCCTGATCTAGGACGCCAGCCAGAGCAGGGCATGCCCCATTGCTGTGCCCTCTCCTGCCGACCCGCATTACGCACTGCTGTTGCGCACCAAAACAGAGCAGCGCACCACGAGTGCGCACCCCTCTTCATGCACCGTCCTGGTGCCCAGCCCCAAGTGCCCGTATTCCGGGGCTTTGCCCATTCTGGTCTGCATATTGCTTTGAACTGAGCGTTCGCACTCCGCACGACCGCGCGACACACAATTTGCAAATAGAGCGCTAGGGTTCCGGCCGCTGTAGCGGTGACTGGTCCGAGAGCACTCGACCTTTCAGACAAAGGTTACACGGCGGGATAAAAGCCCGGGAGACGATTGGCACCACTGCCAGGAGTGCTCTACGTGACATTGACTGAGAGGTTTCCGATGAAAAGATTCTCCGCCCTGCTGCTCAGTTCCCTGCTGCTGTCGACCACAGCCCAGGCCCAGGACAGCTTCAAGGTCTGCTGGTCGATCTACGCCGGCTGGATGCCCTGGGCCTACGGCGCCGAAAGCGGCATCGTCAAGAAATGGGCCGACAAGTACGACATCAACATTGATGTGGTGCAGATCAACGATTACATCGAGTCCATCAACCAGTACACCGTGGGCGAGTTCGACGCCTGCACCATGACCAACATGGATGCACTGACCATTCCGGCCGCCGGCGGCGTCGACAGCACTGCACTGATCGTCGGCGACTTCTCCAACGGCAACGACGGCATCATCCTCAAGGGCGAAAGCGAACTGGCCGCCATCAAGGGCCAGAACGTCAATCTGGTCGAGCTGAGCGTGTCCCACTACCTGCTGGCCCGCGCACTGGACTCGGTAGGTCTCAGCGAAGCCGATGTGCAGGTGGTCAACACCTCGGACGCCGACATGGTCGCGATCTACGGCACCGACGATGTCACCTCGGTCGCGACCTGGAACCCGCTGCTGAGCGAAATCAGCGAGCAACCCGGCAGCACCGTGGTGTTCAACTCGGCGCAGATTCCGGGCGAAATCATCGACCTGCTGGTAATCAATACCGAGACATTGAATGCCCATCCGGAACTGGGCAAGGCCCTGACCGGTGCCTGGTACGAAATCATGGCGACCATGAGCAGCGACAGCGAACAGGGTGTTGCCGCCCGCAGCTACATGGCTGAAGCCTCCGGCACCGATCTGGCCGGTTACGAAGCCCAGCTCGCCGCGACCAAGATGTTCTACACCCCGGCCGCCGCACTGGAGCTGACCAACAGTGCGCAGCTCAAACAAACCATGCAGTACGTCGCCGAGTTCTCCTTCGACCACGGCCTGCTGGGTGAAGGCGCACCGGATGCCGGTTTCATCGGCGTGCAGATGCCCGCCGGCGACTACGGCGACAACAGCAACCTGAAGCTGCGCTTTGACCCGAACTACATGCAGATGGCTGCCGATGGCGCGCTCTGAGCCCTGAAACACACCGGGCGCGGCTGCGCGCCCCAGCGGGATGCATATGAAGCGACTGATCAATCTCACACCACCACCGGCCAGCCGGCTGTTCCTTGGCCTGCTGCCGTTCGCGCTGCTGTTGCTGCTGTATGTGATTGCATCGGACGCACGGCTGGCCGAGAACGCCAACGACAAGCTGCTGCCGGCGTTCAGCCAGATGGGCGAAGCCATTGACCGCATGGCGCTGGAGCCGAGCAAGCGCACCGGTGAATACCTGTTCTGGCAGGACACCGCCAGCAGCCTCAAGCGCCTCGCGCTGGGCGTGCTGATCGCCGCCGCCATCGGCCTGGCGCTGGGGCTGTTTACCGGCGCCCTGCCACTGGTACACGCCGGGGTCAGCCCGCTGCTGACGGTGGTGTCGCTGATACCGCCGCTGGCGATTCTGCCGGTGCTGTTCATTCTGTTCGGCCTCGGTGAAGCCTCCAAGGTGATCCTGATCGCCATCGGTATCACCCCGTTCATCGCCCGCGACCTTCAGCGCCGCACCCAGGAAATCCCCAGCGAGCAACTGGTCAAGGCGCAGACTCTGGGCGCCAACACCAGCCAGATCATGGTCCGCGTGCTGCTGCCGCAACTGATGCCGAAACTGATCGACGCCGTGCGTCTGTCGCTGGGCGCGGGCTGGCTGTTCCTGATCGCCGCCGAGGCCATCGCCGCCACCGACGGTCTGGGTTATCGCATCTTCCTGGTCAGGCGCTACATGTCGATGGACGTGATCCTGCCGTATGTCGCCTGGATCACCCTGCTGGCCTTCCTCTTCGACTGGCTGCTGGCGACCCTGTCGCGCCGCCTGTTCCCGTGGAACGCCCAAGGAGCCCACTGATGATTGAAGTGAAGAACGTCGGCAAGAGCTACGACGGCAACCCGGTACTCGAACGCCTGAACGTCACCGTTCAAGAGGGCGAGTTCGTCACCCTGGTCGGCGCCTCCGGCTGCGGCAAGAGCACCTTTCTGAAAATGCTGCTGGGCACCGAATCACCCACCAGCGGTGAGCTGTTGCTCGACGGCAAGCCGATTGCCGATGAGCCCGGCCCGGATCGCGGCATCGTGTTCCAGCAGTACTCGGTGTTCCCGCACATGACCGTGCTGGAGAACGTTATGGCCGCCGTCGGCTTTGCCCAACGCGGGCTGACCGGTTACCTCTTCGGCAGCAAGCGCAAGCAGGCCCGCCTGGATGCCGAAGCCATCCTCACCGAAGTCGGCCTTGGCCACGCGCTGAAGAAGTACCCGCATGAGCTGTCCGGCGGCATGAAACAGCGCCTGGCGATTGCCCAGGCACTGCTCGGCAAGCCGCGCATTCTGCTGCTGGACGAACCCTTCGGTGCACTTGACCCCGGCATCCGCGCCGACATGCACGAACTGGTGCTGCGCCTCTGGCAGGAACACAAGCTGACCATCTTTATGGTCACCCACGACATCAAGGAAGGCTTTCACCTCGGCACCCGCCTGTGGGTGTTCGACAAGCTGCGGCACGACCCGCACGCACCGCAAGCCTACGGCGCCACCATCACCTATGACCTGCCGATCGACCACCGCGCCCGGCAGCCGGCGCCGCAAACCACCGAACAAACCATTGCCCCGCTGCTGGCCGAAGCCGCCAGCTGAGCCACCGAACCACGGAGACAAGGCAGATGACGCTGAATACCTATACCACCGACATTCCCGGCGCCAGCCACTGGTCCCTGCGCGTGCGCAAGGGCACCCTGATGCGCCTGACCGACCTGGTCGGCGACGCCAATGTCGGCATGCTGTTCTACAACCCGGAAAACCTGCTGGAGCGTTACAACGCGCCAGACACCCTCAAGTGCCAGCACACTTTCAAACTGACCCGCGGCAATTGCCTGTATTCCGACATGGGCCGCATCTTCGCCTCCATCGTTGAAGACGAGCTGGGCTGGCACGAAAGCGTCTGTGGCAACAGCAACGCCGCTCAAGTGGCCGAGCGCTGGGGCGCACGCGACTACCAGAACGCCCGCAATGAATGGCACCAGAACGGCTACGACGCCTTCCTCGTCGAGCTGGCCAAATACGGTCTGGGCCGCGCCGACATGGCCGCCAACCTGAACCTGTTCAGCAAGGTCGCCACCGACGACGAAGGCCGCATGCAGCTGATCGGCGGCCACAGCAAGGCCGGCAGCCAGGTAACCCTGCGTTTCGAGATGGACACGCTGGTGCTGCTGCATACCTGCCCGCACCCGCTCAGCAGCGCCGACAGCTACCCCTACACACCGGTGCGCATCGAGCTTAGCCAGGCCGCCCCGGTCAGTGACGACGACTTCTGCCGCAACTTCCGCCCGGAAAACCAGCGCGGCTTCCAGAACAACGCCCTGTACCACCTGGGCAAGTAAGCGAGGACACCATGATCAAGCACAGCTCCCTGCTCCCCGAAAACGCCGCCTCGCGCACCACCATCGGCGCGGGCGATTACTACATCGGCATCGTCAAGGCCGGCCAGACCCTGCGCCTGCTGGACCTGGAAGGCAATCAGGCCGCCGACACCCTGTTCTTCAGCGCCGCCAATCCGGTCGAGCGCTACAGCGCCACCGACACCATCCGCGAACAGGGCAACGTCTACCTGACCGCCGGCTCGGTGATTCGCTCGAACGAAAACAACCCGATGCTGGAAATCGTCGCCGATACCTGCGGCCGTCACGATACCCTTGGCGGCGCCTGCGCCAGCGAAAGCAATACCGTGCGCTACGACCTGGAAAAGCGCTGCATGCACTCGTGCCGTGACAGCTGGATGCTGGCCGTGGCGGAGAACCCGCAGTACGGCATCAGCAAGCGCGACATCACCCACAACATCAACTTCTTTATGAACGTGCCGGTCACCGCCGAGGGCGGCCTGACCTTTGAAGACGGCATCTCCGGCGCCGGCAAGTATGTCGAACTGACCGCGCTGATGGACGTGGTGATCCTGATCTCCAACTGTCCGCAGCTGAACAACCCGTGCAATGGCTATAACCCGACGCCGGTAGAACTCCTCGTCTGGAACTGAGGGAACCACGGAGAAGCTGCCTGCGTTGCTGCTGCAGCGTTGAAACAGGCTCAAAAATGCTCATTTACCCACTTGTAAACTGCGCTTTTTTCGCCTGTTTCGCCTCGCATCAGCTGCCTCGCCAACGCTTCTCTGCGGTCCCTGTGAAACGTGACACAACATCTTCAGTGGACGACCACTGTCGTAAGAAGCAGCCTGGGACGGCCCGGCAAAGGCTAGCGACATGTTCAACAAGGTTCTGATCGCCAACCGTGGCGCCATCGCCACCCGCATCATCCGCACCCTGCGCAACCTGGGTATCGGCTCAGTCGCCGTCTACGCCGAATGCGACGCCGACAGCCTGCACGTGCGGCTCGCTGACGAGGCCTACAGCCTCGGCGAAGGCGCCGCCGCCGACACCTACCTGCAGGTCGACAAACTGCTGGCCATCGCCGCCGACACCGGCGCCCAGGCCATCCACCCCGGTTACGGCTTCCTCAGCGAGAACGCCAACTTCGTGCGCCGCTGCGAGGCCGCCGGTGTCGCCTTCATCGGCCCGACGCCCGAACAGATGCTGGCCTTTGGTCTCAAGCACCGCGCCCGCGAGCTGGCCGAGCAGGCCAATGTGCCGCTGCTGCCGGGCACCGATCTGCTGACCGATCTGACTGCTGCCAAAACCGAAGCGGCGCGCATCGGCTACCCGGTCATGCTCAAGAGCACGGCGGGCGGCGGCGGTATCGGCATGCAGCTGTGCCACAGCGAAGACGAACTGATCGGCGCCTTCGACAGCGTCAAGCGCCTCGGCGCCAGCAACTTTGCCGACGACGGCGTGTTCCTGGAAAAATTCATCGCCCGCGCCCGACATATCGAGGTGCAGGTGTTTGCCGACGGCAAAGGCAACGCGCTGGCACTGGGTGAGCGCGACTGCTCCAGCCAGCGCCGTAATCAGAAGGTGGTTGAAGAGTGCCCGGCGCCGAACCTGAGCGACGCGGTACGCAGCGAGCTGCACGCCACCGCTGAAAAGCTGCTGTCCAGCGTCAGCTACCGCAACGCTGGCACCGTCGAATTCATTTACGACGCCGACAGTCATCAGTTCTACTTCCTGGAAGTAAACACCCGCCTGCAAGTTGAGCATGGCGTCACCGAGGAGGTGTTCGGCGTTGATTTGGTCGAGTGGATGGTACGTCTGGCCGCCGGCGAAGAGCTGGAGCTGAACGCTCGCCGCGCCAACCTTGCACCCAAGGGCCATTCCATTCAGGTGCGTCTGTACGCCGAAGACCCGTTCCGCGACTTCCAGCCCTGCGCCGGCCTGCTCAGCGAAGTGGCCTTCCCGTACGGTGACGGCATCCGCATCGACCACTGGATCGAGTCCGGGCTGGAGGTACCGCCCTACTTCGACCCGATGCTGGCCAAGGTCATCGTCCACGCTGAGGACCGCGCTGC
>AZIG01007253.1_pt1 | contig 10878 bp, 8 predicted proteins | sample 359071 | NCBI WGS metagenome assembly AZIG01 (sample SAMN02429714, study PRJNA222667) | marine sediment metagenome | biome: Sediment sample; isolation source: enrichment culture of sample MGS-AQ(UA) from oil contaminated terminal site... | place: Jordan: Aqaba | collected 2011-05-15 | depth 18 m m | reverse complement strand
AGGTCAGCCTGGCCTAAATCAGCGGTTATTCAGACCTTCCCTAGGGCATCCATATCTTTTCTATTCATAATCTCGGTCTTTTGCCCCTAACGCCTGTAGCTGCGGCAAATTTGGAGCGCAGCGGAAAATTTGTCCTACAGCCTACACTTGTTAGGCGACCTCATTATTCAGCCCCAGGAGTTCGCGTATTTTCTCATTGGTTATCTTCTGGCGGTGAAGAAGCCATAAAATCGCCGTATGTCCAAAAACTTGTGATATCGCACCTATCGTTTGAAGGTGCACCAGTGTCACCTCGGAACGTTCGGTTGGATTAACGACTGTTTCAGACTTCCCGTGCGTTTCCAATGACATAAACCTGTAGAAAATCTTATACAGATGTAAAATTCCAGACTCACGGGCTTGCTGCTCAACCGAAACCCCTTTTCTCGGTTTGCTTCTAGTTGATAGGAAATCATTGGTGACATCCGTGCCATCTTCTTTTGACTTGACGGAGAGCAATCCGTCTTTCATGGTCATCTGGGCAAGCCTATCGAGTTCATTTGTAGAAAACTCCGCGTACCTTTCCGCCCGTTCTGGATCCGATATCACCCAATGGAGCGAGATAAACAGCTCCAGTAATTGCCGAGATAAGATGGCCAATGCTGTCGGGTTCTCTGTCAAGCCGAGATCGATAGCTCCCCGAATGATTTCTGAACCTCTAAGAAGGATCCTCCGCACCGGTTCATCTACTGGAGACGAACTATCCGACCATTTATCCTCTGAGGATTGCGCGAGCATCTTCGAATGAGTGCTGAGGTTTTCACAGATTTCTTTCAGTCTTGGCACCCAATCCTCCTATGCGCCTAACGCCTCAATAACCGGCGCGCGTTAGCGCGTCCGGCGCCGCAGGCGCGAAGTTAATTGACTTGTTAGGTGTGATGACTATGACCATTTTCCCTCAATGCCTACACCTGCTGTTTCATCGATATAGAATTTCGCTTTATTTTCTCTGCACCATTCTTCGAGTTCTTGCTTCAAATCTGAATACTGATTACGCGCCCAATCAGGAGATTTTGATTTCCAAGCTTCCTCAGTTGGTAAATATGCAGAAAGAATTCCCATTGGAAGCTCAAGGATAAATTGGCCTCCGTCACCTGTTACAACAAGTTCTTCTTTCCATCGTGGCTGAAACTTGAATTTGCTCACTGCGAACACCTAACAGTTGAGTAGACCGACGGCTTCGTCATTGCATATCAATGACTTCTTCATAACAACGCGACGCCCCACTTATCCAAAACAGATTATTCACATTTAAATCAAATACTTATATCCCTTCCACGGCGCACAATCTGTAATATCGTGACTTCTTCATTTTACGCCGCCAATAACACTGTACAAGCATGCAGCATTTATGGGATATGAGTGCCATACAAGCCAAGCCACGCCTGTGGGCACAGTTTCGTAACGTCGCCAGGGTGAGTCACTACAGCATTCGCACCGAGAAGACATGCTGGTAGTGGATACGCTATTTCCTGCGCTACCACCGGAAACGCCACCCTCTGGAGATAGGGCACGCGGAGGTCAGCGAGCTTTCTGGTTGGCTGACGGTCATTCGCCATGTGGTTGCTGTCACGCAGAATCAGCCGTTCAACGCGCTGGTGGGCGATAGCGGTGCCACTCGGGCGAAGCCGCCTGCACGGATACCGACGGGGTTGCCGCTGCTGGGGCATGCTGATGTGCGTACTACGCAGATTTATACCCATGTCCTTGGTAATGCCTTTGCCGGTGTGCAAAGTCCGCTCGGGTAGGCCTTTGGCTTAGCCGGGCAATCCGTTTTCTGCTTCAAGACTATTGCAGGGCGCAAAGCGCTGTCTATCCCCTGTGCGCAGCAAGGCCTCAAGTGGTCGGGCCTATTCTGCAGATCATGGTCGTTTGACTTGTGCAGGTGCGGGCCTTTCCTGACCGACAATCAGGCACGGTTTGGACTCACCATACCCCGGGCCAGGTATCACTCTCCCTGCCCCTCAGCCTCCCAGCCAAGCTCACCGCGGGTAATGGACATCAGCTGCTCACGCAGGGGCTCGGTGGCGCTGGCGGGCAGGCGCACCTGCAGCCGCACGGCCTGGCCATGACTGACCTCAAGCAGCTCACCACCCTGCTCTGCGATCAGATTGCGGGCGACGCCTTCGTGGGCGTAGGCCAGTTCGCAGTTCAGCGTCTGGCTGGGGATGTGTTCGATCTTTTCGGCTTGCAGCAGCGCCTGGGCGACCGCATCGGTGTAGGCGCGCACCAGGCCGCCGGCGCCAAGCTTTACGCCGCCGAAATAGCGCACCACCGTTGCCAGCACGCCGTCGAGCTGCTGATGGCGCAATACGTCCAACATGGGGCGCCCTGCTGTTCCCGATGGCTCGCCGTCGTCGACTGCGGCGCTATGACCGCCCGCCAGCAGCGCCCAGCACACATGTGCGCAGCCGGGGTGTTCGGCGCGCAGGGCGTCTACCCGCGCCTGCGCTGCGGCACGGTCAGCGATGGGCTCAACACAGGCGAGGAAGCGGCTTTTGCGGATTTCCAGCGAACTGGTGACGGGATGGGCAAGGCTGTACATCGCGCAAGAATAACCCGGCAGCAGCAGCCTAGTCAGTGCCTGGCAACAAACATGCCTGCGCAACTGACGCGGACAGGCCTGCTGCTTTCTCCGCCCTACCGCCCCTTGCCTGTTGCTGGCTTGCCGCGCGTCGCTCGATTGGGTTTGCTACCCCGGGTGACAACCCCAGAAGCTTTGTCGCTTGCTTTGTAGTTGGGGGGTGGCTCTGCCAGATGCGGTTGCCGCATCAATGCCATGCTGGTCTGTCCGGGCGCTGCCGCTTTCATCAGGCCCAAACGCAGACCAAATTTGCGCAGGACAGAGTCTAGGGTGCCGAGGGTCGGATTACCCTTATCTGTTTCCAACTGGTACAAGGCTCGAGTAGACATGCCGCACATCTTGGCGAAAGTTTCCTGATCAAAACCTGTAATCTCCAGGCGCAGCCTGCGGATCGCTACCCCAAGGGTAATGACGCCATCAGCGTGCTGCTGCATGATTTCTTCAATCAGTTGCTTGCGCTGCTCTCCCGTCGAGGTATTCATATCAGCTCCCATTGCCGCAGATGCTTGTCCAGATCATTCACTGGCAGCGCTGCGTTCTGGCGGATATCCAGCGGCATGTTTACGAGTAAGTCAGGTAGCGCTTTGAACTCCTTAGCTGCGTCACGTACACGCTGATAAAGGTCCTCGGGGGCATACCATTGCTGGAAGCAGGCGCAGTTTTTACGCCAGTCAGGAGCGCCTTTGCTTTCGGCCTCCCAATTTGGCGCCCGGGTTACGCCCTCTGCGTCCAGGATCATTGGCGCCAAGTCATAGATGGGAGCCAGCTCAAATCTTTCGCTGTGACGAAATACCGCGATATTGCGACCGTGGTTGTCGCTGTTGCCCAATATCCGGTTAAGCAAGTCACGGAGGATGTACTCAAAGATCAGATCCGGCACCTCAGACTCTTGCCCACCGATGCACCAAAGCTCAATCAGCCGCGCCAGCACAGCCTCGTGCTTTAGTCTGGAACCCGGTTCGGTGTTGCCCAACAACGAGTAGACCGATTCCACCGCGATGCGCTCTACGCCCTCCCCCTGCACAACGCGGTCAAAACGCGGCATCCAGAGGCTCGGCTTGTCCGCCTCTTCCAAGCTAAGACCGGCCGTAGGGACGGTGTTCAAACCCAGATCTGCTACGGCTTTGTAGTAATGGTATTCGGCGCGAAGAATATTCTTGTCGTTCTCTGTCACATTGTTGCGCGCAAACTTGACCAGCCAATGTGCCTGCACGAGTCTGTCATCCAGCATCGCGTCGGCGTAAAACTGGCCGTCACGGCTCTCTGCCAGCAATAACTTGGGCGCTTCACCCTGTGCTCCGGTCGCCCCGCCCAACGCTGCGCCCGCTTCGCAGGCATACTCGAGAAAGTCGTTGGTACGCTCAACAATATGCTGACGAGCAAAGGCCTCAGCGCCCGTATCCTCCAATGCCTCAGCAGACTCCTTTACCCTCAGGTTTCCGATAGCCGAGGGCGTACACCGACCAAGTAGAAACCAATCAGTATCGACGCCGTCGGGCTTTTCATCATGAAAACGCTTGAGCAAAGACCTTCTAGCGTGGCCAGCCGGAATGATGTCGTAAACAAACGCAGGGAAGCCTTTGCTGTCCACCGGATTCCAGCTGACAGGCAAGTTAACGCTAACGGCATATTCAAAGATGCTATCGATCGCCTCAACAAATTCTCCCAAATAGGTAGTTTTGTAGGAGGCGGTCATGCGTGCATCCGCAACAGAACCCGGATTAGACGGGCTCAATTCCAAGGCATCGTGCCATTGGCCGTTGGCATGGGTTTGTATCGTCAGGGCTGGGTACATTACAGCAACCACAATCGGAACTAAGATGCTGAAAGACTATGCCATAACCAGAAAACCAGCAATATAAGTCTTATAAAATGCGTAAAATCGCTAAAACCAGCACTTTAATGCTGATTTAAACTGAAAAGGTGCTCCTGCGCCCACAAAAAAGCCGGACACCAGGCCCGGCTTTTCGTCACACCTGCGGGATCAGAAACAATCCAGCGGCATATCCAGCGTGGTGCGATCCGCGCTGCGCAGCACGTCTGCCAGTGCCATCGGCTTGGGCAGTTCGTAACGCAGGAAGTAGTCGCAGGCGTTGAGCTTGCCCTGATAGAAGCTCGCCGGGCGCTCGCCGCCGTTCTGCAGGCCACGCAGGGCAGCCTGGGCCTGGCGCAGCCAGAGCCAGCCGACGACCAGATGGCCGAAGCACTCCATGTACAGGTAGGCGTTGGCCAGGGCTCGATCCGGGTCGCTCTTCTTCATCGCCTGCAGCGCGTCGGTGATGCCTTCGACGGTGTTCAGCGCAGTGCTCAGCAGCTCGGCATTGGCTTTCAGCTCGGCGACGCTGCCGCACTCGGCCAGGGTGGCGCGGATGCGGGTCAGCAGGCTTTGGTAGAAACGGCCACCGGCCATGCTCACCTTGCGGCCCAGCAGATCCTGCCCCTGAATACCGTGGGTGCCTTCGTGGATCGGGTTCAGGCGGTTGTCGCGGTAGAACTGCTCGACCGGGTATTCGCGGGTATAGCCGTAGCCACCATGCACCTGAATCGCCAGGCTGTTGGCTTCCAGGCAGAACTGCGACGGCCAGGATTTGACGATCGGTGTAAGCAGGTCGAGCAAACCAGCAGCTTCTTCGCGCGCTGCGGCATCCGGTGCGTGCTTCTTCTCGTCAACCAGGGTCGAGGAGAACAGGCACAGCGACAGACCACCCTCAACGAAGGCTTTCTGCGCCAGCAGCAGACGACGAATGTCGGCGTGCTGCACCAGTGGGATCATTGGCGTAGCCGGATCACGCTCGGCCAGACCACGGCCCTGGGTTCGCTCGCGGGCGTATTCCAGCGCGTGCAGGTAACCGGTGTAACCCAGCATGACCGAACCCAGACCTACGCCGATGCGCGCCTCGTTCATCATGTGGAACATGCCGGCCAGACCGTTGTGCGGCTCGCCGACCAGATAGCCGACCGCCCCGCCCTTCTCACCGAAGTTAAGCATGGTGGAGGTGGTGCCGCGGTAACCCATCTTGTGGATCAGACCCGCCAGTTGAACGTCGTTGCGCTCGCCGAGGCTGCCGTCGTCGTTGACCAGGAACTTGGGCACGATAAACAGCGAGATGCCCTTGGCACCGGGCGGTGCATCCGGCAGCTTGGCCAGCACCAGGTGCACGATGTTCTCGCTCAGCTCGTGATCACCGGCGGAGATGAAGATCTTGTTGCCACTGATGCGGTAGGTGCCATCGTCCTGCGGGACAGCGCGGGACTTGATGTCGCCCAGCGAGGAGCCGGCGTGCGGCTCGGTCAGGCACATGGTGCCGAAGAAGCGGCCGGCCATCATCGGCTCGGCGTAACGCTGCTTCTGCTCGTCGGTGCCGTGGGCCATGATCAGGTTGCAGGCGGCGATGGTCAGACCGGCATAGGCCTGAGTGCTGACGTTGGCGCCCTTGATCAGGCCGATACAGGTCTGGGCAACGGCCGCCGGCAGCTGCATGCCGCCACGCTCGTAATCCTGCGAGGCAGCCATCAGGCCGGTGTCGCGCAGCACGGCCAGCGCCTCGGAGACCTCCGGGCGAATCACGACCTTGCCGTTTTCAAAACGCGGTTCGTCTTCATCGCACAGGCGGTTGTGCGGTGCGAAGGTTTCGCTCGCGACCTTCAGCGCCAGCTCGATGGCGGCATCAAAGGTATCGCGGCTGTGGTCTTCGTAACGCGGGAATTGGGTAAAGCGCTCGATATCCAGCATTTCATAGAGCAGAAACGCCAGATCGTCGGTGTTGATGATTTTCTGGGACACGGAAAATTCCTCTGGAATTTTTAGCTACAAGCGCCAAGCCTCAAGCGGCAAGCCAAGCCCGAAAAGCGAAACCCGAGCATGGCCCGGGTTTGCTTGCAGCTTACGGCTTGAAGCTTGCGGCTGGGATCAGACGATCTCGAACAGACCGGCTGCGCCCTGGCCACCGCCGATGCACATGGTGACAACCACGTACTTGACGCCGCGGCGCTTGCCTTCGATCAGCGCGTGGCCGGTCAGGCGGGAGCCGGTTACACCGTAGGGGTGACCGATGGCGATGGAGCCACCGTTGACGTTCAGGTTCTCGGCCGGGATGCCCAGACGGTCACGGCAGTAGACAACCTGAGAAGCGAAGGCTTCGTTCAGTTCCCACAGACCGATATCGTCCATGGTCAGGCCATTACGCTGCAGCAGGCGCGGGATGGCGAAGACCGGGCCGATGCCCATTTCGTCAGGCTCGCAACCGGCAACGGCGAAACCGCGGAAGATACCCATCGGCTCAACGTTCAGCTGTTCGGCAACCTTGCTGTTCATCACGGTGCAGACAGACGCGCCGTCAGACAACTGGCTGGCGTTACCGGCGGTGATGAAGTTGCCCGGGCCACGGACCGGCTGCAGGGAGGACAGGCCTTCCAGAGTGGTGCTCGGACGGTTGCACTCGTCACGATCCAGAACCACTTCCTGGTCAGTGATTTCGCCGGTTTCCTTGTTCTGGACCTTCATGATGGCCTTGAACGGTACGATTTCGTCGGCGAACTTGCCGCTCTGCTGACCGGCGGCAACACGCTGCTGGCTCAGCAGGGAGTACTCGTCCTGGGACTCGCGGCTGACGTTGTAGCGCTGGGCTACGATGTCGGCGGTCTCGATCATGGACAGGTACAGTTCCGGCTTATTCTTCATGATCCACTCGTTGGTGCCGTGGAACATGTTGATCTTGTCGTTCTGGCACAGGCTGATGGACTCAACGCCACCGGCAACGATGGCCGGGATCTTTTCGCTGACAACACGCTGGGCAGCGATGGCGATGGACTGCAGACCGGAGCTGCAGAAACGGTTCAGCGACATACCGGCAGTGGTAACCGGCAGACCGCCACGGATGGCAGCCAGACGCGCCATGTTCTTGCCCTGGGCGCCTTCGTGGAAGGTGGCACCGAGGATCACGTCTTCAACCAGCGCCGGGTCGATACCTGCGCGCTTGACCGCTTCTTCAATGACGAAGCCGGCCATGTCAACACTGTGGGTGTTGTTCAGTGCGCCGCGATAGGATTTGCCCAGGCCGGTACGGGCCGTAGATACGATAACTGCGTCTGTCATGTTGTTGCTCCTGTTGAAATTCAAGTACATCAGCCTGCAGCCGGGGTTATCCCTCAGCCCGGCTGGCCCTGCTGTTCACCCCAGCGTGTCAGCGTGTCCCGTGCCTCCCGGTAGGGTTTGAGCCCCATGGCCAGAAGGATGATGGCGCCCACGGTAATCACGCTGGCAACGATGAATATGGAATAACGGATCGCCATGTCGTCCTGGAACACGTAGTCGGTGAACAGCGCGACGGCGGTCGGACCAATACCCAGACCGATCAGGGTAATGGTGAACAGATAGATGGCCGAGGCCTGACCACGCATGGCGTTGGGCATGACCTCCTGAATCGCCGCCGGTGCGACACCGAACGGCATGGCGACCGTGAATACGTTAAAGAACATGATGGTCCACAGCAGCGGCATATTGTCGACCAGATACACCACGTTGCACAGCAGGGTCAGGATAGCCGAGAGCAGACCAACCCGCATGTTGGCATCGCGGCAGCCGCGGTGGGCAAGAAAGTCGGCGAGACGCCCGCCGAATACAATCCCCAGAGACCCGGCAACCATCACCAGCGAGCCGTAGTAGACACCGACTTCGCCCGGGGTCAGCCCGTGGTTGCGAATAAAGAAGGTCGGAATCCAGGCCGAGGCGCCGTAGGAAGCAAACGACAGACAGGCAAAACCGAAGTTATGGCACAGCACCGCCTTGCGAATACCCATCAGGTAACGGCCCACGTCCTTCAGCGGCACGGCGACGCCGGCACCAATACCCTTGCGGGACGGCTCCTTGATCGCCAGCAGCACCAGGCAGAACAGCAGGCCTGCGGCACCCAGCACCAGGAAAATCAGTTGCCAGGGGCGGACTTCACCCAGCAGCGGCAGCACCATCGGGCCTTGCGCGTTAGCCCAGGTCACCACCAGGCCACCGAGCAAAAATGCAGCGCCAGCCCCCAGATAAATACCCATGGCATAGACACTGATGGCCGTTGCGCGACGATTGGCCGGGAAACTGTCGGCGATCAGCGAATAGGCGGCCGGAGACAGCGCTGCTTCCCCTGCGCCCACACCAATGCGACCAACGATGAAATGCCAGTACTGCTGCGCCAGACCGCAGAACGCGGTCATCAGACTCCACACGGCCACGCCCGCGGCGATCAGGCCGCGGCGGCTCTTGGAGTCGGCAATCCGCCCCAGCGGAATACCGGCTACAGTGTAGAAAACGGCAAATGACAGACCCATCAGCAGGCTCATTTCAGTATCGGAAATCTGCAGATCCTGGCGAATAGGCCCAACCAGCAGGTTCAGAATCTGGCGATCTACAAAGGACAGAACATAGGCAACCAGCAAAATACTGACCGTCAGCCAGGCTCGTTTGGGCGACGGATAACTATTATTCTCGTCCACGCTATGCTCCATTTTTTGTAGTTGGAATTATCAGCAGGACGAGACTATCAGGTTCGCACAGCGAAAGTCGATTTCGAAATACAGCGATCAGCAACCTCAATGCGTGTCTATCACCGGAGGCTATGTATTGTTCAAACAGTTTCCGCAGCTCTCTGAAAAGGCCCTTGCACCATGAGCTCACCCCTAATCATGGTCGGTGCCGGCCATGCCCACCTGATCGCCCTGCGCGGCTGGATTGAACAGGGTTATCAGGTTCCGCCCGGCAGCATACTCATCTCGCCGGAACCCCATGCCTGGTACTCCGGCATGATGCCTGGCATGCTGGCCGGCCGCTGGCAGGCAGAGCAATGCCGTATTGCACTGGCACCGCTCTGTGACGCCACAGGTCTGACCCTGCACATCGGGCGGCTGGCGCATCTTGACGCCGACAACCGGCTGCTGGAGCTGGACAGCGGGGAGCAATTGCGCAGCACGGTAGTGTCCATCAACAGCGGTGCAATCAATCCGGCGCCGCCCGACAATGACCAGAGCCTTGCCGTCATCGGCGCCAAACCCTTTGCCGATCTGTTCCATTACTGGCAGACATGGCAGGCCGGCGACAGCCCGGAGAAGCTGGTGATTCTGGGCGGCGGCGCAGCCGCGGTAGAGCTGGCTCTGGCGCTGCAAAAGGCTCTGCCCCGCAGTCAGCTGACGCTGCTGTGCGCATCCCGGCTGCTCGCCGGGCACCCAGCCGGAGCTGCGCGCACGACCCGATCCCTGTTTGCCCAGCGCGGTATCACGCTGCACGAGAATATTGCTGTCACGGCAATCGAGCGCGGCAGCCTGAGATCGGCAGATGCCCCGCCGGTTGCCGCTGACGCGGTCATCCTGGCTACCGGTACCGCACCGGCCGCCTGGCAGCCTCAAAGCGGGCTGGCGACCGACAAGGCCGGATTCATCAGCATTGATGCCACATTGCAGAGCACCTCGCATCCGCAGATCTTTGCCAGCGGCGACTGTGCGGCGCTGGCCGGCTGTCCTCACTCCGGCGTTTACGCCGTACGCCAGGGGCCGATACTGGGCGCGAATCTGCGCGCCCAATTGCAAGGTGGTCCGCCACAGCTGCGCTTTGAGCCCCAGCCCAGAGCCCTCGCCCTGCTGGCCACCGCAGACCGGCAGGCCCTGGCCTGTTATGGACCTCTGGCGCTGCGCAGTCGCGCGGCGCTGTGGCTGAAGAACAGGCTCGACACCGACTTCATGCGCAGCCTGCAGCTTGACTGCCCCCCAGGCTGACAGCGGGCCAAGACCAAAGATCAATTGTCGGTACCCGAGACAAATGGCTAAATGAGGCTGAATCGACCAGAACAAGAACAATACTGGGCATTGCGCCCTTGAATGGACCTCTGCTTATGCACACCGGATTTATCGGCAAAGCGATTCTCGCCCTGCTGCAACTGGGCACCCTTGGCTGGCTTTACTACAGCGCCGGCGTTGACATCCTGGCGCCCGCGCTGATCCTCGCCGTGCTGCCCTGGATCGGGCTGCCCTGGTTTTATCCGCCCTCCGACCCGTCATCGGTGATCGAGCCATCAGCCAGCACAACGGGCAGCGCCGATCTCAGCGCGCGCCTGTCCCGCGCTACCAGCCAGAACGCCATTGCCGCGGCCGAGGTCGCGCACTCGGTCGAGCAATTGCGCCAGCGCCAGCAGTCACAGCTGCTGGCGATTCGACAGGTGACCGACAGCGCCCAGCAGATAGCCGCCGAGGTCGACGCTACCAGCCGTTATGCCGAG
>AZIG01008322.1_pt1 | contig 10905 bp, 8 predicted proteins | sample 359071 | NCBI WGS metagenome assembly AZIG01 (sample SAMN02429714, study PRJNA222667) | marine sediment metagenome | biome: Sediment sample; isolation source: enrichment culture of sample MGS-AQ(UA) from oil contaminated terminal site... | place: Jordan: Aqaba | collected 2011-05-15 | depth 18 m m | reverse complement strand
ACCGAGGCCTGCACGGCCTCGGCAGAGCTGGCGGCCGGGTTGGCCGCCAAGTGTTGGTGCAGCTCACTGAACGAGGTGCAGCTGGCAAGTTCAGCCCGCTGCTGGTCGCTCAGTGGTAGGTGGGCCAGGTACTCGCCAAGCGATTCCGGCCTTGCGCTTGAGTTACTCATCGGCAGGCAACTGATAGGTCCAGGTCTCGGTCAGCACCTTCTCGGTGGTGGCCGGGGCCCCGTTGGTGGGTGCCGCATCGGCGGCAGGTTGTTCGGCCTTGGCAGATGGCTCAGCCTTGACGGCTTTCTCGGCCTTGGCATGCTTGGCAGCGGCCTTGTCCTGCTTGGCGTCCTGGGCAGGCTTGGCGGCTTCGACCGGCACGTCACGCACCAATGCAGCGCGCATTTCGGTCGATTTGTTGGCTTCCTTTACCTTCAGGCGCAGGGTCAGGCGCCAGCCCTTGGTCTCAGGGTTATAGCGTAGATTGTTCTCGACCACCTCGGCGTTGTCGCCCACGCTGATCTGGCTACGCACCGCGGTGTCTTCCGGCAGGGCAGCCAGGGCCGGGCCGGCGAAGTCGACCAGAAACGCCACGCTGCCGTCTGGCTGGCGGATCAGGTTGGATTGCTTGACGTCGCCGGTGGAACGCAGGGTCTGCTTGACCCAGCCCAGGTCAGGGGCCTGGAACTGCGGCTCGTCAATGGTCCAATGCATGCGGTAGGCGTACTCGATCGGCTTGCCGGGCTCCGGCAGCTTCTCCGGGCTCCAGAAAGCCACGATGTTGTCGTTGGTCTCGTCGGCGGTCGGGATTTCGACCAGATCGACGCTACCCTTGCCCCAATCACCCTTCGGCTCGATCCAGGCGCTTGGGCGCTTCTGGTAGTTGTCGTCGAGGTCTTCGTAGTCGCTGAAGGCGCGCTGACGCTGCATCAGGCCGAAACCACGCGGGTTCTCGACGCTGAAGTTACTCACGGCCAGGTGCTTCGGATTGTTCAGCGGGCGCCACAGCCACTCGCCATTTCCGGCGTGAATCGACAGGCCTTCGGAGTCATGCAGGGCCGGGCGATAGTTGAGCACCTTGGACGGCTGATTGGGGCCGAACAGGTACATGCTGGTCAGCGGCGCAATGCCCAAGCGGCTGACATGCTCACGCAGGAACACGCGGGACTGCACGTCGACCACGGTGTCGTTGCCCGGACGCAGGATCAGCTTGTAGGCGCCGGTGGAGCGCGGCGAATCCAGCAGCGCGTAGATCACCAGGTGCTTGTCGGCTGGCTTGGGTTTTTCAACCCAGAACTCGGTGAAGCGCGGGAACTCTTCGCCCGATGGCAGTGCGGTGTCGATGGCCAGGCCACGGGCAGACAGGCCGTACACATGGCCCTTGCCGACTACGCGGAAATAGCTGGCGCCAAGCAGGGTCATGATCTCGTCCTGCTTGTCGGCCTTGTTGATCGGGTACAGCACGCGGAAACCGGCGTAACCGAGGTTTTTGGTGGTTTCCGGGTCGTGCGGCACGTCACCGAACTCGAAGCGGTCCGGGTCGTACTTGATTTCCCGGACCTTGGTGGCGGTGACCTCGTTGATTTTCACCGGGGTGTCAAAGTGCATGCCCTGATGATAGAACGACAGCTTGAACGGGGTCTTGTCCTTGGCCCACTCGGCCTTTTCCTGCAGGAAACGGATTTTCTGGTAGTCCGCAAACTTCATGTCGCGGAATACGGCCGGCAGGTTGCTTTTGGGTGCGTCGTACTTCTGGCCGGCCAGATCCTTTGCCTTGGCTGCAACATCGTCAAGATTGAATGCCCACAGCTGGCCCGCGCTCATCAGGCCAACCAGAGCCACACTGGCCATCAGCGCCTTGCGTAGCCGAACGCCGGGGATTCTTGATGCTTTTTGGGGACTAACAATCACGAGCAACCCTCGCCGAAAACAGATCATGAAACCAACGGCCAGCGACAAATGCCGGGTTGGCGAGCACTGTTCGGACCCCGTGAGGGCGTAATGATTCCCCAAACGGATCCAGACAATGCTCGAGTCAGAGTGAAACGGACCTGCGAACGCAGGTCCATGCAGCGCGCGATTATCCAGCAGGTTGCGTGACAACGCATCAGGCTGGAGCAACTATTTATCGTACAAAACCCCTTGTTTTCCTGCGAACAAAGAGGTTTTTGACCTCATATTTGTAACATAAATGTTACAGGGCCATCATTGACCAGGTGCACCTGCATGTCCGCACCGAAGCGGCCGCTGGCCACGTCGGCGTGCTGAGCCTTTGCCTGTTGCAAAAGATAGTCGAACAACTCGGCGCCGAGGGCCGGTGGCGCCGCTGTCGAGAAGCTTGGGCGCATGCCGTTGCGGGTGTCGGCCGCCAAAGTGAACTGTGACACCAGTAGCAGGCCACCCCCGACATCCTTGAGCGACAGGTTCATCTTGCCCTGCTCGTCACTGAATACACGGTAGTTCAGCAGCTTGTGCAACAGCTTATCGGCCTGTTCGCGGGAATCGTCAGGCTCGACCGCCACCAGCACCAGCAACCCCTGGTCGATGGCACCGACCACCTCCCCCGCCACCTCAACCCGCGCACCGCGCACGCGCTGCAACAGGCCCTTCATGCTTCTTCCAGGGGCAGGTCGAGCAGGCGTCGGGCCATCTGGTCGGCGGCACGCACCAGGGCATCGGTGATGCCAGGCTCGGAAGCCGCGTGACCGGCGTCACGGATCACTTTCAGCTCACTGTTCGGCCAGGCCTGGTGCAACGCCCAGGCGTTGTCCAGTGGGCAGATCACATCGTAGCGCCCATGCACGATCACCGCCGGCAGGTGGGCGATCTTGGGCAGATCACGGATCAACTGGTCCGGTTCGAGGAAGGCGTTGTTCATGAAGTAATGGCATTCGATGCGAGCGATCGACAGCGCCCGCTGCGGTTCGGAAAAGCGGTCGACCACCAGCGGGTTGGGACGCAGGGTGGCGGTACGGCCTTCCCAGGTGGACCACGCCTTGGCGGCGTGCATCTGGGCGATCTGGTCGTTACCGGTCAGGCGCTTGTGGAAGGCTCTGACCAGATCGTCGCGTTCCTCCGGTGGAATCGGTGCGATGTAGTCCTGCCAGTAGTCGGGGAACAGGCGGCTGGCGCCCTCCTGGTAGAACCACTCGATTTCCTGCGGCCGGCACAGGAAGATGCCGCGCAGGATCAGGCCGTGCACGCGTTCTGGGTGAGCCTGAGCGTAGGCCAGGGCCAGGGTCGAGCCCCAAGAACCACCAAACAGCACCCACTTGTCTATGCCAAGGTGTTCGCGAATGCGCTCCAGGTCTTCGACCAGGTGCCAGGTGGTGTTGTTCTCCAGGCTCGCATGGGGCGTGGAGCGGCCACAGCCGCGCTGGTCGAAGGTGATGATGCGGTACAGGTTGGGGTCAAAGTAGCAGCGGCTCTGGGCGTCGCAGCCAGCGCCAGGGCCTCCGTGGATGAACACCACGGGCAAACCTTCCGGCGAGCCGCTTTCGTCGACATAAAGCACATGCGGCGCTTCCACGGCCAGATCGTGCCTGGCGTAGGGTTTGATCTGCGGGTAGAGGGTCTGCATTGCGCACTCCGTGTGAGGATTATTCGGCCGTGGGCCATCATAAACCTGAATTGCGCTTTCAGCACCGTCCTTGCTGACGCGTTCGAACGGCGCGAATTGACCATTGCGCAGATTTCCGACAATGGCCTCCCACGGCGCCTGGCGACGCCGATAGCGTCGCCGCCTTCACTCAACGCTTGTAATGCTCGTCGCCCCACGCCAGCAGCGCTTGCAGCAGTTGCCTCAATACCGCTTGCGTCGGTTGCGCCAGATCTTCCCGGTAGGCAAACGGCTCGATTTCCTCCATATACGTGCTTTGCGCCAGCTCCAGTTGCACAGCATGGATATGGTTGGCCGGGTCGCCATAATGCCGGGTGATGTACCCGCCTTTGAACCGACCGTTGAGCACATGGCTGTAACCTTGCATCCCGGCGCACACCCCCTGCAGCCGCTCAGCCAGTGCCGGATCGCAACTGGCGCCGTTGAAAGTACCCAGGTTGAAGTCCGGTAACCTGCCGTCGAACAGGTGCGGGATCAGCGAACGGATCGAATGGGCATCCCACAGCAGCGCATAGCCAAACTGCTCACGCAAGCGGTCCAGTTCACGACGAATGGTGGCGTGATAAGGACGCCAGATCTGCTCCAGATAGCGTTTACGTTCTTCGCCAGACGGCGCCAGCCCATCCTTGAACAGGGGTTCGCCACCGAACAACGTCGCCGGGTACAAGCCCGTGGTGGCGCCGGCGTACAGTGGCTTGTCGTCGTCCGGCCGGTTCAGGTCGATGACGAAGCGTGAATACTCTGCAGCCACCACGCTGGCGCCCATGTCACGGGCAAAGTCGTACAGCTGCGGGATGTGCCAGTCGGTGTCCGGCAAGCTTTGCGCCTGGTCGACCAGACCGTCGCGCACGGCATCGCTCAGGCGCAGGCCAGCGTGCGGCATGCTGATCAGCAGCGGCAGGCGACCTTGGTGAAAACTCAGTACCTTGTCCATCGTGCCTCGCTCAGTTGGAGATTTCATGGCCCATGCGCACTACGCGCTTGGGCAGGTCGCCACCCAGCCAGTAGGCCAGGTCGGCGGGGCGTTCGATCTGCCAGGCGACGAAGTCGGCCACCTTGCCCACTTGCAGCGAGCCGTGGCTGTCACCCAGGCCCAGCGCCGTGGCAGCGTGGACCGTAACGCCGGCCAGGGCTTCTTCCGGCGTCATGCGGAAGCAGGTGCAGCCCATGTTCAGCATCAACCGTAGCGACAACCCTGGCGAGGTGCCGGGGTTAAGGTCGCTGGCCAGGGCAATCTTCACCCCGTGCCGGCGCAATGCATCCATTGGCGGCAGTTGGGTTTCACGCAGAAAGTAGAAGGCGCCCGGCAGCAGCACGGCGACTGTGCCGGCGTTTGCCATGGCCATGGCGTCTTCCTCTGTCATGAACTCCAGGTGGTCAGCCGACAGTGCCTGGTAACGCGCGGCCAGGCTTGAGCCGTGCAACGATGACAGCTGTTCGGCATGCAGCTTGACCGGCAGGCCCAGTTCGCGTGCCTTGATGAACAGTCGCTCGACCTGGGCCGGCGAGAACGCGAGGTGTTCGCAGAAGGCATCCACCGCATCTACCAGGCCTTCGGCGGCCAGGGCCGGCAACATTTCATCGCAGATGTGCGCGATGTAGTCATCGGCCCGGGCTGCGTACTCCGGGGGCAAAGCGTGCGCTGCCAGGCACGTGGCACGCACCGTCAGCGGCAGCTCGTCAGCCAGGCGCCGGGCCACTCGCAGCATCTTGCGCTCGTTGGCCAGGTCCAGGCCGTAGCCGGACTTGACCTCGATGGTGGTCACGCCATCGCGCATCAGTGCCTGAACGCGCTGGCGAGCACTGGCGAACAACTCGTCTTCGCTGGCCGCACGGGTAGCCCGCACAGTGCTGGCGATACCGCCACCCTGTGCGGCGATTTCGACATAGCTCACGCCCTGCAGGCGCTGCTCGAACTCGCCGCTGCGGTTGCCGCCGAACACCGCATGGGTGTGGCAGTCGATCAGCCCAGGGGTGACCCAGGCACCACCCAGGTCAACCGTGCGGTCAGCTTCGACTGGCGCCAGCTCGGCGCGTGGGCCTATCCACTCGATCAGCCCGGCGCTGGTGACGATCGCCGCATCCTCGATGGCCGAGTAGCGGCCGTCGGCCATGGTTGCAACATGGCAATGCTGCCAGAGGGTTCTCATGCACAATCTCCTATGCTAGCGGTGCAGCTCGGCCGGCTCCGCTACCGGCTGGCCCTGCCCTGCACGCGGCTTGCACCACAGCAGGTAGGACGCCACCAGGAACACCACCCAGAGCACGCCGACGATCAATGCCGCCTGGGTGTCCGGGAAGTAGCCGAGCACGCCAAAGATGAACACCATGAACGCAATGGCCATGGCCGGGCCGTATGGCCAGAACGGAACCGGAAACTTGAGCTGGGCCACTTGCTCGCGGCTCATGCTGCGGCGCATGGCTACCTGGGTGAGCAGGATCATCAGCCACACCCACACCGTGGCGAAGGTGGCGATCGAGGCAATCAGCAGGAACACATTTTCCGGGATCAGGTAGTTGAGCAATACGCCGATCAGCAGCGCAGCCCCCATCACCACGACAGTCATCCAAGGTACGCCATGTTTCGACAACTTGCTGAAACCGCGTGGGGCGTGGCCTTGCTGGGCCAGGCCATACATCATGCGGCCAGCGCCAAAGATGTCGCTGTTGATGGCAGAGATGGCAGCGGAAATCACCACGACGTTCAGCACGGCAGCGGCAGAGCCGATGCCCAGGTTGCTGAAGATCTGCACGAACGGGCTGCCCTGGCTGCCGATCTGCGGCCATGGGTACAGGCACATCAGCACGAACAGGGTGAGCACGTAGAACAGCAGGATGCGCAGCGGCACCGCGTTGATCGCTTTGGGGATGACGCGCTGCGGGTCTTTTGCCTCACCGGCGGTGACGCCGATGATCTCGATACCGCCGAAGGCGAACATCACCACGGCAAACGACGCAATCAAGCCACCCACGCCGTTAGGCATGAAGCCGCCATGGTCGAACAGGTTGCTCATGCCCACGGCATGCCCGGTACCCACTTGGCTGAAACCGAAAGCCATGATGCCGAGACCGGCCAGGATCATCGCCACGATGGCGCCGACCTTGAGCAGCGACAGCCAGAATTCCATTTCGCCGAATACCTTGACGTTGCACAGGTTGAGGCCGCCGATCAGGAAAACGATGCCCAGCACCCAGATCCAGCGGGCTACCTCCGGGAACCAGAAGCCCATGTAGATACCGAACGCGGTGACGTCGGCGATGGCGACGATGACCATCTCGAAAGCGTAGGTCCAGCCGAGGATGAAGCCGGCCATTGGGCCAAGGTAGGTCGTGGCGTAGTGGCCGAAGGAGCCGGCCACCGGGTTGTGCACGGCCATTTCGCCAAGGGCGCGCATGACCATGAACACGGCAGCGCCGCCGATCAGGTAGGCCAGCAGCACGGCCGGGCCTGCCATCTGGATGGCCGAGGCAGAGCCGTAGAACAGGCCGGTGCCGATGGCGGAGCCGAGGGCCATGAAACGGATGTGGCGGGCACTTAGCCCGCGCTTGAGACCTTGAGCTTGTTGCATGTCACGTCCTTGAATTGTTTTTGTGGTCGTGAGATTGAGGGGCTGCTGCGCAGCCCATTCGCGGGCAAGCCCGCTCCTATATGGATAGCGTTGCATATCGCAATTTGTGCAGGAGCGGGCTTGCCCGCGAAGGGCCGCCAAGCGGCCCCAAGGGGCATTACAGGCTTGGCAGCACACCCGCCGGCAGCAAGCCGGTCAGACTACCCTTGGCCAACAGGTCCACGGCCTTTTCAATATCCGGCGCGAAGAAACGGTCACGGTCGTAGTGCGGCACCTCGCTGCGCAGCACCTGGCGCGCCTGCTCCAGCTTGGCCGAAGTCTTCAGGCCTTTGCGCAGGTCCAGGCCCTGGCAAGCGCCCAGCCATTCGATGGCCAGCACGCCACGGGTGTTTTCGGCCATTTCCCACAGGCGCTTGCCGGCCGCCGGAGCCATCGACACGTGGTCTTCCTGGTTGGCCGAAGTTGGCAGGCTGTCGACGCTGTGCGGGTGCGACAGGGCTTTGTTTTCGCTGGCAAGGGCGGCAGCGGTGACCTGGGCGATCATGAAGCCGGAGTTGACCCCGCCGTTTTCCACCAGGAACGGCGGCAGCTGGGACATGTGCTTGTCCATCATCAGCGAGATGCGGCGCTCGCTGAGCGAGCCGATTTCAGCGATGGCCAGGGCCAGGTTGTCGGCGGCCATGGCCACCGGCTCGGCGTGGAAATTGCCGCCGGAGATCACATCACCTTCGGCAGCGAACACCAGCGGGTTGTCCGACACGGCGTTGGCTTCGATGCCCAGTACCTCGGCGGCCTGGCGCAGCTGGGTCAGGCAGGCACCCATGACCTGCGGCTGGCAGCGCAGCGAGTACGGGTCCTGGACCTTGTCGCAGTTTTTGTGCGACAGCGACACTTCACTGGAGTCGCCCAGCAGGTCGCGGAAGCAGGCGGCGGTGTCAATCTGCCCACGCTGGCCACGCACTTCGTGGACACGCGCATCGAACGGCGAACGCGAACCCAGCGCTGCTTCGACGCTCAGGCCGCCGCAGGCGATAGCCGCGGCATACAGGTCTTCGGCCTGGAACAGGCCACGCAAGGCATAGGCGGTGGAAGCCTGAGTCCCATTGAGCAGGGCCAGGCCTTCTTTGGCGGCCAGGGTCAGTGGTTCGAGGCCGGCAATCGCCAGGGCTTCGGTGGCCGGCAGCCACTGGCCCTTGTAGCGAGCCTTGCCTTCGCCCAGCAGCACCAGCGACATATGCGCCAGCGGCGCAAGGTCACCGGAGGCACCTACCGAACCTTTCAGCGGGATGTGCGGGTAGACTTCGGCGTTGACCAAGGCAATCAGCGCGTCGATGACTTTGCGGCGGATGCCGGAGAAGCCACGGCTGAGGCTGTTGATCTTCAGCACCATGATCAACCGCACCAGGTCGTCATCCAGCGGCGCGCCGATGCCGGCGGCGTGGGACAGCACCAGCGAACGCTGCAGGTTTTCCAGGTCATGGCTGGCGATGCGAGTCGAGGCCAGCAGGCCGAAACCGGTGTTGATGCCATAGGCAGTGCGGTCTTCGGCAATGATCTGTTCGACGCAGGCGACGCTGGCGTCGATGGCCGGCGCGGCGCTGGCATCCAGTTGCAGGCGCACGGGCGCGGCGTGAATCGCACGCAGCTGGGCCAGGGTCAGGGTGCCAGGCTTGAGGGTGAGTTCGGTCACTTTGCTACTCCAATCGCGTAGAGCCGCAGGCCCGTATCCAGGTGCCTGCGCGCTCCTTCTTGTTGTTCAGTATCACCCCTTGTGGGGTGCGGTCCAAAGCGAGGCGATCAGCCAGTGATCATCGGCAGGTCCAGGCCCTGCTCCTTGGCGCAGTCGATGGCGATGTCGTAACCGGCATCGGCGTGGCGCATGACGCCTGTCCCTGGGTCATTGGTCAGTACTCGGGCGATGCGCTCGGCGGCCTCATCGGTACCGTCGCAGACGATGACCATGCCCGAGTGCTGCGAGAAGCCCATGCCCACGCCACCGCCATGGTGCAGCGACACCCAGGTGGCGCCGCCTGCGGTGTTCAGCAGGGCGTTGAGCAGCGGCCAGTCGGAAACAGCGTCCGAACCATCACGCATGGCCTCGGTTTCGCGGTTCGGGCTGGATACCGAGCCGGAATCGAGGTGGTCACGGCCGATCACCACCGGTGCCGACAGCTCGCCGCTGCGGACCATTTCGTTGAAGGCCAGGCCCAGCTTGGCGCGAAGGCCCAGACCCACCCAGCAGATCCGCGCCGGCAGGCCCTGGAAGCTGATGCGCTCGCGAGCCATGTCCAGCCAGCGGTGCAGGTGGGCGTCGTCAGGGATCAGTTCCTTGACCTTGGCGTCGGTCTTGTAGATGTCCTCGGCTTCACCGGACAGCGCCGCCCAGCGGAACGGGCCGACACCGCGGCAGAACAGTGGGCGGATGTAGGCCGGGACGAAGCCTGGGAAGTCGAAGGCATTGGCCACGCCCTCTTCCTTGGCCATCTGGCGGATGTTGTTGCCGTAGTCGAAGGTCGGGATACCCTGCTTCTGGAAGTCCAGCATGGCCTGCACGTGCACGGCCATCGACTGTTTGGCGGCCTTGACCACTGCTGCCGGTTCGGTCTGCGCACGGTCGCGGTACTGCTCCCAGGTCCAGCCGGCAGGCAGGTAGCCGTTGAGTGGGTCGTGGGCGCTGGTCTGGTCGGTGACCATGTCCGGGCGCACGCCACGTTTGACCAGTTCTGGGAGGATTTCGGCGGCGTTGCCGTGCAGGGCGATGGAGATGGCCTTGCCTTCGGCGGTGTACCTGGCGATGCGTGCCAGGGCGTCGTCGAGGTCAGTGGCCTGCTCGTCGACGTAGCGGGTTTCCAGGCGGAATTCGATGCGGCTCTGCTGGCATTCGATGTTCAGCGAGCAAGCCCCGGCCAGGGTCGCGGCCAGTGGCTGCGCGCCGCCCATGCCGCCCAAGCCAGCGGTGAGCACCCACTTGCCTTTCAGGCTGCCGCCGTAGTGCTGGCGCCCGGCTTCGACGAAGGTTTCATAGGTGCCCTGGACGATGCCCTGGCTGCCGATGTAGATCCAGCTGCCGGCGGTCATCTGGCCGTACATGGCCAGGCCCTTGGCATCCAGTTCGTTGAAGTGTTCCCAGTTGGCCCAGTGTGGCACCAGGTTGGAGTTGGCGATCAGCACGCGCGGTGCGTTGCTGTGGGTCTTGAACACACCGACCGGCTTGCCCGACTGCACCAGCAGGGTTTCGTCGTCTTCCAGGCGGGTCAGGGTTTCGACGATCTTGTCGTAGCAGGCCCAGTTGCGCGCAGCGCGGCCGATACCGCCATATACCACCAGCTCTTTCGGGTTTTCCGCGACCTGTGGATCGAGGTTGTTCATCAGCATGCGCAGTGGCGCTTCGGTCAGCCAGCTTTTGGCGGTCAGCTTGTTGCCACGTGGGGCACGGATTTCAACGTCACGGTATTTGTTGTTGTCAGTCACGGGAAAGGTCCTCTGCGGTCGTCCGCGGGCGGGTATGTCGTGGTCAATATACAAACACACCTTTACTTGTATGTACAAGCATGGACAACCAAAATAATCGGACCTTGCCATTCCTACCTTGACTTCTTGGGGGTAAAGCGAGCGCCGGTCCGGCTTGAGTTCTGCGGCGGTGCGTAGATCGAGCGTCGGTCCGGCTTAAGTTCTGCGGCGGTGCGTAGATCGAGCGCCGCCCGCGCGGCGCTTCGCGGGTAAACC
>AZIG01008323.1_pt1 | contig 11034 bp, 20 predicted proteins | sample 359071 | NCBI WGS metagenome assembly AZIG01 (sample SAMN02429714, study PRJNA222667) | marine sediment metagenome | biome: Sediment sample; isolation source: enrichment culture of sample MGS-AQ(UA) from oil contaminated terminal site... | place: Jordan: Aqaba | collected 2011-05-15 | depth 18 m m | reverse complement strand
ATTAAAAAGGGCCCGGGTGGGGCCCTAAACCGCCTTTTTTATACTCCCTATTATTCCCTCTTTTTCCCATCTGTACGCCGGTAAAGGGATTTTTAAAACCGGATGTACAGTATTTTCCCCCGTAATCCTGTACATTCTCTAAATCATTACGCCAAATTTACGCCATGGGGGAGAAGTGGCTAGTTACCGGAAGCGTGCAGGAGGATGGCGGGTAGAGGTTCGCATGCGCGGGCAGTATGCGTCCAGCACCTGGCAAACCAAAGCTCAGGCTCAGGCCTGGGCGGCAGAAGTGGAAGGTGAGATCCGGGCCGGCAAAGCCATCGGATCGACCGGGCGGCGCGTCCGAGATGTGTTGCAGCGTTACGCCGATGAGGTGGCGCCGCACAACCGGGGCGCCCGTCGTGATGGTGAGCGCATCGCACTGATGCTCTCCATGCCGCTGGCTGACGTTCCCCTGGAAGAGGTGGGGAACATCCACGTGATCGAATATCGCGATGCCAGGCTGAAGAAGGTGCTGCCTGCCACCGTGCGGCGTGAAATGAACCTGATGGGCGGAGTGTTCCGGTATGCCGTCGAGGAGTGGCACTGGCTGCCAGAGAGTCCCTGCAAGGGGGTTCGCAAGCCGCCAGCGGGCAAAGCCCGCGATAGGCGCATCAGTGACGATGAGATCAAGGCGCTAATGGCCGCTGCCGGCTACAAGGAAGGGGGGCGAGTCCGCAGCACGCCTGAGCAAATGGCACTGGCCTTTCAGCTGGCGCTGGAAACCGCCATGCGGGCCGGTGAGATATTGAGCCTCGAGTGGAGCCAGATTCACCTCAATGAGGGTTACCTGACACTGAGTACCACCAAGAATGGGGATGCTAGGCGGGTGCCGTTATCTCAGCGGGCCCGGCAGCTGCTGACGTTGTCAGCCGTGGAAGGGGGTAAGGTATTTTCCATCAACTCCAACCAGCTGGCGCTGTCGTTCAACTATTACCGCGAGAAGGCCAAGCTGTCGGGCTTCACCTTCCATGATACCAGGCATGAAGCCATCACCCGCCTGGCGAAGAAACTGGATGTGCTGGACCTGGCCCGCATGACCGGCCACCGTGACCTGCGCAGCCTGCAGGTGTACTACAACGCCACCGCCAGCGAGATTGCCGCGCAGCTGGGCTGAGCCCATCAGGCGGCGCGGCGCTTGGGCTGGCGGTGGCGCTTTGCCCAGTCTCGCACCTCATCCGGAATCCAGCGGCGGCCAATGTCAGGAGCATGCACCGGATCCGGGAAGGTGTGCTGGTTGGTGATGTAGGAGGCCCGCTTGGCGGTCACCCCGAAATAGGCGCCGATTTCCTTGGTGCTCCACAGCGCGTCCGGGATTCTCTGCCGGCGCAGCTCTTCCAGAATGGCTTCCAGTACGTTTTGTTCACTCATGGCACTGCTCCGCTGCGGCGTTTATGGCTCTGATTCTGTCCTGGTGTTGCTCATAGGTCGGGTTGAGTCGAATGTCCCGGCAGGGCGCGGCCAGCGGGCAGGTGGTGCAGCCCTCGATGGGGCCGGCCTTCTGGTACTGCACCGCGCAGATATCCTTGGCCTGATCGGAAAGGGTCTCGTGCCCCATCTCCTGCAGGCGCTCTTCGTCTGTCTTCATGCTGCTGCCTCCATGGGTTCCATCATATTGCCTTCCACCAGTGCCTTGCACGGGTAGGGGGAAACGCTGTTGCCGCACATCTTCACCTGGTCGGCTTTGGTGAGCCGGGTGCCGTCGAAGATGTGAGTGTGGATGTAGTCGGCCGGGAAGCCTTGGCCCATGAACAGCTCGTGGGGCTGCAGCATGCGCATGCCGATGTCCACGATCTGGTAGGGCTCGCCTTTCACCATCACCAAGCCCAGCCGGTCCTTAGTGGGGATGGTGTGCAGTGGTTCCTTCAGGGCCTGCCATTGGCCGCCCTCGCTGTAGTACTTCATCAGGAAGGCATGGACCATGGCGGCCTTGCCACCACCGCCGGCAGTGATCGTGCCCAGTGGTTCCCGGATGTCACTGCCCACGCTGTTGCCAAAGTCTCGCTGGATGTGTGCTGTTACCAGGCTATGGTGGTCCACGGTGGTGACGGTGCCCAAGGGCTTGCGGAGGTCGGTACCGATCACGCCGGTGTAGTGTTTGGCGAGGAAGGCTTGCACCAGGGCAAAGTGGCCGCCCTTTGGCCATGCTGTGATTGTCCGGAGCGGTTCCCGGATGTCGTGTACGGTGTCCCGACCATTGAAGTTGGCGATCGGGACTATGAAGGGATCGCCGGATTCCACCACAAAGCGGCGGATGCCCTCAGCAATCCGGCGGCAGGTGGCATCGGCCAGTGGGCGCCGGCGCTCGAAGATGCTGGGGCAGGGCAGGCTCCAGTCGATGATGTCCGCTGCGGTGCGGTAGGGCTTGAGGCCCGTGCCGTGGGTGGCTGCTGGCCAGACGATGGGCTGGCCATCGCAACGGGCCACCAGAAACAGCCGCTTGCGGATGGTGGGGGCGCCATAGTCGCAGGCGCGCAGCTCTTTCCATTCCACCTGGTACCCGTGGCGCTTCAGGGCATTCACAAAGCTGCGGAAAGTGTGGCCCTTGCGCTTGGGGCAGGGCAGGTGGGTGATACCGTCCGGGGTTTCCTGCTTGATCACCGGGCCCCACGTGACGAACTCTTCCACGTTCTCCAGCATGATCACCCGGGGCTTCACGGTGCCCACCCAGCGCATCACTACCCAGGCTAGGCCGCGAACCTGTGGGGAAATCGGCTTGCTGCCCTTTGCCTTGCTGAAGTGGCGGCAATCCGGGCTGAACCAGGCGAGGCCCACCGGCCGGCCCTGGGTCACCTCGCGCGGGTCCACGTCCCACACGGATTCGCAGTAGTGCCGGGTGTGGGGGTGGTTGGTTTCGTGCATGGCCAGTGCCACCGGGTTGTGGTTGATGGCGATATCCACGGGGCGGCCAAGGGCCTGCTCGATGCCGGTGCTGGCACCGCCGCCGCCGGCGAAGTTATCTACCACCAGTTCGTCAAAGTTAAAGCCGGCTTGAGGGTGGGTGCGGAAGTGGTTCATTTGCGGGGCCCATAAGTTTTGCGGTGCTTAAGCGCATCAGCAGCCCAGAGGGCGGCCAGTTTGGTGCGCTGGGTGCCGCTGGTTATTTTTTCCTCGCCAAACGTCCAGCCCTGTACTTTCATGGCGGTAGGTAGTGCCTGGAGCATGGCGGCATCAAAGAATTCGGCATCCGTCATTCGTGCTGCTTTTGCGGCATCCTCTGCGCCTTTTTTGCGTCCGGCTCTGTAGCCTTTCTGATATTGGCTGTTGTCACTCATAGTCATCATCTCAATCTGATCACTTGAAACCCTGCATCCGTCACCACCCAGTCGAGCTCGGTCAGCGTGTCGTCAGCTGTCTGGGCCGCGATGGGTAGCAGATCGTGCAGTTCGCAGCGTTGGTTGTGGCGGATGTCTTGCTGCCATTTCTCTTTGCCATCGGTGGCGTACACGCGGATGAGCCATTTGCTGGGGCCGATTCCGCGTGCACGCGGATGGATATGTGGTTCGGCGTTGTGCACGGAGTAGGTGGCTACAATCATGAGTGCCTCCCGTGGACTTGTGTGAGTTGCTTGTTGACGGCTCGGCCCCTGCCAAAGACGGCTTTGGCCAGGCTCTGCCGGTCACGTTCGCTGTGGCTGGCTTGGCGGAATTGGCCGAAGTAGCTGTTGGCGGTGGCGGTGACCTGGTGGGCCGGTACCGTGGCTATGCGCTGGCAGGCGTGGCGTACTGCCAGCCGGCGGACGGTGCGGTGCCATGGTTTGATGACCTGCCCCACGAAATCGACGCCGCGATCTACTGGCTGCAGCACTGTCTTCTTCGGGTTGAGCTGGGCGCTAAGGTTTTGGGTTAGCCAGGCCTCTATCTGGCGATGGGCATCGTTGAGCCATGCTGGGTCGCGGTGGAGGAGAATGAAATCGTCCACATAGCGGATGTAGTGCCTAGCCCGGAGTTTGTGTTTGACGAACTGGTCCAGGGCATCCAGATAGATGTTGGCGAAGAACTGGCTACTCAGGTTGCCGATGGGCAGGCCCAGGTGTGCCGGGTGGTTGGTCAGCCGCTTGTGGGCGGGCACTTGGTCCAGCAGGGCATGATCGCCCCGGATTTCATGATTCACCCGTGGGTCGTGAAACAGAATCTGGGTGGCGAGCTCGCGCCACCAGGGTTCGGGTATGTGCTTTACCAGCTGCTGGTGCAAGATGCGCTTGTCGATGCTGACAAAGAAGTTGGCCAGATCGCATTTCAGGTAGTGAGCGCGGTGCTGCCAGTTTTCGGTGAGGCTGCGGATCTTGGCTTCCAGGCGGCGGGCGCCGTAGTGGGTACCGCGCCCGGGAATACAGGCGCAGCTGTCGGCGATGAACCGGGCGTGAAAGCGCGGTGCGATACGGTTGTACAGCAGGTGGTGCACAATCCGATCCCGGAATTGGGCGGCCCAGACTTCTCGTGGCTTGGGGTGGGTAACCACAAAACAGATAGAGTGCCCGGGCGTGTAGCTGCCGTCTCGAAGTTCCTGATCCAGCTTCCGGAGGTTGCTTTCCAGCTGGATCTCGAAGGCGAGGGCGCTGTTGCTGGTGCGTTTGGATTTTCGGCAATCGAAATACGCTTGCACCAGGTCTTCAAATAAAAAGTCAGCATGGCACTCAAGGCCGGCGAATAGATCTGCGGACGGCGCGAGCGCGGAACGCGTTGTTCTTGTGGTCGTTGTTCTGGTCGCCATCTTCAAAGTCCTGTCTCCAGGCGTTGTTGGCTGAGTACTGCGCCGTGTCGTGCTATCAACGTCGCTCTACCGAAGGCAGGGCCGATCAGTGGAGAAACTGCGCAGGGCCTGTGCTGGCGTGCCAGCGTGGTTCCCTTGATGCGCGTGGCGGTGGCCTTGGTGGGGCCAGCGGCACGACCAGATTCAAATAAGCGCACGGGTATGATCGCCATGACGGTCATACAGCAGGCGCCGCGGCGGCGTGTCGTTTCCATCCCGTTGCCTGGCGGCCTATCCCATCGGTGATCTCAATAGCCCGGGCATACTGCTTGGTGGAGATGAAGCGCTTGTCTTTCGACAGGCGCAGCAAGAGTTCCACCACCTGCAGGCGCTCCAGCAGATCCTCAATGTGCGGGGTTTTGTTGCGGGCGACGTTGGCCCTGAAAATCAGAACCAGTATCTCCACGCATTCTTCCCGGATCTTCTCGCCGATGAGCCGTTTGAAATCACGTGGGATGTTCCGGGTGATGTCGGTGGTCACGGAGAGCAGGTCATAGGCCAGCTTGTATATCGGCAACTGGTGATGAAGTGCCATGCTGAAAACTCGCGAAGCGCGCTGCGCGCGCTGTTAATTGTTAAAGGGTTGAATGGCTAATGAATCTGCGGACGGCGCGAGCGCGGAACGCGCCGTTCTTGTGGTCGTCGACCTGGTAGCCACCTTCAAAGTCCTGACTCCAGGCGCCGTAGGCTGAGTACTGCGTGCTGGACCAATGCCACACCTTGTCGAACAGCTCTGGTACGTTGGCGTAGAGCAGGGACAGTTCGCGGCGGGCGGGCAGGTACCAGTCGTTGTGGCCGTTCAGGCGCAGTATGTGTGCCCACTGGGCGGCAGGGTGATCGTTGTCGCTTTCGGCTAATGCCACTGTGTTGGCCAGGCCGTCCCATTCGTGATCGGCGCCGGTTTCTTCTTTTCCGGCATGACCCCATTTCAGTTTCACCTCTTCCTGGGTGTGAGCCACGATCAGGTGGTAGTCAGGCAGGCCATTGGTGCCGCGCACCATTCCAGCATAGGTGCCGCCTTGCTCTGGCCATTCTTCGCCGATAGCCGGGATCTGGGCGGGGTTGTCGTTAGCGTGGCCGGGCAGCGTGGCCAGCCAGTTTTTCACAATGGTGTCGTGAGGCAGCCGGATTGTGGCACCGCCGTGCTTCACTTCCATCAGTTGCTGAGTTTTCATATCAGTCTCCAAAAAAATCGGCGCGAAGGGCGCTTCGCGCCCTATGAATGGCTGAATGGGTTAATTGATGAGGAATCTGCGGACGGCGCGAGCGCGGAACGCGTGGTTCTTGCGGTCGTCGAGCTGGTCGCCATCTTCAAAGTACTGAACCCAGGCGTGGTAGGCTGAGGACTGCGTGCTGCTCCAGTACCAGGCCCGCTCCATGGCCTGCTCACCGTCTTCCTGGAAGCTGGGCACCGTGGTTTGGCTGGGTGTGGCGGCAGAGTAGGCATAACCAACCGGTACGCTGCTGGGGTTGTCACCGCGCAATCGCCAGTTTTCATCTGTGGTGGGCTTCAAGTAGCGGTAGATCAGTTCCAGCTCATCCCGGGCGGGCAGGTACCAGTCGGTGTGCCCGTTGATGTTCAGGGACTGAATGGCTTTTGCCAGCTCGCTGCCCGCTTCGGCCATGGCCTGGGTGTTGGCCTGGCCGTCGAAGAAGCTGCGGGCGCCTTCGATTTCCTGATTGAATTCGCCCCATTGCTGATCATCCAGATCGCCTTCTTTCGGCGACACAACAATGCCGAACTGTTGGCCATTGATGTTGATGATCCCGGCGAAGTAGCCGCCTTCCAGCTCGGTGCCGGGTGTCAGCGGTTGGTTAGCTGCTGCTGTTGATTGTTGCATGGGTCTCTCTCCCGTGAGGGGTGGGTTACTTGTTTAGCGATACCCATTCACCGCGAGCCTGAAAGTGCAGCTCTTCGATCTGGTGTTGGGTGTCGTAGGAAAAATGTGGGTTGCACTTGCGGCAGTGCCTGGCGATCTGGATAGCAAAGCCATCCAGTGAATCCCGGGCGTAGTCGCGGGCGCAGGTTGGGCAGCGTACGTCCCCGCCACAGCAGGATTCCGCATCATCTTGATGGTCGTGCGTCTGGGCGCATTCAGCGCAAACCCAGACAGTGCGGAGGTAAGCGCAACAGGCCAGTGCTTCGCCTGCTTCGTCATAAACATCCCCGCAGTCTGGGCAGGGATAGGCTTCTTGTGCTCGCATTACTCTCTCCCGTGAGTTGGTGCGTGCTCAGGTGAGCGTCAGAATCAAAAACAGGCCAATACCGGCGGCGCAGAGCACGGTGAGCATTACCCGCTCGCCGTGGTGGCTTGGTTGCTCAGTTGGTAGGCGTAGCTGCACAGCGCCTGTGTGGCGGCGTGGGCTTCGCAGGCGGCTTTTGCCTGGTCGGCAGTGCTGTAGCAGCCTATGCAGGCGTGAAGGGTTGCCCTCCAGTTCAACTTTTCGTAGGCCGGTTTGGGTGGCCATGCTGTGTAAACGGCCTTGCCGGCTGAGAAGGTCTTGCTGACCTGGTAGGCCCCGGCTTTGAGCGCGTATTTGTGCTTTTGCGTCCATTCCATGTGCTCCCTCAAGCGGCGTTGTCGAGCAGGCCAAACAGTTCCACCAGGCCGGCTTCGGTGATGTCGGTTCGGGTGTTCCAGCGCCAGCCCACAACCGGGTGCCGATACTGAAACTGTTCTTCCTTCAGCCAGCCCTCGCGCACCCATTCCGGGTGGGCCCGGCCTTCCGGGGTGATGGCGCCCAACTGGTGCAGGCGCTGGCGCAGGTGGCCGGGGTTGGTACCCAGGCGCTGCGCGGCTTCACTGATGCGAAGGGCTGGCTGGCTCATGGTTCAGGCTCCGAACGGCCAGCGGCGTGCGTGTTTGCCGGGTGGGGCGGTGTGCCACCATTCCCGGGGTCGGTCGCTGGTGTAGGTCTGAAATTCGTACAGGGGAATATCCCGGCTGATGCGGTGCAGAAATCCCCAGCGATGCTTCCAGCGGGTGTGCAGGAAGAGCGTCCAGGTCTCTGGCTTTACGCCGGTGATCTGGTGGAAGTCGTTTCGGTGGATGTAATTCACCCAGCGCACCTGGTGCTGGCTCAGCCAGATCAGGTTTTCCCGGCACGTGCAGATGCTTGCGTGAGTGGTGGAGTCGGCCTGGGTTTCGGTATACCGGCCACACAGCACCACGCTCAGGGCGTGGTTCCACGGGTGATTGTGCAGATGGCGTTCGTCGTCATCGCGCACGAACCGGTGCAGATACACGGTGATACCCAGTACCTGACCGATGAAGTAGCGTTCCAGGTAGGGGTGGCCGTTGATCTCGATCAGCCGGCAGGGACGGTTGGCCGTGAGCCGGAAGAGCAGGCGCGCCAGCAGTTTCATGCCGCCCCCTGATACTCAGTCCGGTTTGCGCACTCTTTAGCAACAATCCATGCCCTGACGATCGCGCAGACGGTTTTGCTCAGGTCTTCCTCGGTACCGTTGTTCAGCAGGTACTGATCGCCCTGGGCGTACACGATGGGCTGGTTGGTGCTGTGTTGACTGGTGCTGGTGTCTTCCGGGCGGCTGACGTGGATAACCAGGCCGCGCATGGCGCGTACCCAGTAGGCTTCGTCTTCCGTGCGCAGGTCGGTGATCACCGCCAGATCGGGGGTGTCCTGGCTCTCTTCCAATTCGCGCAGGGTGTCCACTAGCCGCACGATCAGGTAATCCTCACGGATGGTCTTGCGGACGGCATCGCCCAGCTGCTCCAGCAGGGCGCGGATCGCTTCATCGCCTTGCTGCTTGAGCGCGTGGATCTCTTCTACGGTGTGGCCCAGGGCTACCGCTGCCATCTCATACAAAGGGGCCGCAAAGGGCACTTCTGCCGTGTGGTATTGGGTACCAAGTGCCTGGGCGGCGGTGTTCTTGCCGGCCCCGCCGGGGCCGGTGAAGGCGATGATTTTCATTGTATTGCCCTTGTGTTGTTGAGCTGTTCCCACACTTCTGGCGGCATGGGGTTCCTGCCGGCGTCGATCGCGCCGACGTAGTAGCTGAAATAACGGAAATCCTGCTGCCAGGTGGCGTAGTGGGTTTCCACGATTAGGCGCAGCTCGCCCACGGTGTAGTCATCCAGTGGCTTTCCCATCAGGCGCAAGGCGCCTGCCAGTGAAGCTGTGTAACTGCCGTTGCTCTCACCGTTGGGCAGCAGGTCTCCCAGGGCCACCAGAGCGGCTTCCATATCCCGGGCATTCATACGATGGCTCCCTCAATCGCATCGGCCGCATCGGCATAGCAGGCCCCGGCGGTACCGGTGCCGTGGTAGATCACATTGCCCGGATCGTTGGCCGGGTAGATCGTTACGGCGGTGGTGTCGGCCTGCTTGGCGACGGCAACGGTCAGGGTGATGCCGTGTACCCGGATCAGCTTGTTAGCGTTGGCGTGGCCGTCTGCACTGCGGATGGCGGCACGCAATTCCCTTTCGTTCTGCATGGTGAGTCTCATGCGGCGTTACTCCCTGTGTGTTTCCGGCGGCAGCGCTGGATGTACTGGTCTGCGGCTTCGGTAATGCGGGCCCGGGCGGTGAGCGTCTGGTTGCTCACGGGCATTTCGGCCATGTAGCGGTCCAGCAGGCGGCCGCTGCGTACCATGGCCTGATCCATGTCGGCCGTGGGCTGCAGGCGCTTGAAGGCGCGCTGGGCGTTGTGAATGCGGGCTGGGATGCTGGTCATGGCTGTCACCCGATCAGGCCGCAGAGGGGCCGTCGTCGTGGGTGAAGCTGTGCCCGGTGGTGCGCTGGCTGTTCTGGCGACGGTTGGCGAATTCGCCAGCGCTCACTAGGTCCGCACGCTTGCCGCTGAATACCGCGACCATGCCGGTCTGCTTTTGAAGGCGGTGCAGGTCTGCCGGGTTGGCGGCAGTGGGGTGGATGTGGACTGACATAACGACCTCAATCAACCGTTGGTTTAGTTGGTAAGAGTAAACCACAGGTTTATTGGCCGGGCAACCCCCGGTTTATAACTTTATTTGAGGGGGGTTTGTGCCTGCATATAATTGATGCTAATGGATTTAATAAAGAGGGATCTCAAATGGGTGATGAACGCCGCGGTGGGTATTGCAATAACTGTCAAGCGGATCGTGTTGTTTTTAGGCCTGGAACCAGTCACATCCTTCACTTGCTGCTGACTCTGGTGACAATGGGCCTTTGGATAATTATTTGGATTGGGTCAGCGGTTAAATTTGGTGGGTGGCGCTGTTCTGTCTGTGGATCCAAGAAAATTTCAAGTGTGCGCTGAGGTGTAAATGGAATACTCGGCAATAGTCGCGGGCACTGGATTTGAGGGGCGGGCCAGCGTGATTCGTTTGTTGGTTTACCCGGGTACCAAGCTTTACTTGGTGCCGGAGCCGGGCAACAAATATGACAAAAATGCCATCGCTGTTAAGGTGCGTGTAATAAAGTGGTATTTTTTGTTTATCCCCATCAAGGTAGGGATTGGCTACATTAAAAAAACTTTGGCCGCGACGCTTTCCAAGAGGCTTGGGCAGGGCGGGGCAATATTGGAGGCCAGGGTTAAAAGTGTGGACTTAGATCGGGACCATCCGCGGGTTTCTATAAAAATTGATACTGACTGGTGACATTAAAAGTCCATTTCCATCCGTCTGACCACGCCTATCATTGAACAGTTTCCATTTACTTGGATGACAGGGTAGGCGGGGTTGAGCGGCTTCAAGTATTTCATTCCGCCGTCTTCAACCAATTTCTTGAAAGTTGCTCGGTTTGTATCTGTGAGCTTGGCAATCACCAGGTCGCCATTGTTTGCTGCAATCTCTGGGTATACCAGTATGAAGCAACCGTTTGGGAAGGATGGAGATCCATTCGGGTTTGTCATGCTGTCCCCGTCGACCTGCAGCCAAAAAGCATTCTCAGGTGCTGTTGATGGCACGGGTCTGGATGTGTGGCCTGTCCCAACCGGATATGGGTCCTCGGCTTCTGCTAAAAGCCCGGCGCTCACGAAACTGATTACCGGTGCTTCTTTCGAATATGTGTATTCGCTTCTAACTTCTGACACGTTGGTGGGGTCTACCTCCCCAGTAAGTAGCCACTCTACGTTGACATTCAAGTAAGTTGCCGCAAGTGCCAGGTTCTTCCTGCTCAGGTTTCCAGTTCTCACCCATTTTGAGACTGCTTGGGCGGTAACTCCGCAATGCGCAGCTAACCCTTCCTGATTTTTGCCCGGATTCTCGGCGAGTGCCTCGGCGATCCTGGTACCAATGTGGTC
>AZIG01004734.1_pt1 | contig 11145 bp, 13 predicted proteins | sample 359071 | NCBI WGS metagenome assembly AZIG01 (sample SAMN02429714, study PRJNA222667) | marine sediment metagenome | biome: Sediment sample; isolation source: enrichment culture of sample MGS-AQ(UA) from oil contaminated terminal site... | place: Jordan: Aqaba | collected 2011-05-15 | depth 18 m m | reverse complement strand
CACCCCCTCCAGGGCGACACGGTGCGGGCGCTGAAGCGCTACCAGCGCGACAGTGGTCGGTCGGCGGGGTTGGTGTTCGTCAGCGAACGCGGGGCGCCGATCAGCCCTGACGGTTTCCGGCGCCTGCTGCACCGCCTCAGCGAGCGCGTGCTAGGCGTGAAGTGGCATCCCCATGCTCTACGCCACGCCTGCGGCGTGCACCTGATCAACCAGGGCGTGGATCTGCGCACCGTGCAGCAGTACCTGGGGCACGCCAACATCCAGAACACGGTGGCCTACACCGCCCTCACCGGGCGGCCGTTCGAACGGCTGAGCTTCTAGCGATCGGAGGTGTCGTTGGATTGGCGGTCGTGGTCGCGTAGGGATTGGACCAGCGAGCGCAGGCCGTGGGGATCTTCGTCCTTGGGCTGTGTTGCGGTTGTTTCCTGGGCAGGGGTTGAAGGGGGCGCCGGGAGCCTACGCAGCTGTATTACTTCCTCGCGGAGCTGTCGAAGTTCATCACGCTGCTCCTTCACGACTTCGAGAAGAGCATCGAACTTTTCGAGGATGTTGGGGGTGCTGGGCAAGGTGTCGGGCTGTAGTGTCGGGTTTTGTAGGTGAGAAGTCTCCTGGCCTGGCGGCTCGCCGTAAACACGGATCATCTCAGAAAGCTCAATGATCTTCTGTCCCTTACCATTAACCTCAGCTGTGACGCGGCCTTTGCCGACAGCTTCGTATAGAGTGGAGCGGTGTAGACCGTATAGGTTGGCCATTCGGCCGATGGTCAATTGGGGCATGTCGGGTACTGTCGGGATGTGTCGTTGGGTTACCCGACAGTATGGCCCTTAGCGAGAAAAACTCACGCCCTAGCAGTATTCCGTCGCTCCTCGAGGATGCGATGCGCAGCGTCATCGCTAGATTCCCCTGGGCGAGCTTGTGCATTGATAACCGCCATAGGAATGCCATAGATCGCCCCTGAGGCTCCAGGAGCCTTTCCGCCGCGCCTACCCTTTGCTTTCCCCTTTCGGGGCTTCTTGGTGCCTTCCTGGGCTTTCTCGCCGAAGGTGAATACCAGATGGGATACGCGGCGACCGGTCTTAAGCTGATCCCACTTCACCCATAGGGGGCTGTGCTCGTTGATCTGCTCGACGGCAGGTTTGATTACCCACCTCTTCAAGTCTCGGATATTTGTGTATCGCTCTTCGAGCTGTAGCGCCTCACGTAGCCACTCGAGAGTTACCTCACGCTTGCCGATGCCACGCCACTGCACAAGCAGCTCGTACAGTCGGATGGCGTGAGCGCTACTCATCTTGACCACATCGGCTAAGGCATAGCGAGTGAACTGCTCGGTGAGTTGAGATAGGTAGGGAACCATATCTGTACCGAAGCGCAGGGCAACCGCGCCCTCTTTGTTCCGGTACTCCACTGTTTGTACCCAGCGGGTTAGTTTGACTCGGGTACTCCCTTGACCATTGGGAGCCTCATGGAGAGTTACTCGACGGTCAAAAAGACGCTCTGAAGCAGCTTTTAGGTTCTGATAGGCCGTACCTAGGCGCGTACCTGTCATCTCAGAGATCTGTTGAGCGCTGATGATATAAAGCTTCTGATCTGTCAGCGGCTCGTCTCGGCGCACTTGAGAGATGCAGGCTAGGATGATCCGTTGCTCATAGAGGCTGAGCCGATATGAGGCTTCGACTAGCGCATTGGCTTTGTAGACCTGGGCATCCTGCATCCACGTGCTCCCTGCTTTTTGTGTGAGACCTTTATTTTTCTCACACATAACCATCAATCCCTCCACCTTTCAACCATCGATCTCTCACCTTTTGACCATCAATCCCTCCTCTTTTGACCATCAACCCCTCCCCTCTTTTACCTAAAAACCCTTCCATTTCAGACCCTTACCCCTACCTAAAAGGGGAAAAGTGAAAAGTAAAAAAAAGAGCGCATGCGCGCTCGCCTACCCTGCGGGCTCGTTCCTCGCCCTCCGCCCCGCCTTCGGCGGCCTTCTTGGCCTACGGCCGCAAAAGGCCTCGACAAGTCGAGAGATCGGCGCGATCGAGGCGCTACGCGCCTGCGCGCCTCAGGCCTGGCCGCTAAAGGGCCAACCCTCACGACACACAGCACCAACCGTGCGGGAACAAGAGCGCCTACGGCGCGGTTCGCGCAGCAGAAAGGGGTAGGGGGAAGGGTGACACTAATCCTGAATGGCCTAACGGCATGAGGTTGAGGAGGAGCGCCTTTTGGCTTGGTTCCCACTCCGCACGAACTGCACATAGGTGAAACCACACACTGCAGCCATGAGCACAGCGAAGGACAAAATCATCCAGCTGAAAGGGGGCATAAGGGGCTCCTTGGGGGTGAGTCAAAGCCATATCAGATAATAGCCCGGATGGGGCTTAGGCCTCTCCCCCCAGGACTTTGCGAATCTTAGCTTTGAGCTCCTTGTCGGCCTGTTGGCTGAACTTCGTCTTGATCCATCGCGCGAGTAGCTCTTGGTCGAGGGCCCTCTCGTAATCTTTCTGTAGGTTGTAGCTTGCGGGTACGGTTTCCCTTGTCGGGGGGCTTCTGAAAGTGCTCTCGAACAGACTCTTGGCTAGTCCGAAGCTCCCCGGATCTGAGCCCACAGCGAGGTCGAATGATTTCAAATAGAGGTGCTTCCCGTCTTTGCTGTACATCGACGGGGTCCCTCTTTCTAGCACCGGTACTCGGCGTTTCAGCGTTTTGCTTACCAGCTCCTGGTATTCCTTATCGACGTCCATCTCTTCTCTCTCCAATTCATATCTCCGGCGCCAGGCTTCGAGTGTAGCGAGGTGTCAGCTCCTGAATGAAACAGAGCTGGGTGTCCGCTGGCGACGTTTCCTGACCCGTCCTTGGAGGCGCTGCCAGTCATCCGCCTGAACCCAGCGCTCGGCCCAGGCCAGCAGCAGCTCAGCGCGGCGTGTATCGCTGTAGTCATGAGGGTACTGGGTAAGGTCGCTGGCGATCGCTAGGAGGTCGGCCTGGCCATGTCTAGTCTGCCAACTGTACCCAGGGCCCGTATGGTTCAGCACGTCGGCGCTGCGTTTTAAGTCCAGGGCGGTTGAGGTGGGATCGAAGGCCGCGTCCAGAAGCACGCTGAGCCACAGAGAGGCCTCTTCTGGTGCTATGACGCGCTTTCGCCCCATCAGAGCTCGTCCTCGTTGATGAGGTCGAACACGCGGCGTTTGGCGTGGGTGAGATCGTTTTTCTCGAGCACGTACCACTCGTGCTGTGGCTTTACGGCGTCCAGTTCTCTTCCTACCGCGCCGCGGTCTCGTTCGTAGCGATAACGTTGTCCATGAGGGGACTCCCATTCGACCACGTTGCCGTGTTGGTAGACCTGGTTGAGGTCTTTGATCCGATCGAGAGCCATAGCCTTTGCCTCGTTGAGCGTACAGAAGCTATAGCTTGGCATGTAGGCGTGAAAAGGTCACGCTTATAGCGTCACGATAAGGCGCGTAACCTTGATTTTCAGCATGTTACATAGATGCTCCTATCGGAAAATCATTTTTTTCAGGTCAGGGCGTGCGGCCGTTCGGAGGGCTTCGCTGACTAATCGCGGCAATGGAACACCTGGTAGAGGCCTTGGGTTTACATAAGGAGGGGGTGATGTGGCGATAGGTTTTGATCGAAATGGCGACAAGATGTCGCCTGGCGGCGGATGGAATCCCATTTCATATCTCTGTGGATAAGCTGTGTATAGTTTTTATTCTTTGGAAATTACCCGCGGCAAATCCTTTTGTATCAGTAACTTATGATTCGTTTAAGGTTTTTCATAGTGAACGTTTTGTTCCAATACCCGTGCTTTATTAATTGTGTAATGAAGGATATCGTGGTGTCTCAACGTGATTGGACGTGACTCTATTGCCTGACCTATGTGAAGAAGTCTCTGATCAAGAATCTATGTTTTTTTAGAGGAAAGGGCTTGTGAAGTTGCTGTTGTATGGGTTACCATCAGTAACAACGACGAAGCCCCGTGTCGCGGGTGCGACACGGGGCTTCGTTTGGAACGTCAAGTTGGCGCTTGATGTACCAAATTTTTGTCGGTTGGCGCCGACAAAAAAAGCTTGAAGGCTACGTGGAGGAGCCTCAAGCGCTGTTCGAGCTCGCTACTTCGGAGGTATGAGCCCTGTTCGTTTGCAAAACAGACTCTATCAAAGAATCGGCGTTCCGGCCAGTTTCGACAAGACCTCTACTCCATTTGCTGTAGGCCTTTGTGCTGCAGCTTAGCTCTAGGAGTACGAAGCGTATGCGTCGCAAGACTGTTTCAGTCCGTTCCTACCGGAGGTTCCGCTTTGGTCGTTTCGAAGACGTTTGCAAACACAAACGTCGTCCGCCGATTCGCTAACTGACGGTTACATAAGGCCCAGCTATAGCTGGGCCTTCTTTTGTCTGTAGCATTGCGTATGAGAGCCTGCGGCAAGCAGTTTTCAGGCTATGCAGCGGTTACGGAGGCGTCTCACGGCTTGCGGTCGAGGAGGAACGCCTTTTGGCTTGGTGCTCATTACGCACGATCTGCACATAGGTGAAGCCACACACTGCCGCCATGAGCACAGCGAAGGACAAAATCATCCAGCTGAAAGGGGTCATAAGAGGCTCCTTGGGGTTGGGGGAATCGCTATTGCCCTTATCCTAGCAGTCGGCGTCCATGGTTGGGGCAGACGAGAAAGCCCCTCCGAAGAGGGGCTGTGGAAGCATCCGCGTGGACGCTGGGTGCTCCTCTCAGAGGAGCGGGGAATGCCCAAACGGGCATTGAAGGATCAAATACCTCCTTGGTTACGTGGATCGCACGGCCAGTCTTGCGCGGTGCGATGATCGGTTAACAAACACCAGGTGCCACCCTGGTCAAACGCTCATCCGGTCTTGGCGGTGCCACCCGCCGTTCCGGTTATCCGTGTTGCCGTTCTTGCCTGCTGCGAGGGAGGAGTGCCCCTCCCACACTCGCTGGCGTCTTTCGTGTGCCCTGGTTGCCCAGGATCTCGCTGGGGGCTTCGGCCATATCGCCCGTCAGCTCAAACACTACTCAACGCCGCTCCCACCCTTAGCCTCACCGGTGCCACCCGGTTCAGCGGCCGTAGGGTTTCCCACGTTAGTCACGCCCTACTGCGTACCTCATCGCCACTGTGCTCCGTCACGGTGATGTCTAGTGCTGTGCACCTCGCCGGCATCGCCGGTTTTCAGGGGCCCAAGATTCCAAAACGGCTCCCTTACTCCACCGCCACTTCCTCGCACATGGCCAGCTCCCGAAGAGCATGGCTATGAGGCACTCCGAACAGCACCCTCGAGGGGCGCCGTTAGACGCTTGAGCTATTCGTCGACCCACACCGCTTTCGCAGTGTGGTGCCGCTAGGCCGGTCCTTTCGGCTGCCTAGCCCGCCAGGGTTTCCCCTGGCGCCGCGCCCACGTCTTCGGCAGACGTTCGACGGTCGCCCGCCGCCCGTCGGTGGGACTGGCTACCCACTTTCGATGCGTGACAGGGCTCTTCCGGTTACCCGGTTGCCCGTGTCCGTGTCGCCCAATCCTGGCGAGGGCCAGATTGGGTCGAACGAGGCATTTCAGCCTCGAGCGCCCGTTGCCTCGCAGCGAGCGGCATTACCCGCACTGCGCGACGGCGAGTTGGTCACGGTTGGCACCCGTGACCAGCAGCAAACGAAGGGGGTGGCAGCCCCTCGCGTGAGGGGCTGGCACACCCCGTGTTTGGCACTCGCTGATAGGTAGGGGCCGAGGTGACAGCAGTGGGGCGGCGCGCCCTTGGAATCTTTTATATGCGTGCTCTCCGCTCGGTTAATCATGTTATTCGGGACCATGGTGTCACCGCCGGCCCTACCCCCTGGTTGCAGCTCACCGGGAGGAAACATGAAAGCGATACGTCACAAGAGCGCGGCGATGCAGCGCGTCCAGGATCTGGTCCGCCGCGGTTATGTCCGCTGGACGTCGGGGATGGTGCCGAGGGAGAAAGTAGCCCGCTTGACGGCCAAATTCGGTGCCCGATATGGCACAGCCGCCGATCGCAACGAACGGCGTCGTCGTCGCCGCCATGGGGCCGGTAACGCCTTCCTGGTGGTCTACCTGCCGGCGCGGCAGCCGTATGCGGTGTGGTGGCTGCTGGTCGATGACGATCATCCGGCCCAGCACTACGAGGATCTGCAGGATGCCCGCGAGATGCGTCTCACCATGCCGAATCCGTACTGGTGCCCGGAGCTGTGGCGGGCCGACTATGAGCTGGTTCGACTGGACAATCGTTGGACCTGGAGGATGCTCGAGGAGCGCCGGAGCGAGTGGCAGACGCGTCTCCGCGAGGCGGTGCGCTGTTCTGATCGCGATAGCCGGCAGCTCCAGGTGCGGCAGGCCGTCTACAGCCTGAGAAAGCTACCCGGGTTCCGCGGCATCCGGCAGGACGCCCACGGCCTTATCCGATTGCTGAAGAGCGATTGGCAGCGTGTGCGGCACAAGGGCGAGCCGCTACCGGCAACGCCCCGGCTGCCGCCCTACCTGCGTCGAGTCCGGCACCGCTGAGGGAGGGGGAATGCTGCACAGATGGGACTTGAAGGGCGTCGTGCAACGGTGGGGACGTTGCACTGCAACCGCCGTTGGTGACCCACTAATAGGTGGGAATGCTGCACTAAACCGTTTCGAGGAGGACCAGGGACGGTGGAGATGCTGTACTGATGGTACGTGTTGGTGCGTTGGATACTCAGAAGGAAGAACGCGGTTGGAAGGGGATCGGGCCGGGGCAGGGAGTTGGCTGCATCGAGAGGCCAAAGGGCTGGGAGGCCAGCGCCCTATCGACGTCATGAAGGGAGATCCTCAGCAGGTGCTGGAACTGATCGGAAGTCTGGATCACGGCGTTGGGATATGAGGCCGTGAGACCCCAGTGGGGATGTTGCACCGTTGGCGACGTTTTCTGACCCTCCCCTGAAGACGCTGCCAATCGACCGCCTGCACCCAGCGCTCGGCCCACGCCAGCAGCAGCTCGGCGCGTCGTGTATCGCTGTAGTCGTGGGGATACAGCGTGAGGTCGCTGGCGATCGCCAGGAGATCGGCCTTACCGTGGTGATCCTGCCAACCGTGCCCAGGTTCCGTGTGGTTCAGCACATGGGCGCTGCGCTTCAGATCTAGGGCGGTCGAGGTGGGATCGAAGGCCGCATCCAGAAGCACGCCCAACCACAGTGATGCTTCTTCTGGCACAATCTCGCGTCTCCGCCCCATCAGAGCTCGTCTTCATTGATGAGATCGAATACGCGCCGCTTGGCGTGGGTGAGGTCGTTCTTCTCGAGCACGTACCACTCGTGCTGCGGCTTTGTGGCATCCAGCTCTCGTCCTACCGCGCCGCGGTCTCGCTCATAGCGATAACGTTGTCCCTGAGGAGACTCCCATTCGACCACGTTGCCGTGTTGGTAGACCTGGTTGAGGTCTTTGATCCGATCGAGAGCCATGGCCTTTGCCTCGTTGAGCGTACAGAAGCTATAGCTTGGTATGTAGGCGTGAAAATGTCACATTTATAGTGTCAAAATAAGGTGCGATATCTGAACAGTTTCGCAGAATGTAAACGCACAGATATTATATTAACAACTAAGTATATGACGCGTCATTTTTTTTGTTAAAGACGCGACAATAAATATTTTATTTAATTTAAATATATTTTGTTTTTTGATTTATATTGATTTTTAATATCGTTGGTTTGTGGTTTTTATTCCGTATTTGTCAGGATTAGTTATCCCTTCAAGTTTTCCTATCTGAAGAAAGTCGGCGCTAGTAAGTTCGATATCTATATTTGCTTCAGGGAAGTTTAAGTTTTTTATTACTTTTACTTTTTTTGGTATCCCTTTTCCATCTGTATCAACAACCCAAGCGAGAAACCCTCCTGAAAATTTAGCTAAGCTTCCTATAGGAAAAATCCCGTAAGTTTGGATGTATTCCACTAGAAAATTCTTGTCGTAGGATGTAGAGGTTTCATTAATTAAGCGATACGCGTCCAGGGGAGATAGTGGGGGTGAGCTGTTGCGGACGTGCACTAATTTATTGACTGCCTTAATCACTGAAATTAGCCGAACTCTCTCCGTAAGTTGGTAACCATGCTTGCCATTAGGGTAGCCGGTACCGTCCAAGAGCTCATTGGAATTTTCTATAATGTCTTGGCAGGTAGGGCTAGGAGTCCAGCCAAGAGTTTTGAGTTTTTCCTTTAGCGCAATCACATGTCCCTTAAGAATATTTTTCTGAGCCGGGTTCATGTTGATCTTCAAGGATGGAAGTTTTGGGCTGATCAATAGAGGCTTGCCTAGTGTGTGAAGTAGCCCCCCCAGAATGGTTTCTCTCACGTGCGGGTCATGTGAGTCGCGAGCTAACAACATATCTGCCAGCTGACCAGACACTTGTACCGCGTGGCGCACCCAGCTAGGCTCATCTCGCAGGCAAGATAGTGCATATAGGAAGCCTTTCCGGTCATGGTCTACGAGGTAACGCAGGGTGTCGACGCAATCGTAGATGATTTCTTCTGGGAAAAAGTCTCTACTTTTCATGTACATAAGTACGATTTTTAGCTGATGTGCTACGTCCATGACTCCGCGTTCCATGGGGGGCTGGCGGCGGCGCTTTTCGCGCTCTAGAGCTTCTTTATGAAGGATTTTCTTCTCTTTTTCTCCTGGGGTAAAGAGTGAGGCGTGTCCCTCGATCTTTTTATTGGCTCCCGTTCGATAAGCAGCCTCACGCTCAGAATCATTTACGTATCGAAAAAGCAACTCAGTTTGTGAGGTGTTCATGTTAGTGAACTGGATTCCGACAGCAGCGTAACCTTGGTTACCAAAAGGACGGATGTGACGAATCTTACCCTTAGCGAAAAACCTTTCACCGTTAGGGAATTCTATAGTAACACCTGGGATTTCTTGGTCTGACGATACAGCCATACTCTCTGAGAGTTCAATATCAACCATGCAGCCGCCTACCGATATGTTGCGAAGACGGCCAGGAATGCTAAGTTCGTGCAAGTATATTTCCAAGCTAACGCGAGCTTGCATCCCTAAAACGAAGGGAATGCGGATAGCTCCGCGTTGCTCGGAAACAAATACCGATTCTGGCAGTTGACACTCTACATGATAGAGAGTGCTGTCGTTTTTTATAAATTTGGCTTCTACGTTGCTGAGGCTATAGGTTTCTCGTTCTATTAGATGACTGTTTTTTACTGCCTCAATATCGAGATTTATACTACCGTTATGCAGATAGCTTTCGATATCTTGGCCGGGATACTCTACTTCTAGGATGAGGTGGCCATCGTTCGTGTTTAGCGAATGAACTGAAGCTTTCAGTGGGTAGGCCATGTTTTTGGCATACAAGGAAATCGCGTGACTGTGCTGTAGCAACGACCGAAGCACAGTTGCTGGAGGATTTTCGTACATAACGGGGGGGGGCATGTTTGGCGACCTGCGCATGCGATGGAGTTAATATGTTAGGTAGACGCATCCATGCTGAAACCGCGTGGATGTATACATTTTTGTTAGAAAGAGAGCAACGATGAGTTGATTTTTTTCTCTATCGCCTAGCATTTTTTTTGTAAAATTCAATTAAAACATGATCTTAGGGTGTGGTTGCTGGGTTGGTTATGAAAAGTGTTGACCCTCTGTTCCGCCCAATCCAGAAGGAGCTGTTCGTGACCTTTCTCTCTGTATTCGTGGTGGCGGGAGGAGGAACGTTCGCTAGTGATGCCGCCACGACGATCGGTGGAACCGCTCATCACGACAACCTGTGTTGCTAGAGATGGTTCCTGGGGAGACAAATTTTGTAACCCCCACCCACGCCAGGCTTGGCAGCCGGTGCTCGAGGAAGCCTGCTGTGCAATACCCCGACCGGCGTGGACATCCCTGAAATGACGTGCCTCGAGGCGGCTGATACTGTCTGGTTTCTAGCTGGAAGCCAGACAGGTCCTGGAGACGCGTCGGGAGGTTGATTGCGCTGTACGTGGCAGTAAGTTATATTTTTATATAACTTTTTGGCGCGAAACGCGCAGGAGGTCAACATGAGCACCACCAATCTTCGCCGCGTCGGCGGCTCCGTCATGATGGCGGTGCCGCGGGCCTTGCTCGATCAGCTGCATCTGCACGCCGGCTCTCAAGTCGAGATTGAGGTCGACCAAGGGCGTCTGGTGGTGGAACCGGCCAAGCCGCGGTACTCCCTCGAGGAGCTGTTGGCCCAGTGCGACACTACGGCGGACATGTCCGCCGAAGAGCGCGAGTGGTTGGATTCCGAGCCCGTCGGCCGTGAGCTGCTGTAATGCGGCGCGGTGATATCTATTTCGTCTCGCTCAACCCCACTCGGGGCCATGAACAGAAAGGAATGCGCCCGGTGCTGATCGTATCGCCGGACGCGTTCAATCTCGCCATGGGCACGCCTCTGGTCGCGCCGATCACCAACGGGGGTGGCTTCGCTCGCTCTCGGGGCTTCACGGTGTCGCTGGCCGAGGCGGGCACGACCCCCTCCGGCGTCGTGCTGTGCAGCCAGGTGCGGACCTTGGACATCGAGGCCCGCCAGGGCCGCTGGGTAGAGAGCGTGCCGCCGGGGATCATGGATGACGTGTTGGCCAGGCTGGCGACCCTGGTGACCTGACCCCCTACTGTCTGGCTTCTATCTGGGAGGTGAAGGGGGCGAGGGCCATTGGTGCAGCGTTCCCACCTACCGGCGTGGCTGGCAGCCGGCGCCCGGGATAGCCAGCTGTGCAGCATCCCCATCTACCGGCGCGAGCGGCAGTCGGTGCCTCGGGCCGCTAGCTGTGCAACATCCCCACCTACCCGGATGGCCGGGGGCTGACGCCCAGGACGGCCTGCGGTGCAACGTTCCCACCTACTGGCACGGCCGGTAGCCAGGGCTCGTGGCGTACGGTTCCTAATAGACGGCACGACCATCCCTGAAATGACGTGCCTGGAGGCGGCTGATACTGTCTGGTTTTTAACTGAAACCCGGACAGTTGCCGCGACCAGGAGTACTCCCACCCGTGCCCGACAGCCCCCGACACCCTGCCCCGACAGACCCTCCAACCACTGAAACCCGGACAGTTCGCGGTCGTTCCGCCAATGATGTGGTGCGAGGCCGTCAGCACCTGACCCGCGACGAGGTGCACCGATTGATCCGCGCCGCCCGTGACAACCGTCAGGGGCAGCG
>AZIG01006945.1_pt1 | contig 11187 bp, 7 predicted proteins | sample 359071 | NCBI WGS metagenome assembly AZIG01 (sample SAMN02429714, study PRJNA222667) | marine sediment metagenome | biome: Sediment sample; isolation source: enrichment culture of sample MGS-AQ(UA) from oil contaminated terminal site... | place: Jordan: Aqaba | collected 2011-05-15 | depth 18 m m | reverse complement strand
AGGCTTCGACCGGACCCAGGCCCATGACGCGCGGCGCAACACCGGACACGGCGCCGGCCAGGATGCGGGCGCGCGGCTTGATGCCGTACTTCTGACCAATGGCTTCGCTGCCGATGATCAGCGCAGCGGCGCCGTCGTTGACGCCAGACGCGTTGCCTGCGGTAACCACGCCGCCCTCAAACAGCGGGCGCAGACCGGACAGGGCAGCCAGATCGCTGCTCGGGCGCGGATGTTCGTCCTGATCAATCACCTTGGCCGGCTTCTTGCGACCCTGGGAAACCTCGATCGGGTGGATCTCTTCGGCGAAGAAACCGTCGGCGCGAGCCTTCTCGTACAGCGCCTGGCTGCGAGCAGCGTAGGTGTCGGCTTCCTCACGGGTGATGCCCAGATCGGCAGCGACGTTGTCGGCGGTTTGCGGCATGGTGTCATCGCCGTACTGCTTCTCGACCCTGGGGTTCGGGAAGCGCGCGCCGATGGTGCTGTCGAAGGCGCGGAAGTCGCGGCTGTAGGCGCTTTCGCTCTTGGCGATAACGAAGGGCGCGCGGCTCATGCTTTCCACACCACCGGCTACGAACAGGTCGCCTTCACCGGTCTTGACCGCACGGGCGGCGTCGAGAATGGCCGCCAGACCGGAACCGCACAGGCGGTTGACGGTAACGCCGGCGACTTCCTGCGGCAGACCGGCCAGCAGGCCGGCATGACGGGCGACGTTGCGCGCGTCTTCACCGGCCTGGTTGGTGTTGCCCATGACCACGTCTTCGTAGTCCTGACCCTCGAAGGGGTTGCGGGTGACCACAGCGCGAATGACTTCGGCCAGCAGGTCATCGGGGCGCACGCTGGCCAGGGCGCCGGCGTGGCGGCCGAAAGGTGAACGGAGGCCATCATAGATATAGGCAGTCATGCTCTTACTCCTGGAAATCGGGTGTGGTCAAAGGCAGTTCCAGCTGTACGCGACGACGCAGCCAGGGGCTGGGGCGGTAGCGCGGCTCGCCGTAGTTGGTCTGCAGGTTGTTGAGGACGGCAAGAATGTTGGCTGCGCCGTAATGCTCACCGAAGGCCAGCGGGCCCTTGGGATAGCCCAGCGCCAGTTGAATGGCGCGGTCCAGCGTTTGCGGGGTGGTGATGCCTTTCTGCACGATTTCGCAGCCCAGATTGACCACGCTGGCGATCAGGCGCTGGATGACAAAGCCGGGAGAGTCGTTGATCACCTCGACGGGTACACCATCGGCGCTGAGGGCCTGGCGCGCCTGGGCGACAACATCGGCACTGGCGGCGGGCTGGCGCATCAGCGTGCGGCGTTTTTCCCAGTTGGCAAAGCTGTCGAGTGCCAGCGTGCGTTCAGCCGGCAGACCCAGTTGGGTCAGCGCGGTGCTGCAGTCATCGCCCAGCGGGGTGACCAGGCAGATGGCGTCGTCCGACGGCTTACTGCCGGTTTCGAGGGTGGCGCCTGCCTTGGTCAATACGTCTGCGACCTGATTGCGCAGCGCGTCATCATCGGTTTCCAGCCAGAAAGGACGAGTGATCAGCACGGTCTCGGGCTGCGGCTCGGACGGCTCGATCTTCTGGCCGTCTTGGTAACGGTAGAAGCCCTGACCGGTCTTGCGACCCAGCAGGCCGGCGGCAACACGCTGGGCTGCAATAAAGGATGGGGTGTAACGCGGGTCGTGATAGAACTGCTCGTAGACCGATTCCATCACCGCGTGGGAAACGTCCAGACCGGTCAGATCAAACAGCTCGAACGGCCCCATGCGAAAGCCCGGGCCGTCACGCAGGATGCGGTCAATCTGCTGCACGCTGGCAACGCCTTCGCTGAGCATGCGCAGGGCCTCGGTACCGAAGGCACGGCCGGCGTGGTTGACCAGGAAGCCGGGGGTGTCCGGGGTGATCGCCGGGAAGTGACCGGCCTGTTCGGCCAGCGCTACCAGAGACTGAATGTGACACTCGTCGGTGCGCTCGCCGCGCACGACCTCGACGATCTTCATCAGCGGCACCGGATTGAAGAAGTGGAAGCCGGCTACCCGCTCAGGATGCTTGGCCGTGCTGGCGATGCGGGTGACCGACAGCGAGGAGGTGTTGGTTGCCAGCACGCAGTCTGTGCTGACAATGGCTTCCAGGTCAGCGAACAGCTTCTGTTTGACTTCCAGCAGCTCGACAATGGCCTCGATTACCAGGTCGCAGTCGGCCAGATCGATCAGCTTGGCGGCCGGCTGCATGCGCGCAACGGTGGCTTCCAGCTCGGCTTCGGTCATCTTGCCCTTGGCCTGGGCGCGCTGCAGCAGGTTGCGGTTGAAGGCCAGTGCATCGTCGATGGCCTCTGCACGGGTATCGAACAGCAGAACCTGCTGACCACTGCTGGCGAACAGCTGGGCGATACCACGCCCCATGGCTCCGGCGCCGATGACGCCAATCCGCTTGAACATGCTTTGCCTCCTGAAGTACGCTCTGTTTCGCATGGCGAAACGGTATTTCGTTTAAAGTGCTGCGAGATTAAATCCTGCGCTGTAGGAGTGCAAGTTTGGCGACAGTCTGGCGCCGCTTGCGCGTGGCATACTTGCGCTCTTCAAACTGGCCGTTATTGCGTGCCGGGCAGGTTCGCCCGTCGCGGTCTCCCGCTGGCCAGCCAGATCGAGTGTAGTGAATAAAAGGTGTCGCACCCGTGAATCAAGATGAACGTCAGGCCATTGCCCGTACCGTTACCGGCTTCTTTCAGGAGCTTGGTGCCCAGCTGGAAGAGTACTCGGAGGGGCGCGCTGTTGTCGGCCTGACCCTGACCGAAAAGCACATGAACAACGCCAGCTCGTTGCACGGTGGGGTGACCGCCAGCCTGCTTGATATCGCCATGGGGCTGTGCGGCACCTGGGCGGCATCGCCGCAGGAGCGTCGGGTTGCCATTACCCTGTCGCTCAATACCAACTTCACTTCAACCGCTCCGGTCGGCACCCATGTGCGTGCCGTTGCCACCTGTCGCAACGCGGGGCACAAGATTTTCATGGCCAGCTGTGACCTGCTGGACCAGAACGACAGGCTGATCGGCTTTGGCGAAGGTGTATTCAAGAAGGGCGCTTACCGCAAGGATCTGCCGTGAGTGCGGCGCTGCTGCCGCTTGGCGTTGCTCTTGAGCTGGCGGGGCTGCTCAGTCACCAGCACTGGTTGAGCTGGCTTGCGGCTGGCGCCTTCGCTGTCTATTTCCTGCGCTTTTTCACCCGCCTGAATCCCTATCCGCGCTGGCTCGGGATCGGTACGCTGGCAGTGCTGGTGGCGGCCATCGTGCTGGCACGTCCAGGTGCCGAGCTCTGGCCAAAACTGGCCAGTTCGGTGGCTTACTACACCAGCTTTCTGGGTGCGCTGGGGTTGATGCAGTTGCTGGCGCAGCGTCTGCCGCAGTTGCGCGAGCTGCACAAGGCGCTGCTGTCCGGCTCCAAGGTCGTGCTGTATCCGCGTTACGTGCTGGCTGCCGGCAGCATTGGCTCGATTCTCAATTTCGGCATGATGAATCTGCTCTGTGGCACCCTGAGTGAGCATCTCAAGCGCTATTCGCTGAGCGAAGAGCAGCGCCGTGCGGGTCTGCGCAGCGTCATGGTGACGACGTTGCGAGGGTTTGCTCTGGTGCCGCTGCTGGCGCCAACCAGTGTGACCATCGCCATCATCTCGCGGGAAATGCCCGAGCAGTCCTGGAGCACCATGGTGCCTTACGGGGCGGTTGCTGCGCTGATGATGATCGTGGTCGGCTGGCGCCGGGAAACCCGCGGATTGCTGGCGCTGCGCGACAATATTGGCGACAGCAGCAAGGCTGATGGCATGCCCCAGTTGTTGGTTGGCAGTCTGCTGGGGCTTGGTGCCATCGGCCTGCTGGCTTCCGTGACAACACTCAGCGCGTCGCAGGCGGCGATGGTGCTGGTGCCGGCTGGTGTCATCAGCTACCTGCTGTGGCGCGAACGCAAGCCTGCGCAGGTGCTGCAGGAAGTGACCGACAATATGGTCAGCATGCACAACGAGATGTTCATCTTTGGCTGCGCCGCGTTGCTGGGCGGAGTGCTGGGCGCGGTAGCACCGCTTGAGCAGATTGCGGCGTGGCTTGCGCAGGAGCCCAAGTACAATGTGCTGCTGGCGATCGGCAGCCTGTTCAGTACCATCATTTTGGCAGTGCTGGGGCTAGCGCCCATTGTGTCGCTGTCGCTGACGGCGGGCCTGCTGGCGCAGCTGTCACTGCTGGGCGTGCCGATCATGACGCCGGCTGTGGGGCTGATGTGTGGCTTCTCTCTGGCGATGATCTTCTCGCCCTTCGGTCCCTCGACCCTGATTCTGTCGCGCTACAGTGGCGAGTCACCCTACCGGGTCGCCTTTGGCTGGAATGGGCGCTTTGTCGCCAGTGTTCTGCCGTTGCTGTTGTTGCTGATTTTCGTTACCTACTGGTTGCAGAGCTGACATGCCTGAATTACCTGAAGTTGAAACAACCCGTCGCGGGATTGCACCTCACCTGGAAGGGCGCAGGGTGACGCGTCTTGTCGTGCGTGACCGCCGTCTGCGCTGGCCGATTCCGGAGGATCTGGCGATCCAGATCGAGGGGCAGTTGTTCGAGCGTATAGATCGTCGCGCCAAGTACCTGCTGATGCGCATTGGTGGCGGCACCCTGATCGGCCATTTGGGCATGTCCGGCAGCCTGCGAATGGTGCCGGCGGGTACGCCGGCGGGCAAGCATGATCATGTCGATATCGAGCTGGATTCGGGCATGGTACTGCGCTACACCGATCCGCGCCGTTTCGGCGCACTGCTCTGGGCCCGAGCGGACGAGCCGCATGCACTGCTCGGCAAGCTGGGTCCCGAGCCGCTGTCCGACGCCTTTGACGGTGAGCGCCTGTATCAGTTGTCACGGGGCAAGAGCATGGCCATCAAGCCGTTTATCATGGATAACGCGGTGGTGGTCGGGGTCGGCAATATCTATGCGACCGAGGCGCTGTTTGCGGCGGGCATTGATCCGCAGCGCGAAGCCGGGCGTGTCAGTCGTCAGCGCTACCAGCGCCTGGCTGAGGAAATAAAGCGCATTCTCGCCAAAGCCATCGAGCAGGGTGGAACGACCCTGCGTGACTTCGTAGGTGGTGATGGCCAGCCGGGCTATTTCAAGCAGGAGCTGTTTGCCTATGCCCGCCGCGGCGAGTTGTGCAAGCAGTGCGGTACGACGCTGTCGGAATGTCGCCTTGGCCAGCGCAGTACGGTGTTTTGCCGACAGTGCCAGCGATAGCGCTGTCCGGCGTGGCGGCCTGGTTCGCAAATTTTGTCTGGCACGTTCCGTAATGCCGGGATTGTGCCTACAATGAGGGCGATGCCGTGAGTCCGCAGGAGTTCGGACCGGCCACCAGATCAATGCCTTTCGGGCCACAACCAGGGATTAATTATGCGCCTGTTACGTCATTCCACCGCACTTGTTGCCGGTCTGCTTATGAGCGCCAGCGTCATGGCGGCCGATTCCTACAACGATTACCAGCAGGACAAGCCTGGCTACTTCGCCATGATGGGTGACCTGATCATTGCCCGTCCGCTGCTGCTGGGCGTGACGGTCGTCGGGGCCGGCGCCTTTCTGGTCAGCTTGCCGTTCAGTGCCATGGGTGGAAATGTTTCGGAAGCCGGTCATGAACTGGTTATCCGCCCGGCGGAAGAAACATTTGTCCGCTGCCTGGGCTGCACCCGTGCCGGCTACGGTCGCCAGCAGCAGGAAGAGATTCGCTGAAATTGATTGACGCGCCAGGAGTATCGACGTTGGCGCTGATTTCCCCCCTGTCGGGGGGCTGCTGATGGCTAATGCGCTCAATGCCGGTCGGCTGCTCCGCTCGCGATTGGCGACGCTGCGCCCGCTTGGCATGGCCTTCGGGCTGGTGCTGGTTGTCCTGCTGTTTCTCAAGCAGCAGTCGATGGCCCAGCTCTTCGCCGGCGTTGCCCTGTTTCTGCTCGGCATGCGCTATCTGGAAGATGGCTTCAGGGCCTTTACCGGCGGCGCTCTGGAGCGCTGGCTGGCTGCCAGTACCGATCGTCTCTGGAAAAGCCTCGCTTTTGGTACCGTCAGTACCGCGCTGGTGCAGTCCAGTTCGCTTATAACGCTGCTTTGCATTGCCTTTCTCAGCGCCGGGCTGATCAGTCTGACGGCGGGGATCGGTATCGTCTTCGGTGCCAATCTGGGGACCACTACGGGGGCGTGGCTGATTGCCCTGGTAGGTTTGAAAGTCGATCTGGCCCAGGTTGGCATGCCGCTGCTGGTACTCGGCGTGCTGTTCGAGCGCAACAGCTCGGCGCGCTGGCGCGGTACCGGTCAGGTGTTGCTGGGTGTTGGTCTGCTGTTTCTCGGCATCGACATGATGAAGCTTGGCTTTGCCGGCATGCAGGAGATCTTTGATCTGTCTGCCTACCGGGTAGGCGGCTGGCAGGGCGTGTTGCTCTATGCCTTGCTGGGTACCCTGGCGACCGTGCTGATGCAGTCCAGTCACGCGACCCTGATGATCACTCTGGCGGCACTGGGCAGCGGCCAGCTGGATTACGGTAATGCCCTGGCGATGGCCGTTGGTGCGAATCTGGGGACTACGGTAACCGCGCTGATTGCCGCTGTTGGCGCCAATAACGCCGGACGTCAGCTGGCGGCGGCGCATATCCTGTTCAATCTGCTGACCGCCGCTGTAGCGCTGTCCATCCTGCCGCTGCTGGCCCAGCTGGTGGACACGCTGTCGGCCTGGCTGGGCATCATGGAGACGGCCTTTACCCTCAAGCTGGCGCTATTCCATACCCTGTTCAATCTGCTCGGGCTGGCGCTGATGCTGCCCTGGGTGCCGCTGCTGGTGCGCGTGCTTGCCCGGCTGCTGCCGCCGCCAACTGAACCGGTCAACGATGAGCTTGCGGGGCGTCCACGTTCGCGCGCACTGTATCTGGACGGCGCCGCCCGGCTGCATGCGGACTCCGCAGTCAGGGTGTTGCAGCAGGAACTCGGGCACCTTGCTGCGACCAGCCGGCTGGTCATTGCGTCGGCGCTCTATCTGCCGAGCGAGTTTCGCCAGGACATGACCCGCGAACCGGCGCTGGGTGAGGTGCTTTCGGTGCCGCCACTGGCCGAGCGAGAGGACGCCGATGCGCTCTATCATCAGCACATCAAGGGTATTTACGCTGATATTGTCGATTTTATCGGGCATCTGGATTGCGAGCTGCTGCCCGAGCAGCAACAGGCGTTGATGGATGTGAATCTGGCAGCACGGGATCTGGTTGATGCGGTGAAGGCGGCCAAGCACCTGCAAACCAATCTGCGCAAGCATGTTGAGAGTCCGCGGCCAGCCCTGCGTGAGGGCTACCGTTTGCTGCGGGAGCAGGGGCGATTACTGCTTGGCAGTCAGGCACGGCAAGAGTCGGACTCGCTGTCGGGGGCTGCCGACCAGCAGCAGTCGGCGGACTACCTGGATCAGGAGCAGTTGTTCCGCAGTCAGTTTGAGCAGCGTCTCCAGCAGCAGTTGCGCTCTGGCGAGCTGGACGGCTGGCAGGCGACCAGTCTGATCAACGACCTGCATTACCTGCTGGAGATCAGCAGCAATCTGCGTGCCGCGCACGACATGATCTACACCCGTGCGGCATTGACCGCCGCTGCCTGAGCTGCAGCGGCGGGCGTTCGGCGGCCGTTTTCAGTGGCTACATTCCAGGCATGGCAGGCATAAAAAAACGCCTGATGCACTGCACCAGGCGTTTTTTGTTACTACCGAGTAACGCGAGCCTTAGTTCTTGGCTGCGCGCTTCTCTTTTTCCTTCGCGATCACGGCTTCGGCAACGTTGGCCGGGCACGGTGAGTAGTGCGAGAACTCCATGGAGAACTGGCCGCGACCGGAGGTCATGGTACGCAGGGTGCTGATGTAGCCGAACATTTCTGCCAGCGGTACATCAGCCTTGATGCGGACGCCAGTTACACCGGCTTCCTGGCCTGCGATCATGCCGCGACGACGGTTCAGGTCGCCGATAACGTCACCAACGTGGTCTTCAGGAGTGAACACGTCAACCTTCATGACCGGCTCCAGCAGTTGCGGACCCGCTTTCGGCATGGACTGACGGAAGGCACCCTTGGCTGCGATTTCGAACGCGATGGCCGAGGAGTCAACGGCGTGGTAGCCACCGTCGGTCAGTTCGAAGGAAACGTCCAGAACCGGGAAGCCAGCCAGCGGGCCAGTGCCCATCAGAGAGGCGAAGCCCTTCTCGATGGCCGGGAAGTATTCCTTCGGAACGTTACCGCCAACAACGCTGGACTTGAAGGTGAAGCCGGAGTTCGGCTCGCCGGGGCGGATGACGTAGTCGATCTTACCGTACTGACCGGAACCACCCGACTGCTTCTTGTGGGTGTAGCTGTCGGTTACTTCGCGAGTAATGGTTTCGCGGTAGGCAACCTGCGGCTGACCAACAACCAGCTCAACGCCGTAGGTACGCTTGAGGATGTCGACCTTGATGTCCAGGTGCAGCTCGCCCATGCCCTTGAGGATGGTTTCGCCGGAATCCGGATCGGTTTCAACGCGGAAGGTCGGATCTTCTGCAACCATCTTGCCGATCGCGATACCCATTTTCTCGGTGGAGCCCTTGTCTTTCGGCTCAACGGAGATGGAAATTACCGGCTCGGGGAAGACCATCGCTTCCAGGGTGCACTCGTTGTTCGGGTCGCACAGGGTGTGACCGGTCTGAACGTTCTTCATGCCGACGATGGCGATGATGTCACCGGCCTGTGCGCTGGTCAGTTCGTTACGCTCGTTAGCCTGCATTTCTACCATGCGGCCGACGCGCTCGGTCTTGCCGGTGAAGGAGTTCAGGATGGTGTCACCCTTGGCCAGCTTACCGGAGTAGATGCGGCAGAAGGTCAGGGCGCCGAAACGGTCGTCCATGATCTTGAACGCCAGGGCGCGGAAGGGCTCGTCCGGAGACACGATGGCGAACTTGCCGGTCGGGTTGCCTTCTTCGTCGGTCAGCGGCTGCGGGTTGACCTCAGTCGGGGACGGCAGGTAATCAACAACGGCGTCGAGAACCAGCTGCATGCCCTTGTTCTTGAACGCGGAGCCGCAGTAGGTCGGGAAGAATGCCAGATCGCGGGTACCGAGGCGGATGCAGCGCTTGATGTCGTCGATGGCCGGCTCTTCGCCTTCCATGTAGGCCATCATCAGGTCGTCGTCCATTTCCACGGCAGTTTCGATCAGTTGCTCGCGGTACATTTCGACGTCGTCGACCATGTCGGCCGGGACTTCCTGGATGCTGTAGTTTTCCGGAATGCCGGTGTCGTCCCAGACGTAAGCCTGGCGGGTCAGCAGGTCAACCACGCCAGTGAAGGTGTCTTCGCGGCCGATTGGCAGGGTCATGATCAGCGGCTTGGCGCCCAGTACGTTCTTGACCTGCTCGGTTACGCGCAGGAAGTCGGCACCGATACGGTCCAGCTTGTTGACGAAGATCAGACGGGAAACTTTGGAGTCGTTCGCGTAGCGCCAGTTGGTTTCGGACTGGGGCTCAACGCCGCCGGAACCACAGAATACGCCGATACCGCCGTCGAGAACCTTCAGCGAGCGATACACTTCTACGGTGAAGTCAACGTGGCCGGGGGTGTCGATGACGTTGAAGCGGTGGCCTTTCCAGAAGCAGCTGACAGCAGCGGACTGAATGGTAATCCCGCGCTCGGCTTCCTGTTCCATGAAGTCGGTAGTGGACTCACCCTCGTGTACTTCACCCAGCTTGTGGATACGGCCGGTGAGTTTGAGGATACGTTCGGTAGTGGTGGTCTTACCGGCATCAACGTGGGCGAAGATACCAATATTGCGGTAAAGGGATAGATCAGTCATGGCACTCTCTGATAGCCGGGTTTGAAAATAGGGCGACACTATACAGGATTCTTGGGCGATACGCTCTGCTTTTGCGATGAAAAGCACAGCGAGCCCCGGCAGCGCTCTGCAACGCACCGTGGAAGGTCTCGCCAGAGCCGGTCGGACGCGCAAGGGAGCTGCGCAGGTGTGACAGGTAACCTCTGACGGGGTGGAGCAGTGAGACCCGCGTGCAGCTTAGCAGTATCAACGCTGGCCGTAATGTCTTTTCGTCGTCCGCTAATCAGCCTCTTAGGGGGCAACAGGCCGCGCAGGGGTAGCCGGTCGGACTTCGGCGCTGCCAATACCGCGTGGATCGCTGGCGGCGCTGACGCTGTTGTCCGCCTTGTTCCATGACACCGCATGCATGTTGCCGTAGTCCCGGCCAACCGGCTCGATACGGTGGCCCATGGCTTCGAGCGCCTTGCGCTGATGCGCATTGAAGGCGCTGTCTTCGACCTGAATGTGGTCAGGCAGATATTGATGGTGGAAGCGCGGACGGCTGACCCAGCGCTCGACCGGCTCGCCGTGCATCGCTTCCAGTGCGCCGAGCAGCACCATGGTAATGATGCGGCTGCCGCCCGGGGTGCCGAGTAATGCCAGTTGGCGGTCGTTCTCCAGCATGGTCGGGGTCATGCTCGACAGCGGGCGCTTGCCCGGAGCGATGGCGTTGGCTTCGCTGCCGGCCAGCCCGTAGGCGTTGCTGCCGCTGGGGTCGGCGGCAAAATCGTCCATCTCGTTGTTAAGCAGCACGCCGGTGCCGGGCGGGGTAAAGGCCGCGCCAAACGGCAGGTTGATGCTCAGGGTGGCCGATACCGCATTGCCATCGGCGTCCATCAGCGAGAAATGGGTAGTGTTGGTGCCTTCATGGAAGTCACGCAGCGGGCCCAGGGCGCTACTCGGTGTGGCGCGCTCGGGGTCGATATCCCGGGCCATGGCCACGGCGTAGGCCTTGGAGGTCAGTTCGGCAACCGGGACCGGGACGAAGTCGTTGTCGCCGAGCAGCATGGCGCGGTCGCGGTAGGTGCGGCGCATCAACTCGACCAACTGGTGGGTCTGCTGGATCGAGCCATTGGCGCTGGCCGGCAGGGCGGGCAATGCCTGCAGAATGCCCGCCAGGGCAATGCCGCCGGCCGACGGCAGCGGCGCGCTGATGACCTGATAGCCGCCTCTGACAAAGCGGATCGGACTGCGCTCAATGACACGGTAGTTATCCAGATCCTGCTGCTGCCAGACGCCGCCGGCGGCCTGCACGCCGCTCAGCAGTCGTTCGGCAACCGGGCCGCGGTAGAAGCCGTCGCGGCCGTTGCTGGCAATCGCCCGCAGAGTGGCGGCCAGTTCC
>AZIG01007356.1_pt1 | contig 11235 bp, 6 predicted proteins | sample 359071 | NCBI WGS metagenome assembly AZIG01 (sample SAMN02429714, study PRJNA222667) | marine sediment metagenome | biome: Sediment sample; isolation source: enrichment culture of sample MGS-AQ(UA) from oil contaminated terminal site... | place: Jordan: Aqaba | collected 2011-05-15 | depth 18 m m | reverse complement strand
CGGGGTTCCACGCTGCCCGCTTCGGCCCGCGGGTGCTGCGCACCGAGACCGCGCCGGTGGTTGCGCTGACCATGCTTCAGCACCTCTGGGGAGATGTCTGAGCGGGCGCGGTGCGCCTGCCAGAACTCGCCGGCCAGCCCTTCCAGTCGCTGCACCAGCGTCATCAGCTCGGCAGCATGCTCGTCGTTTTCGGCCATTGCCTCCAGGTTGGTCACGCTGCCTAGCCGGATACGCTGCAAACTGCGGCTGATTTCGTCACTGACACTGCTTTGCTGCTCCACCGCCGCGGCAATCTGAGCGCTGGCCTGACTGATACCGCTGACCAGCCCGTCGATGCCATCCAGCGCCTCGGTGGCTTCACTGACACCCGCGGCGCACAGATCAACCTGCTGCAGACTCTCCTGCATTGCACTGACCGCGGCCTGACTACCCTGCTGCAACCCCTCAATCGACTGCCGAATGGTGGCGGTCGATTGCTGGGTACGCGCCGCCAGCGCACGCACCTCATCGGCGACCACTGCAAACCCGCGCCCCTGCTCACCGGCCCGCGCCGCCTCGATTGCCGCGTTCAGCGCCAGCAGGTTGGTTTGCTCGGCAATACCGTTGATGACCTCCAGCACGGCCGAGATCTGTTCGCTCTGGCTGGCCAGCGCCTTCAGCCGATCGCCGGATTCGGTAATCGAGGCGGTCAGCATGGCCATTCGTTCACTGGTGGAGCTGGCTACCCGATGACCATCGCTGGCACTGCGCTCTACCCCTCTGGCATCCTCGGCCGCCTGCTGGGCGTTACGTGCCACCTCCTGAACACTGACCGCCATCTGCTCGACCGCGGCAGCAACCTGCTCAGTCTCCGCCTGCAACTCGCTGCTGGCCTGACTGCTGCGTTTCACCGCGCCGACCATATCCCGGCTTTGCTGGGCCAGTCGCTGCGCCGCATCGCTCATGCGCCCAACCAGCGCAGAGGCCTCAGCCTCCTGCATGTCAAAGGCAAAGGCAATCTGACCCAGCTCGTCCCGGCGCCCGGTATAAAGCAGCTGACCCAGGGGGTTGTCAGCGATCGCCCGTGCCCGACGTGTCAGCGCACGCAGCGGCCCCAACTGGTGCCAGAGGCCGGTCAACAACAGCGCATAGCCGCCGGACAGGGTCAGCGCCAGTTCCGGCAGAGACGCGCCAGACGAGGCGAGGATGACACCCGCCGCACAGAGCATTGCGGCACTGCCCAATGCCAATCGGGCAAACAGTGAAAGCGCCGGACGCCGCAACGCACGCGGCACCTTGCCCTGCAGCAAAGCGGCATAACAGCGCTCGGCAGCGGCTACTCGCTCATCCGACGCACGCGTGCGAACCGATTGATACTCAACCACCCGGCCGTTCTCACGCACCGGTGTCACATAGGCACTGACCCAGTAGTAATCACCATTTTTACAGCGATTTTTCACCAGTCCCATCCAGCTTTTACCTGCCTTCAGGCAGTCCCACAGCTGTTTGAATGCCTCGGGCGGCATATGCGGATGACGGATGATGTTGTGGTTTCGCCCCACGAGCTCGGCTTGCGAATAGCCGCTAATGCGCTCGAATGTTGCGTTGGCGTAGGTGACGGCACCCTTGAGGTCTGTCGTTGTCAGCAGGTTATCGCCATCCTGCAAACAGACCTCGCTGTCGGTGATCGGTAAATTTACCTTCATATACCCCTCGCGGCGCAGTGGTGAACATCAGGGAAAAAGCAGACCTCTCAGGTCATCGGCACACATGGGAAAGCCCAGTTTGAAACCCTGCCCCAGGGTGCACCCTTCCTGCAGCATCAGATCAACCTGGCTGAGGTGCTCAATGCCCTCGGCAACCACCGCCAATCCAAGACTGCGGCTGAGCGCGATGATCGCCCTGCAGATAGTGAATTGCCGGGTGTTTTCGTGGGTCTCGTGCAGAAAGCTGCGGTCCAGCTTGATGATGTGAAGCGGAAAACGATTGAGGTAACCAAGCGAGCAGTAGCCGGTCCCGAAGTCATCCAGGGCAATACGCACGCCCATATCGGCAAGCTCGCGCAGGCTGGCCAGCACCCGTGGATCGTGATCGATCAGCAGGCTTTCGGTAATCTCCAGTACCAGACTGTCGGGCGCATAACCCGTGACCTGGAGGATCTCACGCAGGCGCTGGACGAAGTCCGCTTCCTGCAGCTGCCGACCCGACAGGTTGACCGAGCAATGCAATGGCCCCGCTCCTTCTTGCTGCCAGCGTTGAGCCTGTCTGCACGCCTGCTCCAACACCCAGTAGCCGACCGAGACAATCTCCCCCGACTCCTCGAGCACCGGAATAAAGGCGGCAGGTGAGACCGATTCACCGTCATGGGACCAGCGCAACAACACTTCGACCGCCACCGGCGGCTGGTTTGGGGCGTTCAGATCGAAAATCGGCTGGTAATGAAGCGTAAACTCGTCACGCTGCAGCGCCTGCAGCACGTTGCTTTCCAGCTTGAGGCGCTGACGTGCCCGCTGCTGCATCGACTGATCGAATCGCTCGAAGCGCGCCTTACCCGACTCCTTGGCGCTGTAAAGCGCCAGGTCGGCGGCCTGCAGGGCATCCTCCAGCCCCTGCCCGGGCAGCAGCGGCGCAACACCAATACTGGCGCTGACCACCAGGCAACGCTCACCGAAACACAGCGGTTCGCGCAACGCGGCAAGTGCCCGGGTTGCGACCGTTTCTGCATCCTCGGCGCAGGCCAGATCATCCAGCAACATGACAAACTCGTCGCCGCCAAAACGGGCCAGTTGGTCCCCGGGCCGCAGGCAGCTGCGCAGCCGCTCGGCCACCAGCAGCAGAACCCGATCACCAGCGGCATGCCCGAGGCTGTCATTGATCAGTTTGAAACGATCCAGATCGATGAACAGCAAGGCCGCATGGCGCGCGCCGGGCCGGCTCAGTTGTGAGGCCGTGCGCTGCAACTGGATATTGAGTTGGTGGCGATTGATCAGTCCGGTCAACGGGTCATGCCGGGCGGCATGCTCCAGTTCGCGCTGAAAGCGCTGGCGCTCGCTGATATCGGTCTGCGAACCGGCCAGCCGCCGGCGCCCGGACAAGTCGACCTCAACCACGCCCCGGGTCAGCACCCACAGGTAGCTGCCGTCACTGCGACGCAGGCGGTATTCATGTCGAATCCACGGCGAGCCGCCCTGCAAATGCTGCTGGATAGCAGCCTGCAAGCCGGCCTGATCGTCCGGGTGAACGCGCTCGAACCAGTGCATGGAGCGCTGTCCGACCTGGGCCTGGGTCAAGCCAAGCATGCTGGCCCAGCGCTCGGAGACATAGAGCTGATCCTGCTGCAGATCCCAGTCCCAGATGCCATCGTTGGCGCCGCGCAAGGCATGGGCATACCGGGCTTCGCTGGCTTCCAGGGCACGATGCTCGGCATCGATGTAGGCGTCAGCGGCCAGGCTCATGTCAAAAAAGACAATCTTCAGCAGGCTGTCGAAATCAGCAAGCCTTGACCGCTGCTCGACACTGAGATCGTCGAACCAGTTACCGAGCATGCGACTCAGGTACATCCGATACGCACCCAGATACCACTTCAGTTCGACACCGACCTGTTCGTGTATGTGCCCGATGCGCACACGCTCTTCCAGATAGCGCTGGTCAATCTCGCCACAGAACAGGCGACTGTAATAGCCCCGCTGACTATGCTTGAGGCGATCAACCAGCCCCTCGCCACGCAGAATCCCCTGTGTTTCAGGATACTGCTTCAAACGCTCGTACAGCGCTTCAACAAATTCGTGGCTGGCCTGCTCACCGAAACTGGCGATACGCCGCAATCGCTCCCCATCCGCGTTGCTCCAGTCGAGAAAATGCAGACGCTGTTGCAGGCCGCTGGCATCAAGCCCCAGTTTGTCGAATACCGGTTTAAGCACGGTTATCACGTCCATGGCGGTAATAAGGCAGCGCTCCAAAGGGCCGCCGACTGTTGTTATTCGGTTTTGCGCGGGCAACAAAAAAGGCGCTGGACTCCCGAGCTGTAAAAGCTCGGGAGTCCAGCGCCTTGTCTTTCAGGCCCTTGCGTCCTGACCGGCAAAGCCGTCTCGTTGGTCAGGAACCACGCTACCCTAGAGATCATCCTCTGACAAGCTTTGCAATAGCCCTTCCAGGCGATGACGCAACCCTGCCAGCTGCCGCGAACGGAAGGCATGGCGCGTCTGCTCCAGGGTGTCGATGGCATCCTCCAGGGCAAAACGCACGCGGCTGCGCTCGTTCAGCTGCTCGGGAGCGAGCCAGCGGCACAATGGCGCGTCACTGCAATCCTGTGGCTGACAGATCAGCTCACAGTCAAGCCCGGCCTGCTTAAGCGCCTTGATAATCGGGTCACGCTGCGCCGTAGGTGCAGCAACAACCACCTTCGATTCGTCGGTCATGGCAGATCAGATAAATGATGAATTTGATGTCAAATTGTAATCAAGCACCGTCCCAAAGACACCACAAGAGTCAAAAAATCGCCGCCTTTGCTGATCTGAATCAATGCCGTCACGCTTCCGCCATTACACACACGCCGATTGACCGCCCCCGCCCCCTTGGGTAATGTTCAGCCGTTTGAACCATCCCGGATGAGGTAACGCATGGCCCGGAAGAAAACCGCCGCAGACTTCGAGCAGTCACTGGGCTCGCTGCAGGCACTGGTCGAGCGGCTGGAAAGCGCTGACCTCAGTCTGGAAGAGTCATTGAGTGCCTTCGAGCAAGGCGTCGCCCTGACCCGCGAATGCCAGCAGGCGCTCGCCCAGGCGGAACAGAAGGTCCAGCAACTGATCGAAAGCAATGGAGAGCTGAAGACAGAACCCTTTGACGGCGCCAGCGAATGAGCCCATTCGGTCAGTATCTTGAGCAGTGTCAGCAACGCATCAACGCCTTCCTGAGCAATCAGCTGCATACCCCGCAACCCCGTCTTGATCGACTCTACAGTGCCATGCGCTACAGCGTGGTCATCGGTGGCAAGCGCATGCGCCCGCTACTGGCCTATGCCAGCTGCGAGGCTGCCGGTGGCGAGTTGGCCCGGGCAGATCACGCGGCAGCAGCGGTGGAGCTGATCCATGCCTACTCGCTGATTCACGACGACCTGCCGGCCATGGACAACGATGACCTGCGCCGCGGCCAGCCTACCTGCCACCGCGCCTTCGACGAGGCGACCGCGATCCTCGCCGGTGACGGCTTGCAGGCGCTGGCCTTCGAACTGCTCGCCAGCGCGCCGGACTGCCGCCCGGATACCCGTCTGCAGATGGTCAGCCTGCTGGGCCACGCCGCCGGACCGCAGGGCATGGTCGGCGGACAGGCGATTGATCTTGGTGCGGTCGGCGAGAAACTCGACCAGACCACCCTGGAAACCATGCATCGGCACAAGACCGGCGCCCTGATTCGCGCCAGCGTGCAACTGGGCGCACTGGCCAGCGAGCGTCTAGATAACGAGCAGTTGGCAGCCCTTGGCAGCTACGCCGATCACGTCGGCCTGGCGTTCCAGGTGCAGGACGACATTCTCGATATCGAAAGCGATACCAGCGTGCTCGGCAAACAGCAGGGCGCCGACCTGGCCCGCGACAAGCCGACCTACCCGGCACTGCTCGGGCTGGACGGTGCCCACCGTCTGGCTGCCGAGCTGCGCGACCAGGCGCTCAGCGCAGTCGCAGGCTTCGGCCCCGCAGCAGAGCGCTTGCGCCAGCTGGCTGACTACACCGTTCAGCGCCGCTTCTGAGATAGCCCTGCGTGCAGTTGGGCTATCGGCCTGCATCGGTTAAACTGCGCCCTTGTTTTCCCGCCACCGACGTTGGCACCCAGAGCCTTGTTTGATGCCCAGCACTTTCCACGAAATCCCGCTCCATCGCCCCAGCACACCGCTGCTGGACCGTATCGACGATACCGAGTCGCTGCGTGCGCTTGACGAAAGCCAACTACCCGAGCTGGCCGATGAGCTGCGGGCATTTCTGCTCTGGAGTGTCGGCCAGACCGGCGGGCATTTCGGCGCGGGGCTGGGCGTCATCGAACTGACCATCGCCCTGCACTACGTCTATCACACGCCGGACGACCGCCTGCTGTGGGACGTTGGCCATCAGGCCTACCCGCACAAGATTCTCACCGGCCGCCGCGAACAGATGGCCAGCCTGCGCCAGAAGAACGGCCTGGCCGCCTTCCCGCGGCGCAGCGAAAGTCCGTACGACACCTTTGGCGTCGGCCATTCCAGCACCTCGATCAGCGCCGGCTTGGGCATGGCCATCGCTGCCGGGCTGCAGGGCCTGGATCGCCGCACCGTTGCCGTGATCGGCGACGGCGCGCTGACCGCGGGCATGGCCTTTGAAGCGCTCAACCACGCCTCGGAAGTCGAAGCCAACATGCTGGTTGTGCTGAACGACAACGACATGTCGATCTCGCGCAATGTCGGTGGGCTGTCCAACTACCTGGCCAAGATCCTGTCGAGTCGCACCTACTCGCACATGCGCGAGGGCAGCAAGAAGGTCCTGTCCAAGATTCCGCCGGCCTGGGAGCTGGCACGCAAGACCGAAGAACACGCCAAGGGCATGCTGGTGCCGGGCACCCTGTTCGAGGAGCTGGGCTGGAACTACATCGGCCCGATCGACGGGCACGACCTGCCTACGCTGGTACGCACCCTGAAGAACATGCGCGAGCTCAAGGGCCCGCAGTTCCTCCACGTGATCACCCAGAAGGGCAAGGGGTTTTCCCCCGCCGAGGCCGACCCGATCGGCTACCACGCCATCACCAAGCTGGAGCCCAAGGCCCCGAGCAACGGCGTCAGCAAACCGAAATTCTCGAACATCTTCGGCCAGTGGCTGTGCGACATGGCCGAGCAGGACGAGCGCCTGATCGGCATTACCCCGGCCATGAAGGAAGGCTCGGACCTGATTGCCTTCTCCGAGCGTTTCCCCAGGCGCTACTTTGACGTCGCCATCGCCGAGCAGCATGCCGTCACCCTCGCTGCGGGCATGGCCTGTGAAGGCGCCAAGCCGGTGGTTGCCATCTATTCGACCTTCCTGCAGCGCGGCTACGATCAGTTGATCCACGACGTTGCGGTGCAGAATCTGGACGTGCTGTTTGCCATCGACCGCGCCGGCCTGGTTGGCGAGGACGGCCCGACCCACGCCGGCAGCTTCGACCTGTCGTACCTGCGCTGCCTGCCGAACATGCTGATCATGGCGCCGGCCGACGAGAACGAGACCCGCCAGATGCTGACCACCGGCTACCTGCACGAAGGCCCGGCGGCTGTGCGCTATCCGCGTGGTACCGGCCCGGGCGTGCCCATCGATCCGGCGCTGGAGCCGCTGCCGATCGGCAAGGGCGTACTTACCCGCCGGGGCGAAAAGGTTGCCATCCTCTGCTTCGGCACCCTGCACCAGCAGGCCAGCAAGGCTGCCGAGGCACTGAATGCGACCGTTGCCAACATGCGCTTCGTCAAGCCGCTGGACACCCAGTTGATTGCGGAGCTGAGCGACAGCCATGAGCTGCTGGTGACCGTCGAGGAGAACGCCGTCATGGGCGGCGCCGGCAGCGCGGTCAACGAATGGCTGCTGGCCCAGGGTATCAGCCTGCCGGTGCTCAACCTCGGCCTGCCCGATATCTACGTCGAACACGCCAAGCCCGCTGAAATGCTGGCTGAGTGCGGTCTGGACGCTGCCGGTATCGAAGCGGCCATTCGCGCCCGCCTCGACCGTTTGTAAGAGCCTGCCTCTGGCAGGCTTGACCCACCCCGCCGAAAAGCCTAGAGTCCGCCCCACTTCCAGTCGCCTGGGTGTCCGGCCTGCAGTGCAGTCCGGGTGAAACGGGAAGTCGGTGAGAATCCGACACTGCCCCCGCAACGGTAAGGAATCGCAGGCCAGCCCTGCCAGCATCATCGAAAATGCCACTGTGCTCTGCATGGGAAGGCGATGATGTGTTGATTCCAAGTCCGGAGACCGGCCCAGCGCGAGTACAGCCACGGCAATGCCGTGCGACTGTCTGCTGAGGTGTCGCGGAGGGCGTCACCGGTCAGCGTGCAGCCGCCGCGCGGTGGCCTGCCTCCTGACTTCCCGCCCTCCTCAAAAGCCGAACTTTTGAGGAATCTATGTACAAGTCACTACTGATCATCCCCGGCCTGCTGGCCTGCGCCGTTGCCCAGGCCAACGACGCGCTGTCACTCGCCGATACCGTCGTTACCGCCTCCCGACAGGTCGAAAGTCGCAGCGAAAGCAGCGCGGCCAACACCGTCTTTACCCGGGCAGATATCGACCGTCTGCAGCCACAGGATCTGCCGGACCTGCTGGCCCGCGTACCCGGCCTGAACGTTTCCCGCAGCGGCGGCACCGGCTCACTGACCAGCATTTTCCTGCGCGGCACTTCCACCACTCAGACGCTGGTTCTGGTCGACGGTCAGCGCATCGCTGGTGCATCGGCAGGTTTCAGCGGCCTGGAGTACCTGCAGATCGATCAGATTGAGCGTGTTGAAGTGGTTCGCGGTGGCCGCTCAGCGCTGTACGGCTCGGACGCCATCGGCGGTGGAATTCAGATTTTCACCCGCCGCGGTAATGGTCAGGGGCTCAGCCCGCGCGTTTCGATTGCAGCAGGTAACTACGGCACCTGGCGTCGCAGTGCGGGCCTCTCCGGCGGAGACGACCGCACGCGCTTCAACCTCAGCGCCGCACTGGATGAAAACGATGGTTTTGAGCGCACCAACCTGCCGGGCTCGGAAGACAGCACCTACCGCAACAAAAGCGCCAGCCTGAGCTTCAGCCACCAACTGACCGACAGCATCGAATTCGGCATCAGCGGCATGCATCAGGAAGGCAAGAGCGAATACGACTACAACCTCTCACCGGCTGCCTTCGCCTACACCGACTACAGCATCTCAAGCGCTCAAGCCTACCTGCAGGTGCAAGCAACTGAAGTGTGGCGCACCCGCCTGGAAGCCGGCCACAGCGAAGACCGCCAGGAGAGTTTCGATCCTTACGGCGGATCGGTATTCAACACCTACCGCGACCAGATCAACTGGCTCAACTATCTGACCCTGGGCAACGGCCAAAACCTGACTGCCGGCCTGGACTGGTACAAGGATACCCTGCACAGCTCGAACGACTTCACCAAGACATCGCGGAGCAACAAGGCAGCGTTCATCCAGCACCAGTTTGACAGCGAACGCTTCGGCACAGAGCTCGGCTTGCGTCATGATGACAACCAGCAGTTCGGCAGCAACAACAGTTGGAACGCTGCATTGACTCTGCACGTTAACCAGGACAATGACCTGATCCTGTCCTACAGCGAAGCTTTCCGCGCACCGACCTTTAACGATCTCTACTATCCCGACGATTGCTATCCGGGCTTCGGCTGCACCATCTACGCTGACCCCAACCTGAAACCGGAGACGGCAAAAAGCTACGAAGCCCAGTGGCGCAGTCAGTTGAGCAACAGCGCGCGACTTGAATTGTCGGTCTATCGTATCGACCTGACAGACGCCATCGTCACCAACTCGGCCTTGGACGGCAACCAGGCAGGCAGCCCGAACCCATTCCAGATGACCAATATCGATGCTGCACGCATCAATGGCTTTGAGGCGGTCTATAGCCAGAAGCTGCTGGATTGGCAGGGCACGGTTTCCTACAGCCTGATCGATGCCCGCAACCGCAGCGGTGGCGGCGCCGATGGCAACCGACTGGCTCGTCGGCCGAAGAATAGCCTCAGTGTTGATCTGGATCGTCAGCTTGGTGACTGGTCGGTCGGCGCCGGCTGGCAACTGGTCTCCGACAGCTACAACGATCTGGCCAACAGCCGCGAGATTCCGGGCTACGGCGTAGTCGACCTGCGGAGTAGCTGGCAAGCCAGCGATACCCTGCGCTTCAATCTGAGCGTGAAAAACCTGCTGGATCGCGACTACTACACCGCCGGCGGGACCGCTTATGACACCAGTTTCAACCAGGTACCCTTCCGTTACGAAGAAGGCGGCCGCACGCTGCTGTTAGGTGCGACCTGGACCCCGCAGCTGTAAGGGTCCTGCGCAGCCAGCACCACCAGCAAACCCCGCCCCGCGCGGGGTTTTGTTTTCCAGAGGGCTGAGTTGGAACGCGGCCCCATCCGCTACTCGTGCGCATGAACTCCAGCACAGCCCGTCGCACCAACTTGCCGCCCGGCACTGCTGATCAGGCATAATGCGTCCTTGTCCGAACCGGAATTCGACGCCCTATGTTTTTTACCAACGAGCGACTGCAGTTCTTCCGCCCGCTCACCAGCAAATACCGCGAACAGATTGTCGAGTGCCTGCGCCTGCTGCACGAGCGGCTGTACAGCGCCCGCGCCGATTACGGCGAATCACTCAAGCGCGAGCAGGTGCTGGATATCTTCAGTGAAGCGCTGGAACGCGCGCCGCTGCTGGAAGGCGACGATGAAGACGCCAGCCGCTTCAAGAGCAACCGCGAGCAGGCCAGCTGGATTCTCACCAGCCTGATCGAAAACGGCTGGCTGGAACGTCAGGTGGATCAGGCGACCTTCCAGTCGACCTACCCGTTCAGCCGCATGGGGCGTTTGTTTGCCCAGTCGCTGGCCGAGGCCGACGGGCACAACACCCGTACTCGCCACCGCAATACGCGCAACACCCTAAACGCGCTGTCGGCCTTTGCCGAGCACGGCGAGGTGTATGACCTGCTCGACGCCCACGAATACGCCGAACGCATCATCGCCGACTTCACCGATATCATCGCCGAGCTGGAAGAGCGCAAGCGCCAGCTGGTGCGTGAGGTAGAGGCGCAGCAACTCGTGCAGCAGGCCAGCGATCAATTCTTCGACTTTATGGAGCGCCGCTTCCAGCCAGACTTGGCGGTGCGCCTGTCGGCCGACAGCGTCGAAAAACACCGAGAGCGCATTCAGGATGTGATCGCCCGTATTCGCCGCAAGCCACGCGAGTGGAAGGCCGAGGCCGAGCGCGAGCTGCGCCGCCTGGCGCCGGATTTGCTGGTGGACGAACGCAGCTCGATTCTCTGGCAGTTGCTGGACGGCATCGAAGGCTGCCTGCGCAACGCCGCCGACATCATGCTGCCGGCGCTGCGCCGCACGCTGCAGAGCTTCACCCAACGGGCCGATATCATCATCCGGCAGCTCAGCTATCTGCACAGCCAGAAGCACAGCGATATCGTCGGCCTGTGCCGCGAGCTGTCCGCCCTGCCCGCCGAAGAACAGGCCAAACGTCTGAGCGCCGCCGGCGAGGAAATGGCGGTGGTCAATCTGGCGCTGGTC
>AZIG01006777.1_pt1 | contig 11364 bp, 9 predicted proteins | sample 359071 | NCBI WGS metagenome assembly AZIG01 (sample SAMN02429714, study PRJNA222667) | marine sediment metagenome | biome: Sediment sample; isolation source: enrichment culture of sample MGS-AQ(UA) from oil contaminated terminal site... | place: Jordan: Aqaba | collected 2011-05-15 | depth 18 m m | reverse complement strand
ACTCGCTGGCACTGGGGCCGGTCGAAGAAATACCCTATCTCAAGACCCAGCAACGCCTGCTGTTCGCTCGCGCTGGCATCACCCGGCCATTGTCGCTGGACGACTATCGTGCCAATGGCGGGTTCGCGGGCCTCGAGGCTGCCGTTGCGCTGGACGGTGCCGAAGTGGTTGCAGCAGTGCTCGATTCCGGGCTGCGTGGCCGTGGTGGCGCGGCGTTCCCGGCCGGCATCAAGTGGCGCACCGTGCGTGACGCTGGTGCCGGGCAGAAGTACGTGGTGTGCAACGCCGACGAGGGTGACTCGGGCACGTTCGCTGATCGCATGCTGATGGAGGGCGACCCCTTCCTGCTGATCGAGGGCATGATCATTGCCGGCCTCGCCGTGGGTGCCGACAAGGGCTACATCTATGTGCGCTCGGAGTATCCCGACGCCATCCGGGTACTCGACCAGGCCTTCGCCATCGCGCGTGACGCTGGCTACCTGGGGGCTGACGTCGCCGGCAGCGGCCAGGCGTTCGACCTGGAGGTGCGGGTGGGCGCCGGCGCCTATATTTGCGGCGAAGAAACCGCGCTGCTCGAATCCATCGAAGGCAAGCGTGGCATCGTCCGCGCCAAGCCACCGCTGCCTGCGCTGCAAGGGCTGTTCGGCCTGCCAACGCTGGTGCACAACGTGCTTACCCTGGCCTCGGTGCCCATCATTCTGGCCAAGGGTGCAGCGTTCTATCGCGATTTCGGCATGGGCCGCTCGCTGGGCACCATGCCGTTCCAGCTGGCCGGCAACATCCGCCAGGGTGGCCTGGTAGAGCGCGCGTTCGGCCTGACCCTGCGCGAGCTGGTGGAAGGCTATGGCGGTGGCACAGCCAGTGGCCGGCCGCTGAAGGCCGCGCAGGTCGGTGGCCCGCTTGGTGCCTGGGTACCCCCCAGCCATTTCGATACCCCATTGGACTATGAAGCGTTTGCCGCCGTGGGCGCGATGCTCGGCCACGGCGGTGTCGTGGTGGCCGACGATACGCTGAACATGGCCAGCATGGCGCGTTTCGCCCTGCAGTTCTGTGCCGAAGAGTCCTGTGGCAAGTGCACCCCGTGCCGCATCGGCTCCACCCGGGGCATGGAAGTGGTCGACCGGCTGATCGCCACCAGCGACATCACCGAGCGTCACGACCAGGCGCTGTTGCTGCGCGACCTGTGCGACACCCTGCAGTACGGCTCGCTGTGCGCCATGGGCGGTATGACTGCCTATCCGGTGGCCAGCGCGCTCAAGTACTTCCCCGCCGATTTTGGGCTGACCACCACGGAGGCCGCACAGTGATCAATTTCTTCGACCCGGAAACCGATCTGGGCACACCGGCCCGCGAAAGCGAAGTGCAGGTCAGCCTGAGCATCGACGGCCGCGCCATCAGCGTGCCTGCTGGCACCTCGGTCATGCGCGCCGCCGCCATGCTGGGCACCAGTATCCCCAAACTGTGCGCCACCGACAGCCTCGAAGCCTTCGGCTCCTGCCGCATGTGCATGGTGGAAATCGAAGGCATGCGCGGCTACCCGGCATCCTGCACCACGCCAGTCAGTGAAGGCATGGTGGTGCGCACCGAAACTCCGCGCCTGGCCGGCCTGCGTCGCAACGTGATGGAGCTGTACATTTCCGACCACCCGCTGGACTGCCTGACCTGTTCGGCCAACGGCAACTGCGAGCTGCAGACCGTGGCCGGCCAGGTGGGCCTGCGTGAGGTGCGCTACGGCTATGACGGCGCCAACCACCTGGACGAGAAAAAAGACGTTTCCAACCCGTATTTCGACTACGAGCCAAGCAAGTGCATCGTCTGCAGCCGCTGTGTGCGCGCCTGCGAAGACATCCAGGGTACGTTTGCCCTGACCATCACCGGGCGTGGTTTCGAATCGCGGGTGGCGGCAGCGGGTGGTGAAAACTTCCTTGCATCCGAATGCGTGTCGTGCGGTGCCTGCGTGCAGGCCTGCCCAACCGCGACCCTGACGGAAAAAAGCCTGGTGCAGCTTGGCCAGCCTGAGCGTTCGGTCATTACCACCTGCGCCTACTGCGGCGTTGGCTGCTCGTTCCGCGCCGAAATCAAGGGTGACCAGCTGGTGCGCATGGTCCCGGACAAGAACGGTGGCGCCAACCACGGCCACGCCTGCGTCAAGGGCCGCTTTGCCTGGGGCTACGCCACCCACCCGGACCGCATCACCAAACCGATGATCCGCAAGCGCCTGGAAGACCCGTGGCAGGAAGTCAGCTGGGACGAGGCCGTGACCTACGCCGCCAGCGAGTTCCGCCGCATTCAGCTCAAGTACGGGCGCGACTCCATCGGCGGCATCACCTCCAGCCGTTGTACCAACGAAGAAGCCTATCTGGTGCAGAAACTGGTGCGCACGGCGTTTGGCAACAACAACGTCGACACCTGCGCACGGGTGTGTCATTCGCCCACCGGTTATGGCCTGAAGCAGACCCTGGGTGAGTCGGCCGGCACACAAAGCTTCGACTCGGTGATGCAGGCCGACGTTGTACTGGTGATCGGCGCCAACCCCACCGACGCCCACCCGGTGTTCGGCTCGCAACTCAAGCGCCGCCTGCGTCAGGGGGCGCGGCTGATCGTGATCGACCCACGGCGCATCGACCTGGTCGACTCGCCGCACGCCCGCGCCGACCTGCACCTGCAACTGCGCCCGGGCACCAACGTGGCCATGCTCAACGCCCTGGCCCACGTGATCGTCACCGAGGGCCTGCTGGCCCAGCGCTTCATCGATGCCCGCTGCGAAACCGAAGACTTCGCCCGTTGGCGCGACTTCGTCAGCCTGCCAGAGAACGCCCCCGAGGTGCTCGGCCCGGTTTGTGGCGTGCCTGCTGAGCAGATCCGCGCTGCGGCCAGGCTGTATGCCACCGGCGGCAACGCGGCCATCTACTACGGCTTGGGCGTGACCGAGCACAGCCAAGGTAGTACCGCAGTGATGGGCATTGCCAACCTGGCCATGGCCACCGGCAACATCGGCCGTGAAGGGGTAGGGGTGAACCCGCTGCGCGGGCAGAACAACGTGCAGGGCTCGTGTGACATGGGCTCGTTCCCCCACGAGCTGCCCGGCTACCGGCATGTCTCCAACGAGGGCGTGCGTGCCGAGTTCGAACAGGCCTGGGGCGTGACCTTGCAGCCCGACCCGGGTCTGCGCATTCCCAACATGTTCGAAGCGGCGCTGGATGGCAGCTTCAAGGCGCTGTACTGCCAGGGTGAGGACATCGCCCAGAGCGACCCCAACACCCAGCACGTCACGGCGGCCTTGCTCGCCATGGAGTGCGTGGTGGTGCAGGACATCTTCCTCAACGAAACTGCCAAGTTCGCCCATGTGTTCCTGCCGGGCAGTTCGTTCCTGGAAAAGGACGGCACCTTCACCAACGCCGAGCGGCGTATTTCGCGGGTGCGCAAGGTCATGGACCCTCTGGCCGGCAAGGCCGACTGGGAAGCTACCGTGGCCCTGGCCAATGCCTTGGGCTACCCGATGAACTACCGCCATCCTTCCGAGATCATGGACGAGATCGCCCGCCTGACGCCGACCTTCCGTCGTGTCAGCTACGCTGAAATCGACCGCCACGGCAGCCTGCAGTGGCCGTGCAACGACGCCGCGCCAGACGGCACGCCGACCATGCACATCGACCAGTTCGTGCGTGGCAAGGGCCGTTTCATGCTCACCGGCTACGTTCCCACCGACGAAAAGGTCAACAACCGCTACCCGTTGCTGCTGACCACCGGGCGCATTCTTAGCCAGTACAACGTTGGTGCCCAGACCCGGCGTACCGGCAACGTCGCCTGGCATGACGCCGACCGCCTGGAGATCCACCCGACAGATGCTGAAAGCCGTGGCATCCAAGATGGTGACTGGGTCGGTATCGGCAGCCGCGCCGGGCAGACTGTGCTGCGTGCCAAGGTCAGTGCGCGCGTGGCGCCGGGCGTGGTGTACACCACCTTCCACTTCCCGGAGTCGGGGGCCAACGTGATCACCACCGACAACTCCGACTGGGCCACCAACTGCCCCGAGTACAAGGTGACGGCAGTGGAAGTGGTGAAAGTGTTCCAGCCATCGCAATGGCAAAAGCGCTATCAGGACTTCAGTGATGAACAGCAGCGCCTGCTGAAAGAGCGCCGTACTGCGGAGAAAGCCGAGGTTCGCCGATGAGCAGCGAAAACCTGGTCAAGATGGCCAACCAGATTGCCCATTACTTCGACAGCGAGCCAGACCGGGCGCTGGCGGTGCAAGGGGTGCGGCAGCATATGAAGAGCTTCTGGACGCCGGCGATGCTCCGGCAGTTGGCAGAGTGGAACGAGGCCCACGCGGGGGAGGGGCTTGATCCAAAAGTGCGGGAGGCGTTGGTCTAGATTCCCGGGCGGCAACGGAACCTTGGGGGCGGGTTTGCCTGCGAATGTGGCGTTGAAATCAATGACGCATTCGCGGGTGAACCCGCTCCTACAAGGGGCCTGCATGTTGCATACTTAGCCGCGGGCCAGCTCCGCCAGGTGGGCGATGGCTTCCTCGCTCTTGAGCACCAGCACATCGCCCTCCAGCGCATCCAGCACCACTTCCGAAGTATTACCGATCAACGCCCCGGAAATCCCTGTGCGGCACACCGTGCCTATCACTGTCACCACTGCATCGAGCTTCTGTTCGGTATGTGGAATCAACACATCCGCCGGCCCTTCGGCCACGTGCAGGCACTCATCGCTGATGCCGTATTCGGCCTGGAACGCCTTGCACGCTTCACGGTAGCGTTTTTCGATCGTATCGCTCAGCTGGTAGGCCGGGTCCGACGCTGACAGCATCGGCGACGGGTGGGCACTGATGACATGCAGTTCTCCCTTGGCCAGTTTGGCAATCTCGAAGCCGTGGTCGATGATGCTGGCATGCAGGCGGCGGTGGTCTTCGTCCTGGTTGCCCACGTCCACCGCCGCCAGGATCTTGCCCCCGGTCCACGGCCGCTCGCTCTTGACCATCAGCACGGCACACGGGCATTGGCGCAGCAGCTTCCAGTCGCTGGGGGTGAGCAGGGCTTTTTTCAGTGGGTTGTCCGGACGGTGGTCCTTGATCACCAGTTCACAGCCTTCGACCTGCTGTACATAGATGATGGTGTCGTGCAGGTTGTCGCGCCAGCCCTCTTCATGGGTGACATTGTCGAAGCCGTCATCATGCAACTGGCTGCTCAGCAGGCTCAGCAGCGCACTGTGATCATGCCGTTTGTCGCACATCAGCAAGTGCAGGCGTGCGCCGGTGATACCAGCGATCAGCTTGGCCCGCGTAAGCGCCCGGCTATGGGCGTGCGTGGGGTCGAGGACGACGAGGATGCTGCGGACGGCTTGCATGGGCGTTAACTCCCTTCGATGATGGCGACCAGTGCCTGACTATAGTCGGCGCTTCCCCCTCTAGCGCTTGATGTACATCAAGCATAGTCACTGGCGTCGCCAGCCGCCGCCGGTATAATCGCCGACCCTGCCTGTTCTGTGTGGTTGTACGCTTATGTCCCTGATCCCCGAAATCGACGCCTTTCTTGGCTGCCCGACGCCAGACGCCTGGATCGAAGCGGCACTCGCCGACCAGGAAACCCTGCTGATCGACCACAAGAACTGCGAGTTCAAGGCTGCCAGCACGGCCCTGAGCCTGATAGCCAAGTACAACACTCACCTTGATCTGATCAACATGATGTCGCGCCTGGCCCGCGAGGAGCTGGTGCATCACGAACAGGTGTTACGCCTCATGAAGCGTCGCGGTGTGCCGTTGCGCCCGGTGTCGGCGGGGCGTTATGCGTCGGGGTTGCGCCGGCTGGTGCGCGCCCACGAGCCGGTCAAGCTGGTGGATACGCTGGTGGTGGGGGCGTTCATCGAGGCGCGCAGTTGCGAACGTTTTGCCGCGCTGGTGCCGCATCTGGATGAAGAGCTGAGCCGCTTCTACCACGGGCTGTTGAAAAGCGAAGCGCGCCACTACCAGGGCTACCTGAAACTGGCGCACAACTACGGAGATGAGGCGGACATCGCCCGCCGCGTCGAGCTGGTACGCGCTGCGGAAATGGAGCTGATCCAGTCACCAGACCAGGAGCTGCGCTTCCACAGCGGCATCCCGCAGGCTTTGGCCGCCTGATGTGCACCAGGCGGCGCAGGCTTTAATTGCGCCGGCCCAGTAGCAGGCCCACCACCAGCCCGAGGCCGGCGGAAATGGCGACGGTCTGCCAGGGGTGGCCGCCGATGTAGTCCTGAGTGGCGTCCACCACCGGTTGCGCCTTGCTGCGCACGTTGCTGGCCGCCTGGCGTGCCTGGCGCAGCTTCAGGCTTACCTGGGCGCGCAGTGTCTCTGCTTCTTCACCGACCAGGGCGGCACTGTCGTTCAGCAGTTTTTCCGATTCTTCTATCAGCGATTGCAGTTCGCTGAATACCTGGTCCTTGATCTGATCGCTGTCTGCCAGCGTGGCGTTTTTCCGGGCCATGAACTCGTCCTCGTCAATGGGGGTGTGAACAATGGATGCCACCACGTCGGGAAAGTTGCGGCGGCTTTCCGATGATGGGTTGCCTGGGTGTAAGATAGCGGCCATTTTCAAACCTGCAGGTAACTTCATGAGTTTCAATCTGGCCAACATGAGCTTCGAGGAACGGGCGCAGATCGAGGCAGAGAAGGCCCGGCTGTTCGAGATGTGGCAGAACAATCTGGGCAAAGCCAAGGGCGAAGCCGCCCGGCTGATTGCTGAAAAGCCACGGCGCAAGGGCAAATGGGCCGAGTGGGTGCGCGCTGAACTGGACGGCATGACCCCGCCTGAATACGCCAGCATGGTGCGCAGCGAAGTCAACAAGCTGATGGCCGCAGCCAGCGCCAACCGCTGAGCACACCCGCCGGGTGCTTACCAGTAGGTGCCCTTGGGCAGGTCCAGCTTGCCTTCATCGGTAAAACGCACGGTCCCCAGCGGCCCGCCGGCCAGTTTGCCGCGCAGCTTGTAGGGCAGCCCCTGCAGCGAGTCCAGTTTGCCTAGCCCATAGGCCTGGCGCAGGAAGGAAAACGCCGTGATGCTGACCGGCACCACGATCACTGCTTCGTCGTAACGGCCAATGTGCCCCTGCTGGTCGCTGACCCCGGCGGCCAGCGGCTGGCCGTTCACTTCCAGGTTCAAGGCGATGCCGTTGTAATCGATCGGTGCCTCATTGGGGTTCTGCACCCGCATTTTCACCGCCATGCGCAGTTCCAGCTCTTGCCCGGGCAGTGGTTCGATGCCGATCACGCTGATGTTCACCGGGTCACGTGGCTGGAACAGCGCACAGGCCGCCAGGCCACAGGCCAGCAGCAGGACCAGGAACAGACGGGTATAGCGGTACAGACGGGCAGTCATGGGCTGTGACCTTGCCGGAGTGGAGCTGGCAGTGTGGCAAATGCGCGTCGACGTTGAAAGTATCGGTTGATATGAAAGATACTGTTTCTCATTAACGCCCGATAACCTCTCTTACTGGCTGTTCCCCAATCATGCTGACTTCACCCATGTCGGGCCTGCTGGCAAGTTTCCAGGAGCACTACGACGACCTGTTGCAGTTTCTGACGCGACGCATGAGCGACCGCCAGCGCGCGGCCGACGTGGCGCAGGAAACCTACCTGAAGCTGGTGAACATCGACGAGCAGGCAGTGCCTGTGTTGCACGCGCGCAGTTTCATCTTCCGCGTGGCCGGCAACCTGGCAATTGACGCCTTGCGCCGTGAGCAACGCATCGCTGCCAGCCACGACGACAGCGACGGAGCCAGTGAGGTGGCCTGCCCGGCACCGGCACCCGAGGCGGCGTTGCTGGCCCGCGAGCGCTTGCAGATTCTTGACCAGGCGCTGTTGCAGTTGCCCGACAATGCCCGCCAGGCGCTGTTGCTCAACCGTGTCGAGGGCCTGACCCAGAAGCAGGTTGCTCAACGCCTGGGGGTTTCCGAGAGCATGGTGGCAAAGTACATCGGCCAGGCCCTGCGCCATTGCCGCGGCCGACTGAAACAGGCGGGTGTGGCGGCATCGGTGGTATTGCTGGTCGCCGCGGTGGCGGGTTGGCAGCAAGCCCCGATGCTGCTGGCCGATTATCACACCGCCGTGGGCGAGCGGCAGGTCATTACCCTGACAGATGGCACACGGGTGACGCTGAACAGCGCCAGCGCCTTGAGCGTGGCGTTCAGCAAGCATGAGCGGCGTGTGGTGCTCGATGCGGGTGAGGCACTGTTCGAGACCGCTGATGATTCACGTCCGTTTGTGGTCGAAACGGCCGGTGCGCGGGTGCAGGGCAATGCTGCCACCTTCAGCGTGCAGCGCGATGGCCACGTCGTGCTGGCTCGCGGTGAAGCCAAGGTGGGTGAACATGAACTGGCGGTGGCGGCCGATGCCGTCACGCAGATGGCCTGGCAGCGGGGCAAGCTGATCTTCAACGGCAAGCCGCTGGGGCAGGTGCTGATGGAGCTTGAGCGATACCGGCATGGGCGCATTGTGTTGTCCGAGAGCAAGCTGGCTGCGATGGAGGTGAGCGGGGTGTTCGACCTGGATGAACCTGAGGCCCTGTTGCGGACGTTGGAGCAGCGATATGGCCTGAAGGTGACCTACCTGCCGTGGTTGGCCGTGGTGCATTGATGAGCTTGTGCCGTCCTCTTAGCGGGCTTGCCCGTTCCTGCACAGGTCGCACGATATTCAGGCGGGCGCAGTCGTTGTAGGAGCGGGCTTGCCCGCGAAGAGGCCGGACAGAAATAAAAATATTTTTCATTTGGCACTGCAAGTTCCTGCAAGCCAGATCGTCGTAGTGAGACTGATCAGCAACCCATTCTCATTTACGACTTGTCAGGAAGCTCATTCGTGCCTCTGATGCTCAAGCCCTTGCACCGCCGTTGCGGTCTACTTCACCATGCCTTGATGTCTTGCAGTGCCTTGGCCCTGTTGCTCGGCCCCCTGCACGCAGGGGCTGCGACAACTGCCGAACAGACCCAGATGCAGGCCCGCCAGGTCCAGCTCGACCTGCCCGCCCAGCCGCTGGACCAGGCGCTGACCACCTTCGCCGACCAGGCCGGCCTGCACCTGCTGTACACCACTGGCGATGTCGCCGGCCAGGTCAGCCCGGCGTTGCAGGGCAACTACAGTGTCGAGCAGGCCCTGCAGCAGTTGCTGGCCGGCAGTGGCATGAGCTGGCAGTTCAGCGAGGCTCGCACCATCACGCTGCGCAAGGCCGCGGCCGCGCCGCAGGCGGTCAACCTCAAGCCGATCGAAGTCAGCGTAGCCTCGCGCACCAGCACCGCAATCAGCGAAATCCCCGGAACCGTTTGGGTAGTGGACCAGCAGCAATTGCGTGAGCAGATCGACAGTGGCGTCAGCCTGAAGGAAGCCATCGGCAAGCTGGTGCCGGGCCTTGACCTGGCGCCGGAAGGGCGCACCAATTACGGCCAGAACATGCGCGGGCGCAACGTGCTGGTGATGATCGACGGGGTCAGCCAGAACAGCTCACGCGGCCTGTCGCGCCAGTTCGACAGCATTTCGCCGTTCAACGTCGAGCGCGTCGAAGTGCTGTCTGGCGCCAGCGCCATCTACGGCGGTGGTGCCACCGGCGGCATCATCAACATCGTGACCAAGAAGGGCGAACCCGGCCCGGCGCGCTTCGAGACCCAGCTGGGGGCCAGCAGCGGTTTCAACAACAGCGACGACCTGGCTACGCGCTTCGCCCAGTCGGTCAGCGGCGGCAACGAGCGGGTCAATGCCCGGTTGGGGGTTTCCGGTGAGCAGAACGAAGCCTTCTACGATGGTGCTGGTGACCAGATCTTCATCGACAACACCCAGACCGACCTGCAGTACAACCGCACCATCGACGTACTCGGTACCTTGGGCCTGCAGCTGAACGACCAGCAGAGCCTCGACCTGTTGGCCCAGTACTACGACTCGGGAAACCACGGCAGCACGGGTATCTACTTCCCCAACCTGAACTACAACGCGCCATCCGACCTGGAAGACGCCGAGCTGCGCAGCGGTTATTCATCGGACCTGGAGCCGCGCACGCGGCGCCTGCTGCTCAATGCCAATTACCACCACACCGACGTGCTGGGTCAGGACTTCTACCTGCAGGCTTCGTACCGCAAGGAAGACGACAACTTCTACCCGTTCCCGTACTACAACCGTGCCACACCCACCGGCTCGCGCGGGGTGTACTTTGCCGCCTCGCAGCAGAACTTCGAGGTCACCAGCCTCAAGGGCCTGTTTGCCAAACAGTGGGATGCGCTGAAGCTGACCTACGGCGTTGACCTGGACCGCGAGCGCTTCAATGCCGAGCAGACCACCTTCAACGCCCAGACTTCGTCCGAGTCGGGTGGCCTGGAGCTGGAAAAGGACAGCAAGGCCGCACGCTACCCCAGCTATCGGGTGGATGGGGTGTCGGTATATGCCCAGCTGGACTGGCATGCCACTGACAACCTGACGTTGTCCGGTGGCGCCCGGCGCCAGCAGATGGACGTGGACGTCAGTGACTTCAAGGGCGTGCCGGGCGGCAGCAACGACTATCAGGTCAACCTGTTCAACGTCGGTGCCATCTACGACTTCAAGAACGGCCACCAGGTGTGGAGCAACTATGGCGAAGGCTTCGACCTGCCTGACCCGGCCAAGTACTACGGCAAGCCGGGCCTGAGTGTCGCCGATAACCCGTTGGCCGGTATCAAGAGCCGCCAGGTGGAATTGGGCTGGCGCTATGCCGACCTGGACTGGGATGCACAGGCAGCGCTGTACTACATCTGGTCGGACAAGATCATCAACGTCGATTCGCAAACGCTGACCATTGACGTGGAAGATCAGAAAAGCCGCGACTTCGGCTTTGAAGGGGCACTGACCCGGCACTTCCAGACCGGCTGGGAAGCTGGCGGCACATTGCACATGACACGCTCCGAGGAAGAGGCCGCCGACGGCGGCTGGATCAAGCGCGATGCCCGATACGCTTCGTTATCCAAGGCCACCGCGTTCGTCGGCTGGAAGGCCGATGGCCGCAGTGCACGGTTGCAGGCCAACCATGCCTTCAGCCTGAAGGACGATGCCGATCACGAGATTGACGGCTACACCACCTTCGACCTGCTGGGCAGCCAGGACACCGGTTTCGGCACCTTCAGCGCCGGTATCCAGAACCTGCTGGACAAGCAGTACAGCACGGTATGGGGACAGCGCGCGACGTTGTTCTATTCGCCGACCTACGGGCCGGCGTATCTGTATGACTACCAGGGGCGCGGGCGTACCTACACGCTGAGCTGGAGCATGGCTTACTGATGGTGGTGGCCTGAACGGGCCTGTTCGCGGCGGCAACGGTGAACGGCGGGTGGGTGAACGGCGGGTGGAGATTGGCCAGCAGGGCCGGCCTCTTC
>AZIG01005341.1_pt1 | contig 11511 bp, 7 predicted proteins | sample 359071 | NCBI WGS metagenome assembly AZIG01 (sample SAMN02429714, study PRJNA222667) | marine sediment metagenome | biome: Sediment sample; isolation source: enrichment culture of sample MGS-AQ(UA) from oil contaminated terminal site... | place: Jordan: Aqaba | collected 2011-05-15 | depth 18 m m | reverse complement strand
TACCTGGCCGGTCGCGTATGTGCCCGTGCCGCGCTGCAGCACCTGGACGGCCGCGACTACGTGCCCGGCACCCACGAAGACCGCTCGCCCATCTGGCCCACCGGTATTCATGGCTCGATCACACACGGCAAGGGCTGGGCCGCCGCCGTGGTCGCCGCCGAGGGCAGTTGCCAAGGCCTGGGGCTGGATCAGGAAACCCTGCTGGATGACGAGCGCGCCGAGCGGCTGATGGGCGAAATCCTCACCCCGGCAGAACTGGAGCGCCTGGACCGCCGCCAGCTTGGGCTTACGGTCACCCTGACGTTCTCGCTGAAGGAAAGCTTGTTCAAGACCCTGTACCCACTGACTCGCCAACGCTTCTACTTCGAACACGCAGAAGTACTCGACTGGTCCGCGGAAGGGCTGGCGCGCTTGCGCCTGCTCACCGACCTGTCACCGCAGTGGCAGCAAGGCGCAGAGCTGCAAGGCCAGTTCTGCCTGCAGGACGGCCACCTGCTGAGTCTGGTCAGCGTCTGACCTTTACAGCGGTGCCTGCTGCCGCGGCCAGGTCAGGCTGAAGCAGGCTCCACCCAACGCGGCACTGCGCCCCACCGTAGCCCGACCCGCGTGCCAGTAGATGATCCGCCGTACGATCGACAAACCCAGGCCATGCCCGCCCGAAGCACGGGTACGGCTGTCATCGAGGCGGGTGAACGGTGTGAAAATGCGGTCCCAGACACCCTCGGGTATCCCGGGTCCGTCATCTTCCACATCGATGCGGCAGCGTTGCTGCCCCAACTGAAAGCTAAGGCGTACCTCGGACTCGGCATGGCGCATGGCATTGCCGACAAGGTTCTGCAGGGCCCGGTGCAAGTAGCGCGGCTCGGCCTCGACCCAGGCGCCTTCGGTATCCGCACCCTGGCAGTCGCCGCGCACCACCCGCACCTCGGCACGCAAAGGTGCCAGCTCTTCGATCACCCGATCGAGCAAGGCATCCAGATCGACCCGCTGGAACTTCAAGGCCGGTGCGCCCTGCTCCAGGCGGGCGTAGGTCAGCATCTCGTCGACCAACTTGTCGAGGTCCTGGATATCCCCGTCCATGCCCGCCAGGTGCTTTGCCCGCATCTGTTCATTCGTGGCGCTTTCGATCATCTCCAGGCCAAAGCGCAGGCGCGCCACCGGCGTGCGCAGCTCGTGGGACACCGCTCGCACCAGCTCGCGCTGCATGGTCAGCGAACGCTGCAGGTGCTCGGCCATGCCATTGAAGGCAGCAGCCAGGCGCCCCACCGAGTCGGCGTCGCCGGCCGGCACGCGGGTGTCCAGGCTGCCCTGGGCGATGCGCGTGGCAGCAATCTCCAGGCCTGACACACGACGCTCCAGCTGACGCACCAGCAGGTAGACCACCAGGCCGATCAGGCACAGCCCCAGGAAGGCAATCAGGATCAGCAACTGCGGCGGATAAGGGTTGAGCTGGTACAGCGGGCCGATTTCCAGTACCCATGGCGAGCCCGTCAGCCCGGCGAAAACACGGATCGAGTCACCATCCTTGCCCAGCGCCATCACCGTGTCCCCCTCCTCCACCCGGCGCCGCTGGTCATCGTCCAGGCCGACCCGCTCGATACGTTGCAAGGCGACGCCAAAGCCGAAGCCTTTTTCCTGCTTGATCTGTGCCAGGCGTTGCTGCTGTTCGGTTACCGGGTAGCGCACCAGCTCGTCGGCCAGTAAATAGAGGGTGGCCCGCGCCAGTTGCTCGCTGATCTGTTTGATCTGCGCGACCAGCATCAGGTCTTCCTGGCCCACCTTGCGCAGCACTTGCGCCGCATGCGGGCCAATCCTCTCGACCACCACCAGGCCACGGTACAGGCGCGCCCGCTGGCCGCCGTCAAGGCTGCGTGCGCTCATCGGCTGCAGCGCCAACGGCACGCCAAGCAAGCGCTCCCAGATCAGCAGCGAACGCTTGCGTTGGGTTTCATTCTGCACTGCCAGGTTGTCGGCCATCAGGCTGAAGGTGCCTTGGGCCAGACCCTCGCGGTGCTGAGCAGCGCGCACTTCATTGACCAGGTGCAGGCTGAGCACGCCAAGCAGGGCCACCAGCACCAGCACGGCCAGCATGCCGCCGTAGATGCGCAGAAAGATCGAATTGTTCATGGTGCCTCGCCGACGAACAGGTAGCCTTTACTGCGCAGGGTCTTGATCAACCGCGGCTGAAGCGGGTCATCGCCGATCTTGGGGCGGATTTTCGAGATGCGGATGTCGATGGAGCGGTCCTGGCCGTCGTAGCCCACGCCACGCAGTGCGGTGAAGATCTGTTCACGGGACAGCACCCGCCCAGCGTTGCTGGCCAACAGCCAGAGCAGGTCGAATTCGGCGCCGGTCAGCTCGATCAACTGCTCGCCCAGGTGCGCCTCGCGCAGGCGGTTGTCGATACGCAGCGCACCGAAGGCCAGGTCCTGGCGCTTGCTGTCCACGGTTTCGCTGCGGCGCAACAGGGCCTGGATACGTGCCAGCAGCAGGCGTGGGCGTACGGGTTTGCAGACGTAGTCGTCGGCGCCCAGGTCCAGGCCCTGAACCTGGTCGAGTTCATCACTGCGCGCGGTGAGCATGAGGATCGGCCCCTGGTACTGACTGCGCACGCGGCGGCAGATGCTCAGGCCGTCCTCGCCGGGCAGCATCAGGTCGAGGATCACCAGGTCGGGCTGGCTGTCGATGATGCGCCGGGCGGCGCGGGCGCCATCGCCTTCCACGCTGACCTCGAAGCCGTTGGCCTGCAGGTACTCGGCGGTGAGCTCGGCCAGGCGCTGGTCGTCTTCGACGATGAGGATGCGGGGTAGGGTTTGGTCCATGACTTTGGCCTTGTTTGTTCTTGGGATCGTGTCAGGGCAGCTGAGAGTATGACTGTAGATGGGTGGGGCCTGTGAGATCGAGCGCCGCGCGGGCGGCGCATCGCGAGCGAAGCTCGCTACAACGACCTGTGTCCGCCCCCGATGTGTGCCCACCACCGATCAATGTGTAGGAGCGGGTTTACCCGCGAATACGGTGGCGGGGGCAACGGTGAACGGCAGGTGGAGATTGGCCAGCAGGCTCGGCCCTTTCGCGGGTAAACCCGCTCCTACAGGCGACCGCGCGCGCGGGAACCAAGATCTTCAGACATGCCCCTACCGCCCCCTCGACTGAACCGTTTTTTGTGACAGGGTTCGCGCCCGAAAAAAACTGCCCAAGAGCGTCACGTTGCAGAAAAATACTGCAAACCACTTGGCACAAGGCCTACAGCGAATACCCACCATTCACTCACAAAGTACGCACACGTTATCCACAGGCGCTCGCCTTGCAAAGCCCCCAATACCGCATTATCTTGTATCCCGATCGCAGTGAACCACTAGATATAGGGTTTCGTGCAAAATCACACACAAAAGTCAACCCGCAAAATCAAGCGATTTTCCGGGCGGAACTTGAAGTGATTTCAGCAACCAAACCGCTCCTGCGGAGGCGACCGAGGCAAGCCCTTCCAGGGCCTTGTTCGGGCATGGGTGTTGCAGGCCAGGCCTGGCATCCATCAGCAACAGATTTTGGGCCCCGCCCAGAACCTTTGACTTCGGCCAGGGAGCGGCAAGCCATTGCCCCTTATTCCTGAGTCTGTCCCGAAGTCGGTACGCCCGTGCGGGCGGATGCGCATGCTTTGCGCATCCCCGCAGGGCCATCGAGCAAGTGGACGGAACGGTGGGCGCCCCTAGGGCGCCTGAACAAAATAGAAATTGTGGAGACACCCACCCATGCAAACCGACACAACTCGCGAGAACCCGCAGGCCAAGGTGCCGCAGGCCGCCGATTCCAACCAGGATCTGGCTGCCACCGCCCCTGGCCAACTGCGCGTGATCAAGCGCAACGGCACTGTCGTCCCTTACACCGACGACAAGATCACCGTGGCCATCACCAAGGCGTTCCTCGCAGTTGAAGGCGGTACCGCCGCCGCTTCGTCGCGCATCCACGACACCGTCGCGCGCCTGACCGAGCAGGTTACCGCCACGTTCAAGCGTCGCATGCCATCGGGTGGCACCATCCACATCGAAGAAATCCAGGACCAGGTCGAACTGGCCCTGATGCGCGCCGGCGAGCAGAAAGTCGCCCGCGACTACGTGATCTACCGTGACCAGCGCGCCAAGGAGCGTGCCACCCGCGCCAACACCGACGCCGTGGTCGAGCCGCACCCGAGCATCCGCATCACTCTGGCTGACGGCAGCCTGGCGCCGCTCGACATGGCCCGCCTGAACACCATCATCAGCGAAGCCTGCGAAGGCCTGGCCGAAGTCGATGGCGACCTGATCCAGCGCGAAACCCTGAAGAACCTGTACGACGGCGTGGCCATCAAGGACGTCAACACCGCCTTGGTAATGACCGCCCGTACCCTGGTGGAGCGCGAGCCGAACTACTCGTTCGTTACCGCCCGCCTGCTGATGGACACCCTGCGCGCCGAAGGCCTGGGCTTCCTGAATGTAGCCGACAGCGCCACCCACCACGAGATGGCTGACCTGTACGCCAAGGCCCTGCCGGCCTATGTCGCCAAAGGTATCGAGTTCGAGCTGCTGAACCCGGCCATGGCCGACTTCGACCTGGAAAAGCTGGGCAAGGCGATCAACCACGAGCGCGACCAGCAGTTCACCTACCTGGGCCTGCAGACCCTGTACGACCGCTACTTCATCCACAAGGATGGCGTGCGCTTCGAACTGCCGCAGGTGTTCTTCATGCGTGTGGCCATGGGCCTGGCGCTGGAAGAAAAAGACAAGGAAGCCCGTGCGATCGAGTTCTACAACCTGTTGTCGTCGTTCGACTACATGGCCTCGACCCCGACCCTGTTCAACGCCGGTACCCTGCGCCCGCAGCTGTCCAGCTGCTACCTGACCACCGTGCCGGACGACCTGTCGGGCATCTACCACGCGATCCACGACAACGCCATGCTGTCGAAATTCGCCGGTGGCCTGGGCAACGACTGGACCCCTGTGCGCGCACTGGGCTCGTACATCAAGGGCACCAACGGCAAGTCGCAGGGCGTCGTACCGTTCCTGAAAGTGGTCAACGACACCGCCGTTGCGGTCAACCAGGGCGGCAAGCGCAAAGGCGCCGTGTGTGCGTACCTGGAAACCTGGCACCTGGACATCGAAGAGTTCATCGAGCTGCGCAAGAACACCGGTGATGACCGCCGTCGTACCCACGACATGAACACCGCCAACTGGATTCCTGACCTGTTCATGAAGCGTGTCTTCGATGACGGCAAGTGGACCCTGTTCTCGCCTTCGGAAGTGCCAGACCTGCACGACCTGACCGGCAAGGCCTTCGAAGAGCGCTACGAGTACTACGAAGCCCTGACCGAGTACAACAAGATCAAGGTATTCAAGACCGTCCAGGCCAAAGACCTGTGGCGCAAGATGCTGTCGATGCTGTTCGAGACCGGCCACCCATGGCTGACCTTCAAAGACCCGTGCAACCTGCGTTCGCCGCAGCAACACGTGGGCGTGGTCCACAGCTCCAACCTGTGCACCGAGATCACCCTGAACACCAACAAGGACGAGATCGCGGTCTGCAACCTGGGCTCGATCAACCTGCCGAACCACATCGTCGACGGCAAGCTGGACACCGCCAAGCTGCAACGCACCGTGAACACCGCCGTGCGCATGCTCGACAACGTGATCGACATCAACTACTACTCGGTGCCGCAAGCGCGTAACTCGAACTTCAAGCACCGTCCGGTCGGCCTGGGCATCATGGGCTTCCAGGATGCGCTGTACCTGCAGCACATTCCTTACGGCTCCGATGCTGCCGTCGAGTTTGCCGACAAGTCGATGGAAGCGGTCAGCTACTACGCCATCCAGGCTTCCTGCGACCTGGCCGATGAACGCGGCGCCTACGAGACCTTCCAGGGTTCGCTGTGGTCCAAGGGCATTCTGCCGCTGGATTCGCAACAGATCCTGATCGAGGCCCGTGGCCAGAAGTACATCGACGTCAACCTGGAAGAAACCCTGGACTGGGCGCCGGTACGTGCCCGCGTACAGAAAGGTATTCGTAACTCGAACATCATGGCCATCGCACCAACCGCGACCATCGCCAACATCACCGGCGTATCGCAGTCGATCGAGCCTACCTACCAGAACCTGTACGTGAAGTCGAACCTGTCGGGCGAATTCACCGTGATCAACCCGTACCTGGTTCGCGACCTCAAGGCTCGCGACCTGTGGGACTCGGTCATGATCAACGACCTGAAGTACTACGACGGTTCGGTACAGCAGATCGAGCGTATCCCGCAAGAGCTGAAAGACCTTTACGCCACTGCGTTCGAAGTCGAGACCAAGTGGATTGTCGACGCGGCTTCCCGTCGCCAGAAGTGGATCGACCAGGCGCAGTCGCTGAACCTGTACATCGCCGGTGCATCGGGCAAGAAGCTGGACGTGACCTACCGCATGGCCTGGTACCGTGGCCTGAAAACCACCTACTACCTCCGTGCCTTGGCCGCGACCAGCACCGAGAAGTCGACCATCAACACCGGCAAGCTCAACGCCGTTTCCAGCGGTGGCGACAGCGCCCCGGTCCAGGCAGCCGGCCCTGCGCCAGTGCCAAAGGCCTGCGCGATCGACGAGCCTGACTGCGAAGCCTGCCAGTAAGGCCTGAATGCCGCGCGGGGTGCCCAACGGTGCCCCGCGCGGCATTTTTGTATCCGCGCCTCAGAGAAACCTTGCCCTTTGCCCACTGTTCACGCAGCTCGGTAAAAGAACAGGACCTCTCAAAACAGGATGTAAACCCATGGCGCGGAAAAAACTGGCATCTCGCAAGATTGGTCGCAACGCCGAAACCGGCCGTTTCACCTCGGTCGAACAGGCACGCAAGTACCCCAAGACACACATTGTCGAAACGCTGCACACCCACCGCAGCTAGTGGTAGCTGGCCTCATCGCCGGCAAGCCCGCGGTGAGGCCGGTTCCGACAACGCAGCCCTCATAAAACACCATATGATGTGCCTTAAAATTTAAACTGGCACAACATATAGGTTGGCGCTACACTCTCCCCCCGTAGAAGAAGCCACCTGTTTCGTGAACCGACGCATGCCAAACCGGTCGAAAAAGTTACCCTCGCCGGCAACACGCGCACCCCGATCGAAGGTGAATTCCGGTATACTTTGCGCCCTCTGAAAAGAGCACCTATTCAATTGTCCTGGCCCCTCCCAGAGGCCTGGCCAGGTACAAGCCAGAACACATTCAGATGTAAACGAGAGTCAGCCTCTCGAGCTGCCCATTCGCCATTACGGCCTTGCGTCAGGCATCACATTCTTAAAATCCAACCGGTTGCCTCTGGGCGACCCTCAAGCAGGAGCCAAACCATGCTGAGCTGGGACGAATTCGACAAAGAAGACGGCGAAGTAGTCGCCAAAGGCAACACCCCTGCGCAGGCCGCTGCCGCCGCCACCCTCGACAAACTCGACAGCGCCGGTGGTGCCGCCGCCCTGGAGGCCCGTGCGGCCACCGCTTCTGACTCCGAAGCCGTCAAACGTGCCAAGGCTGCCCTCGACGCCCTCGACGTTGCCGAAGGCCTGGCCGAACTGGAAGGCTCCTCGGCCCGCGTTGCAGTAGATGAAAAGCGCATGATCAACTGCCGCGCCGACCTCAACCAGCTGGTACCGTTCAAGTACGACTGGGCCTGGCAGAAGTACCTGGACGGCTGCGCCAACCACTGGATGCCGCAAGAGGTCAACATGACCGCCGACATCGCCCTGTGGAAGAGCCAGGACGGCCTGACCGAAGACGAGCGCCGCATCGTCATGCGCAACCTCGGCTTCTTCTCCACCGCCGACTCGCTGGTTGCCAACAACCTGGCCCTGGCCGTGTACCGCCTGATCACCAACCCGGAGTGCCGCCAGTACATCCTGCGTCAGGCCTTCGAAGAGGCGATCCACACCCACGCCTACCAGTACTGCATCGAGTCGCTGGGCATGGATGAAGGCGAGATCTTCAACATGTACCACGAGATCCCGTCGGTCGCTAAAAAAGCCGCTTGGGGCCTGAAGTACACCCGCGCCATCTCCGACCCAGAGTTCAACACCGGCACCGTCGAAACCGACAAAGAGCTGCTGCGCAACCTGATCGCCTACTACTGCGTACTGGAAGGCATCTTCTTCTACTGCGGCTTCACCCAGATCCTGTCCATGGGCCGCCGCAACAAGATGACCGGCGTGGCCGAGCAGTTCCAGTACATCCTGCGTGACGAGTCGATGCACCTGAACTTCGGTATCGACGTGATCAACCAGATCAAGATCGAGAACCCGCACCTGTGGGATGCGGCGATGAAGGAAGAAGCGACCCAGATGATCCTGCAAGGGACCCAGCTGGAGATCGAATACGCCCGCGACACCATGCCACGCGGCGTGCTGGGCATGAACGCGGCGATGATGGAGGACTACCTCAAGTTCATCGCCAACCGTCGCCTGACCCAGATTGGTTTGAAAGAAGAGTACCCAGGGACTACCAACCCGTTCCCATGGATGAGCGAGATCATGGACTTGAAGAAAGAAAAGAACTTCTTTGAGACGCGGGTGATTGAGTATCAGACGGGTGGGGCGTTGAGCTGGGACTGATCGTCCGGGCTGAGCATCGAGAAGGCTGCCGATTGGCAGCCTTTTTTTTTATGATTTTCCCCAAGAGTCCTGACGTCAGTTACGAAGATTGATTTCTTAATCCTATAAAGACCGCCCCTGCGAAGGCCCATGTGAACAGGGGGCCATTTATTGCCTGTGCTGGCCTCTTCGCGGGTGAACCCGCTCCTACAGAGATCGCAGTTTGCCGGGGTTACCTGGCAAGCTGGTCTGCCTGACTTGGCAATGAGCCCTCTGGGCTGATGGGGGACCTGTGCGGGTTCATCGAGGCGTTGAACCGCCGCGAACACCGGCGAAGCCGGTGCCATACACCGAGTCGGATTCTTCGCGGGCAAGCCCGCTCCCACCGAAGCACAGCTCTAGCTTTGAGGCGGTGTTTTACCTTGAGATTTCGGCCTGGGGCTGCCAAACCCTATAGGCCTACTCAAGTCGCTCAGCAGCCTTTTTGTAAGCTTGGTCCCGCTCACGGTGATCGACAGCGACGACAAAAACCATGATCTCTTGGTCAATGACCTGATAGACCAGCCTGTACCCACTGTTGCGTAGCTTTATCTTGTAGCAATCTGGCAGCGAATGCGCGGGAATCGAAGTCGAGGCTATAGGTCATCCAGCTGAACCCTCACGCGCTGCGGAGAAGTAAGCCGCTCTTGCACAGTGGCAATGAGGTCTTCATCTTCCTCGGTCATCAGGACCGGCCGGAAGGGTAGCGTGCCCCGCTCAGCTAGATATTGCAGGGCCTGGCGCATGAGTTCGGAGGGGGTGACACCGAGGCGATCGAGCTCTTTGTAGGCGCGGGCTTTGAGATCATCGTCGACGCGGATATTGATAGAAGCCATGACATAGCCCTCATGTAAAGACGATTGTCATTACCCTGCACTGATCGTGGGGACTCTGCAATGGCAGTTTGTCTGCCGGAAGTGACCACAGCGCCATTCCCTTCAAATGAAGAGGCCTCGCCCCTGCCGACAGGAGGGGTACGGCACCAGCAAGGATGCCGGGACTGGACATGCCAGTCTAAGTGGTCAAGGGCGAGGCCAGATCTGAAGATAGCGCAGGCTCGGGGATAGGGCCACCGCTGTTCCGATTTGATTTGTAACCCTGTCCCCGGTTTGCGGTGCGAGGCAGCCAATGGGGTGGATGGCACGGGCTTTACCCGTGTTCGCGGGCAAGCCCGCTCGCGTACGTGCGTGGCATGGTGCAAGGCAGTTGTAGTATGTCTGCAGCGCGTTCAGGGTAGAGCCTCTGCAGCTCAGTTTTGGCGTCCAGGACCCTATTTGCTCTGCGATCAGCCGTTGACAGCCCTCCTCCCCCTTGCTAATAATCGCCCACAGTTGTACGACAACACATAACAAAAACAACAATCCGTGGACGAACCCATGTCGGCACCCATCCCGCTGCACCCACGCCTGTTGCACACCCCTCTTCCCCCGGCCAGCTCGCGTACCCCTGCCAGTACGTAGCGCCCGGTTACCGCGCGTTCACACCTGGCCCTGACCGGCCCGTTATCTACCCGCCCCTGCCGCAGGCCGCTTGCGCGTGCCCGGTGGACGGGCTGCCACACCCTTAGGGAGCACAACAATAATGAAAATCTGCCACACCCTGCCCTTCGCCCTGCTTGGCGCCGGGGTTATCGCCGGCCTGCCGGGCACCAGCCTGGCTGCGGGATTTGTCGAAGACAGCAAGGCCACCCTCGGGCTGCGCAACTTCTACATCAACCGCAACTTCATCAACCCCAGTAACCCGCAAAGCAAGGCCGAGGAGTGGACGCAAAGCTTCATTCTCGATGCCCGCTCGGGGTTCACAGAAGGGCCAATCGGCTTCGGCGTGGACGTGCTGGGGCTGTGGTCGGTCAAGCTCGACGGCGGTGGCGGTACCTATGGCACGGCGTTGCTGCCTCGCCATGACGATGGCCGGCCAGCCGACGATTACGGGCGCCTGGCAGTGGCGGGCAAGGCGCGTATTTCCAAGACCGAACTGAAGATCGGTGAATGGATGCCGGTGCTGCCGATTCTGCGTTCGGACGACGGGCGTTCGTTGCCGCAAACATTCCGTGGCGGGCAGGTGACCTCCAATGAAATCGCCGGGCTGACCCTGTACGGCGGCCAGTTCCGCGGCAACAGCCCGCGTAACGACGCGAGCATGGAAGACATGAGCTACGGCGGCGGCGTGTCGGACCGCTTCAACTTCGTCGGCGGCGAGTACAAGTTCAACCAGGACCGCACGCTGGTGGGGCTGTGGAATGCGGTGCTGAAGGACGTGTACCAGCAGCAATACCTGCAACTGAGCCACAGCCAGCCGGTGGGTGACTGGACCCTGGGGGTCAACCTGGGCTACTTCCATGGCGACGAGGACGGCTCCGAACGCGCCGGGCAGCTGGACAACAAGACCTACTCGGGGATGTTCTCGGCCAAGTACGGCGGCAGCACCTTCTGGGTAGGGCTGCAGAAAGTCGATGGCGATACCTGGATGCGGGTGAACGGCACTAGTGGCGGCACCTTGGCCAACGACAGCTACAACTCCAGCTTCGACAATGCCAACGAGCGTTCGTGGCAGGTGCGCCATGACTTCAACTTCGTCACCGTTGGGGTACCGGGGTTGACCCTGATGAACCGCTACATCAGCGGGCGCGATGTGCACAGCGGGGGCGTGATCGATGGCAATGAGTGGGTGCGTGAAACGGAGCTTGCGTATGTGATCCAGAGCGGGGCGTTCAAGGATTTGAGCGTGAAATGGCGTAACGCGTCGATTCGCCGGGATTACAGCAATAACGAGTTCGATGAGAACCGGTTGATCTTCAACTATCCGTTGTCGTTGCTCTGATCAAGACCTGCGGGTTTACCCGCGAATACGGTGGCGATGGCAACGGTGAACGACGGGTGGAGATTGGCCAGCAGGGCCGGC
>AZIG01007083.1_pt1 | contig 11709 bp, 8 predicted proteins | sample 359071 | NCBI WGS metagenome assembly AZIG01 (sample SAMN02429714, study PRJNA222667) | marine sediment metagenome | biome: Sediment sample; isolation source: enrichment culture of sample MGS-AQ(UA) from oil contaminated terminal site... | place: Jordan: Aqaba | collected 2011-05-15 | depth 18 m m | reverse complement strand
TGCGTAATCAGGCAGAGGGCTGATTTGTGCAGCGTTTCCTTAGCTCCATACGAAAAGCCTAACGCCTCAATCACCGGCGCAGCTGTGCTGCGTCCGAGTGCTTTGACTTGTTATGGCCGATATTGCCAAAGCAATAAATCAAGTATTTTAACATCAGTAAAATGATACCCCGGAAATCTATTTTGGAATTGTGACCTTAACGTTTGAAACTGTGGCAGCGTTATTAGTGTGTTCATGCACATGACCAGATTATTATGAACATTAACGCATTGCAGTATTCTTGCATTACTCGACTGCCCAGAGGACGTTGGCAACCTCAACCCCAAATGCCCAAGAACAACACTATCCAATGGAGCAACATTAGGATTCACTGTTGCGAGCAATTTTGAACCGAACGACGTTTCCACACGGCCCGTAGCGTTAAAGAGGGTATCTAAGATTAATTGAAGCGATGGGTTTTGGTTATTTTTGTTTTGCTCGATCAGTGCGTAATAGGTTGCGTAAGCTGCTGTAATTGGCAGCCTGACACGATAAAACCCATTAAATGTTCTTTGGTAATTCTGATCGTTGGATACATTCACCAAATGCAGCTGATTTTGCGTATATGCATAAGCGTTTAACTTGGAAATGGTTATCCTATTCAAAATACTATTTATGTTTGCAATAAGATCATCAAGTATCACGATCGAGCTATCCTTTTGCCATAACAGTTGAGTGGACCGACGGCTTTATGACTGCATATTCGTGACTTCTTCATAACAACGTCTCGCCCAGGTTATCAAACAACTAAAAATTCTCTTTAAAACAATTGGTTAGATTGTTATCGCCGCATACCATCTGTATTCGCTTGACTTCCTCTTTTTGCGCAACCAATAATACTGTACAAACATACAGCATGGATGCGATATGGACACCACACCAGCCAAACCGCGGCTGCGCGAACAGTTTCGTAACGTCATCAGGGTGAATCACTACAGCATTCGCACCGAGAAGACCTATTGGTACTGGATACGCTACTTCCTGCGTTACCACCGGATGCGTCACCCGCTGGAGATGGGACCAGCGAAAGTTAGCGAGTTTCTTACCTGGCTGGCCGTCAGTCGGCACGTGGCCGCTGCCACGCAGAATCAGGCGCTCAACGCGCTGGTGTTTCTGTATGGCAAGGTGTTGGATCGCCCGCTCGGCGATATCGGCGACACCGTCCGGGCCAAACGCCCTGCACGCATCCCGACGGTGCTGACGCACAGTGAAGCAACCCAGATCATCGGGTTGCTGCCGGAGCCTCACAAGCTGATTGCGTCGCTGATGTACGGCTCGGGGCTGCGTGTTGTCGAGGCCTGTCGGCTGCGTATCAAAGACATCGACTTCGACCGCCAGATCATCACGGTGCGCAGCGGCAAAGGGGACAAGGACCGCACGACGCTGCTGCCGACGTCGCTGATTGAGCCACTGTGTGCACGCAGAGCGCGCATCCAGCGTGCTTGGCGCGAGCAGGATACGTTTTACCAGTGCGATGCCAGCCTGCCCTGCGCGCTCCGGCGTAAATACCCTAATGCGGCGCGAGCGCTTGAGTGGCAGTGGCTGTTCCCTTCCCAGGGGCTGTGTGCCGACGATGAAGGCAACATCGTGCGGCACCATCTGCATGTCAATGCGGTGCAGACGCTGCTGGGGCATGCCGATGTGCGTACTACGCAGATTTATACCCATGTCCTTGGTAATGCCTTTGCCGGGGTGCAAAGTCTGCTCGGGTAGGCCTTTGGCTTAGCCGGGCAATCCGTTTCCTGCTTCAAGACTATTGCAGGGCGCAATGGGCTGTCTATCCCCCGAAACGCTGCGCGGCTGTTAGACGCCGCTCGGGCGCAGCATGCTGCGCCCCTACGGTAGGGCGCAGGTGTATCTGGCCGCATTCACAACGTCAAAACAACTCTGTTTAAACGAACAACCCCGGCGCGGGGCCGGGGTTGTTGCGGGGTTGCTGATAGCGCAGCGGTCGTTTAGCCGACCCACACACGGGCGTTGCGGAACATGCGCATCCAGCCGCCATCCTCGCTCCAGTCATCCGGATGCCAGGAGTTCTGCACGGCGCGGAACACGCGTTCGGGGTGCGGCATCATGATGGTGACGCGACCGTCGCGGGTGGTCAGGCCGGTGATGCCGCGCGGCGAGCCGTTCGGGTTGGCCGGGTAGCGCTCGGTCATGCGGCCACGGTTGTCGACGTAGCGCAGGGCAACCGCGTTGGCGGCTTCACAGGCATCAACGGCGGCGCTGCTGGCGAACTCGGCGTGACCTTCACCGTGGGCGATGGCAATCGGCAGGCGGCTGCCAACCATGCCACTGAGGAAGATCGACGGCGAGGGCTGGACTTCAACCATGGCAACCCGCGCCTCGAACTGCTCGGAACGGTTGCGCACAAAGCGCGGCCAGTGGTCGCTGCCCGGGATCAGCTCACGCAGGTTGGAGAGCATCTGGCAGCCGTTGCACACGCCCAGGGCGAAGGTGTCCGGGCGGGCAAAGAACGCGGTGAAAGCTTCACGGGCGATGCTGTTGAACAGGATCGACTTGGCCCAGCCCTCACCGGCGCCGAGGACGTCGCCGTAGGAGAAGCCGCCGCAGGCGACCAGACCGCGGAAGTCGGTCAGGTCAACGCGGCCGCTGAGGATGTCGCTCATGTGCACGTCGACCGCGCTGAAACCGGCGCGGTTGAAGGCTGCCGCCATCTCGACCTGACCGTTGACACCCTGCTCACGCAGAATGGCGACACGCGGGCGCACCCCATTGCTGATGAGCGGTGCGGCAACGTCGTCGTTGATGTCGAAGCTGAGCAGCGCGTGCAGACCCGGGTTGGCGTCGTCGGCGATGTTCTCGAATTCCTGATCGGCGCACTCGGCGTTGTCACGCAGGCGCTGAATCTGCCAGCTGGTTTCGCTCCAGGCCTGTTGCCAGACCGCGCGGGTGTTCTCCAGCACCGGCTTGCCGTTGAACTCGAAGCGAATGCTCTGCTCGCTGCTCGGCTGGCCGATCACCGCGCTGCAGTCACCCAGACCGGCGGCAGACAGCTGCGCCAGCACTTCCTCGGTGTCGTCCTGGGATACCTGAATGACCGCGCCCAGTTCTTCGTTGAACAGCACCTCGGCCAGTGTGCTGGCGTCTTGTGCCAGTACGTCGAGGTTGATGTTCAGGCCACAGCGGGCGGCAAAGGCCATCTCGGTCAGAGTGGTGAACAGGCCACCGTCGGAGCGGTCGTGGTAGGCAAGCAGCAGCTCGTCCTGGTTCAGGCCCTGGATCACGGCAAAGAAGGCCTTGAGGTCTTCGGCATCGTCCAGATCCGGCACCTGCTGGCCGATCTTGTTGTAGACCTGCGCCAGCGCCGAGCCGCCCAGACGGTTCTGGCCACGGCCCAGATCAATCAGGATCAGATCGGTTGCGCCATGATCCAGACGCAGTTGCGGGGTCAGGGTGGCGCGCACGTCCTGTACCGGGGCAAAACCGGTAACGATCAGCGACAGCGGCGAGGTAACCGACTTCTCCTTGCCGGCTTCATCCCAGCGGGTCTTCATGGACATGGAGTCCTTGCCGACCGGAATGGTGATGCCCAGCTCGGGGCACAGCTCCATGCCGACTGCCTTGACGGTGTCGTACAGGCGCGCGTCTTCACCCGGGTGACCGGCAGCAGACATCCAGTTGGCCGACAGTTTGATGTCGGACAGCTTGGCGATACGCGCGGCAGCCAGGTTGGTCACGGTCTCGGCAACCGCCATGCGCCCGGAGGCCGGGGCGTTGAGCAGCGCCAGCGGCGTGCGCTCACCCATGGCCATGGCTTCACCGGTGTTGACGTCGAAGCTGGTGGAGGTGACGGCACAGTCAGCCACCGGCACCTGCCAGGGGCCGACCATCTGGTCGCGGGTGACCATACCGGTGATGCTGCGGTCGCCGATGGTGATCAGGAACTGTTTGCTGGCTACCGCCGGCAGGCGCAGTACGCGCTCGGCGGCATCGTTCAGGTTCAGCTCGTTGGCGCTGAAGTCGTCGCCCTGCTCGGCTTCGCGCTCGACGCTGCGGTGCATGCGCGGCGGCTTGCCGAGCAGAACCGAGAGCGGCATATCGACCGGCTGGTTGTCGAAGTGGCTGTCGTTGAGCAGCAGCAGTTGCTCTTCAGTCGCTTCACCAACCACGGCGAAGGGGCAACGCTCACGCTGGCAGATGGCTTCGAAACGCTCGAAATCGGCGTTCGGCACGGCCATCACGTAGCGTTCCTGGGATTCGTTGGACCAGATTTCCAGCGGGCTCATGCCCGGCTCGTCGTTCGGTACATTGCGCAGCTCGAAACGGCCGCCGCGACCACCGTCGTTGACCAGCTCCGGGAAGGCATTGGACAGGCCGCCCGCGCCCACGTCGTGGATAAAGGCGATCGGGTTCTTGTCACCCAGCTGCCAGCAGCGGTCGATGACCTCCTGACAGCGGCGTTCCATTTCCGGGTTCTCACGCTGCACGGAGGCAAAGTCCAGATCCTCGGCGCTGGCACCGGTGGCCATGGAAGACGCCGCGCCGCCGCCCAGACCAATCAGCATCGCCGGGCCGCCCAGCACGATCAGCTTGGCGCCAACCGGAATGTCAGACTTCTCGACGTGGGTCGCACGAATGTTGCCCATGCCACCAGCGATCATGATCGGCTTGTGGTAACCACGGGTTTCCGGGCCACGGGGCGAGTCGATGGTGGTCTCGAAGGTACGGAAGTAACCGTTCAGGTTCGGACGACCGAATTCGTTGTTGAACGCAGCGCCGCCGAGCGGGCCTTCGATCATGATCTGCAGCGGCGTCACGATGCGCGACGGCTTGCCGTTGTCTTCTTCCCACGGCTGAACGAAGCCCGGAATACGCAGGTTGGACACGGTAAACCCGGTCAGGCCGGCCTTCGGCTTGCCGCCGATACCGGTAGCACCTTCGTCACGAATCTCGCCACCAGAACCGGTAGACGCGCCCGGGAACGGGGCAATAGCGGTCGGGTGATTGTGGGTTTCCACCTTCATCAGGATGTGCACCGGCTCTTCATGAGCGCGGTACTCATTACTGCCCGGCACCGGGAAGAAACGGCCGGCGGTGAAACCTTCGATTACCGCGGCGTTGTCCTTATAGGCAGACAGCACGCCTTCGCTGTGCATCTGATAGGTGCTCTTGATCATGCCGAACAGGCTCTTGTCCTGCGCCTGACCGTCGATATCCCAGCTGGCATTGAAGATCTTGTGACGGCAGTGCTCGGAGTTGGCCTGGGCGAACATCATCAGCTCGACGTCGCTCGGGTTGCGACCAAGGCCGGTGAAACTCTCGACCAGATAGTCGATCTCGTCTTCGGCCAGTGCCAGACCCAGGCTGCTGTTGGCTTCAACCAGGGCGGCACGGCCACCGGCCAGAATGTCGACACGCTGGAACGGCTTGGGCTCGGTGTGGGCAAACAGCGGCGCAGCGGCCTGCAGATCGTCCAGCGCCAGCTCGGTCATGCGGTCGTGCAGCTCGGCTTTCAGCGTCGTGCGGTCATCAGCAGACAGCTGGCCAGTGACGTAATAGGCGATACCGCGCTCCAGACGCAGCACCTGACTCAGACCGCAGTTGCGGGCGATATCGGTCGCCTTGCTGGACCAGGGAGAGATAGTGCCAAAACGCGGCACTACCAGCACCAGCTCGCCGGCCGGCTCTTCAACCGGCACGGACGGACCGTAGCGCAGCAGACGATCAAGCACCTGCGCGGATTGCTCGTCCAGCTCGCTGCTCAGCTCGGCGAAATGCATGAACTCGGCGTAAACCCCGGTCACTCCGGCAAGGCGGCCTTGCAGCCTGGCGAGCAACTTGGTACGACGAAAATCGGAAAGGGCTGGGGCTCCACGCAGGATATGCATGTCGGTATCGGCCTCGGGATGCGAACAGTGGGAAAAAAGAGGCGCATAGGATACCCCAAGCGGGCCGGTTGGGCCATGCCGTGCGCAGCAGGCCGACCAGCCGTGCCGACTGCACTGGCGACTATTGCCGCACCGCGCTTTTGCCTATACTGGCGCCATGCATCGACCAGCCTTTCACCCTCCCCGTTTCAAGGCTCTGGCCACCGCGCTCTGCGCTGTTCTGCTGGCCGCCTGTGAGCAAAGCAGTCAACTGGAGCAGATTCAGGAGGCTGGTTCACTGCGGGTGATCACCCGCAATACGCCTACCACCTACTACCAGGATCGTAACGGTGATACCGGTCTTGAGTATGAGCTGGCCAAGCGCTTTGCCGACAGCCTGGGCGTGTCACTGGACATGCAGACCGCCGACACCGTGGACAGCCTTTACCACCAGCTTGCTGATGCCGACGGCCCGCAGCTGGCTGCAGCCGGGCTGACGGTCAACCCGGCGCGCAGCGAACAGGTCCGGTTTGCCACGCCGTATCTCGACGTCATCCCTCAGGTCGTCTACCGCCGCGGCAGTCGCAAACCGCGCAGCATTGAAGATCTGTACGACAAGCGTCTGATGGTACTCAAGGGCAGCACCCTGGCTGACCAGTTACGGGAGCTGCAGGCCAGCCACCCGGAGCTGACCTTCGAAGAATCCGACAACGTGGAAGTCGTCGACCTGCTGCGCATGGTCAACGACGGCGAGATCGACAGCGCGGTGGTCTACTCCAACGAACTGGTGGTCAATCAGGCGTTCTATCCGGCGGTCAGCGTGGCCTTTGACCTCGGTGATGGCCAGCCGATGGCCTGGGCGCTGCGCGAATATACCGATACCACGCTGCTGGATGCGGTTAATGGCTTCTTCGCCGCGATCAAGGACGACGGCACGCTGGACCAGTTGATCGAGCGCTTCTACGGCCATTCCGACGTACTCGATTACGTCGGTGCCCGCGCCTTCGCCACCCACATGCAGACCCGCCTGCCGCGCTACGAGACCTATCTGCGCCAGGCCGGCGATCAGAACGGTCTGGACTGGCGCCTGCTGGCCGCGATGAGCTACCAGGAGTCGCTGTGGGATCCGGACGCCCGCTCGGCAACCGGCGTACGCGGCCTGATGATGCTGACCCTGCCGACCGCCAAGTTTGTCGGCGTCACCAACCGGGTTGATCCGCAGCAAAGCATCAACGGCGGCGCCCGCTACCTGATCTGGGTACGCGACCAGATTCCCGCGGACATTCCGGAGCCGGACCGCACCTGGTTCGCGCTGGCCGCCTATAACGTCGGCCTTGGCCACCTCGATGACGCACGCAAACTCACCGCCGAAGGCGGCCGCGACCCGAACCGCTGGATTGATGTGAAGGATTTTCTGCCACTGCTGCAAAAGAAGCAGTGGTACAGCAAGACCCGCTACGGCTACGCCCGCGGCTCTGAGCCGGTGCACTACGTGCAGAACATCCGTCGCTACTACGACATCCTGCAATGGGTCACCCAACCCCAATCCGAATCCCGCCAGCAACCCGCCGAGCAATACCACGCACCGGGGATTCTCGAGCAGTTGCCGGATGGGGTGTAGCGCAGCGCTACACAGCTGCAAGCTATAAGCGGCAAGCCTCAAGCTAAAAGCAAAACCACCTGCGCCGCGCAGTGAGCCGTCATACCCTCATGCAGACTTGATGCCGCCTCGGCGGACACGCCTTTGGCTTTGTCCGCCCTACAGGAAGGTCGCCGACGAACGGGATGAAACACCTCGCGCGCACCGCCACGCCGCAAAGAACCATAAAAAAACCCGCGCGATTCAACACCGCACGGGTTTTGCTTGTGGCTTGTGGCTTGTGGCTTGTGGCTTGCGGCTTGTGGCTTGTGGCTTGCAGCTGGAAGGCTACGCCTTCCGCCTGTCCCTGAAAAACGCCGACAACAGCGCCCCACACTCCTCGGCCAACACCCCACCCTCAACCTGAATGCGGTGGTTCATCCATGGCTGATCGAGCACCTGGCTGCGGCTGGCGACGGCGCCGGCGCGGGGTTCGCTGGCGCCGTAAACCAGGCGCGCGATGCGGCTGTGGATCAGCAGACCAGAGCACATGGTGCAGGGTTCGAGGGTGACGTAGAGGGTGGTGCCGGGCAGGCGGTAGTTCTGGAGGGCGGTTGCGGCCTGGCGGATAGCAACCATCTCGGCGTGCGCGCTGGGGTCAAGGCTGGTGATCGGCTGGTTGAAGCCCCGGCCGATCACCTTGCCATCCTGAACCAGCACGGCGCCGACCGGGACTTCGCCCCGTTCGGCAGCCAGCCGGGCTTCGGCGAGCGCCAGCCGCATAAAGTCGATATCCGCTGGCGTCATGGCGAGCCCCTTTCAACAACCGGTCAGATCAGCTTGCGCTCACGCAGCAGGCCAACCACCTGTTCAACGCAGCCTTCCAGATCCAGCTCGGCGGTGTTGAGCACCAGATCGGCATCGGTCGGCGCTTCATACGGGAAGGACACACCGGGAATGGTGCCTTCGACGTTGGCCGCGTAGATACCGGACGGGTCACGTTGCTGGCAGACCTCCAGCGGGGTGTTCAGGTGAACCAGCAGGCAGCGGTCGCCGAGGATGTGACGCGCGGTGGCGCGGCTTTCCTCGGTCGGCGCAACGAAGGCACCGATGGCAATCAGGCCCGCTTCATTCATCTGACGCGCAATACGTGCACCCTTGTGCAGGTTCTCGGCACGGCCGGCAGCGTCCATCGCCAGCCCCTTGCTCAGGTCTTGACGCAGGACCTTGCCATCCAGCACGTAGCAGGCACGGCCAGCGTCAAACAGCTTGCGTTCCAGCGCGTAGGCGATGGAGCTCTTGCCTGCACCGGACAGACCGGTGAACAGGACGGTAACCGGCTCCTGCCCAAAGCGCTCGGCCCGTTCGGTCGCCGTTACGTGGGCCAGACGGCCATGGTGACCACCCGTGGTGTTCTGGCCATCCTGCGCCTTGGCGACGATCATGCCCGCGCCTACTGTGCCGTTGGTCATGCGGTCGATGACGATAAATGCACCGGAGGTGTGGTTGGTCTGATAGTCGTCATAGGCAATCGGACGTTCCAGCGCAACCTGTACCCGACCAATCTCGTTCAGCGCCAGCTGGGCAGCGGGCTGCTGCTCCATGGTGTTCACGTCGATACGATGCTGAATGCGGGTAAAGGACGCCGGACTGTAGCTGGTAGCGCGCTTGATGTCGTACTTGCGGCCCGGCTGCATCGGCTGCTCGGCCATCCACACCAGCGTCGCTTCAAACTGATCACCGATCAGCGGGCGATTGTCGGCGTGGCACAGCATGTCGCCACGGGAGATATCGATTTCGTCTTCCAGCGTCAGGGTGACTGCCTGACCTGGCCCGGCTTCTTCCAGCTCACCATCAAAGGTGACGATGGATTTGACGCGGCTGCCCTTACCGGACGGCAAAACGGTCAGCTCGTCGCCCTTGCGCACCACACCCGAGGCGATGGTGCCGGCAAAGCCGCGGAAGTTCAGGTTCGGGCGGGTGACCAGCTGAACCGGAAAACGCAGATCGGTGGTGTTGCGATCGTTGGCGATCTCGACGGTCTCGAGAATTTCCATCAGCGACGGGCCGGTGTACCAGGGGCTGCGCTCGCTGCGGTTTACAACGTTGTCGCCCTTGAGAGCAGACATCGGCACAAACTGCACCTTGTCACCGTCGAGCAGCTCCAGCCCGCTGGCGAACTGCAGATAATCTTCACGAATCTTGTCGTAGACGGTCTGATCGAAGTCCATCAGGTCCATCTTGTTAACCGCAACCACGATGTGCTTGATGCCGAGCAGCGAGGCAATGAAGCTGTGACGCTTGGTCTGGGTCTGCACGCCGTAACGGGCGTCGATCAGAATGATCGCCAGATCACAGGTCGAGGCACCGGTCGCCATGTTGCGGGTGTACTGCTCATGGCCGGGGGTGTCGGCGATGATGAACTTGCGCTTGGCGGTAGAGAAGTAGCGGTAGGCAACGTCGATGGTGATGCCCTGCTCCCGCTCGGCCTGCAGACCATCAACCAGCAACGCCAGATCCACTTCCTCACCGGTGGTGCCGGACTTCTTGGAGTCACGGGTGATGGCTTCCATGTGATCTTCATAGATCATCTTGGAGTCGTGCAGCAGACGCCCAATCAGCGTGCTCTTGCCGTCGTCGACGTTACCGCAGGTCAGAAAGCGCAGCAGTTCCTTGCGTTCGTGCTGGCTCAGGTAGGCCAGGATGTCCTGGCTGATCAGATCGGATTGGTGAGACATAGCCTGTTCTCAACTTTGTAAGGCTGGAAGCTTGAAGCTGGAAGCTTGAAGCAAACCCAGTCGTTTATTTCGCTTTATCCGCCGCAGCCTGAGCGCGGATAGTGTTAATCAAACTGGCGAGCATGGCGGCAATCTCGCGTGTCTCTTTGACTGCCGGCACGGCAAACGCCGCTTCGAGCAGCCCAGCCTCTCGACCAATGTAAAGCTGGGTACGCAATTCTGCGCACGACCCCTTGGCGATCAGCAAAAATCGAACCTTGTCGCGCCCCCCGGTGCGGCTCATACCTTCGGCAATGTTGCTCGGAATCGACAGTCCGGAGCGGGTTATCTGATCCCGAAAGCTCCAGTCTCTGTGATCCGCCATCGCCTTGTACAAATTCGCAGACAGTCGGGCCGAGCGCCGCCAAACTTCAAGTTTCTCAAAGTCCACGCAACCTCCATGTTGCTTTCAGCTTCAAGCTTCCTGCTTCAAGCTAGGGTTACTTCTAGCCTGCGGCTAGAAGTAACCTTGCCGCTTCTTCTCTTCCATCGAGCCGGCGGAGTCATGGTCGATGACGCGGCCCTGACGCTCGGAGGTTTTGGTCAGCAGCATTTCCTGGATGATTTCCGGCAGCGTGGCGGCGCTGGATTCGACGGCGCCGGTCAGCGGGTAGCAGCCCAGGGTACGGAAGCGGACCATTTTCATTTCCGGAGTCTTGCCATCCAGCGGCATGCGTTCGTCGTCGACCATGATCAGCGAGCCGTTGTATTCAACGACCGGACGCTCGGCGGCGAAGTACAGCGGCACAATCGGAATGCTTTCCAGATAGATGTATTGCCAGATGTCCAGCTCGGTCCAGTTGGACAGCGGGAACACGCGAATGCTTTCGCCCTTGTGCACCTTGCCGTTGTAGATGTTCCACAGCTCGGGGCGCTGGTTCTTCGGGTCCCAGCGGTGGTGCTTGTCACGGAAGGAGTACACACGCTCCTTGGCGCGGGACTTCTCTTCGTCACGGCGCGCGCCACCAAAGGCCGCGTCGAAGCCGTACTTGTCCAGCGCCTGCTTCAGACCCTGGGTTTTCATCACGTCGGTGTGCACTGCACTGCCGTGGGTGAAGGGATTAACGCCTTGGGCAACACCTTCCGGGTTCATATGCACCAGCAGGTCGAGGTCCATTTCCTTGACCATCTTTTCGCGGAACTCGTACATCGCCTGGAATTTCCAGCCGGTATCCACGTGCAAAACCGGGAACGGCAGACGGCCAGGATAGAACGCCTTGCGCGCCAGATGCAGCATCACGGCGGAGTCTTTACCGATCGAATAGAGCATGACCGGGTTCTGGAACTCGGCAGCCACTTCACGAATGATGTGGATGCTTTCCGCTTCCAGTTGCTTCAGATGGGTCAGTTTTTCCAGCATGGTGTACTCACGTTGAATGGCTAGCGGCCGCACGGCCCGATTCGACTGGCAGGCATTGTAGCAAAGGGAGTTTCTTATAATAAGCAGCCGATCAAGAACCTTCGGCTATATGGATATGAAAAA
>AZIG01004226.1_pt1 | contig 11845 bp, 12 predicted proteins | sample 359071 | NCBI WGS metagenome assembly AZIG01 (sample SAMN02429714, study PRJNA222667) | marine sediment metagenome | biome: Sediment sample; isolation source: enrichment culture of sample MGS-AQ(UA) from oil contaminated terminal site... | place: Jordan: Aqaba | collected 2011-05-15 | depth 18 m m | reverse complement strand
CGAGGTTGCTGCCCAGGCCGCGTGCGGCATCGGCCAGGCGCCGCAACGGGCGCAGGCACAGGCGCACGGCAATCAGGCACACCAGCAACACGGCGACAATACGCAGCGCATACACCCGCAGCAGGTAATCGCTGATCAGCACCCAGGCCGACTCGCCGCTCCAACCCTGCAGTTCCTGGCCCGCAATGGTCAGCCAGTGGCCATCGGCCAGCGGCACCGCGAACTGGATATGCGCCTGGGCCGTGCGCAGGCCGAACAGGCTGCGCCAGACGATCGGTTGGCCCAGTTCGTCGGTGAGTTGCACGTTCATCAGGCGCACGTCCTGGGCATGCCCCAGTTCGTACTTCAGGGCCTGCTGCAGCAACAGCTCGACCCGCCTGCGCCCAGGGCGCTCGTCATGCTCTTGCGCAGGCAGGCTTTCGACGCAGCGAAGCTGGTAGTGGGCTGGCGCCTGCAATGTACCGCCGTGGCAGTCGATCTGGGCAATCAGGGCGGCGCTGCGTGCAGCAACCAGTCGCACGGGCACCTCTAGCGCCTGGGCGAAACGCACATCGAACCAGATGCTGCTCGACATCAACTGGATCACCAGCGTGCCACTGACCATGATCAGCAGCAGTTGACCAAACAAGGTGCGTGGCCACAGCCGGTGAAACCAGCGCATGTCAGGCCCCGGCCGCGAGGGTGGCGATACTCAGCAGGTAGCCCTCGTTGCGGATGGTCAGGATTTGCGCGGCCCCCGCCGGCGCCCGGCGCAGCTGCTGGCGCAGGCGGCTGACACACATGTCCACCGAGCGGTCGTCGGGCAGGTGATCGCGGCCGAACGCGCTGCGGGTCAGTTGGTCACGGGAGACCACTCGGTTGTTGGCTTCCAGCAGTTCGCGCAGCACGCGGTAGTCGGAGCGCGGCAGGGTCAGGGTCTCGCCATCCGGGCGGGTGAGCAGGCGCTTGACGTGTTCCAGACGAAAGCCTGCGAACAGCTGGGCGTCCACCACGGGCTCTTCGGCACAAGTACCCAGGCGTTGCGGACGACGTAGTACGGCTTTGATCCGGGCGATCAGTTCGCGTGGTTCGAAGGGCTTGGCCAGATAGTCGTCGGCGCCCACCTCCAGGCCGATGATGCGGTCCAGCGTGCTGCCCTTGGCTGACAGCATGATCACCGCCAACCCGGGGGTGGCCTGCAGCTGCCTGCACAGGCTAAGGCCGTCCTCACCCGGCAGCATCAGGTCGAGCACCACCAGTTCCACTTTGTGCCGGGCCAACTGGTCGCGCATCTGTTCACCGTCGGCTGCGGCCAGCACGTTGTAGCCGGCATCGCTCAGGTAATCACAAAGAAGTTCGCGGATCTCGTCGTCATCATCGACAACCAGCAGGGTCGTGCTCATGCAGAAAAACACCTGTTAGGTGAGGGCCGGTGGCGCTCGTTACGTTCAATTACATCCCCGTACATGTCGGGGCTGGAGCCCGGAGGGCTGATCCCTAGAATCCTAACAAAAAATCATCTGCAAATACGAAGCCTTCCCAAATGAATCCCAAGAGCATCCCGACAGCGTTCACCCCCTTCAGTCAAAGTGGCAGTCGCCTCAAGCCGCTGGCCTTCTGCGTTGCCGTCGCCATCAGTGGTGGGGCAATGGCTGCCGACGGCAAACCCCTTGTACTGGACGCCACGCAGATCGAAGACAGCGCATTACTGCCTGCCGACGAGGCCGGCCAGTTGGGCTACACGGTCGAGAGCACCCGTAGCTCCACAGGCCTGGCACTGACACCACGGCAGACGCCGCAATCGGTTACCACCATCACCCGCCAGCAGATGGATGACCGCGACATCCACACCATCGAGCAGGCACTGGGAACAACCCCAGGCGTAACAGCCAACAAGTCCGAGGTGGGTGGGCGTACCGACTACCGCGCCCGTGGTTACTCGATCAGCAACTGGAAGGTCGATGGCCTGCAGACCCAGGGCGGTTCCGATTTCAGTGGCAGCGGCAATGCGCTGAACATGGACCTGTACGAACGCATCGACATCGTGCGCGGCGCCAACGGCCTGCTGGGCGGCACCGGCGACCCCTCGGCAACCGTCAACCTGATCCGCAAGGCACCCACCAAAACCTTCGGCGGCAGTGCCTATGCCACTTACGGCAGCTGGGACAAGCGTCGTCTGGGGGCTGACTTGAACCTGCCTCTGTCCGAAGATGGCCGCCTGCGTTCGCGCTTCGTGATGACCCAACAGGATGCCAACTCCTTCCGTGACAACCAGTCCGAGCGCTCCCGCGCCGCGTTGGCCAACTTCGAATTCGACCTGGACGACGCCACCACCCTGGGCGCCGGTTACCAGTATGAGTACAACAAGGTTGTGGGCGGCGGCTGGGGCGCGAACATCCCGATCTGGTACCGCGACGGCAGCAAGACCGACTTGCCGCGCAGCACCAACCTGGTGCCCAGCTGGAGCTTTGGCGAATACACCACCCGCACTGCGTTCGGTTCGCTAGAGCACCGCTTCGACAACGACTGGACCCTGGACCTGAAAGCCGCCCAGGCCACCACCGAAGCCCTGAACCACCGGGGCCTTGCCAAGGTGAACTCGGCAGGGCGCGGCAGCTACGGCGGCTATTGGGACCAGGACGGCAGCGGCGCCGTACTGAACGGTTTGCACAGCTCCAGCGACACCACCCAGCAGTCGGCGCAGATCGACCTGTCTGGCCCGTTCCAGCTGTTCGGCCGCACCCACCAGGCCATGGTCGGCTACAACGACAGCCGCACCGTCGGCTGGTCGCCCCAGTACACCTGCACCATGGTCGGCGACGGCATGGCCAGCGCGCCTGCACTGGGCTGCCAGTTCCGCGCCAACAACGGCTTCCCGGTGACCGACTGGCACAATGGCGTGGATGACGACTACGACCTCATCGCCTCGCGCACCGGCCTTCACAGCAAGACCACCACCCGCCTGCAGGGCATGTACGCCGCCACCCGCCTGAGCATCACCGACCCGTTGTCGGTGATCGTTGGCGTGCGCACCAGCAACTATTCCTCGGTCACCCGCAGCGTGGCCGGCGAGCGCAGCAGCCAGGAAGAGAACGGCATCGTCACCCCCTACCTGGGCGCGGTGTACGACCTCAACGACAACTACTCGGTATACGCCAGCTACACCGACATCTTTACCCCGCAAACCTCTGAAACCAGCAGCGGCAGCAAGGTCGAGCCGATTCGTGGGCAAAGCTACGAGACAGGTATCAAGGGTGAGTGGTTCGATGGTCGCCTGAACGCCTCGGCGGCCTACTTCCGCACCAAGCAGGAAAACAAGGCTGTGCTGGACGGCGACCTGACCACCCCGACCGGCGGCAGCGCCTACAAGGCCGGCTCCGGGCAGGAAACCGACGGTATCGACCTGGAAGTCGCGGGCGCCCTGACCCCCAACTGGAACGTCTACGCCGGTTACACCTACCTGCACTTCCGCCGCGTCGACAGCGACGGCCGCAGCGACCCGTCGCACCTGTTCAAGGCCTCCACCACCTACCGCCTGAGCGGCCCGCTCGACCGCCTGACCCTGGGCGCCGGCGTGACTGCGCAGAGCAACATCCGCGCCATCTCCAGCCCGGCTGGCCAGCCCACCAACGGCGTGAGCAATGGTGCCACTGACGTGAACTGGTCCGGTTATGCCATCTGGAATGCCATGGCCAAGTACCAGCTCACCGACAACACCAGTGTCAGCCTCAACGCCAACAACCTGTTCGACAAGCACTACTACAGCCAGTACGGGTTCTATGCCGGGGCGATCTACGGCGACCCGCGTAACCTGTCGTTGACGGTAAGCACCGCGTTCTGATCAAGCCCTTCCACAAGGCCTGGCGCTGTACCTGTAGGAGCGGGTTCACCCGCGAACACCGGCGAAGCCGGTGCCTGCAACCGCATCGCCAGCGTCGCGGGCACGCCCGCACACGGAACCAGCGCTGGGTTCAAGGCCTGCGCTGGGCCGCCAAGCGGTCCTTTCTCACCTGGGCTCTGCCGCTTGCCCTGGATCAACCGGCTTCTCCAGCTGGCCCTCGAAGCTATTCCAATCCTCACCAAACAGCTCCACCGGATGCATGGTCCGGTCTGCGCCATTGCCACAGGCTAGCGCCTTGGCAGGGCAGTAAAGGTCGCAACCCCAGCAGATACGCTCGGGGTGGCGAGGGTTTGTGGGGAATCTCTTGGCCATGCTCAACCTCCCTCAGGGCTACCTGATCTGAACGTAAACCCCTCGCCCAGCCCGTCGTTTGACGGGCATCAATCCATTGGCGAACGCCAGGTCACCGTACATCGCGCATCCAGATATCTGGTTGACAGATATCTGGATCAGAGATATTTTCCACCCTATGTTGGTGCGCCGGGACAACACAATGCGGGTCATAACGAAAGCGGCGGTAACCAAGGCGATTGAAGCCCACGGCCAGTGGAAAGCGCCCCTAAGCCTGTGGCTGACGACCTTCGACAGGGCGACGCTGCGGTTTGAATCTTTTGAACAGTTGAGGCAGACGTGGGGCACTGTGTCTGGCTGGAATGTTGATCGCATCCCCCACTCAAAACTTAGGCCCGCCAGCTGCAAAGGGCCGCTTGATATCTACGTGTTCGATATCAAGAAAAACGAATGCCGCCTGATCGCGTGGCTCAATGCGCGAACGGGCACTCTCTACATCAAGGCCATTCTGTCGCACGCCGAGTACGACAAATGGTGCAGAAGCGATATCAGGTAGCAACCTGGGCCGCGCGATATTTCAATTCGACAGGTGACAACATGAAGCGGGATAAAATCGAAGCCAATGGACTAGATGCCTTCATCGCTAATATTTCACCCATGCTCGATGGCCTGAACACTCAGATGGCAACCATGGCCCAGCTTCTAGCCGCCTGCCATGACCCCATCAAGGACGATGCCGAGCTTGAGGCACGCATGGCATTGATCGACGAGCTCTACTCCCATGCGGACAGCGAAGGCCACGCTGCGGCACGCTTTGCCGAGATGGTAGCGGACCGCGTCTACGAGTATGAGAGTGAGTCTGTATTGGTGCCGTTCGCGAGCCAGGCCGAAGCGTTGGCCTTTCTGCTGTCGGACAGGGGCGTGAAGCAGAAGGACCTGTCGGCGATAGCGACCCAGAGCGCGGTATCCGAGATTCTGAACAACAAGCGGAAGATGACGGTTGCCCAGATAAAGGGCTTTGCTGAGTTTTTCAGCGTACCGGTTGAGTTCTTCATGCATGGGGTGGTTTGACAGGCTCGATAGCCGTCTCCGACCACAACCCAGGCTCGACCAGCACACTGCATGCCATGGCTCGGAACCCGTGGCCGCAGATGTCCGCCTTGGTGTCGTAGCCATCGTCCTGAGTGCGGCAACCCCCGCAAACACCAAGTCGAATTTGCCAGTGATCGTGTGGATCTGCCCAAGCAAGGCCACTGCATGCGGCGGGGTACAACGTGAATGTAGCCGGCCCCAAATGAGGTCGAACTGATTTCAGCGCGCGAGAGAAACACGATATTTCAGGGTATACCGCGAAACATTTCTAATTCCGCCAACTGCAAGCCACTGCGCTAGACTCGCTCCTCTTGGCATCCATGCCGTCCCCAATACTGCATCTCGCCGTGGCTGCGACGCATCCAGTATGGCCAGGACCCAGAGCGGCCGATCAAGTCGTTAACCGAGTCGGTAGGGGCGGGTGCGATTGAGCTCATCATCAACGGCAGCCCTGCATTCCGATGCGTGTATGTGGCCAAATTTGCAGACATGGTCGTCGTGTTGCATTCGTTCGTAAAAACGACCAACAGGTCCGACCGGCACACGATGCAAGTCGCTGAACAGCGGATGAAGGAGTTGAAGCAAGAACTGAGAAAAATGGGATACAGGGTTTAGCTGTCAGGCGTTTGGGTGATCACGATCTGGGGCGGTGAACCGGCATCGTTCGAGGGCAGGGTCAGGGTTGTGCGAAAGCCGAGCTTGTCCAGCATGTCCATCATGGCGTCCAAGGTGAATTTCTCGATCTTGCCATTTGCAAGCTCGGATATGCGGGATTGGGTTACGTTCAGCTTGGCTGCGGCATCATGCTGTTTGAGGCCCATTTTTTTGATGCAGTCAGTGATGAAAATGGACAAGTCCATTTTCAAGGCCATTTTGCTGGCGGTATCTGCGTCGTGGGTGGCGTGGAAAGGGCTTTCGTGGAATTGAAGCGCCATTGGCTTGCCTCGGCAGAAATATCTAAAATTTGCGATAAATCGTAGTGGGGATTGGTTGGCGAGTCAAAGCGTTTGTATTGGAGGGTGTGTCTGTTTTTGAGCTGGGCTGTGATCAGAGAATTGCATCTGCTTGGGGGGCTGCTGCGCAGCCCATCGCAGGCAAGCCACCCGCCCTGTGCTTCCCCATTGAATCGCGCCACGAAATGCGACCTCACCGCTTTGTGGCGCGAGACAGACCAAAACGTCTCACTCGGACCATATCGTCTGTCTCGATGAGCTGGCCATGCGTAGTGGTAACCAACGGGGGTAACCGCTCTTGGTGACCATCCTAGCCGTGGTGCCGACACTCCCTGCGCCAGCGCCCAACCTTGACAGTTGTTAACAGGCTGGAGGGCTGGACAGCCCCGGCCAGGGACTAACTTTTGCTAACAGGGCGGGTGCTCGGATGGCGGCGCTGGGCCGTTCAGATGTCAACATCTGTCAACGTCAGGCCAGGTCGCTGGCGCTGGCCGAGTCGTCAGGTATCCGTGGAGGTATCCACCAAATGGGCACGTTGGACAGGCAGAGTAATTGACCAGCAATTAGGCATCATCAGAGGCACTGTTGGCTTTCGCCCGATTTACCTTCCATGGCAAGGCAGGCTGAGTACGTACTTTTTTGTATTTTCCCCTGGCAAACATGTACGTCTGCAGATCCATGAAATGTCGGCTACGGCCAGATAGCTTGTAAGTGATGAGGAAGACCATCAGCGGTTTGTCCGCGTCCTGCCATTGCGCGTGGATTCGCTCCAGCGTGATCCCGATGTCTTCAACCCTGCTGTAGCCGATGAAGGTCTGGAACACTGCTTGGCCGGCGCGATCGAGCAGCTTGGAAATTTCATTGATATCAGTATGCGCGCGCTTCCATTCCCACTCGACGAACGAAAGCGTGTCACCTTCTGGGTAGCGCAGAACGGCATCGGTGCGCCCGCCTTGTTCAAACAGTGCCCTCGCGCCGAGGAGCGTAGCGCACTGACGTACTACCAATCCGAGGTGGATGGTCCAGTCGGCGCGCCCCGCAAGATCGTTTGCCTCAGTAACCGGGAAGTCGCGGTACCACAGACAGTTGAATAAGGTAATGAAATCCCGTTCGACTCGTTTCATAAACGTCCTCATTGTTTCGGATGACCAACGAGTTTTTAACGGCCGACCGGATGAAAAGTTGAGCAAGAGTGCCGGCGCCTAAAGCTGGCGAAGCTGAGGGGAGGTCGACTCATGGAATGGTTCGCGCAGCGCTTCACGCACGATCGTCACGCAGGCGGAGTGCGTGATACCACTGAGGTACGCAGCCAGGTACGCACGATCGGTACGCGCCCGCCGATGCGTATCGGCAGCAAGTTCTCACAAGGTTCGCACTGAGGTTCGCAACCACCATTGCGCGCGAACCGCGCCCCAGGCCGCAGACCTTTCGCGACCAGATCGTAAAGCCGGAGCGGCGTCGATCCGCGCCTGTTATCAAAAGTTATGGTTTCAGTCGCGGGTTTCCACCATGGTTGCCACCAAAAAAGGTATTTTGACTAGCGAATTGTAGGTCTTCCGGCAAATTATCAGGCTGGCCGACGGAGAGTGTTCACCCTCATTGGGGAAACAACCCCCATGAATGGAATGAAACCAGGCTGATTCAGCTACATTGATTCGCATCATCGGAAGGGAGACGGGTATGCCATCAATGGAAGTAGCGCTTGTAGATGGAGAGCGCGCAGCACCAGCGCCGGGCCTGAAAGGTGTATGTCCACTGTGCGGAAAGCCAGCGCAAGCGAAGTGTGGCCCCATCGTTCGTTGGCACTGGGCTCACGCAGGTAGACGGAATTGCGACCCTTGGATGGAGAACGAAGGCCCATGGCATCGCGCATGGAAGGCACTGTTTTCGTTCGAGTGGCAGGAGGTGGTCGCCTCTGACAATACTGGCGAGAAGCATATTGCGGACGTGACGCGGCCTGATGGCACCGTAATCGAATTACAGAATTCACCAATGAGCATCGAGGAAATGGAAAGTAGGGAGACTTTCTATGGTGATCGGATGGTGTGGATAGTAAATGCAGAGAAGTTTCGCAATCAAATCTACATATTTGACTCGCTTCCTGACCCAGAAGCTGAATTCGTAGCTGACCTGACATTTTTTCAGCCCGTCCCAAGCTGGAGGCAATCCAACATAGCCATTCGGGGAGATGGTCATAGCTTAAATTTCTTTCGTAAGTCCGACGTTTTTCCAGATGGTAGTCCCACCTACCAGGTTCACTCCGGGCAAAGCCTGGGCGACCTTGTGGTGGAAAATTACGTAGGGCATCACCTCTGTCTTTGGCTTAAACCACGGGAAGTTTGGAAAAGGGCAAAACGCACGGTCATATTCGATTTTGGACACGAAACCATGTGGGCCGCATGTCATTACGGCGTCGAGAAGTTCTTCTGTGTTCGGCGTGTATCGAAAAAGGCGCTTATCCGATCATTGCTAGACGGCAAGGAGCCCGACATCTCAGGAAAGAGAGTGTCGGTCGAGCAGTACGCTGATTGGATGACGCCTGCTTCACTTTGACCATGCTTTGACGAAATGTGAGACAGGCATGAGACGGAACCTGCGTGGCGCGGAGGCCCGAGGCCAGGTGCCAGGCCGCTCGGGTAAAAGCTGGCGGTCGGAGTCGTCTCTGATTTCTGCATGCCACGGTAGCCAGTTGCCAGCTACACCCAAATGCCGCACCATCGCTGCCGACGTAGGATCATCAGCGATCCTCTGTGACTCAGGTAAGGGACTGTATGACTGACAGAATGCGGAAGTATGCGATTGATTTTTTCACGGGCCATATCGGGCCAGCTAACTCGAAAGAAAAGCTAAGCGCTTTTCTACGTAAACATAGCGGGAAGCTTTGTCCGCATGTGGAAGGTGTGACTTATGACGTTGAAATTCGCGGCCTAGTCGAGGCGGAGCCGGGTATATTTCATGGGGTTTTTGCGAAGATTAGAAAAGACGAATTGCCACATGCTGGTAAGGCTGGTCATCCTGATCGCGACTTAGGGCTGGCGCAGGATGAAGGGCTGGTAGATAAAAACCACTTTGTGTATTACGAGCAGAACGAGCTTTTAGTTATGCAGGCCAATAGGCATGCTGGTACTGCGGTAGCCTTGGGTAAGTATCTTACCGATATACATGGACAGCTTGCAGTTTCATTTAATCCGGTCCTTCAGCCCGATGCTACACGCCGGTTGATGCGAGAAGATTTGACCCCGGTCCAGATTGAAACGAGCTTTGCGCGTCCGACGAACCCCGATCTATACCCTGATGACGACTGGTCGCCAGGTCTCCTCGATATGCTTTCTCAGCTTGGCGGCGGGAACGTTAAGCTCTCAGTGACGGCAGACCGCAAGCGAGCCGCGGAAGGAGCGGACAAGCTGACAGACCGTGCCCGCAGGGTTGCACAGGCTTTCAGACAGATACCGAATGTCCGAAAGGTTAAAATCAATATGGAGGATGATGAAGGCATCATCTACCCTATCGACCTTATTGCCGATCGGCTCAAAGTGAAAATTGAAATATCCGTTTCTGGACGCTACCCCAATGAAGCAGGGATGTTCAAAGCATTGAAAGGGGCGAAAAATGACCAGCTCGACAACTTGCAGCAAATATTCAGAATTCCAGGTGCTAACCTTAATTAAGGTCGCCGTATTTTCTGGAGTTGCAGTGTGTGTTAGCTTTGCGCCCGGCATGGCTGATAATGCTGCGAGTTCAATTTCAATTGTGGCGTCGGTCACTAGCACTTTGTTGGGGTTTATTATCGCGGCGGCTGCAATTTTGGTTGCGGTTATCGACAAGCCGTTTATGCAGAATCTAAGTAAAACTGGACACCTGCGCAAGGTCTTACGACAGCTGATGCAATCGGGCTTGTGCATGCTGATGGCTCTAGTTAGTTGCCTAGTTGCTTTGTTCGTCTCCAAGACGATTATGGTTTATGTCTGTGCAGTCAGCTTTGGATTTCTGGCTGTAGCGCTGACTGACTTAATTGACTGTTCAAATAAATTAATGAAAGTTATGGCGCGACTGTGAATGCAACGAAGTAGAGGCCCGATTGCCTTCGGGCCTTCGTTTCTGTTACGCCCTTTGACTTTGCATTGGCGGAGTGGGAACTAAGCTCACGACGTTGGCGGATGTCTGAGGTTTCCCGCACGCTGGAGGCCGTCAAAATAGCGGGGCTGATAATGTCGTACCCCAGACAGACCTTAGACGGATTTTGGACAGCTTTGGACGAATCGTAGTTGGTGTTCCGCAGTGGTGCTGGCCCTATGGCTCCTCATGGCTAGGCTGCCGATCTGTTGGCGGTTTGCTCTGGCCAGGTGCTCGTCCAAAATCTCCCCGGTGAACAAGACAGGCACTAGACGGTAATAGACGTTGGCCGGCAGCCCGATCGCTGGATCACTTGACGGGCTTGGCCTGCGCCTATGCGTGATGGGCTGGCGCGGACAGTCCCGTCTAATGCCGTAGCCTGAATTCTGGACAGGCTCTGGACGGATTCGCGCCAGCACCAGCAGGTTGAACGCTATCAAGCCGGCGGCGGTGCTGGCGCGAGGGAAGCTCGATCACGCCTGGGCCGATCGCCCTGTCCAGAATTGCACCAGCCTTCACCCTTGACCATCCTTGACGGAAATTCTTGACCACACTTGACGGATTCGGACGCTAGCGCTTGAGTATGATCGGCTGTAAGCCTTGCTGTACAAGGGCTGTAGCGATATCTGGCTGACCTGTGCGAGCGGAGGTCGTCAAGAATTTTCGCGCATGCTCGTCAAGGGAAAACCCGGCAGTCACGGACCTGACAAAGTCTGACATGCCTGGCCTGCGAAGGGAGCGACCAAAGTTATGTACCCCTGATGCCAGTCTGGGGAAAACCAGCAGCCAAGGACGCGGAAAACTCGCAGACTTGCATGGGGATATACGCAGGCACGCCGGGCATCCCCTGGGCGCCGAAATTACCAATTCCGGCAGTCTCGATTGATATTGGTAGTCTCGCCCCGCTTTGGCGAGCTAACGCCAGCAGCGTTACATACATATACGGACAGCCTGCGCCAAAATTCACAGCCCTGACAGCAGGCCGGAACAGGTGGCCGGGTGACCTGGTCCAAACTACCCGGATGCTGGGCAGTTATCAGATAATCAGCCGCCCTGCTCACCGACCTGAGCGCATCCACATCGAGGGTCACACCTTGTCCGTTATCGATTGCGACTACCTACCCGACCCAGAACCGATTCCATTCCCGCCAGAGCTGGCGCTACTGATCGTCAGGAAGGCCGCCGCGATGGCCGAAGCATTCGAGGGCAAGGCGCTCGACCAGATGACCAGTGATGCCAGCAGGGCGCTGCGTGATGGAGTGGAGCCGCGCAGGATCATCAGGCAGATGGGGTTGTAGATCGCGGAAGGTTTTCCGGCATCTCTCTGTGCAAGCAGTCACTGCCACAGCAACACCCGTCGGCGAGCACTCACGGTCATTGGGTGGTGAAGCGCCACTCCACTGTTTCGGCGGGGTGGTGCCGGCTATACACAACCCCCTGGGCATCGCTTAAACAATGGCTATACACAACCCCCCTCGCATCGCCACTTTTCTGCTGCGCTGCGCCTACCATCTTT